>Ga0187893_10004115_pt1 | contig 28218 bp, 39 predicted proteins | sample MA1701074metaG_FD_139574 | JGI IMG/M metagenome (GOLD analysis project Ga0187893, IMG submission 139574) | White microbial mat communities from a basaltic lava cave in the Kipuka Kanohina Cave System on the Island of Hawaii, USA - MA170107-4 metaG ... | reverse complement strand
TACACCAGATTGGTCGTGTGTGTGCGGAGCCGGAGGGGAGCCCGTTGATCCAAAACTCTATCAGGGCGTCCGAGAGACCAGGCTTCGTCAGTTCGCGCGTGAAGACCATCATCTGCTCAGGGGTCTTGAGCGCCGCGAACATTTCCGCGAGGCGTTCCACGGATTGCCCACTCCGCATCTTTCCCAGCACGCCCTGGAACTGGCGCACGTACGCGTGGACACTATTCGTCACGTCCTGTATGTAGGACAGCGAGCGGCCCGTTTCGGACAGTATGCCACCCGCGCGAGGCTCCAGCTTCGCGAAGGTCGCGACCTGTTGCAGGAACGCCTGCTTTTTAACGGAGTCGCCGGATTGGGCGCCGTGTGCGAGGACTTGCAGCCTCTCCGCCTCGTCCATGAGCACGCCGGACATGGCACTGATCTCCGCATCATTCAGCGTGGCCCCGGGGTAGAGCCCTTCAATACGTTCGCGGGTAATCGCGCCAGAGCGCAGCAACTCGGCGCCCTCCGCACGAGCCATTTCGTGTGTCTGCACCCCGCGCGTGTACGCCTCCACGGCGTCGTGGTAGCGCGCCGCGATTTCGTGAAGGGGCTGGGCGGCCTCGGCTTTAGTAAGGGCAGCCCCGCCCATCCGCGTATAGGCGGACGAGATCGCCTTGCGCGCGTTTTCCGCCAGCGCATGAACGAGGGCGGGGGATACCGCGCTGGCGCCGACCATTCCGGCAAGCGCGTTCCGCAGCTTTGTCTCCGTGTCGTCTCCGAAAGTGGCACCTACGCCGGCGCCAATGACCGCCCGTGCCAGGAGGAATAGCACGCCAGTATTCAGCCGGCCCGCCTCATTTAAGGGAAGCCCCAACTGAATCTCCTGCGGCCCCTTTGCCATAATCCGGCGCACGCTGTTGCGGAACGGCTCAAGGATTTCACCCTTCGCCAACCCGGCTTCTGTCTTAGTGGCCGCCCACAGCGCGGCTTGGTAGTCACGCGGGGCCACGTGGAGACGGGTCGCCTCCTGTGTGATGATCTCGGACATGAGGTCGTAGTTTTGCTTGGACGCGACCTCCTCAAACCCGAAAATGCGAGCCATCCACCTATCATTCGTAACTGCGTTAGGGTCCCCCGCGAGCGCGCGGTCAAACGCGTTGACCTTCCACCCCTCAAGCGGCAGGCCGTTCGCGGCACGTTGCAGGTTCAACGTGTGCGCCGGCATGATCCCCTTAATCGTCTTCCCGGTCTTCCAGTCGAGATACGCGTCCATCGCGAGCGTCAGGTTGTTGAAGGACTCGCCTTTATTAAATGGGGTTAGCGGCGAGGAGGCCGCGATGAACTTCGTTACGATCCGCCAGTCGTCCCCAAACAGAGCGCGTAACTCCTCAGTCGCCCCGTGGTACCAATCGAAGTAGTCGGCGCCTTCCCCAAGCAACTCGGTTAGCTTGCGGACGGAGGGTAACTGCTTGCCGGCCGCGGCACGGGTAAAGCGGCGGAACTCACTCTCCGCCTCGCGGTGCAGCGCCTTCCACTCCTTTTCAGGGATTGCGTCATACTCCTTTTTATCCAGCACCTTTGCCATACCGGCCTTGAAGTCCTCGGTCGTACGCATGCGCCCGCGCGCGATGACTGCCGCGCCCTTCGTGGCGTTCGAGGGGGCCGCACCAGCCTCGGGGTAGGTAAACCCTGGGCGGAATACCTTCTGAACCTGGAACTCTCCGCCATGTGCGAGGGCAGCCGCGGCCTGTCCACGCACCTCTACATCGAGGGCCTTCCGCGCGTCGGGCGCTACCAGAGGCGCGTGCGAACGATACGCAAGATTCTCCCCTTGTATGGTAAAATCGGCCCCGTTCAGGTAGTGGCCGTAGTAGTCGTGGACGGCGCGGAACTTGAAGTTCTGCTCCGGGCTAAACAGTGGATGCTCATTGTTCAGCGCGCTTACCTTCATCTGCCCATTCACGCGGATGTCGTCGAACATTTGCGCGGCTGTCTGGTAGGGGGCATCCGCATCAACCGGGACGAACTTGACCTTGCCCGCCACTTCATCGTAAAGCCGTTCCGTCTCCGCCGCGAGCGCGCGCCACAGAGGGGCCGCTTCGGGATCGAACACCGGCGCCTTGTCGTAGGCCGTCGCGAGATTACGCACGTCCTCTGTGAGGACGGACTTGGACCCCGCCTCTGCCAGCGGGGTGTCAATGGCTGTTCCTGGAGGGGCCAGCGCGGATTCTCGCGCGGCCGCCACGTTGCTGAACGACTCGCGAATCTCCACCGCCCCAAGCTGGTGCCCGTGGCTATTCTGTGTGGCATTGAAGACAGGCAAGCGAGGCGCCGTACGCGACCCTTGCAGGCCCGCGGCAACCCCCAACTGGTAGGAAAGTGGTTCCACCTGCGCGGGCGCGAGGGGGTGTTGGGCAAGCTTTACCATCGCAACGCGATCCTCGATGCTGTACTGGCGCGTGGGGGGCATCCCGTTGATAGCAATCTCCGTGCCAGAGGAGAGGTCCGTGATGGCCTTCTGCCCAAACATGGACGCGAGCCTGACGGCCTGCTGGCGATCCGCAATAGCAACAGTCACGTCGATCTCGGTTTTACCCGTGCTCTTATTAAACCACGTCCCGATGTTGAACATTTCATCGTCGTAGTTAATGTGCGCCGCGGACTTCTGCACGAAGTTCATCACGTCGTTGACCGTCGCGTGGCCGGGAACCTCGACGGTAAACTCGGGGAACAAGGAGACGGCATGTGCCGGCTTCCCGAACTGGTTGCCGGTACGCAGGTTGAAGGTCGAGCCGCCGTTCTCGTAGAGCGAATGGATGGAGTTGGTCGCAACGTCCTCGAACTTTTTCTCCAGCGACTTCTGCATTTCCGGGGATAAGATGACCCTCGCTGGAACGGACCGCAAGCCAAGGGCCTTCGCCCCGGCGAGGCGGTGCTCCCCATCCAACATTTGATACCCGCCACCTTCCAGCATTTCGACTGTGACCGGCGGGACTGTGGACGGGTCTTCTGCAAGCTGGGTCAGCCGCTCGACGGCGCGCGCCTCCGTACGCGGGCCTTGCACCGCGATCTCGTCAATGGGAATCTGCTGCGTCGGCTGGACCGCCCACCCTTTAATGTTCCCGGGAAACACGTCAACCGTGCCAGGGAGCGGCGTCTCCCACTTGAGCGGGGGGTGTTTGACTGCCTTTGCCGCAGCGGAGAGCGCGTCCACTGCCACTTTCCCGCCTTTCGGGCCGGGGAAGGGGAGGAGGTTCAACGGGTCCGAGCCAATCGTCGCGGCAACGGCTGGAAGGGTAGCAACGGCGGCCACAACTGCCTCGGGAATACCAAGCGTACGAGCCTCTGCCGCGAACTTATCAAACCAACCCGGGGCAAGCGCATCGAGGACCTGTGGCGGATTGTATTTCCCTGAGGCGTCCGGCTTGATATTCGCCCCGGCAGTAGCGTTCGCCTTGCCGATTACATCACGAAGAAACGCTTGCTGCGGCTCGGAAAGAGTCTCGCCAAACGAGGCAAACAATTCCTCTGGCGTAGGCGGAACAGGTTGATCCTCCGCGCCCTGCCGGCGACCAATCGTCTTCTTCCCCTGCGGCGTGACAAACTGTGGGCGAGCGCCTGCTGCGGCGCCGGCGCCGACGAACCCGCCATCATTCGGCAGTTCTTCAAGCCCTGACGCAGCGGGGTCTACCTGGAAAGTCTTTGCCTTCTTCACCGGCTTGACCGGTTCTGGCTTCGACTCCACAGGCAACGGCGCGAGAGAGAAGAACAAGTCACGCTCCGCCTCCTGTGCCCGCCGGTGGCGGTGCGCGGCGTCCAGGTTCTCGCTAGGCGCGCCTCCAAGCGCAGAGCGCAGCATAGCCGCAACCGCTGCGTGGTCCGTAGTCTTGTACGACGCGCGCTCGAAGCTGAACTCCGGGGTCAAGACCTCGCCAGTCCTCCCGGATACATTAACCGCCCCTTCGTCGGTTGGAAGCGTAACCGAGTTTTCGTGGCTCACCGTTCCTCCACAGTCTTACCGGCCTTCCCCTGTACCGGCTCCGGCTTGTTCTCCGCCGCACGAAGCTGGCGGCCGAGTTCGTCAAAGTTGTCGAATGCGTCGACGACGATTTTCATGTAGTCTTCGCTAATCTGCCCCTTCTGAAACGCGTCCACGACGGACTGGCGCGTTTTGTAGGTCTGCTGGTACGTGTGCAACTCCTGTAGCAACTGGCGTTGGCGCTGCTTGAGGATCGGCTTGTCGGCTTGCCGCAGCGCGTCCGAGAGGAACAGCTTCGGGTCCAACAAGTTGCCTTCCTTGTCCACCTTGTCCCGGTTCGCTCGGACCATTTCGTTGAAGTACAGCGTTGCGATGCTCTCCGCCGTGGAAAAGGACTGATCCAACTTTAACAGTGACGGCTGCTGATAGTGACGGCGGATGTCGCCAAGGGCCTCGGCCGCGCGCTTGTCGTAAAGCGTCTCGGCCTTGTTCGCCATTTCTCCCAGCCTCGCGTGGCGCTCGTTCATCAGCACACCGCCCTGATGGCCGGTGATCTGTTGATGCTTGACCAGCGCCATAATCTCGGCGTCGGTCACGGCAGAAACAACCGCGTAGAGAGGAGAATTGATACGCGCGGACAATGAAGCGTACGCATCGTCGTTTATGCGCTGCTTCTCGTCCGTCATCTTTTCCTTCTCGACCGCGCGAGCAAGGGTAGTCACAACAGAGAAGTCCTCAGCAGAGTATTTGTGCGCGTTCTTGATGATGTCGTTGAGTACCACAGTACCCCGAACCACACCAGCAACCGTCTCAATGCGTGCGCGGTCCTGATCCGCCTTCACCACCGCCTTGTCAGCCTTGTCCTGTTTCTCGCGTACGTGGTCACGCGTGATGAAAGCCTCGCGCATTACGGTGTCCAGCTTCAAGTTGTCGGCCTCAGCCAGCCCAAATGGGTTTTCCCCGTTCTTGCGCGCGGCATAGTACGTGTCCGGGTCCCGTATCACCCGCCGGGACGCCACACCAAAGTCAAGTTCGTGCAGGACCTCCTTCTCATACGCGATGGCCTGCTCGGCGGTGTAGAACACCCCGATGCCAGCCCCGATCTGATCGTGGATGCGCGTGCGAAGCGTGTTCTCCTGGTACGGAGCAGCGAGCGTCGCGTCGCCAGACGCGATATTCGCGGCCTCCTGCACCATCCCGCGTATGTTCTGCGCGATGCGGAACTGCTGCACCTCCTGCCACTGCTTGTCCGCGGCACCATTGAACGCTGCGCTGGCCGAGCGCATCGCGGTGCCGAGGTGTAGCGAGACGTACTTCTGCGCGTATAGATTGTCCTTCAACCGCGGGTCCTGTTGAACACGCGCAAGGACCTCCGCAGACTGCCGCGCGAACTCCTTTTTGGCGCCGGCTGCATCAAAGTCGCCGGCATTGCCAGGAGAACCATCCTCCCTCGGCTTCGGCCTCCGCAGCAACGACCCGATAACCTCGATCTCAGACAGGGCCGACTGGACAAGCGGCTCACCGATGGTCGCAGCCTCCGCCGTCTTCTCGAACCGGCTGATGTATGACTGAACCTCTATCAACGAGTTGCCGGCCGCGGCCACACGGGCACCGCCTTGGGCGAGCGCCGCGTCGGCCTCCGCCATCGCGGCGGGGTTGTAGCGGGGCAGATTTACAGGATTACGAGAAACTGTGCCGGTCTTGAGTTCAGGCATACGTCCTCACGGCGTCGCGGGAGTAGAAGAAGGAGTAACAACCGCCGAACCCGGCCCAAGGGAAAGCTGGCTAGCAATACGACCGCGCGTGTACGCGGTGTAGGCAGTCGCGCCGCCGGTGAGGAGGGTGGATACCGCCCCGATCTGCCCCGCCTTCTCCGCCACGATCCCTTGTCTAAGCCCGATAAGGCCGGCGATCTCCTTGGAGCGAGCCTCGTTTTCCTTATTAAAGTTGTTATTCGCCACGTCCGTTTCAACCTGTCGCATCAGATCGTTTGCCACGTCGATGAAGGACGCGTCATTTGCCGCGAACCCGGACGCGCCCTGGCGAGCGCGAAACGCACCCAGCGTCCGCCGTCCCTGGTCGCGGATAATACGCTCGTCCTCAACCGCGGAGTCGCGAGTCGTCTTCGCTTCCACCCTCGCAAGGCCGAGGTTTTCGCGAGCAGCCTTTTTCTGCGTTTTACCCGCCTCGTACTGCCCGTACGCGGCAAGTCCAGAACCGATCAGGGAGGCGCCAATCGCGGCTTCCATGTTACCCCTTCTTTAGAATCCGATACACAACGAGGTCTTCACGCTGCGGGCCGGCGGCCTCGATGATCGTCTCCGCCTCGAAGCCAAGACGGCGCACCCAGGCGCGGCCGACCTCGTAGTTACGCAGCACGTAGGCTTGCAGGCGGTGTAAGGTAGGATCGGCCAGGAGGTCCGCAACCGTCGCTTTCGCAGCGCGGTGAAACGTCAGACGGCAGTGGTGGACACGCTCGGGATGCACCACGGCCCACACTTCCACCAGTCCAGGCCACGGCTGGGAGGCGCCATAACACGCGGCAACCTCTCCGTCAACGAGAAACGTGGTTGCGTACCGATCCTGGAAGGAAGAGGACATTTCCCGCAGGCACGCGCCGGACAGCCAGCCGGGGGCGTTGCCAAGTAGAAGGGCTATGTCCTCCACCCGGGAGGGCCGTACCTCAATCGCCAAAGGAAAGTTCCCCGTAGTACGCGTTCAAAGTCGCCGGGAGTGGTTGCTTCTGCTCAAATTCCAACTGGCCGGACGGAGAAACCCCGAGGTTCGCGACGACCTTGCGGCCGGTAAATGTAGCCAATGCCACATCCATCGGGTCCGACGGCAGGCGGTACTGCAACTCCTTGCCGTTGACATCCAAGCCCATCGTATCCTCTATGTCCACCTCGACAGTGGCCCAATGCTTCTGGCGACCTCGAATGGTCCCGCGCTCGTCGCGGTAGTATGGCTCCAGGGTCTTAATGTACGTGCGCGGGCGGGAAAGGCCAACGTAGATGATCGCAGCCTTCGGGCCGTTCGTCAAGGAAACGGACCCACTGCTTACAACACCGTCGTCATAGACGGCACCATCCCCCACGATTTTAACTGTCTTTCCCTCCAAATGGGACAGCCCGGATACGGTGCCTAGCGCCCGCGCCCAACTGCCCGCCGCGACAGGGCTAGTATTGGGAAAGTCGGTGGTGATGTTTGCCGTCACCTGTGTCGGGCTAACGTAGGTCGCGATGGCCGCGCGGCTATAATACTTTACCCCGCCGACCGTATACCCAAGCAGAAGAAGGTCTTTTCCTACATCGCCAGCCGCGAATACGCTGGCCGACGCCGTGAACGTCACGCCGTTGCCGGTGGTCGCACCGGGTGTCAGGGTTGCCGTCGAGACAGTCCCATCATACTTGAGGCCGGCGTCCACGTTGTAGTCCGCGTCGGAATACTCGATGTATCGCTTCGTCGCGCCACCGATTGTGCGCTGCACCACAAACCACGCTTGGTCTTCGAGATCGTCAGAGGTGGGGATCACGGCGACGTGCCGATACAACCCGTCCGTGTCGTGAAGCGCCCACGCGAGAACCTTTTCGACTGGCAGGAACGTCATCGAGGCAAGGTACCCGTCGTCGCGGATAATCCAAAGCGTGTAGTCAGGCTCTTGCTGATACGCCATCCACTTGAAGGACCGCGGACGGCGCGCCAGATGTTCGGCAAAGATGGTCAAGTCGGGCGATTTGTACTGGTCAGATGCCGCGTCGAACTCCATGTTGCGGACCTTACGCCCGCCGCGGGAAAAGTACACGACCGACGACCCGTTCTTGACAGGGCTGGCCGCCTTCGAACCGAACGCGCTCGATGTGTGCGCGAACCTATTCGAGGGTGTAAGCGCCACGTTGTCGTTGGCCGCGCCAACGTGGTATTCCTCCCCACGGGTACCAATGAGCAGGTTGCGCCCGCCAAGCATCCAGAGGATCGCATTGACCTTCTGTGAGCCGAGGCGAAAGGAGATTGCATCGCTGTCTGCGACCGTTCCGGCAATTGACGACGGAGAAAAGTCCTCATACGAGCCCGTCGTAGACATCCACCCACTATCCGGGTCCGCCGAGGTTCCGCCAAACGTGAGCCGCTGCTCCATAATCGTCAGCGCGCGAGGGTAGCCAGTGGTCGAGGAGAAGGCTCCGAGGCGCCACTTGGAACTTGCCGTCGTGTTGTCGAACGCGTTAATCACCGTCGCAGTGACGACGGTGGGCGAGGTGTAACCCGTTATCTTTGCGTAGCCCCAATTCGTCTGCTGTATGCGGACCAGCCGGCCGTTTGTGGCATCGCTGGCGGAGAACGGGGAATGCCCCGAGGCGGTAAGTGTAACCGAGCCGCTGGTCGCGGACGGGGCAATGGTTTTCGTTGTATCCTTGTTCTGATCCTGGTACGGGCCGTCCACGAAGTCGATGATCGTAAGCGTCCAGGAGGTGTCTGAGTTGCGGATCAACTTGCGGGGTTGATAGGACGGATGCACGAGGTACAGAATGTTCGAGGACTGTACCCACCGCACGTCGGGCAGATCGGCCTCCGCGTACGGCGTGGCGATCTCCACCGGCGTTCCCGGCGAGGACTCGATCCTGCCCCCATCGCGGTAGAACCGGAAGTACAGGTCGCCGGCCTCGATGATGTAGGACTCTATCGTGCTGTACTCAAAGGGGATAAGGATCGTCTCCTTCGAGGAGGACTTCACCTCCGAAACAAAGACCGTGCCAGAGCGTGTGTGTGCGCCACCATGCGGGAGTGGAATCCAGTTCCGCATCTTCTCAACGCCATTCTGGTACCGCTCAAAGTCGTCACGCGCCCGCAGGCGCGGGGACAACTCGCCGCTATTCAGACTGTTCTGAATTGGCCGCTGCGAGGGGGGCATTACTCAAAACCCCAATACACCTTCTGGCCGCCATTGATAAGCATCCCGGTCCGCTCCCGCACCTCGGCGAGGGGGTTGCTCGACTCCATGTACGGGGTTGCCTCGTACGCATTGTTCGTACGAGCCTCCATCATTTCCTGTTTGAACCACTCCTTGCACGCGTCTGCGCGGCTCTCCTTCCCCGTCAAGGCAAAGCAGAGGCGCCACGCGAGTAGGGCCTCGAACGCCTTCCGATAGTATTCACTCCACGAGGCAACGTCCGTGACGCGGGACACGTAGCGGAGGGATACTGGGGGCGGGGCGTTCGTGACGATACTGCGGCCCTCTACAACCCACTCGTACCCGACGGGATCAATGGATAACGGGCGAACACACGCCGCAGGAAGGGTGTAGGAGTGGGCAAACTCGAAGTTCGGTGGCATCGCGTCTTCCCCGATACCCTGGCGGAGAATCGCGAACCGCCACGCGTGTTTGGCTAGGAGCGAGTCGCGCTCGCTGGCAAACAGGGTATTACACGCAACGGCCTCGTCGCTGGCGTCCAAAAGCGAGCTAATCTTCTGCGAGCCGACAAACACAAGCGCGACGTTGCAGCTTTCAACCTCAGAAGCCATGCGCCACCCCATACACCAAGGCCACGGTACATACCACGGCCACAAGAACCTCGCCCAAGTCGATCAGCACGAACGGCTCCTCTTCAAGCACCGTGGCGAGCACGCCGACCCATGCCCAGCCTGCTGCGGCGACGAGGGCAGTCACCGTCAGTCCGCTCATAGCCTACTCCTCCAATGCGAGCGTTGTCAGGGCATTCACCGCCGCGGGGGCAGTCAGGAACACAGCGAGACGGCCACCACCGGCAATCTCGATCTCCAGATCGCGCTGCCACGGGTAGAACACGCCGGCCTGCGGGTGGACGAAGAAGGTGCGGAGGACATCGCTGGCGGTTGGTAGGTTGCCGGCCGTGACCGGGCCGACGGCGCCGGTGGTTTGGATGGCAGTCGCCTTCGGCTTCGTCTGGAGCGGATTGCGCGCGCTCATGCCGGTGCCGGCGCTCGTAACGCGCAGGACCTCAACAAGAACGGGCTTGTCGGTCACGACAATGCCATCGAACTCGATGTCGATGCCATTGACCGCGACGATCTGATTTGCCGGAGCGTCGATCCGCGCTACGCAGGTGCGGGTCGCGGCGCCCAGTGCAATCGCAGCGGTGGGGGTGTGGGTTGCGTAGTTTCGGGCCACTTAGCGCCTCCTTCGGCGGAAGATCGGGATGTAGACAGAAACCTCGGGAAGCGAGGCATCAGAAAACCGCGGGTACGATACCAGGACACGGCCAACGAGGTCGTGCTCGGCGGCCCCTGCGTCAATAAGCACGAGCAGGCGCCGGCGCGGTGCAGGAGAAACGCGCGGGGCTTGCGGGGCGCGGGTTATACGATAAAGTATATCGTCCTGGGGCTCGCTGATATACTTAATTGTATAAGGCGACAGGAACCAGCCGGCCCGGGTAGGCGCTGGGGGCGAACCGCCAAGTAGTGAAAGGAGGAGACTCACACAAGACTTACCGGGTTAAGCATACGGACGCGGTCAAACAGCGGGTTGAATTGGACCCCCCACGTGTATTGAATGTACTGCTCCACAAAGGCGTGACACGTCGCGTTGACGGTCGTCGCTAGCGTGTTCTCGTTGAAGAACACATCAGGCGTAACATTGAACCCGTTGTTAGGCCCCTGCCAGATTTGCAGGAATGGCCGCCACGTTCCATCGGACTGTGTGTCGAAGCCAGTGACCGCAAACAGTGCTTTTACCATTGTACGCTCCCTTCGATCAAGCCCATTCCGCAAACACGGCTGGGTCGATCTCTGCCCACTCGACTGTGACCGTTAGCTTCCATGTTCCCGTAGCGGGTACCTCAACGCTACGTAGCACGAAGCCTTCGTTTTGGCTCAAGATAAATGGATACTCGTCCGTCGTGTCACGTGCGTAAATAATAGTCCCCGGCGGAATGAATGAATTTACCGCTGTTCCTGGTTGCCCCGTGATATGAGAAACCGCGAAGCCGTCCAGAACCTTCGTCCCGGCGCCAAGCGCGCCGGTTGTCGCGATTCGCAGATCACCAGCGGCCATCGCGGACTGCGCGAAACTGGACTTCTTCTTTCCATCTTCCGTCCCAAACGTGATGCCCGTCCCCCCGGTTCCTTGTCCTGACCAGGAGATTGCCTTTCGCATTTCAATGCCAACCGGCACGCCTGCGGCAAAGGCTGTCGTTGTAACGGAGGCGGAAATACGCATGGAGCGGATCAGTGCTTTCAGGGTTGCGTGGGACCAACGAAACTGGAATATCTCGCTGTTGACCCCAAGAGCGGCCGGCAGGACACCGGTAATACCCCCATAGGAATACGCCCCTCTGGCACCGACAGGTTGGGGCTTCCCAACCACGCTCGCGCCGAAGAACAGCGTATCAATGTTAAGTTTCGACGCCCCGTCTTTGCCGATTAGCTGGTGTATCCAACTCATGCCGTCCCCTCAGTTCCAGACCCAGCGCACGTTGAACTGCCCGGTTGCCAGCGCGGCGATGGGCATCCCGCGAATCGTAAACCCTGTGCCGGCGATCACGCTCTCGCACACCAGCGGGCACAACGCCGCAGCTTCCTCATGTTCCGTCGTGCCATTGTCGGCCGTCGACTCCTTCATAAAGAACGCCTCGGCGTGCGAACCAGACACAATCCCGCCCTGCCCCGTCACTGCGACGGTAGCCTCGTCCACGGGGGTCGACCCAAAATTAAGGACGGCCGTACCCTGCGCGCCCATGCTACACCGCTTTCAGTTCCGCGATCTTTGTCTCCGCCGCCTTAACGCGGGCCTGCGCGGCCGCCTCTTCCTTCTGCAACTCGGCCATCGCTTCACCGTGCGCCTTCATCGCGGCCTCATACTCCGCCTGCATCTTGGAGCGCCCCTCGTCGATCTGTTTATTCGCCTCGGCTAGGGCCGTCTTCGCCTTCTCCTGCGCCGCATACGCGTCCTTCTCCGCCTTTTCATGCGCGGCCTTCGCGTATTTCAGCTTTTCCCCAACATCGTGCAGGTCCTTGTGCAACTGCGCGAGTTCCTGCTCCCCGGCGCGCCGCTTCTTCTCCAGGCCGTTCTCCAAATCACGAACCGCCCCCTCAGCGGCATCGGCCGCCTCCAGCACCCCGTCGAGGTGCGACAGGGCACGGAACATTTTCAGCGCCGGCTGTAGCTCGGCGCGCGCATTCTTTACCGCGTACCCCATGTTACCTCCCCGTCTTCAAGAAGAGCATGTCCACCGTCAACGTCGTGGTGCCATCGCCGGCCGTGACGTTCGGCCGAACCTGATGGGTATTCTCCAGCACTGCCTCGACCGGGTTGGCCGCGGTCAGGCCAATCGCAGCCGTGGAGGGAGGGTCTTGTAGGTTCACCGGGTTCGCCGGGGCCGCAACAATTTCGTTGGACCCCTGGACACGAACGGTTCCACCCACGCCGAACGTACCGTAGGCAATCGCGCTCTTGTCCCCATGCCACGGCAGCTTGACCCAAGCCCCGGTATCCCCGTTGAGCAAGCCCGTCCATCGAATGATGACACGGGTGCCGTCGTTCAAAAGCGTTACTGCTGCGCGTTCAGCCACGAAGAGCCTCCTTCAAAGTTGGTTGCGGGGGTTGGAATTGAACCAACTACCACCGGCTTATGGGGCCGGTAAGCTACCGATGCTCTACCCCGCAATACGAGAAGAATGGAGGCGCCGCCATGAGCGACGCCCCCACTCGTCTTTTAATACTCGCCGACGATCACGTACGACAGAGTTTCCGTCCCGGTGGAGGCCACCAGTGTAGGATCAGTCCCACCCGTGTTCCTCCACGCGTACACGTTCACCGTGCCGCCAGAGATGTCATAGGTCAGAACGGACGTGTTGTCGCCAGGAGCGACCGCGCCCTTCAACGCCAACGACACCGCCTTGACAGATCGAAAGCGGGTGACAATCGGCGTCGGGTTGGACCCGTCCAGCGCGATTTCACCGTACTGCAACGACCGTCCGTCGAACAAGCGGCCGATCAGGCCGCTAATGGAAGCACGCATCAGCGCACCTCCTTAGTCCTTAAGGTACTCAACGTACCCGTAGAACTTCTTCGACGCGGCCCACTGCTCGCCCGTGACCCTCGCGCGGATGACCTGATCTTGCGTCAGGACATCGCCGTGGTTCAGGGCAATCGTATGCCCCGTGATGTCCTGCCCCGCGGCATCAACGTCAATGGCCATACCGTAGCGGGTATCCGCGCCGGAGTAGCCAATGTCGAAGCCCGCTGTTCCACCCCCGGTGGACATCGCCTCTGCCGCTGTAACGATCTGCATGATGACGGCGCCGACAGGCACCGTAACCAATTCGATGTAGTCACCGACGGTCGGCATTCCCGAGGACGGGGTTGTGTACGTCCAGTAAGCCCGGCGCACACGGCCGATCTGATTATAGGGTTTGTTCGGGACCGCCGGAACCGCAACGTCGTTGGCCCGAGAGTCAGAATAGAATGTTGCCATCGTTATCCCCTCCCTTAGACCGTCTCGTCACACTTTATTTCCAGCACCTTGTTCTCCTGCATGCGGGTCGCGCCGGCCTGCATCGCCGCGTACGCGTACCACGCTCCGCGCTTGTCCCACCGGCGTACAATGTACGTCTCGATGTCGCGCGCGAGCGCCAGAAGAATCCCCGACTTCGCCCACACCGGGACCCGGCGATAGATGGAACCGTCGACACTGAGTTTCTCCGAGCGGATAAACTCAAAGCCGAGGAACTGGCTGATCTTGCCGTTCACCAACGCTTGCGCGTCGTTGAAGTCCCGGCTCGTAACCTCGATGCTGTTCAGCATCGACGCCCGCTGGTGAGCCGCTGTCGCGATATACCACGGCTCGTCGCCACGGTCGTTCTCGTACGATTCCAGAAGTTCACCCGCACGGATCAACTTCTTCACCGTCAAGTCCGAATTGGCGCCGTCGTAGTTCACCGCGATCTGATTCCCGGTAGGGAACGACACCTGGGTTGTTCCAGCCTTACCGGTATACGCCGTCCCGAAGAACGAGTCGATCACGACCGCGTCAACCTTGCGGTTGAGCGCCGACACGAACGACGTGACATACGAGGACGACGGGTCGATCAACAGCTTGACCTCATCGAACTTGTCGATGAAATCGCCGATGTCGAAGTTACGCAGGGTGACACGCCTGCGCGCGTGGGGCACATCCATCTGAGGCGAGTCCGCAAAGCGGGTGTTCGTCTCCTGTGCCTCGATTACGCCAACCTGTTCCCAAAACTGCTCTTCGCCGTTCTGGGCCTCTTGGCGCGTCTTCCCGCGGAAGCGGGATTCCTTCTGTTGAAGCAGCATCTCGATGTTCGAGTGATACTGCTTTACGAAGGCGGTATCGATCTGAAAGGACATTTCCGTTCACCTTTTTCGTGTGTTCACGAAACATGAACGGCGGGTTCTCCTGAATAGGACCCGACCTCACGCACGCGGTGCGCTCTCCGCCGTGTCTTTCCACGGAGCCAGCAGGGCCTCTCGGTTCCCCGGCACCCACCACTTGCCGCGTGGTGGAGCGGTTAAGCCCCCACAGTTTGCCGGTTGGCCGGGTTGTGGATGGCTTGGTTCAGTTCGTACACCCGCTTCACGTACTTGTCGTGCTCCGGGTGCTCCTTCTTGTAGTATGGGTGGTCCTTCCCACCCTTGACAATCGTTTCCAACTCCCGTGTGTAATCTGCCACTTGCTGCTCGCTGATCGGCATGACGAGCGAGTCCTCGCCAAGTTGCTCGGCGATCCCCGCCAGCCACCGCGTTACCCGAAAGTCGTTCGCGACGTCGCTTTTCTTAAGCAGGTCCGACACCTCCGGTCCGGCCGTGGTGTCGAGCAACCGCTTGACGTTCGCGAGGTGCCGGGGGGCCGCAGCGCCCCACTCATCCTGTGCCATCTTTACCGCGTCTTCATACTGCTTCTGCGAATCTATCGCATGCTTCGACGCGTTGACCACGTAGGAGTCGAACAATTCCTGCACGCCCTGGTCCGGCACGCCGTACTTGTACGCCCACCCATGCACGACCTTTACGAAGTCCGTGTCCACGGTGGCGTCTTTCCCGGCGTTTATCGTGGCCTTATACTCCTCCGCCTTGCTGGGACGCCCGAGGTGCCCATGCAGCGTCTCCCGAAACTTAACCTTTTCGTCGTCCTTCGCGTCTTTACCGGGGACGCGGATGGAACTACCCACAAGCTTCTGCGCGCTTACGAGCGATTTGGCAAGCTCGACGATGGGCTTGCCTTTGAAATTCTTGAGTGACCCCTCGGCTTGGAGGTCGCCGGGAAGCGACTCGAACCAATCCGGGGTAGGTGACGGTGATGGGGTTACAGGCCCATCTTGAGAAACCGAGTTGTCCGGCGCTGGCGCAGGATTCGGATTTGCCTCAGCCATCAGTCTTCATACCCTCCACGCCAGCCTCCGAGAACAAGGGATCGTGCGCGATGCGGATCATCCGCTCGATCTGAACCACGACGCGACGCATACCTTCGTTCGCGCTGGACTCGTCCGGCTGGCCGGGTACGAGGGTGGTTCGGTACCAGTAACAGAACCGTTTCAGGTCTTCCAACACACGCTCGCCAGAAGGCGTCTCGAACACTGACGCGTAGTCGATGATGCGCTGTACGTCCTCCGGGCGGAGCCGGCTGTAGTCTTCCGGCACGTCCTACCTCCGCGGCGGGCCAACGACCGGGTTCGTCGGCCCAGAGGGCGCCATCGCCTCCTTTGCCGCCACGGCCGCCGACGCGACGTCCTTGAGCGTCTTGGCTTGGTCCACTCCCTGCTCTGTCTCGTTCTTTTCCCGCATGCCCTCCGCGCGCGCATTCCGCAGGCGCAACACCTCGCGAGCGTCCATCAGCAGCTTTGCCGGCATCCCAGAGGTATCGCCCACGTGGCGAGCAATCTCGTCGAGGTCGTAGTTATCCAGCACCTCGGGGCGGAGCGGGATAATGGGCGCCATGACTTGCAGGGTGCGCTCCACCGCGACAAGGTCGCCGGTCCGCTGCTTGCGCGTCAGGGGTGATTCATACTCCACGTTGATATTCCCACGCCCCTCGGCCACGGCGGCTTCGAGCACGGGTGGCAGGGGAGGAAGCGCCCCTGCCCGGAACATAATGCTGAACGACCGATCCACCACGCGCCGCAGTAGCTCCGGCTTGAGCCGGCCCACTGTGGGGCCGAGGTGGCGCTGCATCGTCTCGATCTGCTCCTGCACCTCGTATGCGGTCATGTACAACTTGCCGGGTATCTTAAGCCGGTCCGCGTAGAAAAACTTCCCGATCTTATCCTGGAGAACCTGTTCCCCGGCCATCGCGGGCTCGAACTTCGCGGCCGTCTCGATTGGGCCAATCGCGTCCTTGCTGCGAACCACCGTACGCGAGCCGGCCTGCAACGAGATACGCCCGATCACGCTGTCGTCCAATTCCCACATGGGCGGGTCAATGGCCTTCGCCCACGACTTGAACCGCATGTTCACCGCCTCGTTCAGCGAGCGCGTATCCGGCAGGGCGTTGTGCCCCGGCCCACGACCCAGGCGCTCCCCAGAGGTTTTGAGCCAGCGAGGAATGGCATACGGGTTGTCGTAGTAGAACCGGCTCCGCAACTCATGCTCGTCCGCGTACTCGATGTAGCGCGAGGCGAAGCCGCGAGGAAAGGACAGTCCAGCCTGCTCGTATCCGGTCGGCCAGACCGCGTGAACAATGTCGATGGGCTTCTCCGGCTGTGTCTGGAGGAGCGTGCGGCTCTTCTCACTCAACTTTTCAGCACCACCAAAGAAGGTTGCCGCCTCCGATACAGGAAGCGGGAACTTCCGCAGCACCGTATCCGCAAGCCCAAGCGGCCCCTCAAGAAACTCGAACTGCCCGTAAGGGACGGACTTGAAATGAAACCCGCGAAACCCATCCCGCCCATTCGGGGCGATCTCATCCTGGTAAAGACACGCGGTGCCGAATACGACGAGGTCCAGGTACACCTCATGCATTTCCGCGGAGAAGTTGGACTGCTGGAGGGAGCGGGTGATACGCTTCTCCACCTCCCACAGCCACTTCCGTACTTCAAGGTCATCGTTGAGCGCGGAGTCCTGCATGACGAGCGAGAACCACGGGAACGCGTCGGACGTAAACGTGCCGGACAGGGCGGCCGCGAGGTTGTCACTCTCCTGCAACGCGGTGCCGTCGAAGAGAAACGTCGTCTGCTTCGCCCCGGGCTGCCGCTGCGTAATCAAGTTGGTGCGGGTCGGCCGCATGTAATTCGCCAACTCCTGCCCGACCACGTATGCCGTGGCGGAGTCAGTGTGCAGCCGGTCAAAGAGTTTCTTCAACCCGCGAGGGGAGTAGTCAAGCGGCATGGCCTACCCGAGCAGGGTCTTTCGCGCGATGGTTCCGCCCCCGCCGAGAAAACTCTGTGGCGCGACGCCGGGGGTGCGACCCGCGGCCTGTGTACGACGCGCGGCGGCGGCTTCCTCTTTCGCCAATTGAATACGGACCGCCTCGGCGCGCTTTTCGCTTTCATCCCGCTGTTGTCCAATAAGCGCATCCTGCGCGTTCCTGGCAAGGTCTTGTTCAGCCGTGACCTTGCGCTCGTTTACCAAACCCTTCTCGTCAGCAACGAGGGTGTCGGAGCCAATGTTTCTCCCTTCGAGCGCATCCAAGCCGGTTATGAAAGGAGCCGTAACCGGGTTCATGTAAAGAATCGTTCGTAGTATTTTCACGGACCAACCTCCTGATACTTAAGTGGATTAAAGTCCGTCTCGCAGCGCAGGTTCTCCGGCTGCGGCCCCCACCCATCCTGACCATACGAGAGTGGGTTGAACGCTGTAATGCAGTGCATCGAGAACTTCTTCACCGGCATTTCCCGAATCACCAGCGCCAGCGTACGCAGCGCATCCGCCGCGTGTGACGACCAGTCATGCTCTGGTTTGAGCGCGTAACAGTGCTTGTCGTCATCCCACTTCTTGTGGTAAAAGGCGATGGCGTCGAAGCCGCTGTGCCCCGCATACTCCTGCTGATTACACGCGCGCTCGTTGAACCGTAAGCGGGAGAATATCTTCCGCACCGCCGCGATGCCGTCATCAATGTCCATCCGCGGGGCAACGCGAATCGGCTTGAGCCCGAGGTTACGCGCGATCTCGATGCGGGCCTTACCAGTACCAAGTTCGCGAGCCTCGATGTCGTGCGGCATCCAGTGTTCCGCGTACGCGTATTCCCGATCCTTCAACACCTTCGCGTAGTGGTCCAGCCCCTTCCCGCTCGCTTCGTAGAAGTCGATCATGCGAATCTCTTCGCCGATCAACTGGAAGAACCAGATCGCGGTGGCGTCGCCGATCCCAATATCCCACGCCGTATACACCGGAAGCTGCGACACCCACGGAAAGAATCCAACCCGGTCCTGCTTGTATACGAGGGCGATCTGCGGGCCATAGTAGGACCCCTGCGTGGCGCCGTCGAAGGAGCAGTAGTATTCCTGGTTCAGGAGGTCTTCGTCCATCCCCTCCAGGCGCTCTTCCTCAAGATCGTCCGCGGTGATGACCGGCTGCATGCGCTCCGCGTCCAGAAACGTGTCGTTCACGGTGAGCATGGACGAAAACCATGTTCCCGGCCGGCCCTTCGCCATCTTCCACAGACGGTATCCGTGGTTCCGTCCGCGTGGCGTGTACACGAACCACGCCCACCCGCCGTTCTCGCGCAGGACGGGACGCATCAGGTCGTACGCCTTGGGGTTTTGCAGGCTGTACTCGCTGAACACACAACCGAGCGGGTTGGTGCCGACCACGTGATCCATGTTATCCGTCCCGATAATCTGGATCGAGGACCCGTTCACGAGCGGGATACGCATCTCCGTCTCATTCGGCTTGCCGTCGATCAGTTCCTTCGGGATGTAGTCGAGGAAGCGAACCCCGTCCTTGGTGCGCCCTTCCCAAATAACCTTCCGCCCCTGCCCGTAGGTGGGGAAGAAGTAATAGTAGGCGCCAACACGCTTCATGGCCTGCACGGTGATGCCGTTCACCATCGTCAGGTCCTTCCCTGACCGCCGGTGCCACACCATCGCGCCGCGCTTGACCCCGTTCGCCATCGCCTTGAGGACGGGCCGCTGGTACCACCGCGGCTCGTACTTGAAGGAGGCGGTAAGTTCCTGGACGACCTCGCTCACGCGTGCCCCTCCAGCACGAACCCGCGCCAATCAACCGGGACCACGCGCTGGCACCGGATGCAGACGGCCGTGAGGCCACCGGTCACGAGGGGGGTGATGGGCCGCGCCAAATCCAGGTGCGGGCACAGGTCGCCAGGGCCGGCATAGGTGCTCACGAAATACCGCGCGTCGAACTCTACTGGCTGTTGCATAAAACACACACCCTGGTAACTTCAAAAAGTGGTGTCTGGGCCGGGTTGACCATACGCGACCCAATGGCTCGGTGTTTTTCCCCTACCCCCGGTCCGATGGGACCCATTTCGCCGGTGCTCGATGGGTCGCGCTTAGGCATCGGGCTATTGGTGAACAAGGGGCGCGAGGCGCGCTCCATTATAAGTGGCCACGCCGCCAAGCGGTGCGCTCGCTCAGTCGCTCGCGCGAGGCGGCTCGGACGAGGCAAGGTGCGGCTGTTGCCGCATCAATTACTGAATAAGGGGTCGCGGGAACCGCGAGCCATTGTATACCGGCAGCGGCGGTCCAGGCCGCCCGCCAGCAGCAGCGCCAATGTTACCTTTTGGTAACGCTATATGTAGTGGTGGGCGCGACGCCACCACACAATTTTAGCCCTTCCCGTTCCACTTGCTAAAAAAACCGCTGTAAGTACGCAGGATCATTACATTATCAAAATAGGGGTCTGGGACAGAATAACCCTTACACACCGCGGGCTTATGCGAAAACTACGTATGGAATCCCACCACCGTCAAAAGTGCGTGGGATTCTATACGTACTTATCTCCCAAGCCATTGAACCTAAAGCCAAATTCTGTCCCAACTCGTTTTGAAAACACCGCGCGTAACCCCGCGATTCTAATGTTCGCCCATTCTCAACTAGACGGCACGACATCTGCATCGTCGGCCAGGGGTACAACATCAATGACAGGGCGCATATCGGCAGTTGCCCACTCCGGCAACTCAAGCCGCACACGCACCGTCACACGCGCATCCGCCCGTGGTGCTTTTGCACCAACGAGGTCGGTCACATGCTCCGCCGCCCGTTGCCTAGCGCCGTTATCTGCTACCATCCTGATGTGCTCGTTACGAGTAAGCTGCCCGGCCGCATCCCGCGTCTCCGTCACGTACACGATGGCGCGCTCGGCATCTAGCAGGTTCTCGGTCACATTCACGGCCTTCGACAATAGGCCGGCCTGGCGATCCAGGGTGAGCCCGCTTGCCTCAAGTAGCTGTTCCCTTAGGTCGAGCGGCGCGCCCACGCTGCCAGCACGTCGAGGGTGCGGTACGACGGCTTTGTCGGTCACGGGGGAAAATCCTCTCTTGAAGCGAGACGATCTCGCTGGGGAAAAAGATGCGGACGCGGCGCAGAGCCCCGCGTTCAAGATACGTGCGATAGCGCGGCGCGGGCAGCGTGGCCTTGTTGCGGTAGAGCCACTGCTTGAACCCCGCGGGAGACATGGCGACATAATGCGCCGCATTTGACATGTCTATCGGCATTTCAAGGGGGCGTTGTCCGTCCGGCAGCATCGCGGTACATTATATGCCTTGCACGCCGGGCAATGTGTAAGGGGGCGGAATATAAGGTGAAAATAGTTGTAAATAAGTGTTGACATTTTTATCCAAAGTGGTAGAATAAGAGCGCGGGAAATTATCCCACAACAAATCAATAGGAGAAAAGGGGGGAAAAATGAGAACATGTCCACGCTGCGGAAGCGCGCTGATCCACGTGCTCGGCGATTTCTTCGCCTTCTGTGCGGGGTGTGCGCGGTGGTTTTCACTTGGGCCGATTGTCTAATAAGGAGGGGAACGCCATAAAAAATGCACAGCGTGTCCGGCGTGCTACGCATGCCCTGGCACCATACCGCACCTACGACATCGACAAGCAGGCAAACTGTGTTGACTTGGTCGCGGATGTTCTTCACTACGCAGAAGCCAGAGGGCTTGCAGTCGGGGATATTCTGCGGGTAGCCTATGCCCATTACCAGGAGGAGGGAGGAATACAATGACCACGACACCGAGACAGTGGAGGGTAGTGCGGGCGTTTCAAGACAACGGGCCTATCTATTGGCTCATTTTTGGGAGGAAAAAGACTTTCGAGGCAGACCCCATTGCTAAGTGTGACAATCGGAAGGATGCTGAAAGAATCGTCCGTGAGCACAACGCGCACGACCCGATGCGAGACGCCATAGAAAAACTGCTGAACTGCGCCCTGTCTATCGGGGACGGGGAGTACGATATTCCCGTTAAGGTTTATAAAAACCTGCAAGCCGCCCTCGCGCTGGCGAAGGAAGAGAGGTAAACAATGGACTTCAACCGCCCATACATCACCCGCAAGCTGCACACGCCAGCGGTGGAATACACGACGCGCACACATCATTTCCCTGGACGGTGTTATAACGATGTTGTGCATGAGCGGTGCCTCGCTATCGTGCCCGATCCGGCGGGGGGCTGTGCGCGGTGTGTTCAGCAGGATGCAAGAGCGCGGGAGAGGCTACAAACATTTCTAGCCGAACGGAAGGGGGAAAGGCCATGATAAACACGGTGTGCGATGTTCGCGTCGAGCATCTTGGATCCATTGTGCTATTCCACGCGAACAGCGTAAAGGCGGAAGAGTGGCTGGTAGAAAACGTGGAAGACGGGCTTGGGCTTCGCTGTGGCCACGCGCTGGTATTCGCGGCCCGCGCCGCCGAGGCGATCATAGAAGGGCTCCGCGCAGAGGGGTTTGAGGTGAGCGCATGACAAAAAAACACTTCATTGCTTTGGCCGACGCGGTCAAGGCCCACAACGCTTCCGGCGGAATGAAGGGCGATAGGCCGTTCACCCCAGACCACTTGAATACCCTGGCGCGTTTTTGTAACGCGCAGAATCCAAGCTTCAAATTTAGCCGGTGGATCGGCTACGTGCGTGGCGAGAACGGCCCGAACGGCGGCAAAATAAAAGGAGGGAAGCAGGCGTGAGAAGCCCAAAGAACATCGAGCAGGACATTGCGGAGTACGCGGGACGGCAACATGGAATAGGCGTTGCAATCAACATCGTACTCGCCCGCTTTGCCGGCCGGCAGGTGGAGGCAATAGCCCGTGCGCTATTTGACCTCCACGCGTACTATGGCGGGCAGGAGGCGGACTTCCGCCGAGAGTTGTCGGATGCTATTGTCAAGGAATTGTCAACAAACGAAAAGGGGGAAAGTCAACCATGCGACTAAAGCAGGAGCACAACAATATAGCACACTTCAAAGCCGGGGCGTGGATGGAAAATCTAATGCAAGCCGTCTACGACTTCGTAGAGTCCCGACAGCATGAGTCGTACTGGCAACTTGACACGTCGCTGTCGGGCGGCCCGCAAACCGTGGGCGAGGTGTACGACAGTGTGCTGGGAATCGCTCGGATTGCCCTTTCAGAGATAGGAGTAAATAAAGTGGATCACCGCTTTTTGACTCCCGCGCTCAAAGGGGTTGGGAGGAAAAAGTGACTTCGTCACAGACGCGCGATGTGCTTGCCCGTTTCGAGCGCGCCGCTCGCGCAGACGATTTTGAATACACGCAGCGGTTGTTTTACAAGTATGCACGTGCCTACCCGGCGTTGAAGGCAGAGTTCGTTGCGATTCTGGAAAAGATCGGCAAGGAACGGCGAGGCGAGGGGGGCTTCTCCAAATGACCGCTGGCACCTTTACGTGCATGGTTGTCGGGATCATTATTGGTGCGCTTCTGTCCGCCCTGGTGCGGGGCTATGGGCGGCGCGCATCTACACCGAAAACTGAAAAGGGAGGGAGACACGATGGGCCATGTATACTTGAGCAACGAGATCGACACTATACCCGCTGAGACGATGACGGAGCGGGACGTTTACGCAGCGACGCAGCAGTGTCACCGTGGGCAGTGTGTGTACTGCCTTACGCATAACAGTCTTGAACGCGAAGAGGATACCGTTGTGCATGAGCAGCGCTTTGACCCGTACTCTGACGAGTACGTGATTGTCGAAAAGGTGCTCTACACAGGCCGGTATGAATGCAAGTTTTGCCATCGGCTTCAACCCGCGAAGGAGGGTTAATCATGCGAACGGGAGCAGACCTTATATCGTTCCAGAATCGCGCCGTGGTGCGGGCGTACCGGGAGTACCTGGATCGGCATGACTACACCAAGGCGCGCGCCGTTCGCGCCGCAAACCCCGACTTGGTGCCGCTGCTGGACGCGGAGCAACGGCGTTACAACGCACAGGAGGCCGCATACGCCGAGGCGAGGGAAAGGGAGGGCACCCGTGGCGAGTAAAAACCTCATAAAAGGGGAGCATCTTTACCCTGCCGAGATTGCCGCGGGTGGCGTGTGCCGCGCCTGCGGCTCGATCCGCGTGTTTCGCGGACGGCGCGAGGGCTACGTGTACCTATGCGGCAGCACGATCCGCCGGAAGCGCGGGGCTCCGGCGCGCTGCAAGGAGATCGCCACCTGCACACGCTCACTTTTGAAGGTGCTAGGATGACCCGCGACGCCTTCAAGCGGGAGTTCTTGAAGTATCAGCCGGGGTTCGTCAAGCTGGCGCACGACTACGTGCATGATTGGGAAAAGGCCCAGGACGCCGTGATGGATACGGCGGAGCATTTGTGCACCCGGCTGGCCGCGTATGATCCTGAACGCGCCACGTTCCGCACGTGGTTTTCCGCTGCCGTGAAGCGCCAGTGCCTCATGTGCTTGCGCTCCGAGCGGCGGGAAGCGGCAGCCGTGGATCGCTCGCGCAAGCTGGGAAGCGGCCACTGGATCACGCGCACGGCAGACACTACCCTCGTTGAGTCGGGTGGTATGGTGCTGGACGTAAAAAACGCGCTCGCCAAGTTTTCACCCGACGAGCGCGCCTTGCTGGAAGAGGTATTAGGAGACGGCGTCGAGGTGGATACGCGGCTCACGTCGGCCTTTGGGCAAGTAGTGCAACGTGCCGCGACGCGGCGCGGGGTTACGGCTCGCTCGTTGCTGGTCCAGGTACTTCCTCTGGTAGCGCGGCTTCGAGAGGCGCTTGCTCCGTATGACAACACACATGCGTTGCCAGGAAGCGGTAGTACGCAGAGCGTGTGATGCCGTGTTGCTTTTCCGCGATGCTGGCAATTTGACTGTGCGTAAGGGCGGGGTACTGGTCACACAGTCCGGCCAGTGCCTCGCTCTTTTCCAGGTCGGGGAAGGTGAATAAGCCGTTCCGTTGCCGGACTGCCTCTCCGTCTATCTCCTCCGCAAAGCGCGGGATAATCCACAAGTGGTGATTGTGTAAGAGCCACAGCGCGTCTACCGCGCCAGCGATGTAGGATGATCCGCGTGCGAGGTTGATGATCCGCACACTGTCGAAGTCCTTTGGGATTTTCGGGGTGTGATGCACGATCAGTACGGCATAGTCCCCCAGCAATTCCTTCAAGGCGCTGAACACCTTTTTCATCTGGGTAGAGGAGTCCTCGTCGCTGTTGTGTATCTCTCGCAACACGTCGATCACTACAAGCTGCGGCTTGCACGACAGCGCCTCTTTCCACCACGCTCGCACGGCAGGGTCAAGCACGTTCATGACGCGCATGTTGTCGTCGGGGTGTGGCATGATGACAGGGCCGGACAGGTCAAACTTAGCCCGCTTTAGTTTCTGGAAGCGGTTGCGCCAGACAAGCTCTGAGGTGTCGAATTGGAGGTAGAGGACGGGGCCGGGACGGGTGACGGGGCGGCCAAGAACGGTGGTGCCACGGGCGACGGCGTAGGCGACTTGCAGTGCGAGGAAGGACTTACCGGCTTTCGGTTCTCCAAGTAGTAGGACTGTGCTGGGCTTTGGAATGTGCTCCGGCACGATCCAGTCTATCTCTGGTCGCGGGAGCGCGAGGTATTGCTCCACGTTGAGAAGACGCAGCCGTGCACCTCCTGGTAAAGGCCAGACACGGCAAAAACCGTGCCCGGCCTTATATGCCATTTGGCGGTGTGTCTTTATTACCACGGCGTTACCGAAAGGTAACGTGTGTAAAAAGCTGCGGTTCCTTGTGGCATATAAGCGCCGGCGCGACGTTCCGTAAGGGCCAGCGTTAGCGGTCTGGAACCGGCGCCTCATTATATAGCTGTGGGAGGTGCGATGCGTGGCAGTTGAGTTCAGCCCTTCACAGACTGCAAACTGGTCTCGGTGCCCGGTACTGTGGCGGTTGCAGAATGTGGAGAAGTGGACGACGCGGTCAATAGGGGCGAAGGAAATATCGGCGCTGTGCGGGAACGTCTTCGGGCGTGGCATGGAGATATACAATAAACATGCCATGCGGGAGGGGTTTGACCGGGTCAAGCATGACGAGGCGTTCGCGAAGCGGGTCCTTGACGATGCTGTCGAGGTGGCACGGGCCTACGGGGACGAGGAGGCAAAGAAGCTGCTCGACCTGGGGTATACGGTTGATGACCCGGATGGGGCAGATGCGAAGATCGACATTACGATCAAGGCGCTGAGGCGGCACATCCCGCTTGAACCCACCCCCGAGGATTGGATTGTGCTGGGTGCCGAGGTCGTGTCGAAGGAGCATGGGTGGTGCCGGTGTGACGTGCTCTACCAAACGCCGCAAGGGCACCGTGTTGTGCGGGACTACAAGTTCAAGTTGAAGCTGGACCCCGATTATAGGGCTTCCACGCTGGAAGAATATGGAGAGAGCACGCAGCGGAATCATTACCTGTACGCGTACGACGCGCAGGTATTCGAGGTGGCCCTCGTAGTGGCCGCTCCGTGGTACACCCCCCTGATCCCGTTTTCCCGAGACGAGGCACGGCTGGCATCGTGGGTCGCTTCACAGAAGGAGAAGTGGGCGCACATGGAGCGTATGAAGGACGGGCGGGAGGCCGTATGGGAGGCGGATGTGCATCGGGACAAGTTTGGGAAGTGTCCGATGTACGATGCGTGCCTTGTGTACAATCGGGACCCGGAGCGGATGCGGCTTGGTGGGTATATTCAGATAGGAAGGAGGTAAGGATGAAGTTCGAGATCGACGAGAGCGTGCTTATCATTTTCGTGATCGGCTACGTGATCCTTCGCATCGTGCTCGGCGTGTGGGGACACTAAATGCCGTTCAAGAAGTTCGTGGGGGAGGAGGAGTGGAGCCGTCGGGCCAGCCGGGTCCTGCTCTCGGGTCCGCCGAATAGTGGCAAAACGACCTCCCTGCTTACTTTTCCACGCCCGATGGCGTACGTGGCCTTCCCGGGTGAAGACGGCGCGTCGTCGGTACCCACCAACCTGCCGGACGTGTCCGCGTACGTGTTCGAGAAGAAGGACTTCTCGAAGGACGACTATACTGGGACCCTCGCAGAGGTCAAGACGTTCTGTCTGGACCTACTCGCGGGGAAGTTCGGTCAATATAAGACCTTCGCGTTTGACGGCCTGCACAAGTTGTACGGGCTCTTCCTCGCTGCACAGACGAGCGGCGACAGCGAACGCGGGGAGGACTTTGACGCGAAGGAGTACGGGAAGACCCACAAGGCGTTCTTCCGCTTCCTCGCACAGATCAAGGCGTCCCCGGCAGAGGTCATCGCGTTTACCGTGTGGGACGGGCGCGAGAAAGACGATCCTGAGGCGAAAGGGAGGGATGCGGTCACACATATCTTCCCGGAACTTCCCGGCGCTGCGGCGAAGTTAATCATGGGAGAGTTCAGTGTGGTGCTCTACGCCACCAAGACCGGGGTGGGGGAGGGCACCGAGTACCAGTGGCTTACACGCCCGCTCGGTAAAGTGTGGGGCTGCGGTATCAAGGCTCCGGTGGAGCTAACCAAAAACATCCCGACAAGGCTCGACAAACAGGACTGGCGATTGCTGGAGCCGCTGTTGAAGGGGCAGGGGCCGGTTAAACAACCTGTGCAAGGAGGCGCGAAGTGATCGACGTGGACGAAACGACCGAGATTTTCGACGAAGCGATGACTCAAGAGGATGCTAAGGAAGCATCCGAAGGCAACCTCGTTCCGAAGGGTAAGTGGCCTGGGCAGGTCATTGACTGGACCCGCAAGGTTGTCCAGACGGAGAACGGGGATCATGCGCTGGAGGGGCTGGGCGTCTACCGCGTGCACGTGGAGGTCCAGACTGACGAAGGGGCGAAGCACTACTTCATCGACGCGTGCCCGAAAACCGTGAAGGCCACGTCGAGGAAGGGCGGCACCTACATGCGCGCGGAGAGCGAGGCCGCGGCTTCGTTCTATCAGGCGACGAAGTTCTACGGGAAGCCGTTCGCCGAGGTGCTGGCATACGCGCAGGAGCACATCCTGATCTACCAGATCGGGATCAAAAAGGCCACCGACGACTACAAGGCGGCCAATACCCTGCGTGGTATCACGTCTCCCAAGGAAGGCTGAACCACATGGCGGCGCAACGCCCGAATGCGGCACGCGCCGAACGCGTTCTCGACGCCGTCCTTACACGATTGGATCAGGCGCCGGGTTTTCAGCGGTTCCTTGCAGCGCAAGGGGAGCAGGGGGAACTGGACTTGCTCATCGAGCTACAGTCCAGTGTTGAGAGGGTGCTCGACGGGGGGTAGGATGGCGCTGTTGCCGAAGCCAGCCGCGTGCGTGGGGTGTCCGTTGTATGGGAGCGGGGTAGGCTATGTACCCGACCGCCCTGTGCCGGACGCTGAGTTGGTCCTCGTGACTCAAAATCCCGGTTCTGACGAGGAGGCCGGCCGGCGCGTGACAGGGTACACAGGCAAGAACGCAATCACCATTCCGAGTGACCAGCAACCCTTGATCGGGAAGACCGGATTGGAATGGGAGACGGCATATCTCCCCCAATCCGGCTTCTCCCGAGAGCAAGTGTCCCTGCATAATATATTGAAGTGTCGCGTGGAGGTGGGGGGGCACAGGACGAACGACTGGCCCGAGCCCGACGTGGCCGAAGCGGCGGTGGCCCACTGTACCCGCGCGCACCTTCGCATCCCGGAGAAGGCCAAGCTGATCGTCGCGATGGGCGACCACGCATGGGAGTATTTTCAGGGGCCGCAGTACCCGATCACCAAGTGGCGGGGGTACATTGGCCCCCACAAGTTTCGCGGCGTGCCCGTGTTCGGCGTGCAGCACACGGCCGCGCTTTTTCGTGAGCTGAGAATGAGGTTGGCTGCGCGCAGTGATTGGCGCCGCATCGGGCGGTGGTTCGCGGGACAATGGCCACGCCCCTTCCTCCGGCCAACGGT
>Ga0187893_10004114_pt1 | contig 28221 bp, 26 predicted proteins | sample MA1701074metaG_FD_139574 | JGI IMG/M metagenome (GOLD analysis project Ga0187893, IMG submission 139574) | White microbial mat communities from a basaltic lava cave in the Kipuka Kanohina Cave System on the Island of Hawaii, USA - MA170107-4 metaG ... | reverse complement strand
GTTCATCCGCGGCTTATTTCTGGATCGGTGTTTATCTGTTGGCCGATCTGTGGCCGCTTTTTCTAAACGATTTCCCAAATATCCAGCTTGATTTTTGCGGAATCCGCGTGTCTCCGCGTTCATCCCGCGGCTTATTTCTGATCGGTGTTTATCTGTGCCGATCTGTGTGGCCGCCTTTCTAAACGATTCCAATAGCCAGGCTGATTTTTGCTGAATCCGCGTGTATCCGCGTTCATCCGCGGCTTATTTCTGATCGGTGTTTATCTGTTGCCGATCTGTGGCCGCTTTTTCTAAACGATTTCCCAAATATCCAGCTTGATTTTTGCTGAATCCGCGTGTTCGCGTTCATCCGCCGCGGCTTATTCATTTATTCGCGACCGGGTGGCGACCAGCCTGGCGGCGCCTCAGGCCAAACCTTATCCGGACTGACGGGGTCAGCCTGGTTCGCTCCAAGCCGCTCGGGATCGATCTCGGCAACAATGAAATTCTCCGGCGCCACGGGGGCACCGGCAAGTCGTCTCAGCATTGCGAGTTGACCGGCATGAGTCATCGCATCGGAAAGCGGGCCCTGCAGCAGGCGCTCCGCGGTCATCCCCCTGAGCAATGGTGTTCCGGCCTCAATGTGTCGAGCAAGATCCTGAATCATCTCGTGAAAGCGCAAAATCTCTTCCTCGAGCGACGGCAATGGATCGGGCCAGTACCGGCCACCAACAACATATGTGCGGGCGTAACCAAGCACACTCGTCATGTGACAAACAAGTTGCGCTGGGGTGCGGGTTTCGTTTCCGGCGCGGAAAGATCCAAAATCAGCCGGGGCATCTCGCAGCGCTTTTTGCGTGCGGTAAGCAAGCGCTGCCAGAAAGTGTCGAAGCAACCTTGCTTTATCGTCCATGGTTGAACTTATCTTGTTAAGTTGACCAGTGTGGTAGCAAACCGGATCCAAACGTCCGTACCCGCAAGAAGCAAACGCAAGGGGTGTGACGCAACGATCAACAGCGTTCCCCACAAAAATCCCGGATGCAGCTTGCGATTCCTCACGGTGTCGAACACAACACAGCCAAGCACGACCAGGTCGGTCAGGCCGAAGAAAGCCAACGGGCCGCCAGTCTCAATGAACTTCACAGGAAATCGGGCTATTGCCGCCGCCAATATGCTCAGAGAGGCGAGGAGCATCAGCCGTTTATGAATTTCCAATCGGCGGCGGAAGTAGAGTGCCGCTCCAATCAGGATTGCGAACACCAGCATGTCGCCCAGCGGCACGACCATAAACTCGAGGGGAGGAGGGCCCGGCGAAGAACCGCGTGCGGCGGCAAAAATTGCTGTGGCTACGCCTACGCAAACCACCACGCCGGCCAGAATTGCGCCGGCAATACCGAGGCGTTGGTGCACTCTGGTTCGTCGAGCGGACACCAGCCAGACCTGGGTGACGAAAAGAGCCACCCATGAAGTCATCACAATTCCATGCAGATGAACGAGCCGGCTGGGTATTGTCGGAGTATCAAACAGAGGTTTCAGATAGTAAGTTCGGGCGAAACCGATGATGACTACAATTGGAATGAAAACCATTGCCCAGAGGTACAGGCGATGATCCCGTCCATTTCCCATTCTTAATTTAAGATTTTTCATTAACGATTCGTCGCTGGACAGATTACCTAATCCGGTGTGTTCCTGCCAGTGTGAAAAACGGACCAGTCACACTGCACGCCGCCCGCCATTCCCAAACTCGATGATGTAAACTACGAAGCGGGTGTCCCTGCCCGCACCGGAGTGGGCCCTAACGCCAAGTTCGACTGCTTACTGGGAGCGCGAGCGTCCCCGCCCGCGTACATGTTCACATTCGAATCCATGCGTCATCGCGCGTGTAGCTAGTCACATCCGATCGAGGCGGGCGGGGACGCCCGCGCTCCCAGTGAAGAGGTTGAATGGTTTAGACGAGTAGAAGTACTTAAAGGAAACCGAACCGGAGTCCCCCGGCATCTGACACAGCAGCCACCAATTCCGGCAGCGCGACAAAACCCCTTCCCGCCGAGACGAATGGGATGTCAAGACCATATTGTTCAGTCAGTTTAGTTTGCAGCATGACTTTTCCCCTTGAGCTTCACACTGAATACAGCCGGCGCACGGCGGCAACATCACCAAGATGATCTTCCGCATGCTCGACTTCCTGGCGCAGTATTTTCTCGATGGTCATTACGTAGCGCGGTTCGCCGGGCGCATCATTGAGCTTGACCTTTCGTTTCAACCCGTCTGGCTGGGCGGCAATGAGAGCGCCAATGTGCAGGTTAAGCGCGCTCAGAGCCTTGATTGACAAACGCACATCTGCTTTGTCGTAACCGACTCGGCGCAACCAGGACTTGTTCGGATTAACCCAGGTCCAGTCGAAGTCGCACCCATTGGTTGCGAGGGCGGCGATGATCATGTTCGAAGCCACCAGATTGGCTTCGACCAAATGATGTACATTTTCTCTGATCGACCAACCGTCAGAGCCGCGTTTAAGGTCGAGATCGGTGTCGCTTAGGCCGCGGATGCATTTTCTGATCCTATTGGGAATCGCGCTCCAGGCAGCCAGCGCTTCAAGTTCACGTTCTTTATTCATCAGGACGCCCCCGCGAACAGCTATAGTTTAATCGACGCGCCTTTTCGACGCTTTTGCTCTCGCCAATCTTCCACAACGATAGCCCATCGCTCGTGATCGCGCTATTGTCCGCTTATCTTCAAATACTTTCGGGAATAGCCTTCCTTCGTAAAACCTGCTCGCCGCACCAGCGCTATTGACGGATTATTTCCCGGCTGGATGTTAGCTTCCAAACGATGCAGCTTCATGTGTTTGAAAGCATAGTTAAGCACCAACCGGAGCGCCTCAGTCATAAATCCTTGCCCGGCAAAAGGGGCTCCGATTTGATAACCGAGATATGCGCTCTTGAAGCCTCCTCGAGAAATCTGACTCAGGTTAATTGAGCCCAGAATAACATGGTCTTTTTTTCGGCAGACGAGCAAACCCTCGAAGTCGGATTTAGAACACTGCTTGATGTATTCCGCAAATTGTTTCTGAGTAGTAATGGCAGAAGCGAGGTTTTGGTAGAGCCTAACACTGGCTTGAGTCAGCCTAATGAATTCATCGCAGTCGTCTGCAATGGGAGTCCGGAGATAAACAGTTAAGCCAGTCGCCAGCATGTTTTTGCGTCGAGCTGCTTTCTTCATACGCAAGTCAAGGTGCAATCATTTCAGCCTGGCACAACCCTTTCAACATGGCTGCCGCAGAGTTGCTGAGAATGAAAAGGTGTCATAGTCATGCCTCTTTAGAGTTCGTGCGAGTAGCCGCCGAGTGAGAAAGGCCAGAACTTAAAGATTGAGAATTACCAGATTGCCGGATCTCCAGAATGCCATTTAACTTTTCACCTTTTCAATGCGGTCATTATGATAGCCGAGAAGGATAAAGAATACGGTATCAAATGGCCGGAGGTAACAATGCACGATCCAAACAACAGTTCTCCGAAGCAGGCACTTGAGAGTGAGCGCAGCGAAGTTTTGCAGCAGCTTGAAGATTGGCTCGAAACCCCAATGGTGGTGCTCGGGTTAGTGTGGTTGGCTCTTTTGGTAATTGATCTGACTCGCGGTCTTAGTCCTTTTCTCGAAAGCATCGTCACGGTTATCTGGATAATTTTCATCATTGACTTCGCCGTAAAATTTACTCTCGCGCCACATAAATTACCTTATCTCAAAAATAATTGGTTGACCGCGATTGCGCTGATAGTGCCTGCGTTACGTGTCTTTCGCATCGTGCGCGCAGTAAGACTGCTACGGGTGGCTCGCGCCGCTCGCGGATTGCGTCTCTTGCGAGTCATTACTTCCCTCAATCGAGGGATGAAGGCCCTTGGAGCAAGCATGGGCCGGCGCGGTCTCGGCTACGTCATGGCGCTCACTACAGTCGTGATTTTATCCGGGGCGGCCGGGATGTATGCTTTTGAAAGAAAAATTCCCGGTGGACTGGACTCTTACGGAGTAGCGTTATGGTGGACGGCGATGTTGATGACCTCAATTGGTTCGGAATATTGGCCGCAAACGGCCGAAGGACGCGCGTTGTGTTTTCTCCTGGCGCTTTATGGTTTCGCGGTCTTCGGTTATGTTACCGCGAGCTTGGCTACTTTCTTCATCGAGCGCGACGCCGGAGATCAAAAGGCGGAGCTAGCGGGCGCTCAGTCGATCAAAGAACTGAGCGCCGAGATTGCAGCGTTGCGCCGAACCATAAATGCAGGTGAGGATCCAAAGGGTTAGAGCAGTAATTGTCTTTGGCAGTAGGCGGCAGATCGTCTTTGCCGTCGCTCACTCTTTCACGGGTTTCATCTTAAACACCGCTCGATAGCGCGGCTCCTTGTGCCGTTCCAGGTAATAGACTATCTCGAGCTTTTCCTTGTCTATTTCCAGCATCCATACATTGGTGGCTGCTTCTGGTATTAGCTTGCTAGTCTCTGAGTCCGCTGGAAATCGTTGGCGGTGCGCCGTACCCTGGGCCGCCGCCCACCCTCCATACATTGTCACCTTATCCGGAGTACCATCTGCATGACGATGATCGTGTTTCAAGAGCAATCCTTTTTCATCAAGTCTCAATATCCAGGTTCTGGATTTGTCTTCCTCAACGTGAAAGGGTATGCGAATCTCATCGTCGCCGCAGGACGCGACAGTAATCACCAGCTTCTTTCCCACAAGAGGATGATCCGGATTTTGTGGGAAATGAGTAACGCCCTCAAAAGTCTGACCACACAGCTTCTTGATGTTTTGGAAGAAAGCTGTTTGGAATTGAGAAGTTTGACCTGCAGCAATGTTACCTGATGCTGACAACAAGAGCAGGCTCAGAGTGGCAAAGAAACAAGAACGCTTCATAATCCTCCAAAGAGATTCATTTAGATTATTACGTCACTGGACCTCGGCGCTCGCGATTTGTGCGTGGAACGGGAGCACAACATGGCCGTCCTCGGTCACCTCGTTTAGCGGCGCCTCCATATCCTCCCGAATGGCCGCGGTAATCGCTTGTCGTTTCCGGGCATCCAAGCGTTGCATCAAGGGGATGGCAGCCGTATCCAAATCAATTTCTCCCGCAAGAAATCCCTCTGGATTGGGAAAGCGCGCGGTTAACGACACCGGCGTAATCTCCACGTTGCGAAAGCCGGCATCCGTCAATCGCGTCCGCAACTCGTTGGCATCGCCGAGTGCAAAGATGTCTTGCACGAACGACATCCCAAGGCGCTGTTGAATCACTTCGTGGAGTGTTTGATAGAACGGGTGACGATCGATGCCTTGCCAGACACTCAATGTGAGGCGGCCTTCCCGGGTCAGGACTCGGTTCATCTCAGCGAGGGCGGCGGGCGGGTCGGAAAAGAACATCAGGGCAAATTGGCAAAGCACCAGATCAAAGCTGCCATCTGGAAACGGTATTTTTTCGGCGCGGCTCTCGTACCAATCGATGGCAAGACCCTCTCGTTCAGCGGCCGTGCGAGCAACCGTGAGCATCTTCGGATTAAGGTCAAGACCGATGACCTTTCCTTTCGACCCTACGTGTGGAGCAACGCGGCGGGCCACGATGCCTGTTCCGCACGCCACGTCCAGAACGCGGTCGCCGGGTTGCGGGTTCGCGGATTGAACCAGACGTGTCGCCCACGGGCCGAAGAATGGTGGCACCATGTAGCTTTCATAAGCCTCTTCTGGGATGCTCGTGGTATTCCTCCAATGACACGTCTTACCGCCCTACCGCCGCACTGAAACAGCTGGCGATCCACTCAACTCTCACTGCTAATGACGTCCTAATCCATGTTGCAAGCGCTTGTTGAATTACAGCAATGGGTGTTGGAGGATATCCAACTGCGCGGCGTTTCGGCAAGGCCCAGGAGGCTTACACACGCGCGGTCTGAAGCGGAAAGTTTATGCGTTCGTCAAAGCTATCTAACTGCCGGAGGTCCAGATCGCACGTTACGTTTTGGACGGCCTCAGTTGAAATCCAATCGTTTTTCTCTTGGGTACCGGTGGCCGCATCAGAGCCCGAATTGCACGGAACACAACCTTGAATTGCTGGTCGTATCTCTGCTCAACCTCGTTCAACCTGCGAGCTAGTTCTGTGTGTGATGCTAATATCTGCCGCAAACGGACGAATGCTCGAACCACTTCGACGCTTGCTTCTACCGCCCGGTCGCTGTTGAGGACATTAGCGGCCATGACAGCACCGTGCTCGGTAAAAGCATAAGGAAGCGAGCGTCTGCCGCCCCGTCCTTTTGAGATCACAAATTGTGATCTCAAAGCACCAAGCTCCTTCCGTTTCAACTGGAACAAGAAGTCCTTTGGAAACCGCTTGGCGTTTCGCTTCACGGCTTGAATCAGGGCTCGAGTCTCTACCATGTAGAGATTAGCCAAATCTGAGTCGAGGATTACTCTTTCCCCGCGGATGACAACAATCGATTTTTCAACGTGCGCTACCGAAACTCTTACGAGTGCTTTGGTCATGTGAGGTCTCCTTGGTGAGGTGGTCACAAACTGTAACCATGGTAATCGAATTTGGGACTTTCATAACGGCTCCCAGGTGGGACAATAACGCGAAGGTTGCCCATGGGTCAATCCGACTGCCGGTAAGACATCCTCGTACCGAACCTCGTCAGGATATTTTGAGTCGGCGTTCTCGGTTGTTCAAAATCGATTCCTATCCTCAGTGAGAATCTCCAAGATCAGTGCAGAAAGCATTCTCGCTCAGAAAGGCAAGCGGGATTTGTGAGCTTCAAATCAGCTCAAATAGTTAAAGCGATCTGAAAAATCTTTGCCCTAAACGCGGCTTTACGCCGGATGCGGAGCGGGATTGGAAGCTGCTGGCCGTTTCGGAAGTGGAGCGAGCGGCGCCGCCGAACGCATTTGGTGGAGAGCCGAGCAAGGACCTAGCGCAGCTTCCTAGCAGCGAGCAGCACTTACGGAGTTGACAGCAACCGGCGATTACATTTCACCGTTCGAATTAGATGGCAAGAAGAGGCTTGGCGCTCAGGTGCGATGCGTTGCCGGCAGCGTGTACTACTCATAGCTCAACGCTTCAATGGCGTCCTGGCGGGCGGCACGCAACGCGGGATAGAGTGCGCCGATGCTGCCGCCAATGAGTCCTACCAAAAGAGAAATCACCACCCAGCGCGGCTCGATCTCAACAACCAAACTCGTCACTCGCATGACTGCAAAGCGCGCCGCCAAAGTCAACAGCACCCCCACGATTACTCCCAGGAAGCTCACGAGAATTGCTTCTTTCTCAATGACCCAAGCGATTGATGTTTTCGACATTCCCAGCGCTTTGAGGATGCCAATCTGCCGGGTTCGCTCGGTTACGGTCGTGTACATCGCCAGCAGAATCACCAGCATGCTGATTGACGCTGCGACTCCGACGACCACCTTGATGAAGACATCCAAAGCAGGCACACCGGAGGCATAGATTTCCGGCAAGTCGCGCGTGAAGAGGATCTGGTCGTCAGGATACTGTTCCCTGATGCGCGCGGCCACCTCTTCCTGTTTCGACGGATCGACACACGCAACCAGAATGGCCGATGCAAGTCCTTCGGCGCCTTCCTGATCCTGCATTGTGGCCAGCGGAATCTTAATCCGGCCGCCGCCGGGAGGCTCGTAGACGCCGACGATGGTGAATGGTCGCTCGAAGAGTTGCACCGTCGAGCCAACCATAGCACTGCGCTGTTTTTGCCAGACTGGATCGATGATCGCCTGATTACCCCCGGTGAGAGGTGACCCCTCCCTAATCCTAATTCCCGCGAGTTTGGAGTAATCCTCAAAGTCGATACCATCCACGAGGCGCGTGCCAAAACCTCTGTCGCTGCGATCCAGCGATTGGCCCATCGCCGTAGCCGAGCGCACTCCATCAATGCGTTCAATCTCTTCGGTTCTCGAGACCGGCATTGTGAACTGCGCCGAACCAAAGAAACCCAGCGAGCCTGAGGGGCGAATCATGATTTCGGCGCCTATATTCGCCTCTCTCCTGCCGCGTTCATACAAGACGCCATGAGCCAAACCCACAGTGAAAACTATCAGCAGTACTCCTACAGCGGTTCCGAAAATGCTAACTGCGGTGCGCGCGGGCCGGTGCGATATATTTGAGAGCACGAGACTGTCCATCACTCTTCTTAAACGAGGACTGCGGTCGAGAAGCCGGCCCCAGGCATTCGGCAAGGTGCGCCAAGTCAAAACCAGCAGGCCAAGCGAGGTCCAAAAAACAATCCCGGCTTTGCGCACCAGGGCCAGGGCAACCCCAGTCGCCGCGACAAAACCGAGCGCTTGCAGAATGACTTCGGTGCCGCCTTCATAGACGCCGATAGTGCCGGGTACAAAGGCAAACACAAAATTGATGACTTTGGTCAGCGATTCAATGATGTAGGCCTGAGCAACCTGCGGCGTTAAACCCAGCATTCGCAGCGTGACGTAGACCTCAACGACGCTCGCAGCGTGGGCGAGCAGGTTACAGGAAATCATGCCAAAGAAGGCGGCCGGGTGGTGCTTGTAAAAATCGTAAACCTTCGACTCGAGGTAAGAGATATGGTGGCGTCGTTTGAGTAATACTTTGGGACTGAGCCGAAGTTGCGCCAGCTGATCAAGCACCCAGCTCAGAAGCATGATCCGGCGCTTGGCGGCCAGAATCGCGGCGAGCAGCCCCAGCGCTGCTATCAGAGCAATGCCGATCAGGACGTAATAGACCACTGGCGGCAGTTGATAAGTCAAGAGCATGACGCAGGCGCCGCTTAAAATAAAAAATACCACCGAGAGGTTGTAGAGCAGATTGTCGACGACCAGAGCCGGAACGCCGTAGGTGAGCGGGACGCGTTTGCGCAGCAGTGCAACCTTCGTGGCTTCACCCAATAGTGGTCCGGTGAAGGTGAGGAAGCTAATCGCTTCGCCGCCGAGACGAGCAGCGAAGGCCTGCATAAAACTGATCCGCCGATGTTCGGTGGGAACCGCGGCCCACATTGCGATCGTCCGAAAGATGTGGCGCGCGCCGCTGATTGCCAGAAGGAAGAAGAAACCAAAACCGATACGCAGCAAAGCGTCGAAGATAGGCTGGATGCCTACTCGGTTAATAACGAAAACGAGCAGACCAAGGCCGAGGAGGAAAGCAATAGTCTGGAGCCAGACGAGGGTGCGTCGCGAGCGGCCGGATGACTGGCCTTGGGAATCTTCGACGGGATCGTTGAGCTCGCCGTTGGGCCAGTTCTCGGCTCGTTCTTCTCCAGCGTTAATCAAGGCGATGCACTTGCTCCAGTCAGAGCGATTCTTGGCTTTTCATCCGCGACCGGAAGGACTTCTTTTACTACGCGTCCGGGAAATCGGCGAAAACCCTTGTTCCACAAAACCGGGACCGGGTTGCTATCATCGCGTAAGTTTCCCATTAACGCCAACACCGTCGGAACAAAACTCAGACTATCGTACGGCTCTTCCACCACGGCGGCGCGCGGCACGTGGGTCTTCTCGCCGCCGGCAAGCATGAAAGTCGAATGAGTGGAGATGCGAAAGAACGACCCGTGATTGCCGCCTGGATTAAAACCGCGAACGTCAAAGTTCCAGTGATTGTTGGCAATGAGTAGCAGGTCGGTTTCGATGAGGTCGCGTTGACGTCTGACAAAACGGCGAGCTAATCGTTCTTCAGAAGAGATTCCGGCTTCGGTCAATGAGAGTCTTGCCGCAGGGTGTTGCGCCAGCTCTTCATACAGTCCGATGAGGCCGTTCGAGTATGTCGTTCGATGCAGGGCGCGCAGCCATTCCAGTTCGGTGTGCCACTGCCCGAGCCACGCCTCGCGGTCTCCGGCGGGAATAGCAAACTCTTTATCTTCGAGAATTCGCAGCGGCAAACCGGGTTGCCAGGACGCCGGCTCGAATTTGAGGTTGCCTTCTTCGTCCTGCACTAAGTTCTTCACCGGCTGATAACGGAAACTCAGCCGGCCTTGTGCGTCTTCTCGAGCAAGGATTAACGCCTGCTTTTCAGGGCCGCCGTACACCCACACGACATCCGGATTAATGTCTTTATCAGACAAGAGAGGCCGGAGCAGATTTGCCGGTATTCGGACTGCAACCATATCGATTGGTTGATTCGAAACCTGGCGCTGAACATTGTTCTTGACGGTGACATCATGCAGCATTGCCAGGTAGTTCAAGCGCACGAAACTCTTCTGCACGTCGAGCGAGCCGTCTGCGCCGAGGACGAATCCGCCGGGAGCGACTCCAACCACATAATTCTGTAATTGAAAAATGCTGTTGCGTTCGCCCATTGAACGCTTTGCGATCAGGTCAGCCAATTTAAGCCGCGTTGGGGCAAAGTTCTCGTGATTCAAAGCGAGCAGATTTGTAAGCGTGCGAGCATACTCGGTGTAACGCTTGTCCTGAGCCATCCACCGGTCAAGCTGCGAAAAGACGCGCTTGGATTCATCATCGCGTCCGGCCGCCAAATCTTCTTTAGAAAACTTCTTTGGCTGGGCGGCCCAGAGTTTTCGTTGATCCTCAATCTGACGGCGCAACACAAGCAACTCCTCGTTCAGCTCGTCGAGACTTTTTTGCCACTGTGGCCGGCGCCTGGCGATAGTGTCGAAAAAAGTAGCCGTCAAAGCTCGACGAAGCTCTGGCGACAGTCTTTTTCGCTGCAACTCCTGCAAAAGAATTTGAAGCAGATTCAAATCACTGTCGCGCAAATGAATTGAGGCGCGTTCGTTGCCATCAAAATCCAGGAGCGCAGTCGGATAATCCGTGCTTTGCCTTTTCAGATAATACGAGTCGCGAGTCGTTGACGTGATCAGTGGAACCAGGGGATAAACACTCTTGATGGAATAGTCCAGCAGCAGGCGCCGCTTCGTAATGACGTGATGACCGCCACCCCCGGGGCTGCCCAACAGCTTCACCAAATTGTAACCCTGACTGTAGATTCCCTCGCTGGTATTGAAGCCGTGGTCGGAAACAAGAATCAACGCGGTCTCATCGGCCAAGGAGTTTTTTTGGATCGCGGTCCAAATTCTGCCAATCGAATAATCGATCTGTTTCAACACCGCCAGATGAGATTCCCGATCGTTGTTGTGATGGCCAACGTGATCAAAATCCTGCATTACTAACTCGAGGTAATGCAACTGCGGGTCTTCCAATTTTTCGATGACGTCTCGCAGTAATTGCTCGGGAACTGAATCACGGAGATTAAGCCCCATGGTCCATTCGTCAAGCAGTTCTTTGGGAGGCCGCTTGAATGTGTTCTCGAGGCTCTTTTGAAAAGTAATCAGCCGGCCGCCCCGTTGAAACAACGACATTCCAATATAGCGCTCCTGGTGGCCGAAGACATCCGTTAGCATCGGCAGGCCGACCGAGTCAAGTACTTCAACGGCGGGCATGTCCACGCGGACGCCTCCGATTCGCGCGATGTAAAAAGGGATGAAATTCAGATAATCGTAGGCGTGAAGCGTATAGCGATCATATTCGACGTTGCCTTTGATTTGGAGGTGCTGGCCGGTCTCAAGCAAAGACCATGAAGGCGCAGAGAGACTCATTCCGCGAACATAAAAATTAGCGAGCCGAGTACCACGTTGATAGAAGATATGATCGATCCAGGGGAGTTGGCTCTTGCCGGTGCGCGCGTCACGTTCGTTGACAAATCGTTCAACCATGTCGGGAGGCAGGCCGTCGCATTTGACGATCACGACCCGCTTTACCTGCGCGATCGCGAGCGTGGGAAAGAGGAGCAGGACAAACGCTATCAAAAGCAGGCGAAAAGGAGTTCGAGAGGAACTTCCCGCCGAATTTTTAGTTTGGCGCGGGCATTGGCAGAGCCGATCCATAATTCTACCTTTGCTCGACTCGGTTGGCGCTCGCCTTATTGGCGGAGGTTGCCAGACCCTCGGGCTGGTGGCCGCTAAGATATGAGGCGATCAAGTCTTTCCAGACTGGATCGAGACTCGCTATCTGTGAGAGGCGTAATAACTCGTTCCTGGCCCTGCCGGTCGTCATCCTTGAGAGGCTATCCAAACAGGCACGGCGGGTTTCACTGTCTTCGGTGCGAGTGAATATTTTCGCCGCGGCGCTGGCTGCTGCCGAGTTGGCTCCCTCGGCGTGCTCGGCGACGAAATGCAGCGATCGTCGTACCTCATCGAGGTTCCATGCGACCTCAATCTGCGGCGTCGATCTGGCAACGTGTCGCAAGAAGCGCGTATGGTAGGCAAGCCTGCGGTTGACGTCCAGCCTGGCCTGCATTTCCGGCGTGTTTTCTTCCCGGTGAGTGTAAATCCCAAACGAAAGGATATTCGCCGCGCGGAGAAAAACGCGTTCCTTTTTGCTGTGTTCGAGAGGTACCATTTCTGCGCGCCGATCTCGGTCAAGCTTGGCGGGTAGCCCGTCCGGTTTTTGAGCATAGGCCAAAAGGGCCTCGTACTGAGTTCTGGCTAGTTTGGCCTCGACTTCCAGATCGTTCTCCAAAGGATTTAATGAAACTTTTTCCAACCGCTCATCAATCTCGGTCCGAAGTTCCGGATCGAGAGATTCGTTCAAGGCCAGAAGCAGTTTCAATTGCGAGTAAGTTCTCAGCCTGGACGGTTGGTTGATGTCCATACCGCGTTTGCCGGTGACGTAGTCAAACACGGTTCTGCCAAGGAAATAAGAGAGGCTTCCGAAGCGCGATACGGAAAGCACGTTTTTGGTGACATCCTGTAAGACCCGGCGCGACATTTCGCGTTTCTTGGGATTCAACGCATCGCGGAAATCGACCAGTAACATCGGGATCTTCGGATTGTCGAGTCCATAAAGAGCGAGCGGAATCATCTCCATCGACCGCGCGCCCGGGATGTCGGCGGCGACGGGCCGGTTTTCCGAGTCAAAGTAGCGAGTCTCGACATACCCTTTCCAGTTCGTCAATCTTTTATCTGTCCACGGATCTGCGATGTTGAGAAATCTTCCGCTGTAACGCTCCTTGGGCCTGGCTTCCAGATCTGCTTTTGCGATCCAGAGCAGGGCATGAGTCATGCTTCCGTCGGGCATTTCCATCGGTTCGAAGTACAAGGATTCGGCCTCCGCGCGCTGGCGCACCAGTTCCCAGTTATGGCCACGCGCGTCGCGGGTGCTCGTTACCTTCTTTTGGTAATATGGCTGCAAGTTCAAATCGTCTACCAGGCCGCCGAACGTTTTGTCCGTTAGCAGCAACCGAGCCTGAATCTCCGCCATTTCAGAATCCGAAAAAACCGCCGGGCCATCCATCGCCTGGTAAAGCGACAGCACAGAAAGGGCCCGGATGATGTGCGACTTGCGATAGTCGGTTATGTTCCGGCGATATGAATCGCTCGAAGCCTTGACGGGTGTCCCGTAAGGATCGAGCAAAACGTTCTTCAGGGCGGTCCAAAACAGTTTGTCCCAGACCTGGCGATCCGGAGCGGCCAGATCCATGACTGGCGGAGGAACCTTTGGATTGGTTGGCTGCTTGTTGCCCATTCTTGTGTAAAAGAAGGGAATGGCGCCCGCAATTCGCTGTTTCAGTGTGGGACGGGTGTAGGTAAGCGGCCAGAGGTACCGCAGCCGGTCATTCTCAGGGCTTAAATCACCGAGGGTGTCCCGCAGCACGCTTACCAGGGGAACCCACTTTTCATCGTCGGCTTCTAGACCTTTGAGCCGAGCATGAACGGTAACGAGTTCGGCGCCACCTGCAACTGGAACACTTTCAAGCCGCAAAATCTCTCCAGCCGCATTTGGCTGTTTCGAAGAGTCGCTATGGCCGAGAGCGCTTTGGGCTCGAGAGTTAAGCTGCGCTAATGGTGAAAAGAGGCATAGGAGAGAGAGAACCACATTTCCCAGCAACCTTGCTCTTCGCAGAATTCTTTGTGGGAGAAGATTCATCCTGTATATATCCTCAAAATGCTCAAATATTCAAAATGTGAAAAGCTTCCTTCGCGGCGATTTTGACTCGCAGGGCTTTCAAAAAAACTCTAAGTCAATTTTGAGAAAAACTGTGTCACCCAAACCTCCAGCAACCATCATGCCGCCCCAGCGAATGGGCCGGTCCAAATATATCATTAGTCTATATTCAGCAGAGCAAATTTTGTTGAACCGTTTGGGTCAGAAAAGCGACTGTAACAACCATCCTCCGATGCCTGAACTCCAGCAGCCAGTTGCCGGAAGCTGTCACCGCGTTCCCATTGGTGCTCAATAGACTTGATCGACAAGTTTGCTTTCGATGACACATGATCCGAGAGGACATTTGTCACCGATTTGTGGCAGGCAGAAGGAAGATTATTCTGGCGAGGCTCCCCGGCTTTCTGTTTGCGAAACTTTCGGGATCCTTGTTTTTCCCGAAGTCCAAACGAAACTTGCTACCCGTTCCCTCACTAAAAACCACTCGAAATATGATTTCCACGAATCGAGATGGATCTGTGGCGGTAGTGGTGGAGCAGGTAGTAGCAGCGGGTGCAGCAACTCAACGAAGAGTTGCTGGGGAGATGTCTGGTTCCTTGGATGCCGAGCTGACGCGCCACAATGTTCCACCTTTAGCGCCGCCTCAAGATAGCCGAACAATCGCGTTTAGGGGCAAGGAAGAGGGACATGTCGTTGCTTCAGACCTCCATGAAGAAAGTTAGGAGGATGCATAAAGAAAACCAAGACTCAATTCCTGAAGAGTTTTACTCCCGACTGCCCTGCTCCTGATCAGTGGGCGCCTTAGCCGCTCTCTTCAAAAGTCGATCGCGGATTTTGGGCGATTTGTTCTATTGACATAACACATTGTTTGAGATAGAGTCTGCCGCAGTTTTCGACATTCGTCGTTTTCAGTCCTATTCGGCGCTTCAAATTTTGACGGTCGTTGAACTCCATCACACCTGTTCCTAAAGGAGACTCTTATGAAAATTAAGGCAGTCCGTCCCCCTTACCGTCTTCTAACCAATGTTCTGGCTCTCGCCCTCACGCTCGGCGCCCTGTTCTACTTGCCAGCGCCCACTTCGGTAAACGCTAACGGGTCTTGTGAGTTGGGCTGCATATGGTGGACCCAGCAATGCGGCTGCCAGCAATACTCATATTGTTGCGCGAACGAAGACACTTATTGGTGCTCTTATAGCCAACCGTATGAGTGTCAAGCCAACTGAAGATTAAAGCTGGCTTGGACAGAAAGAAGCTCGATGGTTAATCGTTTTAGCACGGTTGTGAATTTCGTGTCTCTGCTATGTTTGTTTGTGGTTCCAGTTCCAACTCTAACGCAAACCGCGGAGAAGAAACCTCAAGCGGAGGCCAGAGATAAAGAAACAAGTAAGATCAACGAAACCGATTCCCTGGATGGGAAGCAACGACGAAGTTTCGCAATCTCGCTTGTTACTTCACTAGCTGACGAAGCGCGCAGCTATCGAGACCGAGTCCTTCGCCCCGAAGTGCTGTCACGCACCGCCGACACGCTGTGGGATGCGGACAGTGACACGGCGCGAGTATTGTTCCGCCGCGCATGGGAAGCTGCGGAGGCGGGAGATGCTGAGAATTTATCCCTGAAATCTAATGATAGCGCCCCGCCGATGGTAATCGCTTTGCGGCGTAGCCGCGGTCGCGACCTGCGCTCGGCAGTCTTATATCGAGCCGCCCGCCGGGACCGCGCCCTCGGCGAAGAGTTCCTGAAAAAACTCGTAGAGGAGACAAAACGTGAGGCGGATGACTTCAAAAATGATCCAGGTCCGCGAAATGCAAACGACAGTTGGTTAAATTCGGAAGCTGCTTCCAAAAGGCTCCAACTGGCCAGCAAGTTACTCGACGATGGCGAGATCGAACTAGCGCTGGAGTTTGCCGCGCCTGCTCTCGACAAGGTGAATGTGAATTCGATCGGTTTTCTTTCCTCGCTGAGGTTGAAGAGGCCGGACGCCGCGGATCAGAGGTTTGCATTTCTTCTGACCCGCGCCGAGTTCGACTCTTCATCTGATGCAAATACGGCCTCAGGTTTGTCATCTTATGTTTTTACTCCGGGTCTTTACGTGACATTCTCCCCTGATGGCCGTACCCGCTGGACTCAACCCGCACAAGTTACCGACGCTCCCAATATCTCTGAGACCCTTCGTAATAGGTTCTTCGAAGCGGCCGCCAGTATTCTGCTGCGGCCGTTGCCATCCCCCGATCAAGATTTCACTTCCTCAGGACGCACCGGGAAGTACATGGTAGTCAAACGACTACTTCCACTCTTCGATCAGTACGCGCCTGACACCGCCCTGGCGCTGCGCTCACAGCTTACGGGTCTGGCGGGCGATGGGTCGAATAATCTGATTGCCGATAACAACAACCCTTTATTAAACCAGGGCCTACAGCCAGAAGAGAGTACCGGCAACGCATTAGAGAAAATGCAGGAGCGGCTTGATCACGCAAAGACTTCTCGGGAGCGCGATTCGATTTACGAAGCGGCAGCGGTTGCGTTGGCTAGTCAAGGCGACGCTCGGGCGCAGGATCTGGCGGACAAAATAGATGACTCAGATCGCCGTGCTCAGGTGCGTCGATACGTGGATTTTGAGTTGATCCGACTCGCGATCAAAAGGAAACAGGCAGCGGAAGCTAGTCGGCTCGCTCAGGATGGACAGTTGACTCACACTCAACGCGTTTGGGCTTATACCCAGGTGGCGCGGCTGCTCATGAATTCACAACGGTCGCGCTCTTTGGAGTTTCTGGAAATGGCCGCAAATGAGGCGCTCCGCATTGACAAGGACGATCCTGACCGCGCTCGCTCGCTGATAGGGGTGGCAACGCAGTTTGTCTCCGCCGACCGTGTTCGCGCTTGGGAAATAATGGGCGAAGCTGTCAAAGCCGCGAACTCATCTGATAAGTTTACCGGCGAAACTGTGCATTTTCATGTTCCCTTAATGACCAAAAGCGGGCTTAAGATTACTAGTATTGGCGCCGAGGGTTTTGGCCTTTCTGATGTGCTGCGTTCGCTTGCTAAAGACAATTTATATCGCTCAATCGATCTGGCGAAAAGCTTCAAAAACGAGTCGCCGCGTGCTACGGCCATCTTGGCAATCGCCAGTGCTATGCTGGAAAAGTAGGGTTCGGGTATACAACCAAGGACGTTGCGGGAATTCCTCCAATGCCTGGTCAACGTTCCGATCTACTTTGTAACTCCTTGCTTATCCACTTTCCAAATCGGAAGAGGACCATCATGCCAAACAATGTTAGGGCTAACATAGAATTAGGATTGAACATTGTCATTGCCGTCGCGGTTGTTGTCGTGGCCGGCGTTATAATAAAGCGATATGCTTTTCAGCAACCAGTGAGTCGCGACAGCATTCAGCAGCAACCGCAAATCACCAGGGGAGAGCGAGTGAATATTCCCAACGTTGATTGGGAACAGAACCGAAAAAGTCTCGTCTTTTTTCTCCAGAAAGACTGTGTTTATTGCGACTCCATCGCGCCTTTCTATCGGCAGTTAATTGAAGATGCCGGGAAACGAAACGTAAAGTGGTTGGCGATCCTGCCCAATTCAGTTGAAGAAGGAAGGCAATACATTCAATCTCTTGCACTTCCCATCGACAATGTGCAAACCGGGTCGTTACCCTCTTATAAGATACCTGGCACTCCTTCCGTATTGTTTGTGGATCACCAGGGAATAGTAAGGAGTGTTTGGATTGGTGCGGTGCCCGGACGGGAGAACGAGATACGAGACGAACTCGTTGCGTTGTTTGATGCGGGAACCTCTAACTAGCCGTCAGTGAACTAGAAGCACTTGACAGAGTGTAGGTAAGAGCAGAGTAATCCGTTTCGAAAAAGCAGCCAGCGGCACAGTCGTTTCCCTTAATGATGCGCTTACGATGCTTGGAAAGCCGCAGATTAGTTGCGGAACTAGCAGACACGATGAACTACTTCTGCAAGAGTTTGATGCTGATTACTTCTGGGGCGGTGAAGAGCTTTCAGCCTCTTTTTTATCTCGTTCGGGTGGGAATTTCCGGCCGGCGCGCTCAAGCAGCGCTATTCCATACTGAATGGGGACCGCGAAGTTTGATGCCTGGTTCTCTGTAAAGATCGCAAAATTGACGCCAATCACCCGGCCCGAGGGGCCAAACACAGGCGCTCCAGATCCCCCTTCGGCTGTCCTGGCGTCGTAGGCGATGCGACGGACATCGAGGTCAGTGATGTTGCCTTGAGTCGTCAGGGGCTGAATGCGCCGATTCTCACCGAGGTATCCGAGTAGGCAATCGAGCGAGCCACAGCGCTGTTGAATGGCTCGTGCCTCAGCATCATCAAGTAACGCCAGCAGGCGGTCCGGCCCATTGGGATAACCCATCATCACCACGGTCTTCCCAACCTCGACAGCGTTTTCGTCTTCCTCAAGCGGCAAAATCGGAATGTCATTTACGGTCTCGGTGGTTTCGAGGGTACAGACAGCAAGGTCGTAGCGTGGCGAGGCCAGCTTATACTTTAGCGGAATCGGCTGCGCTTGGCCTGGAAAGTATGCGTTCAATTTTTTGAGCCGCGGATGTCCTCCAACGCTGGCGCTCAGACTTTGAGCGCGGTCGTCAGCAAGCCATGGTTGCGCGATATGTCGATTAGTAACTACAAAACCATCACCAACATGAAATCCCGTCCCGACAAACTCATACTCCGCCACCGTCCCCGTACCCTCGGGGGTTAGGATTTGCATCTCGCCGCTGCTTTCAACAGTGCCCTCGCTCTCATTCTGCGTTTCAGGCTGGCGTAGCGGACGCCCGGTGCGGGGCTCAACAAAGTAGAACGAACCCGCAATCAAGCAGACACCACTGCCATAGTCATTCCGTAGCTTTACGGCCAGCGAAAGACTATTTCTTATTTCTTCATTTGAGCGGCCAAGGTTGGTGAGCGCTTCATTAGCCTTGGCAACCTCGTTCATGGTGTTCTTAAGCTGCGCATTTTGTTCGGCCAGCGCGCGCCTGCTGTCTCGCATTTCCCTGATCATCGAGTATCCAAGGTAGAGAACGCCGCCGACCAGCACCACAATGATCGCTAAGACAATCAGTTTTGTGCGCCAGTTAATCTCGCGCACCAGCTCGCGGGTGAACTCGCGTAAAAAAACCTTGGCGTCGTCACGCCTGGCCGTGGCTGCCGATTCAATAGCCGCCTGCTCTATGAAGGGCGCGACCTGGGTCTCGCGAGAGGTGTCAGGAACCACGGCGGGCAATGAACGAATTGGAAAAAACTCTAAGGCCAGACTTGAAGGGAGAATTCTAAGCTCGTCGCCGTCTTGAATCTCCAAATCTCTTTGTACGGGTTCGCCGTTGATTTCCAGCTCAAGCGAGTCATCAAACCCAGCAACGCGGTAGAATCCATTGGTGCGGGCTAGTTCCAGTATGAGGCCGTCACGCTGAGTGCCTTTCGGTAAGTCAGCCATGCGCAGCCGCAGAGTGCAGTCGTCGCAATTGCCGATTCGAATGCGCTCATCGGTAAGCACTTCGGTGTGCTTGTTTTCCCCGGAGGAGATGTGGATCACGAGGCCGGTTGCCATAAAGCTTTAAAAGACCCGAAAACTCGATCGCTGACTACGGCTGGGCAAATCCTTTCGCGGAAAGAACCTCGGGCTGAAAAATCTGCGGCTTACAGTAATTCGGGCGCCCGCGTCGGACCGCTCGATACAGGCTTTGCGGTCTCCAGAGCGGTCGCCCTCAATCGTGCATTCTACAATGTAAGTTCGACGGTTGGCAAAAAGAGTTTAACTCTAAACGACTGCGGCTTTGGACTGGGTGTAATTAAAAGTGAGCGTTCTCATCGACGCCTTTAGATACCGTCGATGGGCGTCGGTAAAGTTTCCAGTTTCGACCTACACCGGCGGATTAGCTTCACCTATCCTTCTATCGCGTAAGAAGTTGGCCACAGATTTACACGGATAAGATTGAACAAACAGACTGGGTGCTGACGAAAAACGTGCGTAAAGGCCTTCGTATTTAACTTCTGATCGTCAATTCGTGTTCGTCTGTGGCTAGTGTTAGTTTTCTTCCAAGGGCACAGTCTTTCACAGCCAGCTCGGCGGCATGTGGCTCGCTGGCTTAAGCTCTCACACCGCTCAAGTTCGGCCCGACCCAAAACCGCAACCCGTCTTTAAAATCCGTGGAAAATTCCAGTTGGACTTCACCACGGTGATCCGAGCAGGCACCTTGTGATAGTGTTCCCGCGTGTTGCCGCATCCCTGCAAGGTAAGCACCTATTTCAATTGGTCAAGGTGCTCCATCCTTCAGCTTCTGATTAGTCATTCAGGAAAGGAGAATTAGAGGTGGCCAAAGTAGCGCTGGTAGTGTTGATCTTGGGTATCATCGGCATGCTCCTGGGCGGTGGCGTTTTTCTGGTCTCAGTTTTGTTGCCGCTTTTGACCGACGGGCGCACCAGTTGGGAAGAGGCTATGCTGGGCATCATCCCTGGAGCATTGGTTCTGGTGTTATCATTCGTTGTCGCGGTAGTCGGGTTGGTGATGATGATAATGAAGAAGCGGGCGAACAAGGCTCAAACACCTGTATAGTATTGCCCTGAGAAGTGAGCGTAACAAAAGAAGGGTCGCATACACCTGCAATCAAAGTTCGGCACCCGTGGATTATTGGGTGAAAATATTCTGAGCTGAAGCGCAAAGATGTCATCGCAAGTAAAAACTTATCACACCGCTCAAGAATATCTGGCCCTCGAACGTCAGTCTGAGTACAAGAGCGAATACTATAACGGTGAAATATTTGCCATGACGGGCGCGAGCCGCAGACACAACCTCGTGGCTGGAAATGTCTTTGCAACGCTTCATGCTCAGCTAAAAAGCAGGCCCTGCGAAATCTATCCTAGTGACATGCGCGTTAAGGTCAGCCCAACCGTGCTTTACACTTATCCTGACGTAGTAGTGGTTTGTGGTGACCCATTATTTGATGATGAGCAAAAAGATACTTTGCTGAATCCGACTTTGCTGATCGAGGTTCTGTCAAAATCAACGGCGAGTTATGACCGCGGGGAAAAGTTTGAGCATTATCGCAAGTTAGAGTCTCTGGCCGAATACCTGGTAATTGCTCAAGACAAATACCACGTCGAGCATTATGTTAGACAGCCTGATAATCACTGGCTTTTGTCGGAAACAGAAGAGTTACAGGAAACAGTTCATTTATCCTCAATCGAATGTGATTTAGCGTTGACCGATATCTACTCCAAGGTTGAAATCGACAAATAGGTTAATAGCCATTATCCGCGTTTATTCCAAAATCCTCTTCGTGTTAGCATGCATACCTCATGGCTGAGAAAGAAGCACGAATTACAGACAGGTCAAAACTGGAAGCCTTGGCGCCGATTTCAACGGCGCCGATTCGCCATCACGTCTTTGTTTGCACTGGCACATCCTGTTCGGCAGTCGATAGCGCCAAAGTTAAGGCGGCTTTTGAACGCGAACTTTTGGAACGCTGGATGCTCTTTGGGAAAGAGAAGAAGGGCAAGAATCCGAGGGGCAGCGTCGTGCTGACTGAGTGCTCTTCGGTTGGCTTTTGCGCAATAGGAGCCGCGGTGATGGTTTATCCCGACGGTGTTTGGTACGCGCAGGTGCGGGCCAGCGACGTCCCTGAGATTATTGAAGAACATTTGATTAGGGGGCGCGTCGTCGAGCGATTGGCTTTGCTGAAAGTGCCGTCGGAAGGGAAGGCTGCAGCGCCACCAACCTCAAAGGTAGATCGTTGGGAAGCGTAAAAAGGAGTGCAGCTTTGGATTGTAGGGGCGGAACTCCGTGTCCGCCCTTCTTTGCTTACGCTACCGGAGCATCAACGAAGCCATTAAGCGAACCGGTTTCGCTCTTCTCGAGTGCATTGTTCCAAAATGGTTACAATGAGCGACGATCTGCCAGGATTGTGATTTGAAAATGAAACACCAGGTCATATGTTTAGTGGTTTGTCGCGTGATTTAGTCGATCGCATCTATTTTGAAACGGGCACGAGCCACTAACAACACGAAACGCCCGAATGGAACGCCGTCTAGTCAATTGAAATTATGATCCTCAGGAAATGTTTTAACTTGAAACTGCATACTTAGTGAAAGACGCGTTCACGGCATTAGCTGGCTGAACCATTCGAGTACGAAACTGAGTCCGCCCAATGCACAGCCCTTTGCACTGCTAACTCAAAATAATTTGCAAACCTTCCGGGTTTCCTTATGAGCGGTAGTGCGAACTTAAATAGGAGCAACCCCATGCCAATTACCGATTTGATCACTATTCCCGCCGGCATCAACCCCGGCATCAACGCAGCGAGGCAACTAACCATGAAATCCCTCTTAGGAAGTCCGAGAGAGAGTTTTGGAACCGATTGCCAGCCAGTAACCAATCCCGTGCTGCGAAATCTGATTAAGACCGACGATGTCGGCCCGTTTCGGGTGACAGGACTGGCGCCGGCGATTGCATCCTTAAAGGAAGTAATTGCGGAGATTCGCCAACAGCAGGCGGATGTCTTTGGGGGTCTGGGCACCGCCGGCATGCTCTGCTGCCGGCTGGTTCGAGGCTCTAATACATCCATCAGCAACCACTCGTGGGGGACGGCCATTGATCTAACTCTGAACGGAGAGCTTGATGTCCGCGGCAACAATCGAGTTCAGGAAGGTTTAGCTCGCATAGCTCCAATTTTCAATCGTCATGGATGGTATTGGGGCGCGGGTTTTCCAAAGGAAGATGCCATGCACTTCGAGCTGAGTGACCAAAAGATCAGAGCTCTGCATCAGCAGGGCGTTTTCGCAAGCGCACCCGCGACACTGCCAGAACCCGCATTGAGCATCGGTGATCGCGGACAACTGGTTAAGAGGCTACAAGAAAAGCTAAACGAACGAGGGGCAAATTTGATAGCGGATGGCGTCTTCGGCAATGGCACTCACGCAGCCGTGGTGGCGTTTCAGGCGAGAAGTGGGCTGACTCCGGACGGCATTGTTGGACGCCGCACTCGTGAGGCGCTGGGTATCTAAGAACCCTCTGCTGATTTAAAGGTGTGGCGCGCGGCTGGTTTGGGTTTCCAGCGCAGCACGGGCCGACGCGCTGCAGCAGCCTCATCGAGCCTTCCGACTCTGGTCGAATGAGGCGCGTTCAGTACCAATTCAGGATCCCCCTCCGCCTCCCGCGCGATTGAACGCATCGCCTCAATAAACTGATCCAGCTCCTGATGCCCGACTGATTCGGTAGGCTCGATCAGCATCGCTCCCTGAACAATCAAGGGGAAGTAAATTGTCGGCGGGTGAAAGCCGTAATCAATCAGCCGCTTAGCGATGTCAAGGGTATGAACACCTTTGCGTGACTGGCGCTTATCGGTAAAAACGACTTCGTGCATCGGCGGACCACCAAAAGGTCTCTCGTAATCAACCGCCAGCCCGTGCGCAATGTAACGAGCGTTTAAAACCGCAGCTTCCGTCGCTTCACGCAGGCCGTCAAACCCATGGGTCTGGATATAGGCAAGTGCTCGCAACATCATTCCGTAGTTTCCGAAAAAGGCTTTGACCCGGCCGATGGTTCGCGGATGATTGAAGTCGAGTTGGTAAAGTGGGTTCGCGTTGGCGACCTCACCGTCAAGATCAACTTTGTCCCCGATGCCCTGCGTTCTGACGACCCGAGGGACAGGCAGAAAGGGTTCCAATTCTTTCGTACAGCAACAAGGCCCAGATCCAGGTCCCCCGCCGCCGTGTGGTGTCGAAAAGGTTTTGTGCAGGTTCAGATGAATGACATCGACGCCCATATCGCCCGGCCGAGCGATTCCGACCAGAGCATTCATATTTGCGCCGTCCATGTAGACCAGACCTCCTGCTTCATGAACGACACTACAGATTTCCTTGATGTTTCTTTCAAAGAGGCCCAGCGTGTTTGGGTTGGTGAGCATGAAACCTGCAACGTCTCCTTGGGCACAAAGCTCCCGCAGGTGATTTAGGTCCGTTTGTCCTTCCGAGGTTGAACGAATCGTCTTGACGGAAAAGCCTGAAAGATGGGCGGAAGCTGGATTCGTTCCATGCGCCGAATCGGGAATCAGCATCGTGCGTCGCTTAGCTGAGGCGCTCTGACCATCTCGGGCATCAATGAATGCGCGGATCATCATCACCCCGGTCATTTCTCCATGGGCGCCGGCCGCGGGCTGCAAAGACACTCCCGGCAAACCTGTGATTTCGCCGAGGTGTTGCTGGAGTTCGTAGATGATCTGAAGGGCGCCTTGTGCGTCGCGCTCCTCTGACAGTGGATGAAGATTCGCAAATCCCGCGATGCGCGCCACCTTTTCATTGAGGCGCGAATTGTATTTCATCGTGCACGATCCCAATGGATACATGCCGAGATCGATCGAATAATTCCAGGTGGACATGCGAATGAAGTGACGAATGACATCCACCTCGCTTACCTCAGGCACGCCTTCGAGGTCGTCCTCGCGTTGAAACTCTCTTGGGATGATCTCGTCGAGTGGTTTCTCTTCGACATCGAGTGGAGGCAACCGATACCCCACGCGTCCATGTTGCGAACGCTCAAAAATCAAAGCCTCATTGTGACTGAGGTGTGGAGTAACTTTTGTGATGTTGTTTGAATCCATCTTGAACCAAATTAACAACCAAATTAGCAACCCACGCAGCCGCCCGAACGAAACACGAAAAGGTTGGTTCTGTTTCGAGTGCTTAGTGGATCGTCGCTGTGTCCAGCATTTATTGCTGCGTTGTTTCCACTTAACTCCATGTTTAAGAAAGCATGATCACCGCCAGACCTGCTACCAGGCTATCAATTTCGGCGCGCGTGTTTGTCTCAGTGACACAGACCAGGAAATCATTCGGCCGGCCCGGGAAGTAGCGCGATAGCGACAGCCCGCCGTTGATGCTGTGCTCCGAGGCCAGGCGAGTCAAAAACTTCACGGTAGGATGAGGTGCGCGAACCACAAACTCGTTGAAAACCGGGGCTGCGAAAGGAAGGACAAACCCTTCGATTTCAGTAATCCGGCGCATCGCGTAAGCAGCCTTCTGGGCGCATTGAGCAGCGACTTCCTGTAATCCGCGCCGGCCCATGGTCTCCAGATAGACGGTGGCGGCAAGCGCGATTAAGCCTTCGTTGGTGCAGATATTAGACGTCGCCTTTTCGCGGCGAATGTGCTGTTCGCGGGTGGCCAGGGTTAAGACAAAGCCACGCCTCCCATCTTTGTCGGCAGCCTCTCCTACCAACCTTCCCGGAATCTGGCGAGCATATTTCTCACGCGTGGCAAACAGACCAACATAAGGACCGCCGAAGGAAACCGGCACACCAAATGACTGTCCCTCGGCGATCACTATGTCGGCGCCACAAGCTCCTGGAGATTTTATGAGACCAAGCGATATAGCTTCCGTAATTGCCACAATCAGCAATGCGCCGACGGCATGAGCCTGCTCGGCCAGCGCCGTAACGTTTTCGATGCAGCCAAAGAAGTTTGGTGATTGAACTACAATGGCGGCCGTTTGATTGTCGAGCCATGGGTCGATACTCGAAGGGATCTGGCCGGTGGCAGGATCAAATTCGACGTGTCGTAGCTCAATACCCGCATGTTGGACATAGGTGTTGACTACCTCGAGATACTCCGGATGAATAGCGCCACAGGCGATCACTTTCGAGCGCTTGGTCACTCGTTCCGCCATCAACACCGCTTCAGCGAGCGCAGTCGATCCGTCGTACATGGAAGCATTTGCTACTTCCATACCAGTCAGTTGGCACACCAGCGTCTGGAATTCGAAGATGACCTGTAGCGTGCCCTGTGAAATCTCAGGTTGATACGGTGTGTAGGCGGTAAAGAACTCTGATCGAGAAATAATGTGGTCGACGACCGTGGGGATGTAATGCGCATAAGCGCCGGCCCCGAGGAAGCTCGCTCGCTGAGCGCCGGCGTTGCGGGCCGCCAATCGCTCGAAGCGAGCCAGAAGTTCTATTTCTGAGAGGGCACTCGGCGTATCAAGAGCTCGTTGCAGGCGTAAATCTTCAGGGATGGAGTCAAAGAGGTCTGCCGTCGAGCCAAGGCCGATCTGGTGAAGCATTTCGACCCGTTCTTCGGGCGAGTTGGGAATATAGCGCAAGTTTACTCGGTCTCAGCTTTCGTGAAGTCTTCGTATTCCGCCGCCGTCAAGAGACTGTCGACCGCGCCGGGGCTCGACATGCGAAGGCGAATCATCCACCCTTCGCCGTACGGGTCGTCATTGACCTTCTCCGGGGCATCGTTGAGCGTATCGTTGACGTCGACTACCGTTCCCGAAAGAGGACTGAATACTTCGGAAACAGCTTTTACGGATTCAACCGATCCAAAGGACTCATTGGTGGCAAACTCGTCGCCGGGCTTTGGCAATTCGACATAGACTACATCCCCAAGTGAGTTTTGCGCATAATCGGTAATGCCGATGATGGCAACGTCGCCTTCGACCCGCACCCACTCGTGATCCTTACTGTAGTGTAAATCCTCTGGAACATTAGCCATGGTTCCTCCAAGAGATTCGGATTACCGATTGCCGATTCGCGATTAATCAGTCCGTCGGTGCTCCAATCAAAATCAAAAATCCAAAATCGGCGCGAATGAAAATTCACGAAGCACGTTTATAGAAAGGTGTCTTTACAACTTGCGCTTCAACCAGACGTCCCCGCACATCAATTTGAATCCGCCGGCCCTCGTAAGCAAACTCGACGGGAACGTAAGCCAAGCCGATATTCTTCTTCAAAAAAGGCGCCGGACTTCCTGAAGTGACTCGGCCAATTGACGCGCCCTCAATCAGCACTTCCTGTCCATCACGGGCGATACCACGTTCAGTGATTTCGAATCCCACCAGGCGCCGCTTTATGCCTTCTTCTTTTTGTTTCGCGAGCGCGTCGCGTCCAATAAAGTCGCCCTTGTTCAGTTTGCAGATCCATCCAAGGTTGGCTTCGAGCAGCGTTGTGGTTTCGTCGATATCGTTGCCGTAGAGGGCCATCGCCGCCTCGAGGCGAAGTGTGTTGCGCGCGGCCAGCCCACAGGGCAGCACACCTTCGGGCGCGCCAAAGTTGCCGGCGTCGAGGATTTTCTCCCAAAGCCGCTCAGCCTTGTCCGCGGCGGCATAGATTTCGAACCCATCTTCGCCGGTATAGCCGGTGCGGGAAACGATAGCGTGAACACCATTAACTGTGCCTTCCTGAAAGTGGTAATACTTGATTTCATTCAGGGCCAGATCCGTCACCTTTTGCAGTATTCTCAATGCGTCCGGTCCCTGCAAAGCAAGCTGACAATAATCAGCGCTTACGTTTTTTAGTTCCGAGCGGTGGTTGCCAACGTTCGAAGTAATCCAATTCCAGTCTTTGTCCGTTGTACTGGCATTCACAACCATCATCAGTCGGTCAGGACCAAAACGGTAGACAAGTAAATCGTCGATCACGGTGCCGGCAGGAGTTGTCAGTGCGGAGTACTGAGCCTGGCCGTCGCTCAGTTTAGAGGCGTCGTTTGAGGCAATGTAGTTAACAAAGGCAATCGCCCCTGGGCCGCGGACGTCCACCTCTCCCATGTGCGAAACGTCAAAGAGGCCCGCATGAGTGCGCGTGCGCAAGTGTTCTTCGATTGTACCCGCGGGATACTGAACAGGCATGTCCCAACCGCCGAAATCAACCATGCGTCCACCCAGGCGGCGATGCACATCGTTTAGGGGTGTTTTTTTGAGGTCCAGCGCTGGTGCGGTCATGCCCATTTCCGGATTCGACTACGAACCCGATACTTGAAAAGCTATGGAAAACGATGAAGTCGCAAGCTAACACGCGCAGTTCAGTGCGTCAAGCGAGTTGCCATTAAGACCCGGTTAGTGATGGTGTAGCCCAAGGCTAAACCGGTGCTGTTGACCGCCAGATCGAAGATTCAGAAGGACGAATGTTCTGCAAGATATTCAGTGGGAATCGTAAAACAAATACCAGTTTGGATTAATTCTCCGATATACAGTGGGGTTTGCGCTCTTGTTCAAAAGCTCATCAGAAATCTCATCGAGAGACTTCGAAAGAGGCGCGAACTCCTTTTCTGAGTAAAGGTAACCTTTCCCGGAACCTCCGGTAGCAATCCCTTTCTTGATGCAAGGAAATAAGTGGCTGCTTGATCCTTCATCCGAAGGATGGTTTTCCCCATGGTAGACCGCGCGCAAGCACCCATTGCGTAACAACTCGGCCAGCTGCCGCGCGTCGATCCGGTCTCCCTTATTGCCGACCGCCAGCAGCTTGTTGTGCCGAGGATTACAAACCACCACTTCCGTTACCAAAGGCCGCAATACCTCATAGAGCCAACTGGCTTGGGTACC
>Ga0187893_10004113_pt1 | contig 28221 bp, 20 predicted proteins | sample MA1701074metaG_FD_139574 | JGI IMG/M metagenome (GOLD analysis project Ga0187893, IMG submission 139574) | White microbial mat communities from a basaltic lava cave in the Kipuka Kanohina Cave System on the Island of Hawaii, USA - MA170107-4 metaG ... | reverse complement strand
TTGCCGTTCAGGCTCGAAGGTGAGAGGGTCGAGCCCCGCCCTGTGTAGATGTCGCGCGCCGTGAAGTTGCGAAGCGGAAACACCGGGATGGCTACGAGCGAACGGTCACCACGGTCGACGCGGATCAGGTGCTGTGCCATCGACGTCTCGCCCCCGTGGACAGCCGGATCAGTCGTGGCGCGGCGGAGCATCTGGTTGCGATCGCCGCGAAGCCACGTCAGCGCCAGCGCATCCGGGCGCACGTCGCCGGTCGCTACGGGCATGAACCGGACGTAGTCGGCACAGGCGAGGGTGAGCGCGTTGGTCGACGTCGAGCCCTGACGCCGCGTGCCAAGGCTGCCGACGAGTGGCGCGGCGGCCGCCCCGCTCGTGGCCCCGATGAACTCCCGGCGCGAAAGCGGACCCATGGGCCACCCCCCCTTCGCGCGGGATGCTATCACTCGTCCGACGCCAGCGGAGCCCGCCGCCCGTGCCGCTCCGTCATCGCCGCCAGCTCGGCGGCGCGGTCGCGCGGTTCCGGCTCCTCCATCAAGCGGTCGGACGGCCACGGGAGGCGCCAGGTCCAGTTCTGCGGGCCGGTCGTCGCCGGCACGTTGATGCGATCCCGCCAGCCAAAGAGGTCCTGGATGGGCGTGATCACGAAGGCGGATCCGCTTCCGAGGATCGTCTCGAGGACGGCGTCGCGCAGCTCCGGACCGAACGGGGTGGACGGGCTGAATCCCCGGCGTGCGAGGTCCGGAATCGCGAGAAACGCGGTCCGTTCCTCGACGTCAACGGTCTCCCACCACCCTGCCAGCGACGCGGTGTCGTGCGTCCCGGACACCCCGACCGAAGAGGCCGGCCAGCTCCGCGGATCGCCGAACGGCCGGCCTCGCGCGTGCCAGTCTCGATCCCAGCGCAGCACGCGGAAGCCCGGCACGCCGAGCGATGCGAGCGACTCTCGGACGAAGTCCGGGATGATGCCGAGATCCTCGGCGACGACCAGCGCCTCCGCGGATCTGAACGCCGCAAGGATGCGCTCACCCTGCGCCCGCTGCGCCGGCTCATCGCCCGGCGAAAAATATGGTTCGAACTCGCGCGCGCGTCCCGGCGAGTAGAGCGGACCCGACGTCAGCGGCCGCACGAAGGTCCGGTAGAAGCCGACGACGTGATCGATCCGGTAAGCGTCGTAGAGCGCGGTGCTCCGGCGCGCCCGTTGCCGCGGCCACTCGTCGCCTCCGGCTTCGACGACGTCCCAGCGGTACACCGGCAGACCCCAGTTCTGCCCCGTCTCGCTGAACGCGTCCGGTGGCGTGCCGACCGATACGTCCACGCAGAACTCGCCCTGACGCGCCCACACGTCCGCGCTGTCGCCGCTCACCGTGAACGGCACGTCGCCGAACAGGCCGACCCCCGCCTGTTCGCGGGCCGCGCGCCATTGTTCGTCGGCGATCCATTGCACGTAGCGATAGAAATGGATCTCGGGTCGGAGCTGTCGATCGGCAGCCGCCAGCGCGGCTGGCTCCCGCGTCCGCAGCGGCTGCGGCCACTCGATCCAGGGGCGACCCGACGTCTGTCGAATGGCTCGGAATCGCGCGTAGTCCTCGAGCCACCATCGCTCTCGCGCGACGAAGGCGTCGAACGCTTCCGCGCGGCGAGGCTCGAGCCGGCCACTTTCGACGATCTGCTCGAACGCCGCGCGGAGCGCCGCTCGTTTGAGCGCGCGGACCCCCTCGTAGAGGACGCGCCTCGAGCGCCGGACGGCGTCGAGCGCGTAGCGGGCCGGAGGAGACGCGATCGACTCTCCGCCGATCGCCTGGAATTCAGGCACGTCGGCGAGCGAGATGTAGATCGAATCGATGGCCATCGCGGTCATCGCCGAGTACGGCGACGTCTCGTCGGCGGCAATTTCGGTGACCGGCAGCAACTGCATGAAGTCGTGGCCGGCGACGCGCAGCCAGGTCGCGAAGCGCGCGATGTCGCCAATCTCCCCGATCCCCCAGGAGCGCCCCGACGGGATCGAGAAGAGGGGGACGAGCACGCCGGCGTGCCGGCCCTCGCTAAGCCGGGGCATCGGCAACATCCGTGGTTGCGCGTGCCACGACGCGCTTCACCCCCTCGGCGAACGCGTCCGCCGGCGGAAGCAGACTCACGACGAGGAACGCCTCGCGGGGGAAATCGAAGAAGTACCCTGGATGGACCACGACGCGGTCCCGCTCGAGCAAGTCCAGGGCCAGTTCCTCCTCCGACCGCAGCGCTGGGACGTGGAGAATCGCGTACCAGCCGCCCTCGGCGGGCAAGACTCGAATGGATGGATGGGGCGCGACTTCAGCCACCATCCGATCGTGGTTCCGATGCAGGCGATCGCGGATCCGGCCGCGAATGGTCTCGCCTGCCGCCAGAAGCACCGGCGCGGCCAGTTGAACCGGTGTCGCGACCGGCAGGTACGCGTCGCAGATGAGCTCAAGCCGCTCGAGCGCCTCCGACACGAGGGGCGGCGGCCCCGACACCGCGATCCATCCGAGCTTCAGCTGGGGCAGCCCGGCCGACTTCGACAACCCGCCGAGGCTGAAGGCGAGCGCCGACGTCTGCCCGATAACGCGCGCCGCGTCCGCCGGCGTCGCACCGTTCGGCCCGAGCGGAAACTCGTAGAAGACCTCGTCGCCGACGATCGCAGCGCCGCGCTCGGCCGAAAAGGCCGCAAGCGCGTCGAGCTCGCGGCGGCGCACGTACGACCCTGTCGGGTTGTTGGGGTTGACCACGAAGATCGCGCGCGTGCGCGGCGTCACCGCGGCGCCGACGCTGGCGAGATCGATCGCCCAGCCGGCCTCGAAATCGAGCACGTACGGCACCGCCCGGATCCCGTCGAGCGGCGCCAGCAGCTCGAACAGCGGATAACTCGGCCGCGGTACGAGCACATCGTCTCCGGGATCGCAGAGAAGCTTGAAGAGGATCGAGTACGCGTCGCTCGTGCTGGCCGTCAGGACGATGCGCTCCGCCGGCAGGCCCAGCCGACGCGAGACGGCCTTGCGGGCGGAGCCAAGACCGAGGGGCGAGGGCTCGTAGCGGAGCCCTTCACTCGATCCGAGCCCGGCGAGCAGATCGGCTGGGTATTCAATACCCGCGGTCGTTGGATTCGACAGCGTCAGATCGATGAGCGGCTCGCCCGCGGCGCGAAGGCGCTCGAGCGTCTCGTGCAGTCGGTTGGGACGGCGATCGGACGGAAGACGGTGCGAGAAGATAACCGAGCTTAGCGCGATCGAGGTAATCTGCCTTCATGCTTTTGGCTCTTCCGCTATTGCTGGTTCTCGCTCAAACGGCCCGACCCGAGGAAAGCCCGCCTCCACCCCCGCGGCTTGCCGTCCCGTACAGCCAGTTCACGCTGCCGAACGGCCTCCAGGTGATCCTGCACGAGGACCACAGCGTTCCACTCGTGAGCGTCAACGTCTGGTATCACGTCGGCTCGGCGCGCGAGAAGCCGAAACGGACGGGCTTCGCGCACCTCTTCGAGCACTTGATGTTCGAGGGGTCGAAGCACGTGAAGGAGGGCGAGTTCGACACCTTGCTCGAAGCGACCGGCGGCACCAACAACGGCTCGACCGACACCGACCGCACGAACTACTGGATCGACGTCCCGTCGAACGCGCTGGAGCTGGCGCTCTTCCTCGAATCGGACCGCATGGGGTATCTGCTCGACACGATGAGCCCGGCGCGCGTTGACGGTCAGCGCGACGTCGTCAAGAACGAGCGCCGCCAGTCCTACGAGAACGAGCCGTACGGGATGGCGCCTGTCGTGCTCGGCGAAATGCTCTACCCCGACGACCATCCGTACCACTGGCCGACCATCGGGTACATGGAAGATCTCACGGCGGCGAGCTACGAGGACGTCGTCGATTTCTTCAAGCAGTATTACGGTCCGAACAACGCGAGCGTCGTCGTCGCCGGAGATATCGATCCCGCGCAGACGCGCGCGGCGGTCGAGAAGTGGTTCGGCGACATCGAGGCGGGCGCGCCGGTTCGTCCGATCGAAGCTCCGCCGGCCATCCTGACGGAGGTGAAGAAACGGACGCTCGAGGATCAGGTGCAGCTGCCGCGACTGTACCTCGCCTGGTTGACACCCCCGCGGTTCGCGCCCGGCGACGCCGCGCTCGATATCGCCGCGCAGCTCCTGACCGGAGGCAAGAACTCACGGCTGTACAAGCGGCTCGTCTACGAGATGCAGATCGCGCAGGACGTCAGCGCGTTCCAGAGCTCTGCCGCGGTCGGTTCGCAGTTCATGATCATCGCGACCGCCAGGCCGAAAGTCGCGATCGCCGACGTGCAGAAGGTCATCGACGAGGAGCTGGAGAAGCTGCGCGGGACAGCCGCCTCCGCCCGCGAGGTCGAGCGGGCGGTCAACCAGATGGAGTCCGCGTTCCTCGACGCGATGGAGGGGGTCGGTGGCTTCGGCGGGAAGGCGGACCTGCTGAACAACTACTCCTTCGCGACGGGTGACCCGGACTTCTTCAACGAAGACCTCGCCCGGTATCGCGCGCTCGCGCCGGACGACGTCCAGGCCGCCATCCAGAGGTTTCTGCCGGCTGGGAAACGCGTGGAGCTGACTGTTGTCCCCAAGAAAGCGACCGCGCAATGAAAGCGCCTGCGGCCCGCGCGAACGCCGGGGCCGATCGGAGGGAAGTCGGGGCGCGAGCCCCGACCCGCGAGCGCGTGCGACCCTTCGACTTCGCTCAGGGTCGTCCTGAGCTTGTCGAAGGACGAGCGGGGGTGGGACCCCGCGAGCAATGAAAATGAAGACTCTCACGCTTGGTCTCTGTCTGCTGGCGCTCGGGTCCGGACCGACGCTCGCTCAGGCCCCCGACCGGTCGGCGCCGCCAACGCCGGGGCCCCCGCCTTCGCTGAAGCTCCCGGCGATCCAGAAACGCCAGCTGTCGAATGGGCTCCCCGTCTGGATTGTCGAGCTGCACGAGGTCCCTGTCGCCGAAGTCGATCTCGTCCTCCGCACCGGCAGCGCCGCCGAGCCGGTCGGAAAGGAAGGGCTGGCGAGCCTCACCGCGGCGATGCTGGACGAAGGCGCCGGCTCGCGCGATGCGTTGGCGCTGGCAGACGCGATCGATTTTCTCGGCGGCGACATCTCGACGGCCAGCGGATTCGATTCGATGACCGTCGGCCTGCACGTGCCGGTTGCGCGGCTCGGCGATGCGCTCCCGCTCATGGCGGACGTGGCGCTGCGCCCCGCTTTCCCGGCGAAGGAGCTGGATCGGCTGCGCGAGGAGCGCCTGACGGCCGTGCAGCAGGCGCGCGACGAACCGACATCGATCGTGGCCGCGGCGTTCAACCGCGTCGTCTTCGGCGCTCATCGGTACGCGACGACGATGCTCGGCACGAGCGCGGGGCTGAAAGCGTTCAGCGTGGAGGACCTCCGGGCGTTTCATGGGCGGCAGTTCACCCCCGCGAACGCCGCGCTCCTCGTCGTCGGTGACGTCAAACCGGATACGGTGCTGCCGCGGCTGGAGACGGCGTTTGGAAGTTGGAAGGGTGCTCAGGGTGCTCCCGGTGCTCAGCCGGCGCCGGCGCAGGTCAAGAACCGGACCGTCGTCATCGTCGACAAGCCGGGAGCGGCGCAGTCGCAGATACGAATCGGCTGGGTCGGCGTCTCGCGGTCGACTCCGGACTATTTCACCATCCAGGTGCTGAACACGATCCTCGGCGGCGCGTTCACGTCGCGCCTCAATCAGAACCTTCGCGAGCAGCACGGGTACGCGTACGGCGCAGTATCGAGGTTCGAGCTTCGGCGAGCAGCCGGGGCGTTCTACGCGGCCGCCGGCGTGCAGACCGACAAGACCTCGGAGGCGCTGGTCGAGTTCTTCAAGGAGCTCGAGGGGATTTCGCAAGCGGTCCCGCCCGACGAGCTGGCCAAGGCGAAGAACTATGTCGCGCTGCGTTTCCCGCAGCGGTTCGAGACGACAGGGGACATCGCCACGCAGCTCGCGGAGGTCGTCATCCACGACCTGCCGGAGACGTACTTCGCAACATACGTGGATCGAATTCAGGCGGTGACCGCCGCCGACGTGCAGCGCGTGGCGAAGATGCTCGTGCAGCCCGGCCGACTGGCGGTCGTCGTGGTCGGCGATCGCAGGGTCATCGAAGCGCCGGTGCGGGCCCTCAAACTTGGGCCGATGAGCTTCATGAAGGTGGAGGAGGCGATACCCTAGTTATCGGAGGAGACGGAGTTCGACTTATTGTGCTCCGTTGCGTCGCTGTTGACTCCGTTACTCCGTTGTAACTCCGCTCCCTCCGTCGCCTCCGATTCCGTTTCAAGAAGGACTACTCAAAGCCAACGTCGTCGCTTCCTCCTCAGGCTCTGGCTCGAAGAGCAGCAGATCGGCGCGTCCCGCCCGCGCCGACGCGAACGAGACGACCAACGCGGCTGCGCCGATGAACGCGATCGAGGCCGCGAACATCCCCGGTCGGGACAGCAGCCAGAGCTCCAGCTCCGCCATCGTGTACGCGTAGGTCGTGAACAACGTCAGATACAACGGCCACAACAGCCGGACGTTCGCTTTCCCGGGGACGTACGGGCAGGTGAACGGCACGCGGCCGAATCGCCACATGAGCGATTCCGCGAGCAGCCAGGCCAGCGCGAGAACGTAAATCGCATGCGCTGCGGCGAGGCGCGGTCCCCACAGCGCGATGGAGACCGGGAGGAGCAGCGCGATCGGCGGCCCGGCGGCGATCAGCAGGAGCGCGAGCCGGGCGCCCGCGACGTGCGATCGGACGGTTGCGCGCTCGGTGAGGCGGAACACCCAGTTCGCGGCCGGCTCCATGGGAAGCGCGAACAGCACCCTCGCGCCCACGGCGGCGAGGAACGTGAGCACGAGCGAAACGGAGAGGAGCGGCGCCGTCGGCGACGTCGCTGCCGTCCAGCCCATCGCCGCGACGCGCAGGAGACCCGCAAGCGCGATGGCGCAGCCGACGCCGATGTAGATGCCGTACAGCAGCCGGTGCTGCCGGCTGCGCGCGAAGCTCGCCATGACGAACGCGAGCACACCGTAGGCGATCGGCCGGGCAGCCGCAAACGGGCGCGCGAGCTGACCGCCGAGTCGGCCGATGAGGCTGGGCGCGGCGGCGAGCGGCACGTCCTGCGTCTCGAGCGCGCGATGCACGAGCCGGTGATAGGTGACGACATACAGCAGGATCGCGACCGCGGCGACCGACGCCGTCACCCAGATACCACGCCAGGCGAGGAGCCGAAACACGTCGCCAGGCGAACCGGCGATGACCTCCGAGAACCCGAGGAACCAGAGCGGCGGCGCCCACGTCACGAGACCGCCCGGCTGCGCGATGCTCGCCTCGAGCAGGCTCCGAAGCGCGCGAACCATCACGTCCCGGAAAATCACCATCTGCAGCAGGAGAATCACCGCCGTGAACTGACCCCACACGATCAACCGGTGGACCCACCGGCCGCGAGCGACCGCGAGCAGCACGCTCTGCACCGCCAGCACCGAGCAGAACACGAATGCCGTCGCGAGGCCGGCGCTGAGGAAGTTGCCGGCGACCGCCGCGAGGACGCCGCCCTGATACTGGCCAACGACGGTCCCGTAGAGCATTCCCACGGGAACGCCCACGAGCAGCGTGATCAGCCCGAGCACGAGGCCGAGCGCCGCGAGGCGCGCGACCACGATCAGGCGGTTGGCGATCGGCAGCACCGACATGATGTGCGCGTCCCGTCGATCCGGAAAGACGCCGTCCCAGATCACAAGAGAGATCAGCCCCGCCGGGACCATCGCCAGAAGCAGCAGCTGGAGCTTGTCGCCCCAGATGGTGGGCTGCAGCAGCTCGGGGCGCCACCTTGCGAGGTAGACATACGCTCCCCACATCTTGACGGGCAGGAACAGGCCGGGCCCGTAGATCAGGGCGGCGCTCCAGATCAGCAGGCGCACCTGCGGGAGGCCGGGCGGCATCAGCTCGCTCTCGAAGAGGCGCGAGAAGAACATGCGCACGAGAAGCGAGCCGCGCCCATCGGCCGCCGACCTGACTCGGGCGCTGTCGGGGGCCGTCATCAAATCCTCATCGCGCCGACGAGATCCTCGGCGGTGCGATCGACGTCGGTCTCGATCACAAGCGCTCGGAACACTCCCTCGAGCGATGGCATCTTCATGAGGTCGCGCAGCCGCGACACGTCATCGTGCGCGACGACCCGGCCTTCATGAAGAATGACGACGTTCGTGCAGACGGCCTCGACCGTCTCGAGCAGGTGCGAGCTGTAGATCACGAGCTTGCTTTCCCGCGCCAGCGCCTTGACGAGCGACCGCAGGACGAGCGACGCCGTGACGTCGAGGCCCGAGTTGGGCTCGTCGAACACGACGACGCGCGGATCGTGCAGCAGCGCCGCCGACAGCAGGACCTTCTGCCGCATGCCTTTCGAGTAGGCGGACATCGGCGCGTAGCGCGCGTCCTCGATCCCCCACAGTTTCAGGAAGGCCTCGATCTTCTCGTCGAGCCGGCCGGCCGGAAGGCCGCGCAATCGGCCGACCAGAGACAGATACTCGGGTCCGGTCAGGTACTGATAAAGATGGGCTTCCTCGGGGACGTAGCCGACCTGTGCCTTGTAGGCGATCGGATCGGCGTCGATCGACGCCCCGTCGAGGCGGACGCTCCCTCCTGACGGTTGAATCAACCCCGTGACGATCTTCACGGTCGTCGACTTGCCCGAGCCGTTGCGGCCGAGCAGGCCGAGAATCCGTCCGGGCTGGATCGCGAAGCTGACGTCGCGTATGGCGGGAAGGGCGCCGTAGTACTTGGTCAGACGGAGGGCTTCGAGCATGGTCTCTTCGACACCGGGGAGAGCTGGATGTTCCGGTTAATGGAGGAGACGGAGGCAGCGGAGATACAACGGAGGATCGGAGTCAACGGAGAAAGTCCTCACCGATGACCGTCCTCATTGGATATCGCGCCGGATCACCAGCACGAGCGCATCTCTCGCGGCAAACCAGTGCCGGTGCGCGACGGCATCGGCGACGCGGTCGAAGTACGCGACTTCGCCCGTCTCGAGGTTGACCCACTCGGCAAGCGGCGTCGCGGGCGGCAGCGTGATCGTCGCCTCTTGCGGCGCGTCCCGATGGTTCATCGCGATGAGCACGAGCGCCTGACGCGACTGGAAGAGTCTGGCATCCACGAGGTCCGCGCGCGCGCCATCGATCGGCTTGATTGACAGGAACAGCGCGGCGCTGCCTGCCACGCTGCTCGCGAACTCGCCCGCGGCGCGAAGGTGCGGCGCCGACGTTCCCGCCGGGCCCCTCGCGGTCGGGGTTGGCGCGTCGACCGCGAACGCGATCGCGCGCGCGCCGTGGCGGATCGCCGTCCAGCCGCGATATCGCAGAGCCGACGGAGGCCCCGACCCGTCGAGCAGGACCATCGGCGGCTTGGCTTCATCACGCCTGGCGATGATCTGCAGCTCGGCCTCAGCCGCGGCGGCGCGGATCCGTTCGACACGATCGTCCGGCACGACCACCGCGGTAAAGCCAAGCCCGCGGATCGCGACCAAATCCTGATTCCACGAGGCGCCTTCCTCAGCGGCGTAGCGCACCGCGACCGGAAAAACCGGCGCCGCCTGGGCCAGGATCATCGCCAGGACGATCGGCGTCACACCGCGATTCTACCCACCTTGGAACTGATAAGATTGCAGCCGTTTTCGAGGTGGATGAAATGAGAAAGCTCATCTTCGTCGTTGCGCTCTGCGCGGTCGCGCTCGCCGGAACCGACGCTCCCCGGGCCGACGGCTACCTGACGCCGCCGAAGGCGATCGTGGACATCCTCGACGCCGAACCCACTCCGACGGTCACGGTAAGCCCCGACCATCGGACCCTCGCGATCTTCCGCCGGCGATCGATGCCGACGATCGCCGAGGTCGCCGAGCCGATGCTCCGGCTCGGCGGGCATCGAATCAACCCGAAGATCAACGGCCCGCATCTGCTGCGGGTGACGACGTCGCTGACGCTCAAGCCGGTCGGCGGCGGCACGGATCGACCAGTCGCACTGCCACCGGGCGCGAACCTTCTCTCGATGGGCTTCTCCCCCGACGGCAAGCGTCTCGCTGTCGGCGTCGTCCGCCCGACCGGGATCGAAGTGTGGTCCGTCGACGCCGCGACCGGACAGGCAAAGGCGCTGACCGGACCGATCCTGAACGCGACGTTCAGCGGCGGCGGGCCCGGGTTCGGCGGCGGCGGGTGCGACTGGCTCGATTCGAGCGCCGAGCTGCTCTGCTCGTTCGTGCCTGCAGGGCGCGGCCCCGCGCCGACGGCTCCAGCGGTCCCGCCAGGGCCGAACGTCCAGGAGTACAGCGGCAAGCCGGCCCCCGCGGCGACATTCCAGGATCTCCTCGAGACCGACCACGACGAGAAGCTCTTCGAGTACTACTTCACGAGCCAGCTTGCGTACATCGATGCCGCGACGGGACGCCGGACGAACGTCGGGCGGTCCGGCATGATGTACCGCGCGTCGCCGTCGCCCGACGGGCAGTACGTGCTCGTGGCGCGTCTGAAGCGGCCCTTCTCCCGGCTGCGGCCGTCGAGCGCGTTCGCGAAGGACGTCGAGGTCTGGAACCGCGCCGGGCAAGTCGTCAAGACGATCGGCGACCTGCCGCTGGCCGAGGACATCCCGATCAACGGCGTGGAAAAAGGACCGCGCGGCTATCGCTGGAACCCGGCCGAGCCTGCCACGGTCGCCTGGGCCGAAGCGCTGGACGATGGCGATCCGCGGAAAAAGGTCCCGAACCGCGACGCGATCTTCGCGCTGAAGGCGCCCTTCACGGGGACGCCCACGGACATGGCCAAGACGGAGATGCGGTTCCAGTCAATCGCCTGGACCGACGCGGGAGTCGCGCTCATCTCCGAATTCGAACGTCGCGGACGCCGCACGCGAACGTCGATCCTGGACCCCGGGTCCACCGGCCTTCGCAAGCTGTGGGACCGCAGCGCCGAGGATCGCTACGGCGATCCTGGCGAACCGATGGTCCGTGCGGGGCTTGGGCGGATCATTCAGTCGGGCGAGTGGATTTATACGACTGGCGAAGGGGCATCACCCGAGGGCGACCGGCCCTTCCTCGATCGCGTCAGCCTCAAGACCGGCACGAGCGAGCGGCTGTTCCGATCCGACAATCAGAGCTACGAGACGGTCGAAGCGATCGTCGGCGACGACGGCAAGCGGGTCTTCACCCAGTATCAGACGAAGGCGGAGCCGTCCAACTACTACGTGCGCGACCTGACCGCCGGCACGCGCCAGGCGCTGACGGCGTTCAAGGATCCGCATCCGCAGATCACGCCCTCGACGATGAACCGGCAGTTCGTCACCTACAAGCGGGATGACGGGGTGCAGCTCTCGGGGACGCTGTACTTGCCGGCCGATCACAAGGCCGGGCAGCGGCTGCCGATGGTGGTCTGGGCGTACCCGCGCGAGTTCACGACGGCCGACGCGGCGAGCCAGGTCGTCGGATCGCCAAACCGGTTCACCTCGATCAGCGGCGCGTCCCATCTGCTGCTGCTGGGGCAGGGCTACGCGATTTTCGACGGCCCCACGATGCCGATCGTGGGCGAGGGAGAGACGGCCAACGATCACTACGTCGAGCAGCTCGTGTCGAGCGCCAAGGCGGCGATCGACAAGGCCGCCGCGATGGGGGTCGCGGATCCCGGCCGCGTCGGCGTGGGCGGGCACAGCTACGGGGCGTTCATGACGGCCAACCTGCTCGCGCACTCCGATCTGTTTCGCGCCGGGATCGCACGGAGCGGCGCGTACAACCGGACGTTGACGCCGTTCGGGTTTCAGAACGAGCGCCGGACGTTCTGGGAGGCGCGCGACGTGTACGCGAATATGTCGCCCTTCTTCTTCGCCGACAAGATCAACGAGCCGATCCTGCTCGTCCACGGCGAGGCGGACAACAACTCGGGAACGTTCCCGATTCAGACCGACCGGCTCTACATGGCGCTGAAGGGGCACGGCGCGACGGTGCGTTACGTCACGCTGCCGCTCGAGTCCCACGGCTACTCGGGCCGCGAGTCGGTGCTGCACACCGTTGCCGAAATGCTCAACTGGATGAACAAGTACGTGAAGGAGGCGAGGCCGCGGGAGACGACGGCCTCACGGTAGGCTCGAATCGGTTCGAGGAGGTTCGAGGAGGTTCGAGGAGGTTCGAGGAGGTTCGAGGAGGTTCGAGGGGGTTCGAGGAGGTTCGAGAGTTCGAAGCCCGAACCTGCTCGAACCTGCCGAACCCTTGCGAACCCTTGCGAACCTGTTCGAACCTGTTCGAATCTGGTTTACTTGCGCGATCGATCCTGCCGCTCGCCCAGCCAGATAAGGAACAGGAAGATATACCCGATGGCGGCGATTCCAGCGAGAATGAACACGGCGCCAGCCATCACTTCCGCCCCTTGACCAGCAGCGACGCGCCAATCACCAGGCCCCAGACGGTCAGACCGGCCACCGCCAGCGAAACCGAGAACTGACCGACGGCAAGCGATTGACCGAACACCATCGCGGCGAGCGCCAGGTTGGCGGCGTCGGCGAGCTTCTCCGCGAAAAGCTCGCGCTGGCCATCGGTGAATTTTAGCATCGTCCCCGAGAGCCAAGCGTGGTAAAAAGTGCCATCTCTGCACGCTTGGCCGGTAAATGCAATGAGACGCTGGCAACATTGCTGCCAGGTCCAAGTCACCCGTGAACCATAGCGAGATCGTCAGCTTCCTGTGGGGCGTCGCGGATCTCATTCGCGACACGTTCAAGCGCGGCAAGTACCAGGACGTCATCCTTCCGCTCACGGTCCTGCGGCGGCTCGACTGCGTGCTCGCGCCGACCAAGGAGAAAGTGCTCAGACGGCAGGCTGAGCTGCGCGAGAAGAAGCTCGAAAGCCTCGACGCGCAACTCCGAAGGGCCTCGGGCTTCGCTTTCTACAACACGTCACGCTACGACTTCGACAAGCTGCTCGCCGACGCGCCGCACGCCGCGACGAACCTGCGGAACTACATCGCCGGGTTCAGCCAGAACATGCGCGAGGTGCTCGAGCGCTTCGACTTCAACAACACGATCGCAAAGCTGGACGAGGCGGGGCTCCTGTTCCAGGTCCTCGAGCGGTTCCGCCGGGTCGATCTGCATCCGGACAAGGTCGACAACCCGACGATGGGGATGATCTTCGAGGAGCTGATCCGGAAGTTCAACGAGGCGCTGAACGAGAACCCGGGCGAGCACTTCACGCCGCGCGACGTCGTCCACTTGATGGCCGACCTCATGCTGGCCGGCGACGCCGACCGACTCCGCCGGAAGGGCATTGTCCGGACCGTGTACGACCCGTGCTGCGGGTCCGGCGGCATGCTGATGATCACGAAGGAGCACATCACCGTCGGGCTGCGAAAGAACGGAACTGTGCTTCGGCCGGCGATCAGTCTCGAGGCCGAGATTCACCTGTTCGGCCAGGAGGTGAATCCGGAGACGTGGGCCGTCTCCAAGTCGGACCTCTTCATGAAAGACCCGACCGGGCGCGATGCCGACAACGTCGCGTTCGGGAGCACGCTCTCGAACGACCGGCACTCCGGGAAGACGTTCGACTACCTGATCGCGAATCCGCCGTACGGAAAAGACTGGAAGCGAGACGAAGACGCCGTGGACGCCGAGCACGCGCGCGGCGCCGCGGGCCGCTTCGCGCCGGGGCTCCCAAGAATCAGCGACGGCCAGCTTCTCTTTCTGCTCCACATGCTGGCGCACGCGAAGGAACCGAAAGAAGGCGGCTCGCGGATCGCGATCATCATGAACGGCTCGCCGCTCTTCACTGGCGACGCGGGGAGCGGCGAGAGCGAGATCCGCCGCTTCATCCTCGAGAACGACCTTCTCGAGGCGCTGATCGCTCTGCCAGAGCAGCTCTTCTACAACACCGGCATCGCGACGTACGTCTGGGTGGTGACCAACAGGAAAGCCGACGCGCGCAAGGGCCGGGTTCAGCTCATCGACGCCACGTCGTTCTGGGTGCCCATGCGCAGGAGCCTCGGGGACAAGCGGCGCGAGATCCCTGTCGAGCGAGCCATGGATATCCTGAAGATCCTTGCGAACTTCAAGGACGGCGACACGCGCCCGGTCGTGAAAGACGGCAAGACGGAGGATGTCGTCGTCAGCCGCATCTTCCCGACGACGCAGTTCGGATTCCGGAAGATCACGGTCGAACGGCCGTTGCGCTTGAACTTTCAGGCAAGCCCCGAGCGCATACACCGCCTCGAGACGGAGCGCGGGTTCGTGGCGCTCGCGCAGTCGAAGAAGAAAGGAGCTGCCGGGATAAAGGAGCAGGAGGAAGGACTCGCGCTGCAGGAGAGGATTCGCCAATTCCTCACCACGCTTCCCATCGGTCTTTACACGGACCGCCAGGAGTTCGAAACGACCCTGCTGGCGGCCGCAAAAAAGGCGGCCGTCAAGCTCTCGGGTCCGGCGGCGAAGGCGATTCTTTCGGCCCTCTCGGAGCGCGACGAGTCGGCCGGAATCTGTCACGACGACGACGGCAGTCCGGAGCCCGATCCCGATCTGCGCGACACGGAGAGCGTGCCGTTGTCGGAGACCGTGGAAGTCTTCTTCGAGCGCGAGGTGACGCCGTACGTGCCGGACGCCTGGATCGACACCTCGAAACGCGACGCCAAAGACAGCCAGGTCGGCATCGTCGGCTACGAGATCAACTTCAACCGCTATTTCTATCGGTTCACGCCGCCGCGGCCGCTCGAGAAGATCGACGCCGACATACGCGGCATCGAAAAGGACATCGTCCGGATGCTCGCCGAGGTCACAGGCACGAAGCCGGAAGAGGTCGTCGGGTGAGTCTGGCGCCGGCGTCCTCGCTCGTGCGTCGGTTCAAGCCGTATCCTGCGTACAAGGGCTCCGGCGTCGAGTCGTTGGGAGAGATTCCGGCGCATTGGAGCGTCCGACGTCTGAAGACGATTGCAACCGTGGAACTCAGCAACGTCGATAAGAAAACAGTTGAAGGCGAGGAACCGGTAAGGCTCTGCAACTATGTGGACGTGTACTACAACGACCGCATAACGGCAGCCATGGAGTTCATTACGGCCACGGCGACTCTCGAACAGGTAAGGAGATTCTCTCTCCGAAAGGGAGATGTTCTGATCACGAAGGACTCCGAGTCTTGGACCGACATCGCCGTTCCGGCGATTGTCGAAGACGACTTGGATAGGGTTCTCTGCAGCTATCACCTCGCACTTGTCAGGCCGAATGGCGAAGAGTTAAACGGAAGCTTTCTGGCTAGTGCCTTCTCGGCCGCTGGACCACGAGAACAGTTCCGGGTCTCAGCCAAGGGCATCACTCGATTCGGACTCGGAGGTGACGAAATCCGAACGGGGTTGTTCCCGCTGCCCCCGCTTCTTGAGCAGCGGGCCATCTCGGCGTTTCTGGACCGCGAGACTACGAGTATCGATGCACTAGTAGCGAAGAAGGAGCGGCTGATCGAGCTGCTCCAGGAGAAGCGCGCCGCGCTCATCACGCGCGCGGTCACGAAGGGCCTGGACCCGAGCGTCCCTATGAAGAACTCCGGGGTTGAGTGGTTAGGGGAGATACCGGCGCATTGGGAGGTCGAGCGTATCAAGTGGGTTGCGACTATGAAGAGCGGGCATACACCAGACAAAAAAGTGGAGTCGTACTGGCAAGGCGGCGACATCCTCTGGGTATCCCTTGCGGATACAGGACATCTGCGTAAGGTGGACTACATCGCAGACACCGCAGTCAGAACAACATCTGAAGGGATCGCCAACTCGTCAGCGCACGTCCTACCGCCCGGCACCGTGGTGTTTTCCCGAGATGCCACAATTGGCCTTTGCGCCATTGTTCGAATCGGCATGGCCGTGTCTCAGCACTTCATCGGGTGGGTCTGCAGTCAACGAATTGAACCGGAATACTTGCTCTTTGTTCTGAGAGCAATGGGGCAAGAGCTGGAGCGGCTTACGATGGGTGCGACGGTTCGGACGATAGGGATGCCCGACGTCAAGAGCCTCGTGATGCCAATTCCTCCGGTGGGGGAACAGCGGCAAATAGTCGATCACACCCTCAAAGAGCGTTCACAGATTGATGCGCTTATAGAAAGAGTGAGTGCAGCCGTCGACCGTCTCCAGGAGCTGCGGACCGCTCTCATTTCCGCCGCGGTGACCGGCAAGATCGACGTTCGAGGCGAAGTCGCCGAGAACGCGCCGGCCCGTGGCGTTGTTTGAAGTTACCGCCTAACGCTTAATAACGCCCGGCGCTATTCAACTTTGCTGGATTGCCCGCTTTCGCCAAGACTCCGGCGGGTAGGGCCGCCCTTCGCGCAGAGCAACGATGCGCTGACTCAGACGTCCGGAGGAAAGCATGCTCTCGTCGTGGCAAGCTGCCGCTCAGATGTCAAGCAGTTCCCTGGCGCACTCCTCGATACCGAAGAAGCGCACCATGCGACGGATGTGGCCTTTTTCGATCAGTGGATTCGCTTTGCCGTGCTCGCCTTTCGGGAACGACGGGTAGATCTTGCCTGCGTAGCGTATCGAATTAGTAGTGCGTGTGAAGCCGGCGCTGGTGACCCGGCGCGCATTTATCCAGCATGTCCCAGACCTCTCGAAGAGGGATCTGGCCAGATCCCATTACGCCACGGCGGCGAGAACGGGCTCGGGTTCTGGATTGTCCTTCGGGCTGACGTTTTCTACTGATTTGCGCGTGACCTCTACGCTGAGCGGTGTGTCAGCCGTCCAGACCGGTAAGATTCCGGGCAGTGTCGATCGGCCCATCTGCACGGCGGTGACGCAGGATGTCCACTCAGCAACGGTTTCGTCGTCGGTTGCGTTGAAGAACTCTACGACGGCGGCCTTGAATGCCTCGAATGATTCTGCCTGTTCCGCGAAGTCTGTGAAAATGCCGGTGAGAACCGTGCGCAGTTCCGCTCCTGCGACACGAACGTTGTCGGCTCCAAGCGCGAGCGCTCCGGGGTTGACGCCGTCAAGCCAGATTCCATCGCCGTCGGGGCGCGCCAGGAGCCGCCCCTGCATGGTCACAACTGCGACAAAACCCTTACCGAGAACCGGCCCGTGGTGCCTGAACAGCAAGGGCCACGCGGACGGCTCCGGCGTCAGTTCAAAGGTATCGTCCATTTCAACTGTTAATACGTTGCAAGCCGAATTCCCGACGCAATCGCCGAAAAGGCCCAATGTTTACGGGCCGTTCAGCGCCCAGCACGACCAGGATGTGATGTGTTTTCGACCAGTGGTGACGTAACTGCGGCACCTGAAAAAGTTCTTCTCGCGGAGCGTACACTCGGTTGTCCTCGGGGATCAACTGGCCGTTTCGCCGTCGTCGAGTTTCCCGTTTGTGCATTCTTTCACAAGTGCAGACGTCGAACAAGTGTTCGCGTACCATCGCGTCATGCCCTACCGAGAGGACCGAGCCTGAATGACCCCCGACGTCTCCGAACGCAGTTTCGAGGAAGCGATCGAAAGCGCGCTCCTCCAGGGCGGACCGGACGACTGCGCGGGCGGCGCCGCCGGACTCCGGGAAACGCCGCCTCCCTTCGGCGAGATGCCGCCCGGCGGCTATCTGAAGCGGCGCACCGAAGACTACGACCGCATCCTCTGCCTGCTGCCGCGCGATGTCGTGGACTTCATCCTGGCAACCCAGCCGAGAGAGTGGGAGAGGCTCGCACAGCACCACGGCGCCAGCGTAAGAGAGCAGTTCATGCGGCGGCTCGCGTCAGAAATCGAGCAGCGCGGCGCGCTCGACGTGCTCCGGAACGGCGTCAAGGATTCCGGATGCAAGTTCCGCCTGGCGTACTTCCGCCCGGCGAGTGGCCTCAACGAAGACACGAGGCGGCTGCACGCGGCGAACCTCTTCGCGGTGGTCCGACAGGTCCACTACAGCACGAAGAACGAGAACTGCGTCGACCTCGTGCTCTTCCTCAACGGCATCCCGATCTTCACCGCTGAGCTGAAGAATCCGCTCAACGGACAGGATGTCGAGGATGGCATCCGGCAGTACAAGACGTCGCGTGATCCGCGCGAGCCATTGCTCGCCTACGGCCACTGCCTGGCGCACTTCGCCGTCGATCCGGAGCTCGTCTACGTCACCACGCATCTCACCGGCCCGTCGACGCGCTTTCTCCCGTTCAACAAGGGAAAGTTCGGCGGCGCCGGTAACCCGCCCGTCCCGCCGACCCGGAAAGGCTTCGCGACGACGTACCTGTGGGAGGAAACCTGGGCCCGCGACAGCGTACTCGACCTCGTTCGACAGTTCATCCATGAGGTGGAGGAAGAGGACGAAAGGGGCCGCAAGACCGGCAAGCGATTCCTTATCTTCCCCCGCTACCAGCAGCTCGACGCCGTCCGCCGGCTCGTCGCGCACGCACGGGGAATGGGCGCCGGCCAGCGCTATCTGATTCAGCATTCCGCCGGAAGCGGGAAGAGCTTCACCATCGCATGGCTCGCCCACCGGCTCGCGACGCTTCACGACATCAGCGACAGGCGCGTGTTCGATTCGATCGTCGTCATCACTGACCGACGCGTCCTAGACCGTCAGCTTCAGACCGCCATGCGTCAGTTCGAGCAGACGCTCGGCGTCGTCGAGAACATCGACACCACCTCGCGGCAGCTCAAGGACGCGCTCGAGTCCGGCAAGACGATCATCGTCACGACGCTCCAGAAGTTTCCGATCATCGTCAAGGAGATCGGCGAGCTGCCAGGGAGGCGCTTCGCCGTCATCGTCGATGAAGCCCATTCTTCGCAATCGGGCGAGAGCACAAAGAGTCTGAAAGCAGTGCTCGCGCCGAGATCTCTGGAGGAGGCCGAGGCGGAGGAAGCCTCGGCGCAGACGCCGGAGGAGGAGCTGGACAGCGCGGTTCTCGCGGAAATGGAAAAGCGAGGCAGGCTGCCGAACGTCTCGACTTTCGCCTTCACCGCCACGCCGAAGCAGAAGACGCTCGAGCTGTTCGGCAGGCGGCGGGACGATGGGAGCTTTGAGCCGTTCCATCTGTACTCGATGCGCCAGGCCATCGAGGAGGGGTTCATCCTCGATGTCCTCGCCAGTTACACGACGTACCAGGTGCAGTGGCGTCTCCTCAAGAAGATCGAAGACGACCCGCGCTACGACCGGAGCAAGGCGGAGTACCTCCTGAAATCGTTCGTCGAGCTGCACCCGCACGCCATCAATGAAAAAGTAAGCATCATGGTGGAGCATTTCGCGGCACTGTCACAAAATGCTATTGGCGGGAAGGGCGAAGGCGATGATCGTGACACGATCGCGCCTGCACGCGGTGCGATACAAGCTTGCCATCGACAAATACCTGAAGGATCGCGGATACGCCTTCAAGGCGCTCGTCGCCTTCTCCGGAACGGTCCAGGACGGAGGCCACGGATATACCGAGCCGGGGATGAACGGTTTTCCCGAAGGTCAAACAGCCAAGACCTTCGAGCGTCAGGAGTACCGCTTCCTAATAGTCGCGAACAAGTTCCAGACGGGATTCGACCAGCCGCTGCTGCACACGATGTACGTGGACAAGAAGCTGGGCGGCGTTAATGCCGTGCAGACTCTGTCCCGTCTCAACCGCACGCACCCTCCTGAGAAGAAAGGAACGATCGTCCTGGATTTCGCCAACGAAGCCGATGAGATCAAGGCGGCCTTCGAGCCGTACTACGAGACCACGCTGCTGTCGGAGGCGACGGATCCCAACCTCCTCTATCAGATCCAGACCCGACTCGGGTCGTTTCCGGTCTACACCGGGGCGGACGTCGATCAGTTCGCGCGCGTCTATTTCGATGCGAAGGCGACGCAGGACGAGCTCTACGCTGTACTGGCCCCCGTCGTCGAGCGCTTTCGCGGCATCCGCGATGAAGCGGAACGTCATGACTTCCGCGGGCAGCTCACCGACTACGTCCGGCTCTATGCGTTTCTCGCCCAGGTGCTGACCTTCGCCGACGCCGACCTTGAGAAGCTTTACGTTTTCGCGCGGCACCTCCGGCGCCTGTTGCCGTCGGACCGAGGCGAGCTGCCGCGGGAGGTCCAGCAGAACATCGACATGGAGTCGTACCGAATCCAGCAGACCCCCACCCGCCGGATCGCGCTGGATCGAAAGGCGGGCCTGCTCGAGGCGCAGAGCACGACCGAACGGCACCCCTTGACACTGGAGGAACTTGAACCTCTTTCGCGGATCATCGCCGAGCTAAACGAGCGGTTCGGGTTGAATCTCGGGCCGGAGCACCGCGTAACCCTCGGACAGATGATGGAGCGGCTGGACGCGGACGCGGGACTCGATGCGAGTGCCCGCGTCAACACCCGCGAGAACGTGCGGCTGACATTTGATCACAAAGTCGAACAGGTCATCCAGGAGATCGTCGACTCGAACTTCGAACTGTACAAACGAATCACGGACGACCGGGCGTTCGGCGAAGCACTCAGGAACTATCTCTTCGACCAGTACCTCCGCGCGCACCGCCAGGCTGAGGAGCTGATCAAGCGCGGCGAGTCGAAGACGCTGGAATTCAAGTCGACGCTCCGGTGGAGCCTGAAAGAGGCGCGCCAGGATGACAAAGCCCTCACGCACGCGGTGCTCAAGACGATCGCGGCGTTTCTGAATACGGAAGGAGGTGACCTTCTGATCGGAGTGGCGGATGACGGGTCTATCGTCGGCATCGAGCCAGACCGGCTTGAGAATGACGACAAGTTCATGCGCCATCTGGCTCAGGTCGTTCGCAACGGTCTCGGCGATCGTGCGGGGACGTGCATCGACCCTACGACGCAGATTGTGCAGGGCAAGACAGTCTGCGTCGTCAGCTGCCAGCGCAGCCCCGAGCCGGTATTCCTGAAATGGAAGGGCCTGGAGGCGAATCCCGAAGGAGACTTCTTCGTCCGCAGCGGCCCGGGAACAGTTTGCCTGGCTTCAGACAGCGCTCAACAGTACATAAGGACGCGATTCGCATTCCTGTCTACAACGTCATCGCCGTCCTCGCAATCGGAAACGGCTTGACACATGTTCAGCCTTACGGCGCTCCGCGAGTTGTACGACTGGATGGAGTGGGCGGACGGCGCGGTCTGGCGCGCGACGCTCGCGCAGCCCGCGACGGAGGATGACGCGAAGATTCGCGGGCTGCTGCTGCACATCCACGTCGTTCAGCGCGCGTTCCTCGCGGTCTGGACGAACGGGCCGCTGACGTTCCCCGAGCCCGACGAGTTCCCATCGCTCGGCCGCATCCGGGACTGGGCCCGTCCGTACTACGCCGAGGCCCGGCGGTTTCTGACGTCGCTCGATGCCTCCGCGCTCGCAGGGCCGGTCACGATGCCGTGGATCGAGGAGTACCAGGCCCGCGAAGGGCGCACGTTTGCGGCGCCGACGCTCTCAGACACGATCTTCCAGGTCGCCAGCCACTCCACCTATCACCGAGGCCAGGTCAACGTGCGGTTGCGCGAGCTCGGGGGAGAGCCACCGCTCGTCGACTACATCGCCTGGATCTGGTTCGGACGGCCGACGCCCAACTGGACGTAGGTGCACCGGTATAGAGTCACCGAGCACCATGCTTCGGATTACGTCCACGCTAGCGATTGAAGGTGGCGAGATTGAAGAGCGCTTCGTCCGCGCCTCCGGCCCGGGCGGGCAGAACGTCAACAAGGTCGCGTCGGCGGTGCAGCTCCGGTTCGATGCCGCCCGCTCGCCGGCGCTGACCGACGAGGTGCGGGCGCGGCTGCAGACGATCGCGGGGACCAGGATGACCGACGAGGGCGTGCTGGTGATCGACGCGCGGCGCCACCGGACGCAGCATCAGAACCGCGAGGACGCCCGCAATCGGCTCGCCGCGCTGATCCGTGAGGCGCTGGTCAGACCGAAGAAGCGGCGGAAGACGCGGCCGACCGCCGCGTCAAAGGAGCGGCGTATCGAAGTGAAGCGCCACAGGTCCCGGACCAAGCGGCGACGCGCGAAGGTCGGCGACGAAACATGACGCTCAAGACCGCGGAGGAACTGGAGAGCGCGGAGACGATCGGGGAAGAAGAGACGCGGAGACGCGGAGACGCAGAGCATTAAACACGGAGCGCACGGGGCTCACGGGAACTGCCAGGCTGTTACGCCGACGACCCAGCGAACCAGAGGGCGGCCGGCGCGCCTACGGCGCGTCCGTTGTGCGACGAGAGCCGTACGCAAGAGCGATTCAAAACGCAGGGCCTCTTGCGTACGGCTCTCGCCGCACAACAGAGGCCCGACCGGAGGTCGGGCCCCGGCCGTCCCTCCGTGTTCCCCGTAACCCCCGTGTTTCAGGGATCCTCCGCGTCTCCGCGCCTCCGCGCCTCTTCTTCCCTGACTTTTCTCCGCGTCCTCCGCTACCTCTGCGCCTTCACCCACTCGTCGAGATGCTTCTCCAGTGTCTTCATGGGCATCGACCCGCTCATGAGGACCGCGTCGTGAAACTTGCGCACATCGAATCGTGACCCGAGCGCCTTCTCTGCTTTTGCCCGCAGGTCCCTGAACCCGCGGCTGCCCATCTTGTACGCGAGCGCCTGTCCCGGCATGTCGACCGCATAGCGCAGCGACTCGGTGCGAATCTGCTCCTCGGATTCGAGCGTGTGCTCGCGCATGTAGTCCATCGCCCGCTCTCGGCTCCAGCCGAGCGCGTTCATCCCGGTGTCGACGACGAGGCGGACCGAGAGAAACATGTCCATCATCAACCGGCCGTACTGGTCGTAGGGGTCCGCGAAGAGGCCCGCTTCGTCGCCGAGGCTCGACGCGTACTCGCCCCAGCCTTCCGTGTAAGCCGTGTGCCGCGTCTCCCGTCGAATCGGCGGCAGCGCGGCGTTTTCGGTCTGCAGGTTGATCTGAAAATGGTGGCCAGGCGCCAGCTCGTGAAACGCGAGCGCGCGCACGTTGAGGAGACTCCGCGACTCGAGCTTCGAGCCGTTGTAGTTGTAGTAGCCCTTCGGATCGCGCGGCGTCGGGACCTGGTAGTAGCCGTACGTCATCGCCCCTTCGAGCCGCGGATCCAGCCGCTTCACGCCGTACGGCGCCTTCGGCCGCCGCAGGAACATCGTGTCGAGCCTTGGTTCCATCTCGCGCATCGCGGCCATCAGCTTCTCGCCGATCTCGTCAGGCGTCTTCGGAAAGAAGCGAGGGTCGGTCCGGAGAAACGCGTGGAACTCCGCCTTCGTGCCGGTAAAGGCGAGTCGTTCGCGTACCTTCGCCATCGCCGCGTTGATCCGATCGACCTCGGCGAGCCCGACCTTGTGCACCACTTCAGGGGTGACATCGAACGTCGTGTGACGCTTCACGAGCCAGGCGTAGAACTCGGCGCCGCCGGGATACTGCGAGAGACCGACCGCCGACGGTGCCTTCGCGCGGTAAGCCGCGCCGTAATCGTCGGCGAGCGCCCTGGTCGCCGGCCGGATCTGTCCGCTGACGAGAATCCGGATGGCCGCCCGGAACGACTCCGCATCTGCCTTGCCGACCCCTGCCAGCCGCGTCTCGTCGACGTCGAACGTTCGATCCAGCGCTTCGAGGTCGGCGGCAAAGAACCCGGACGCGATATCCAGCGAAGCCTGCGGGATGCGGATCCCCGATCGAGCCTGATGCGCGGTGCGCGTCCGGATTTGCCCGATCACCTCTGCGTATTGCTTGAGCAGCGACAGGTACCGCTCGCGTTCGGCCGGTTCGCGAACCGGCAGCAACGCGAAGACCTGCTGCACGCCGCGGATCGGCGTGGAGTACGGGAGCACGAGGAATGGAAGCTCGTCGAATCGGATCTCCGCCAGATCCTCGGCTTCCCAGCGCAGGATCTCCCGTGTCAGCGAGTCTTCGTGCGAGAGACTCTTGGGATCGATGCGCCGGAGCCGATCCAGGAACGATCGCCCGAACGCCCCGTCGCGCTGCGCCTGCGCGGGCGACAGGTCGGGCAGCCGCTCAACCGTCAGCCCCTGTCGCAGCCGGAGCAGCGGACTCCGTTCGAGCCGGAACTTCGCGAGCTCGTCGGCCAGCGCCATTACGGGCGACGTGGCGCCCTGACCCGCGACGACGATTGAGAGCGTCACGAGGAGCAGAGAGCGAATCATTTGAACCTGGCCAGTCCAAACAGAGGATCCGGACGCCTTTCGCCGAGAACGATCGCCGCGATCCGCTCCCCTAGCGCCGGACCGAACTTGAAGCCGTGGCCTGAACCGCCGCCGGCAACCCAGACGTTCGACAAAGACGGGTGTCTGTCGATGATGAAGTTCGAATCGGGCGAGTTCTCGTACTGACAGACACGCGCCTCGACGACGGGCGCGCCCTTCAATTCTGGAAACCGCCGCGCGAGAAGTCCTCTCGCACCCGCCAGACCTTCCGCCGACGGCGTCCGCTCCATCGTCGTCGGATCGACCACGGCGCCATGCGTGTCGTCGGCGACCTTGAAGCCGCGCCACTGGTTGCCGGGAATGCCATAGAACAGTCGCGCGCCGTGCTCGATCCAGACGGGAAGACGCGCGTCGCCGAATCGATCTCCGGGCGGCGTGCCGAAGAAGAAGATTTCCTGCCGCGTCGGGCGGATCTTCGACGCGAGCAAGCCCGGGAACACCTGGCCCAGCCACGGACCGCACGCGAAGACGAACGCGTCCGCCTCGATCGCTGCCGCTCCCGCCAGTGTCAGCGAGCGCAGGGACCCGCCCGTAGACGGGCCGGCCGTCGCGCGGTCCTGGACGTAGGTTCCACCTTCCACGCGGAACCGATCGAGGACCGTCTCGCAGGCGCGGCGCGCGAGCAGATACCCGGCCGTCGCTTCGAAGAGCGCCCACCGGATGCCGTCGAACGCAATCTGCGGATAGCGCTTCGCGGCGGTCTCCGACTTCAGCTCCTCGACGGGCAGGCCAGCGTCGCGAAGAAGTGGAATCGACCCCCGCTCGAGGCTGTCATCGGCGCCCGCCACCATCCAGAGCGCGCCGGTCTGGTGATAGAGGCGCTGGCCGACCTTCGCTTCGTGCTCGCGCCACAGCTCGAACGCGCGGGCGGCCAGCTCGACGTAGAGCCGGTCGCGGTAGACGCCGCGGATCACGCGCGTCTCGCCGCCGGAGCTCGCGCGAGCGTGTCCCGGCCCCCAGGCGTCGACGAGTGTGACGCGGCAGCCGCGCCGCAGAAGCGCGAGCGCGGTCCAGCCGCCGAACGCGCCCGCCCCGACGACCGCGACGCGGGGGCGAGGCTGCCGCCGGATGCCGAGGAGCGGCGTTGCGGCCGTCAGGTGCAGGAACGTCCGGCGTTTCACGGGCTGGGCGCCAGCGTCAGGATCTGGCCGGGCCTGGCGCCCGTGTGCTCGCCGTTCTTCACGACGACGACGCCGTTGACGATGACGTGCGGCACGCCGGCGGCGTAGGCATGCGGGCGCTCGAAGGTCGCCGTCTCGGCGACACGGGCGGGATCGAACAGCACGAGGTCCGCCGCCCATCCCTCGCGGATGACGCCGCGCCGTCCCAGCCGGAAATGCGACGCGGGAAGCGACGTCATCTTGCGGACCGCCTCTTCGAGCTTCACGAGCTTCCGCTCGCGCACGTACTGACCCAGGACACGGACGTTGTTTCCGTAGCCGCGCGGATGCGGAACGCCGTCGCCCGGCGTCAGCACCGACGCGTCGGAGGCGATCGCGACCTCCGGATGCTTCATGATGCGATCGACATCGTCGTCGGACATGAAGTGATAGACCATCGTGGCGTTGCCGGCGATCAGCATGTCGCGTGCCTGCTCGAGCTGCGCCTCCGGGTCGTCACGCCCTTTTTTCTTCGCGGCCGCCTGCTTGATCGTGAGGCCGTTCAACGACGGATCGGCGGCGTGCGACGCGATGGTCGCGAAGGACAGATCGCTCAGACCGCGATCCGCGAGCAGCTGCTTCATCTCCGCCCGCACACGGGTCCAGGTCGCGTCTTTCTCCAATCGTTCGCGGGTTTTCTCCGGACCCCCCTCGAGCACCCAGGCCGGAAAGCGGATCCCGAGGTTCGATGAGGCGGCTGTGTAGGCGTACTGATCCGCGCGGACGTCCACGCCGCGCTTTCGCGCCTCGTCGATCATGATGAGCGCGCGAGCGCTCGAGCCCCAGCGGCTCGGGGCGTCGACCTTGAGGTGGGAGATCTGCACCCGGCAGAGGCTGCCTTCGCCGACGCGGATGGTCTCAGTCACCGCCTCTTCCAGCGCCGTCCCCTCATTTCGCATGTGCGAGGCGTAGATGCCGCCCGCCGAGCCGGCGACCTTCGCGAGCTCCATGATCTCGGGCGCCGCCGCGTAGGTCCCGGGCACGTATTGAAGGCCCGTCGACAGCCCTACCGCGCCGTCCGCCATGCCCTTCCAGACGAGCGAGCGCATCTTCCCGAGCTCGACCGTCGTCGGGGCGCGGCGTTCGGCGCCCAGGACGGCTCGTCGGACCGTGTTGTGGCCGATGAGCGTCGCGAAGTTCACGGACGCCCCGACCAACCTGACGCGTGCGAGCGCCTCGCCGATGTCGAGCGACGAGCTGCCGCAGTTGCCCGCCACGATCGACGTGACGCCCATCCGGACGAAGTTCTCCGCGAGCGGATGCTCGGCCAGATCGTCGGCGTGCGTGTGGACGTCCACGAACCCGGGCGCGACAACGAGCCCGGCCGCCTCGATCGTTTCCTTGGCCGCGGCGGCGTTGATCTTTCCGATCGCGGCGATGCGGCCCTCGCGAATGCCGATGTCGGCTTGGCGGCCCGGGGCGCCGGTGCCGTCAACGACAACGCCGCCTCTGATGACGAGATCGAAGGAGGAGGATTGCGCGGAGATCTCCGCCACCCCGGGCCTAAGAGGCCCGGGGCTCCGAGGCCCGGGGCTCCGAGGCCCGGCGCTCCGAGGCCCGGGACTCCAGGCGAGGACGATGAGCGTGATGACGCACAACCTCAACATGGCCGGCATAGAATGCCATACATGCGTCGCATAGTCTGCGTCATGGCGGTCGTGATCGGGATCGGGTGGTCGGGCCTCCTGCCTGTTTCTGGAGCGCGGGGCCTCTCAGGCCCCGCGGCGCCGTCCAGCACCGAGATCCTCTGGGACAAGTTCGGTGTTCCTCACATCTTTGCACCGGACACCGAGGGCCTGTTCTACGCCTTCGGCTGGGCGCAGATGGAAGCGCACGGCGATCTGATCCTGCGGCTCTACGGCGAGGCGCGAGGCCGCAGCGCGGAGTATTGGGTCCGGCTGAAGCCGGACTCTACGCTGTCTGACGAGAATCTCGAAATCGACAAGTGGGTGCGCCGAATGGGCGTCCCGGCGCGCGCGCGAGACTGGCTCGCCGCGCAGACCGCGGCCGAGCGCGGCCGGCTCGAAGCGTTCGTCGCGGGCATCAACGCGTACGCGCGCGCCCATGCGGACCGGATCGCGGATGACGTCGAGATCGTCCTGCCGGTCACGCCGACCGATGTCATCGCGCACGGCCAGCGCGTCATCCTCTTCGAGTTCATCACGTCGCGTAACGCGGTCACGCAGGCGACGAAAGCATGGAGCGAGCCGTCTACGAACGGACCAGGGCCAGGGGCTTGGGGCATGGGGCCTGGGGGGTCCAACGCGTGGGCCATCGCTCCGTCGCGTTCGGCTTCCGGCCACGCGATCCTCGTCGCGAACCCGCACCTGCCGTGGGCCGGCCTTTTCCGCTGGTTCGAAGCGCAGCTCGTCGCCCCAGGTCTCGACGTCACCGGCGCCGCGCTCGTCGGCAACCCTCTCGTCGGGATTGCGTTCAACGATCGGCTCGGCTGGACGCACACCAATAACACGCTCGACGGCTTCGACCTCTACGAGCTGACGCTCAAGAACGACGGATATCTCTGGAATGGCGACGCGCGAGCGTTCGACGTCGACACGCAGACGATCAAGGCGAAGCAGCGCGACGGCACGACCCGCGAGGAGCCGCTCGTCATCAAGCGGTCGATTCACGGTCCCGTCGTGGCGGAGAAAACCGGGAAAGCAGTCGCGCTCCGGATCGTCGGCCTCGATCAGCCTCACATCGGCGACCAGTACTGGGACATGGCGCGCGCGACGTCGCTCGCCGAGTTCGAAGCGGCGGTCCGGCGGCTCCAGAATCCCTTCTACACGGTGATGTACGCGGACCGCGCCGGGCGCATCATGCATCTCTTCGGCGGACGGACGCCGGTACGCCCGGCCGGGAGCTACGACTGGTCCGGGATCGTGCCGGGCGAATCGAGCGCGACGCTCTGGACCACGACGCACGCGTACAACGAGCTGCCTCGCGTGGTCGACCCCGC
>Ga0187893_10004112_pt1 | contig 28237 bp, 26 predicted proteins | sample MA1701074metaG_FD_139574 | JGI IMG/M metagenome (GOLD analysis project Ga0187893, IMG submission 139574) | White microbial mat communities from a basaltic lava cave in the Kipuka Kanohina Cave System on the Island of Hawaii, USA - MA170107-4 metaG ... | reverse complement strand
CGACCGTCAGCGTCAGCTGCGGCAGTGGCCGTCCTGCACCCATGTCCGTCTCCCTGTGATGACCTTACACTGAGACAGATGGAGTGCATATTAGTTGTACGAATTAACGAATCATGACACTAGGAGCCGGCGTCCGTGAATGCACAGGCGTCCGGTGAGAGTCGGCCACGGGCACTACCGAGGGGGGCCATGACATCCAGCCGGCTCAGCGGTAGTTCGACGGTCGTGGTGCCGAACGCGCTGACCGTCGACGTTGAGGATTACTTTCACGTCGCCGCGCTGGCGCCGAGCATACATCGGGACAGCTGGCCTTCGCGCGAATCGCGAGTGGCCGCGAACACCCGGAAACTTCTCGCCATCTTGGACCAGTATCAGGTTCGGGGAACGTTCTTCGTGCTGGGGTGGGTTGCCGAGAGACATCCACAACTGGTCAGGGAAGTTGCCTCGTGCGGGCACGAGATTGCCTGCCACGGATTCTCGCACCGCCTCGTATACGAGCAATCGCCCAAGGAGTTTCGCGAGGAGACGGTGCGTTCCAAGGGCCTGCTCGAAGATATCACAGGATCTGAGGTGTCGGGATATCGCGCGGCAAGCTACTCCATCGTGCGCGAGTCCCTCTGGGCGATGGACATACTCGCGGACCTGGGATTTCTCTACGACTCAAGTATTTTTCCAATACGTCACGATCGCTATGGAATACCGGGCGCGCAGCGAGTTCCGCACCGCATGCTCACCCCGAACAAGAACTCCATTGTGGAGTGGCCGCTGGCGACAGCGAACGTTCTCGGCTGGAGGCTCCCCGTGGCAGGGGGCGGCTACTTCAGGTTATTGCCGTACTGGGTTTCACGCTGGGGGCTGGAATCGATCAACCGCCGGGAACAGCAGCCGTTCATCTTCTATCTGCATCCATGGGAAATCGATCCGGCACAACCACGTGTGTCGGTGAGCTGGCTGTCGCGGTATCGCCACTATACGAACCTGGGAAAGTGCGAAGAGCGGCTGCGGCGCCTGCTCGGCGAATTTCAGTTTGGTACCGTCAGAGACGGCCTGGCTCGACTCGGGCTGCTTCCCGCGGCAGACGGGACCTGCTGAGTCGATCCATGCCGCGACGAGATCGTTTGTAGCTTGAGAGAAGAGGTAAGACACGCCGTGTAATAAGGCGTACAATAAACTTCTTACGCCACCCCGGGGCGCGCTGGAGTCTAAAAGCGCTCGAAACCATAAGAACATGCGGTGGCGGGGTTCTTGAAGCTGAGGGAGGCCGGCATGTTTCGTTCGAGAGTATTCCTCCTCGTTCCGCTCGTTCTATTGCTCACACTCGCGATCGCTCTGGGGCTTTTTGCCTGCGGTGGCGGCCAGGGTGGCACGCCCGCGCCCACCGCGTCGCTTACGGCGAACCCGACGTCGGTCGAAAGCGGCGAGGCTTCCACCCTAACGTGGTCGTCGACTGACGCCAACTCCTGCGCCGCTTCGGGCGGCTGGTCGGGCGCCAGGGCGACTTCGGGCAGCCAGTCCACCGGCGCACTCACTGCCAGTAGAAACTACTCGATCACGTGTACCGGCCCCGGCGGCAGCGCCAGCGCATCAGCGAGAGTCACGGTATCGGGATCCCCGCCGCCACCACCTGTTCCGACCGCGTCTCTTACGGCGAACCCGACGTCGGTCGAAAGCGGCGAGGCTTCCACCCTAACGTGGTCGTCGACTGACGCCAACTCCTGCGCCGCTTCGGGCGGCTGGTCGGGCGCCAAGGCGACTTCCGGCAGCGAGTCTACAGGCGTGCTCACTGCCAGCAGCAACTACTCGATCACGTGTACCGGCCCTGGCGGCAGGGCCAGCGCGTCGGCGACGGTGTCAGTCTCGAGTACGATCTCCGGGCTAGACTTTCCCGGCTCGGCTGCCGTGTCGACGACCATGCGGTTTCGGTTCTTGAATCCACTGGCGATCTACCCCGCGACCTACATCTGGCGGGCGTACCCGAGACAACAGCCCGGCTTCTACACCGCGTTCTTCTGGGCTAATGACGATGGTCAAGGAACTCTCGACACCTTCCTGTGGAAAGGCGGTGTTGCGGATACCTACTACGGCGCCCACCCTTACCCAAGCAACGGCCTTAGCACCGGGATTGTGCACGAGTGGGAGATTTCCATACAACAGGGCGATCCCGTGAACGGTCTGGTCGTGAAAGATCAGTGGTACACCCAAGTTTTTGTGGCCTACGGCGATGGAAGCGGCAAGCATCATACGTTCTACTGGGACTGGCCCAATACCGGTGCCTCAAGTATCGTTACTCACACTGCGCCGACAACTTATGGAAACGTCAACCCGCCCGTCCCCGCGCTGACGTGGGGAGACGCCCCGTGGCAACCGGGACAAGAAGTGTGGAACGGAGTTCTACGAGGGTTTCAGATTTACGATGCTGCGCTTTCGCCGGCTGAGATCGCCGCCGAAATCGCCGATCCGGGCAGCGTGCGAACGCCGTGGTATCTTAATTTGAACCCCACGCCCACGGACGTCACCGATAAATCCGGGAGCGGGCACCATCCCGAGTGGGTCGGCAACGATCGGCCGAGCCTCTGGACTCAGTAGCTGATGGGGACGGATGAATGTAGTAGAGGCAGCGGTATCGATACGCGATCTTCGTCGACATCGATCGGTCTGAGGATGTTTGCCATCAGCACCCATTGGGCGCCGGTACCGACAGCGCGCGGCTGTTTCGGACGACCCTGGACGGCCATTCATCCGAAGCAGACCGGCTGACCCGGGGAAGGTCTGGCCAAAGGTCCTGGTGTCGCAGTCGCCAGTGTCCGGTGTTATTTCCGCGTGCCGGGTTGGTTCCTGGTCCCGGAACGATAGTGGCACCAGCGTATGATAGGGACCCAGGTTTCAGATGGCATGGCGAGAGTGCGCGCGCGATAGCCCTGAAACAATCAAGAAGCAAAGCACCAATCCACCATGGAAGGATTCGTTGCATGGACTCCACGGCATCACGTGCGAGCCGGACATCACGGCCAACGGGTCGCGCCCGTGGTTTTGGGTGCCGGTTCTGCGGCGCTCCGCTGGAGACGACTTTTGTCGATCTAGGCATGTCACCGCTTTGCGAGTCGTACGTCGGCCGCGACCAGCTGGCCGACCTGGAGGCGTTTTATCCGCTTCACGCGTATGTCTGCGGGCAATGCTTTCTGGTTCAGTTGCAGGAGTTCGTGACGCCCGACGACATCTTTACCGAGTACGCGTACTTCTCGTCGTATTCCACGAGTTGGGTCGAGCACGCGCGCCGTTACGCGGACAAGATGATGGAGCGTTTCAGGCTGGACGAGACAAGCATGGTAATGGAGATAGCCAGCAACGACGGCTACCTGCTGCAACACTTCGTAACCCACGGAGTACCAGTATTGGGCATTGAACCGGCGGCGAACATTGCCAAGGCGGCAATTAACAAAGGTGTGCCGACCACGGTGCGATTCTTCGGGCGCGACAGCGCGGCCGAAATCGCGGCCCAGCATGGGCGGCCGGACCTGCTGCTCGGCAACAACGTGCTGGCGCATGTGCCGGACATCAACGATTTCGTTGCGGGCATGAAGATACTGCTGGCACCACACGGCGTCATCACCATGGAGTTTCCGCATTTGGCGCGGCTGATAGCGGAAAACCAGTTCGATACCATTTATCATGAGCACTTCAGCTACCTGTCGTTCGTCACGGTCGAGAAGATATTCTTCCACCATGGCATCACGCTATTCGACGTCGAGGAATTGCCGACCCACGGCGGATCTCTGCGCATCTACGGACGCCACTCTGAAAACGCGATGCCGGCTGTCGCGGCGCGCGTTCACGAGCTGCGTCAACGCGAGACCGCGGACGGCTTCCTGACATTGGAGCGCTACCGGGGGTTCGACGACCGGGTCAGGGAAACCAAGCGCAAGCTTCTGACATTCCTGATAGGTGCCAAGGAGCGTGGCGACAGGGTGGTGGGCTACGGTGCACCGGGCAAGGGCAATACGCTGCTGAATTACTGCGGCATCCGCACCGACTTCCTGGATTTTACGGTCGACGCCAACCCGTACAAGCAGGGGAAATTCACCCCGGGCACCCGAATACCCATTCTTGCGCCAGAGAAGATCCGTGACGCGCGCCCGGACTACGTTCTGATCCTTCCCTGGAACCTCAAGGATGAGATTGCCGCACAGATAGCATACGTTCGGGAGTGGGGTGCCAGGCTCGTGGTGCCGATTCCAGAGGTGACGGTGCTGTAGCAGGCCCGAGGAGGCGGCACCGGCATCGGCCAGATCAGCAACCTTCATGCGAACATCGCCTTCCGGAGCAACAAAACCGATGAGAGTACTCGTCACGGGGACCGAAGGTTACATCGGGGCGCGGCTCGCTCCATGGCTGAACGCACATGGCCACGAAGTCGTCGGCCTGGATGTCGGCTTCTACCGTGACGGTACGTTGTACCTCGACCCGGTCGGCTTGCTGCAGGTGCCGCGTACGATCCACAAGGACTTGCGCACGGTTGTGCCACAGGACTTCGAGGGCTTCGACGCGGTCGTGCACCTTGCAGAGCTGTCGAACGATCCTCTCGGCGAGAATCGCCCGGAAGTGACCTTCAAGATCAATCACGAAGGGTCAGTACGCATCGCCAAGGCAGCCAAGAGTGCCGGGGTAAGGCGCTTTGTCTATGCGTCCTCCTGCAGCGTGTATGGCCTGGGCTCGGGAGAGGAGTTTCTTGACGAGACGTCTCCGACGAACCCGCAGACGGCGTATGCGAAGTGCAAGGTCAATGTCGAGAGAGATCTGGCCCTGATGGCCGATAACGACTTCTGCGTCTCCTTCCTGCGGAACGCAACGGCGTACGGACCTTCCCCGCGCATGCGCTTCGATATCGTGTTGAACGATCTGTGTGCCCTGGCGTGGACGCGCAAGAGAATTGCCATGATCAGCGACGGCAGCCCCTGGCGGCCTATCGCGCACATCGAGGACCTCATCGAGGCGATGCGCTGCACGCTGGAGGCGGAGACTGCGGCGGTGAACGGCGAGATCTTCAATGTCGGCGCCACGAGCGAGAACTACCGCATCCGCGAGATCGCAGAGATCGTCAGCAAGGCATTTCCGGGCTGCGAGGTGACCGTGGGGCCCCCGAGCAAGGACAATCGGAGCTACCGAGTGCGCTTTGACAAGATCGCCTCCAAGCTGCCCGGATTCCAGGCACGCTGGACCGCCCAGCGCGGCGCCGAGGAGTTGCGGCGCCTGTTCGAGCGCATCGAGTTCACGCCGCAGACCTACGAGTACCGCGCGTTCACCCGGCTCAAGCAGCTGAAATACCTGCAGCGAACTGCACAGATCAATGAGGAGCTGTTCTGGAGCGCCATGTGATGATCAGGAGCAGGCTGACCGTAGGTCGAATGGACGGGCGATGAAGGTAGTCTTGTTCTGTGGGGGTTTAGGCACGCGACTGCGCGAGCATTCGGAGACTATCCCGAAGTCGCTAGTGGGCATTGGGTATCGCCCCATTATCTGGCACCTGATGCGCTACTACGCGCACTTTGGCCACAAGGATTTTATCCTTTGCCTTGGGTATCGAGGCGATCTGATCCGCGAGTTTTTCCTGGACTACCGTGCGGCAATGTCGACGGACTTCGTCCTATCGGACGGTGGACGTCGCATCGAGCTTTTCGAAGAAGGAACCGACGACTGGCGAATTACTTTCGTGGATACCGGGATGCACTCGAACCTGGGGCAGCGGCTGGTACGGGTGAGGCACCTGCTCGAGGGCGAGGAGATGTTTCTGGCCAATTACTCCGATGGCCTGAGCGATTTACCACTGGATCGGCATGTCGCCGAGTTCCGGGAAAGCGATGCGATTGCGAGTTTTCTCTCGGTTCGACCGTCACAGAGCTTCCACGCCGTGCACGCGGACGATCGCGGCATAGTCACCGCGATTGAGCCCGTCAGTGCTTCTGACTACTGGATCAACGGCGGCTTCTTCTGTCTGCGGCAGGCGATATTCGATTACATCGAGCCAGGTGAAGAGCTGGTAGAGCAGCCTTTCAAGCGGCTTCTTGCCAAGCGAAAGCTGTCCACGTTGAAGTATGAGGGATATTGGGCAGCCATGGATACGTTCAAGGACAAGATCACGCTGGACCGTATGGAGGCGCGCGATGACTGTCCCTGGATGGTGTGGAAGGGTGTCAGGTAAGTGTCGAGGCGAATCCTGTTTCCTTGTCTGGTGGGCACCGAAGTGATCCCGCTGTCCGCCTGTACGCCGGGCACAGTCGTTCGATCATGCTGCGGCTAGTACCTGAAATCCGTGCGAAGGGGGCATTGCAAGTGCTGTGTATCGGTGCGCATAGCGATGACCTGGAGATCGGCTGCGGCGGGACGCTGCTGACCTGGTTGGCCGGTGCGCGTCCGGTCGACGTCACCTGGGTCGTGCTGAGTGCGGAGGGGGCACGGGCCTCGGAAGCGCGCCGCAGCGCGAGTGCGCTGTTGGCGCGCGCTGCTGCACGCCGGGTCGTCATTGCAGGATTCCGGGACGGTTACCTGCCGGCACAGTTCGCCGATGCGAAGGGTTTCTTCGAAGATCTGAAGAGGAAGGTCGATCCGGAGATCATCCTGACGCATTGGTTGCACGATAGGCACCAGGACCATCGCTTGGTGGCTGACCTGACGTGGAATACCTGGCGCAATCATCTGGTGCTTGAGTATGAGATTCCCAAGTATGAAGGCGATCTCTCCCCGCCGAATGCGTACGTCCCGGTTTCCGCTTCGATCGCCCGCCGGAAAATCAACCACCTTAGACGTTACTTCGCGTCGCAGAGCAGCAAGGATTGGTTCATCGGCGAGAATTTCCTGGGGCTGATGCGGCTTCGCGGCATTGAGTCTCGATCCCCGAGTGGCTTTGCAGAAGCGTTTCACGCGAGAAAGCTGGTACTTTGACCGGTTCGACCTCGGACCCGGAACCGTCCACCCAAGGGCCGCGCCGCGGCCCTGCAGTGCGAATGCAAGGGCCGGTATTGACATCCGTGAGTAGCGCGAAGTACGGATTTGTCGGGCCGACAAGTGCGGCCCGCGAGCCCTTAGAGAGCCGTGTGCTTGTATGAGAATCTCGTCTGGCAGGGATGCATAGTCGGGACGGACGCTCGTACTTGAGCGATACTCGGGCCGCCTTCATGTCTTCGACGAATGGAGATCCGCGCTGATGACACGGTCGCTTTGGGTAGACGAGTTAGAGCAAACCGAATCGATCGAGATCGGAAAGTCCATGCTCGCGTTGATCCAGGAAATGTATCCGATCGGACGCAGCATTACGGGGCCCGGTCTGCGTGCAACGATTGCTCGCTTGTCCAGAATCGTTCCCTTGCAGGTGACAGAGGTGCCGTCTGGCACAAGGGTTTTTGACTGGACCGTCCCCGACGAGTGGTCGGTCGAGGAAGCGTTCATCGAGTCCCCGGATGGCCGGCGCATAGTTGATATCAACACGTCGAATCTGCACCTTGTCGGCTACAGCGTTCCGGTTGAAGCCGAAATGACGCTGTCCGAACTGAGGCCCCATCTGCATTCCCTGCCGGAATACCCGGACTGGATTCCCTATCGTACGTCCTATTACTCCCGATCCTGGGGTTTCTGCCTTGCTGACCGCGTGCTGAAATCCCTCCGGGAAGGCCGTTACCGCGTAGTGATCCGCTCGCGACTGGAGCCAGGAAGCCTGACGTTCGCAGAATATGTGCATCCGGGCGCAACCCGGGATGAGGTGCTGATTTTTGCGCACAGCTGCCATCCTTCCCTGGCTAATGACAACCTCTCGGGACTTGCGGTTGCCATCAATCTGGCGGCGTTTTTGCGGGGGCGCGACACGCGCTTCACTTATCGGTTCGTGTTTGCCCCCGCGACGATCGGATCTCTTGCCTGGCTCGCTTCGAACGAGAGGTCACTGCATCGCATTCGGCACGGACTTGTTCTTTCGCTGCTCGGGGACAGTGGCCCGATTCACTACAAGGAAACCAGAGCAGGCAATCACCCCATCGACCGGATCGCGTGGCATGTGTTGAGTACCGAATTCCCCGGATCAAGGAAGATCGATTTCCTCCCCTGGGGGTATGACGAAAGGCAATACAACTCACCCGGGATCGACCTGGCGGTTGGTCGTATCACGCGAACACCCAACGGCGAATTTCCCGAATATCACACTTCCGCCGACAATCCGGAGTTCCTTTCGGCGGAGGCGCTCGCGGAATCATGGCTCGCCTGTCTGAAAGTGCTGGAGGCGCTCGATTGCGACGCGCACTATCGCAATCTGCAGCCCAAAGGTGAACCACAACTCGGCCGTCGCGGACTGTACCGCACCACCGGAGGCCATCAGGATGTGCCCGAAAGGCAGCTGGCACTCCTCTGGGTGCTCAACCAGTCGGACGGCTCTCGATCGCTCTGCGATATCGCCGAACGTTCGCGGCTCCCGTTCAGGGTGATTTTCAACGCCGCTGCAGACCTCGCTCGCGCTGGCCTGCTCGCTCCAGCCGACGGGGCAGCGGCACAGTCGGGCGATGGTGGAAACCCCGGAAGTAGCGGCGCATAGCGCCCCATGTTTATGTCACCTCAGGCCAATTCTCGTGGATAGTGTCCGTGTAGGCGTGTTCAAGCAAGCGGATGAGTGAACCGAGCGTAAGTGTTGGACTTCCCGTGCACAACGGCGAGCGGTACTTGCGTGTGGCGCTGGATTCGATACTGAGCCAGACGTTGCAGAGTTTCGAGCTCGTCATCTGCGATAACGCTTCCACCGACGGCACCGAGGCGATCTGCCGTGAATACGCAGCGCGCGACCCGCGAGTGCGATACGACCGCCTTTCGTCAAACATCGGCGCGGCGAACAACTTTCGTCGGGTGTTCGAGCGCTCCCGGGGGCGCTACTTCAAGTGGGTCGCGTCCGACGATTATTGCGCGTCGGAGTTTCTCGAACGCTGCACGCGGGTGCTCGACGAACGCCCGGACGTCGTCCTTTGCACCTCCAAGGTCAACATGGTGGACAAAGACGGCCAGATCATCCAACCCTATTTCGAACGCCAGGATTTACCCCAGAAACTCCCCAGCGAGCGGATGATCGCCTCACGCAATCAGGACAGTTGGTGCAATGCAGTGTACGGAGTGATGCGCTCGGAAATGCTTCGGCGCACTGCAGTGATGGGAAGCTACGTGGGCTCGGACGGGGTGCTGCTGGCCGAAATCAGCCTGTACGGCTGCTTTGCCGAAGTCCCGGAGCACCTCCTATTTCGGCGTATCCATCCCGGAGCATACTCTTGGGAAGTGGCGCCCGAGAGGTTCAAGGAGTTCTACGCACCGTCGCAGAAGCGTGCCACGATGCTTGTGTTTCGCATGTGGCGACACCTGTTAGAGTATCTGCGTGCAACAGGACGCGCACCACTGCCGACGTACGAGAAAGCAAGGTTGGTCGGTTACATCCTTCGAATGGCCTGGTGGCACCGTAGGGAGCTTGCCGTAGAAATCATCTCCGCGGTCCGCAGCAGAGCTGTTCATTGAAGTGCGTGCGACGATGGTGATCACTGTTGCCCACTTGCCGGCATGATCGCGATTACCGGTCTTGTGGAATCAAAGCCAACGTCGGGCCCAGGCATCCAGCACGATCAATAGCCAGGTCTTGTGCGCGGCGGCCATGTTGCCGCTACGTGCGGCGTGAAGCGTCGGCGCGACAGTGGATGTGCGGATCCAGCGACCGAGCCCGCTATCGGACTTCTGCAGTCGATCCCGGGCCCATGTACCCAGGTCACCTTGCAACCATTGGTAAGCAGGTACCGGGAAGCCACTCTTCGGGCGCTCGACAATACTGCGTGGCAGGCGTTTGCTTGCGTACGAGCGCAGAATGTATTTCGAGACGTATTGATTCGCTCGATCGCCCACTTTCCAGCGCAACGGCAGGGTCTGGGCCCATTCGACGAGCGAGCGATCCAGATAGGGCACACGCAGCTCGATCGAATTGGCCATGGTCATCTTGTCTGCCTTCATGAGCAGATCCTCGACCAACCAATCGCCACAGCTAACCTGCTGTGCCTTGTCTATCGGCAGGGGCGAAGAGGTGTCGTCGAACCATGAAAGAATCAGTTCGCCGGTATTCTGAGCCGGCAGACTGCCGCGCCAGAGTGTTTGCTTTTCGTCGTCATTCCAATGAGCCCTGCCTTCCACGGACCAAGCCTTGATGAATCCCGACCAGCCTTCTTCTCCCATTGTTCTCAGCGTCAGCGCGCGTTGTCCGCGAAAGAACCTGGCCGCGAGCCGGAACATGCTGCGCGGAACCCAACCGTGGGTGCGCTGACGTCGGTCGGCCAGCTCGGCAAGCTTTTCCAGGTCGTACCCGGCGAGGATTTCGTCTGCGCCTTCGCCTGACAGCACGACCTTGACGTGCTCATGTGCAAGATGGGACACGCTGTGGAGCGGGATGCCGGCCAAATCGGCCTGCGGTTCGTCCATGTACCAGACGAAATCCTCCAGGAATCCGATGAACTCCTTCTGCCCGATCACCACCTCATGATGATGCGCACCGATGTGTTTGGCGACCTCGCGCGCGTAGGGAAGCTCGCTGAATTCTCCACCGTCCCGGAAGCCCACACTGAAGGTATGAAGTCCACGGATACCAAGCTCAACGGAAGCGGCCGCCACGGCGCTGGAGTCGAGGCCGCCGCTCAATAAAACTCCGACCGGCACATCGGAGGAAAGCAGATGCGACTCCACAGCGCCGAGGAAACGCTCTTTGAACTCGCGTTCGTAGTCCCGACCTGCATCCAGCGGCTCGGAGGCGAACCGGTATCGCCAGTAGCGCTCCACCGACCAGGTTCCGTCGGTCAGGCGGTACGTCAGACGATGCCCGGGTAGAAGCTTGTGGATTCCACTCCAGACCGTGTCCGGACCGGGTACGTAGCGCAAGGTGAGATAGTTCGATATTGCCTGCGAATTGATCTCAGGCTTTGCCGGCATACCGGCCAGAATCGCCTTTATCTCGCTGGCAAAGTAGAATCTTCCCTGCTGCATCCCGTAATACAGAGGCTTGATGCCGACCTGGTCGCGAACAAGGTGTGCGACGGCATGCCGTGTGTCCACGATGCAGATCCCGAACATGCCCTCGAGACGTTCCAGCCCTGTAATCCCGGCCCGATGATAGAGATTGAGGATCACTTCAGTATCGGAGCTGGTGCGGAAACGGTAGCCCGCCTTCTGAAGCTCCTCACGCAGAATCCGGTAGTTGTAGATCTCGCCGTTGAAGACGATGACTACACCGTCATCCGTGACCATCGGCTGGTGGCCGCCGGCAAGATCGATGATGCTTAGACGCCGCATTGCCACAGCGGCGTTGTCCATGGCCCATGAGCCGTGGTCGTCCGGCCCGCGATGCTCGATGATAGCGTTCATGCGAGCTACTACCTCCGCGCCGGCATTCGTGGAACCCGTCCGAAACGCGCCTACGATACCGCACACTGGTGATCTTCTCCCATCGACGTATTTGTTCCTAGGGCAAATGGGCCTGCGACCGGCAGCCCCGCGCGCAATAGTGATGACAAGGGGTCAGTGGGACTTTAAGTGGGCGATGGCGCGCCGTCTCCGGCTTCCGCACATGCGTCGCGATCCAGTTGACACAAAGCATCATGAAGGCTGATGGTTCGGGTGTGGGCTGGCGCCGCGAGACGCGGATGTGCAACCGAGGCGGATCGCATGGCTTTCGGAGATTACATGAATAGTCCGCGAGCCAACGACGAAATGGGTTATCGCATTGGCGTCTTCGGGCATTACGGCCACCACAACATGGGTGATGAGGCCATCACAGAGGCCGTCATCCAGAACCTGCGCCGCCGCTGTCTATCGGTGCGGCTGTCGGGTTTTTCGATGGATCCGGAGGATACCACTCGTCGATACGGTATTCCGGCCTATCGGATTCGCAGGCAGGGATCGGAGGCTCCGGAAAACGCCGTCGACGGTAAAGCGGCTCGAGGCCAGGAGACTCCGGGCACGCACCGATTCAGGAATTCCGCGATACGGGAGTATCTCAAGCGGTTTGCGTTGTTGCGGTATCTCGTTCGATCGCTGCGTTTCGCGCTGAGGTTACCACAGGAACTGTGGCGCGAGTCCGTTTTCCTGAGAGACAGTTATCGCATCGCCAAGGGCGTGGACGCCTTTATCGTTGCTGGATCGAATCAGTTCCTCGACAACTTTGGCGGGGTATGGGGGTATCCTTACACGGTGCTCAAGTGGACCGTGCTGGCACGTTGCGCCGGTGCGCGTATCGTTTTCTTGAGCGTCGGGGCTGGGCCCATCGACTCGATATGGAGCCGGATCTTGGTGCGGGCATCGTTATCACTGGCCGACTACGCTTCATTTCGCGACGCCGGTTCACGCCGCTTGATCGAGTGGGCCGGTAGCAGAAAGTCTTGGCGCGTTTGCCCCGATCTGGCACGAAGTCTCGAGGTCCGCCGCCAGCCGGCGCGTCAGGGCGATCGCCTGCCCACGGTCGCGATCAACCCCATGCCGGTCTACGACCGGCGTTCCTGGTGCGAGCCGGATGATGCGCGTTACGAGCGCTATGTCGGACAACTGGCGCAGTTCGTCTCGCGCCTCATGCGAGAGCGTTTCCCGGTTTTCTTTTTCACCACCCAGCCCAGCGATAATTCGGTGATCGATGACGTAGTGGCCCGTATCGACGGCCGACCCCTTGGTTTTAGCGGCGACCTGAAGAGGAAAACGAGCCGTTCCGTCGATGAAGTCATGGCCGTGCTCGGCTCGGCCGACATCGTTGTGGCCACCCGCTATCACGGCACGGTCTTGGGGCTGCATGCGGGACGGCCGGTGCTGGGGATTTGCTACTACCGAAAGACACGCGAAGTGCTGCAGACGATGGGGCAGGAAGCCTACGCGGTGGACATCGACGGACTTGACCATGAAGACCTGTGGCGGCGATTCCAGCTGCTGGCCTCGAATCGCGTGGCGGAGGCCAGGACGATCGAGCGCTTGAGCGAGGCTGTGGAGACCCGGCTCGCCGCTCAGTACGACGATGTCCTGAAAATCCTGGGAGTCCCTGTTGAATGCAAGGGTGTGCCGTAATGGCTGACTCGCCGTCCGAGAAAGGCGTCTCCAAGTACGCCTATTATCGTTCATCTCGCGGTACTCCGCAGAAAGTCCTGCATAGGCGCGAAGCACGAGAGTTGAGCCAGAAACTCCTGTATCCAAAGATACGGGATCCAAACTTTCTGGTTCTTAGGGAGCGACGCAAGCTGTTCAAGCAGTTTGCTCAAGGCTTGCCTCAACGGGGGCTTGCGGTTCTTGATGTCGGCGGGCGACTCCAACCTTACCGTCCTTTGATCGAGAACCGTGTTGCAGTGTATATCGCCATCGACCCCGTGCTCGAAGGGCTTCTGGATGCGGTTGCTTTCGGAGAAAGCATCCCGTTCCGAGACGAGAGCTTTGACCTGGTAATCTGCACTCAGGTCCTGCCCTATGCTACCGAGCCACGCCGAGTCATATCCGAGATCTACCGGGTGTTGAAAAAAGGAGGTTTTCTGTTTCTCAGTGTCCCTGCCATATTTCCTCGCTATCACGACATACGCTGGTCCTTTATGCCTGAAGGAATTGTGACCTTGCTTTCTTCGTTTTCCGAGTCCAAGGTTGTTCCCGAAGGTGAATCCATCTCAGGTCTGTTGAGGAGCTTCAACCTTTTCATGGATACCTTCATTCGCTCCCGGACATTGAGAGAGCTGGTCGCCTGTGTAGTGTTCTCCGTTACGAACCTGGCTGGTCTGTTGCTGGATAGATTCAGCCGGGGAAGAACTGAATTCACCACCAACTACAGCTGCATCGCGCGCAAGTAGCGCCGATACCGAGACAGGTGGTGTCGACTTCCGGCTATAGAATCCGAGTGCTCATGCCCATGCCCCGGTTGCGCTAGACATCAGGTGCGAACTTGCCCCTAGGCATGTCGAGAGGGGTAGCACCTGCGCGGACCTCAGGATCCCCATCCGTAGTACACATACCAGAGCTCATCGAGGATCAGGTGGGCATGCGGCACGGGTGGCAGCGGGTGCTGGTCGAGACTCGAGACGACGACCCGATGGGTGGGCGAATAGACGAACCCCTTGGAAGAGCTGCCACAGGTCGAAACCCGCATCGTAATCGAGTCGCCGACGTGCGACATCGCCAGCACCCCGATCTCTCGCATGAGCTGTCGGTACAGGTCCCATCGCTCTGCAGAGATCCCGGGGTCTTCCTGCGGTCGCGCCCGATCTTCCTCGGCAACCCGGGTATACCGGTGCCCCACGTACGTGAGGTGAAGGTCCTCGCACAGCAGAGTCCGGATCATGTCGAAAGTACCCCGCTTCATGCTGAAGCGGGCCACGAGCTCCGCGTCGAGCGGATGAACGCGGACGCGCAAACGCGCCAGGGTCCGGAAGCAAGTCGCCTGGACTCGGAACGGAACGCCGAGCCTGTAAACAAGGCTCATGGTTGCCTCTGACCTTTTCCGGGCTTCGGCTCATTGAGGCCGCGTCTCGGCTCGCGGGTCGGACTGTGATCCTTCCAGAGGGCTCTTGACTTTCGCCGGCCGCCCGATCTCCAACAGCTGACAAAGCAAGCGCCTACTGTACACCCAGACAGACCTCTTTGAGACCTCTGCCTGGCCCCCAAGGTGCCATCGCGGAGCTTCTAAAGCTGCATTCCGGCTGGACCGCGGCGTATAAGATGCCGATCGAGGAACCGGTACGCCATGCGGGAATACTCCTACGGGGTCAATGATAGACTGCCAGCATCAGACCCGTGATCACCAAAGACCGCCCCTCGAATCACGCCAGGAACGTTACCGCGAACTGGATCGCCTTCCTGTTCGTGGCCGTGGTCAGTTTCTTTCTTTCGCCTTTCGTCGTACACCATCTCGGAAATACGGGCTATGGCGTCTGGGCGTTGCTCTCGGCGCTGGCCGGTTATCTGGGCTTGCTGGATTTCGGTGTGCGGGGCGCCGTGACCCGCTATGTAGCGCACCACCACGCGGTGAACGACAGCGAGAACTGCTCGTCGATTGTTTCTGCCGGACTGGCGATGTCTGGGTTGCTGGGATCACTGGCCATCCTCATCGCCGGAATCGTCGCTTATTTCATTCCGGTTCTTTTTACCATTCCGGAGGAGTACCTTGACGCCACCAGGATCGTACTCGTTATAAGCGGCATCACAGTAGCCGTGACGATGCTTGGCGCGGTATTCGGCGGCGTCATCGCGGGGCTGGAGCGATTCGACATCACCAGCGGTATCGAAATAGCCGTCACGACGGTCCGGACGGCTGTCGTGGTGGCGGCGTTGCTGCAAGGTTACGGCCTGGTTACCCTGGCAGTGATCTATCTGGCCGGGTCGCTACTTAACGGGATGTTGGCGTGGATGATCACCCGTCGCCTTTACCCGCATCTGCGTCTGCGTGTCCGCGCACCCTTGCTGGAAAGCATGGGGACGATACTGCCGTTCAGCGTGTACCTGAGTGCAATTCATATTTGCGGAGCATTGATCTATTACAGCGGGATCCTGGTTATCTCGGTTTTCCTCCCTGTGAGTCTCGTGACTTTCTACGCGATCGCCGTGAACCTGTCCGAGTACGCCCGGAACGTGGCCTCATCGCTCTCTGTGCTGATGACCCCCCGTATCAGCGCTCTGGCCTCCAGCGGCAGCAAGAGAGTGGGACATGAAGTCGTGGGAGTCGCCAGAGTGGCGACTCTGGTCACGGCGCCGATCGCCTACATTTTCTGGATGCGCGGGGAGTCGTTCATCGATCTCTGGATGGGACCCGAGTACGGCCCAACGTCCGGAGAGGTTCTTCGAGTCCTTGCGTTTGTGGTCTTGCTGAGTGGGGCGAGACTGGTCGCAACAGCCTCGGTTATCGGCATGAACAAGCATCGCGCCCTTGTTCCTGCTTTCGTTCTTGAAGCTGTGTTCAATCTCGCACTGAGTGTCGCACTGGTCCGGTCTCTTGGACTTCCGGGGGTGGCAATCGGTGCCCTGATTCCAAGTCTGGTATTGACCCTGGTTTACTTTCCTCGCTGTATCTCTCATTTGACCGGAGTTCCAGTGGGTCTTTTCTATCGCGATGTCTGGCTTCTGCCGATGCTGGCATGCGCACCCTTTGCGCTGCTGAACGTCCTGCTCGAGTACCTGTTACCGGCAGGGAACCTGGCTATCTTCTTCATGCAAGTGTTGTTGACACTGCCTCTGGTGGCGGTGGGCGCGATAGGCTTGTGCGCAGCTCCCGACGAGAAGGAGCGGATCAATGCGGCGATAAGAAACGTGGCGGCTGTTGCCAGGCGAAGCATCGAAAGGAGGTAGGTGTCCTATGCGACCGAGATCCTGTCAGCGCCTGACTAATGGTTTTCGGAATGATGGATGTCATGCTTGTCCGCGCAGTCCGGGCAGGCTCGATGAAAGGGATGTCACGGCAGAACGAGCCCGTTCGATAGCCGTTCCAGTGCACTATATTGCTGCGGTCCTCTCAGGGAACTCAAGAGTTCTGGACCGTGCCCTGGGTGACAAAGGCTTCCGCACACCTTGGCTGCACTTCAGATAAGACTCGCGGGCGATTCCGATCGAGATTCATGGGACGGGTACGTCCGCAAACATCCTGAGGGCAGTCTTTTCCATTTGTTTGGGTGGAGGGACATAGTCAACCGGACCTATGGTCATCCCGCGTACTATCTGATGGCGGTTGAAGGAAATCAGACTGCCGGCCCGCCGAGCGGACACGGGATTCTCGCTGCACGTACTACTGTGGGCGTTCTACCCCTGATACACATCAAGCACAGAATATTCGGGAGTTCCCTGGTCTCATTGCCGTTTCTTGACGGCGGAGGCTTTCTGGCCGATCGCGACGACGTAGAGAAGAGCCTTCTTCGTGAAGGCATCAACCTTGCTCGGAACATTGGGGCGACGAGAATGGAGCTGCGCTGTGAGCGGCTGTTGGCCGGCCGTAATGACGTGATTTCACCTTGGGGAACGGAGCCGACCTCACCAATCAGTATTGCCGAGCGCTCCGACAAGGTACGCATGCTCCTGAGGCTTCCCGATTCCGCCGAGACGCTCATGAAGTCTTTCAAGGCCAAGCTGCGAAGTCAAGTCTTGAAGCCCTTGAAAGAGGGAATGACATCGAAGACAGGCGGAGTGGAGCTGTTGGCAGATTTCTACGAGGTATTCTCCGTCAACATGCGTGACCTGGGATCCCCGGTTCATTCGATAGAGCTTATGCGCCATGTCCTCAAGGAGTTTCCGGAGCGCGCCAGAATAATCGTGGTTTACAGATCGGAGGAGGCTGTGGCCTCGGCACTGGTGGTCGGGTTTGACAAGGCATTGTGCAATCCCTGGGCTTCGTCCGTTCGAAAGTATGCCGCCCTGAGTCCGAACATGCTCTTGTATCTGCGCATGCTCGAGTTCGCCTGCGACAACGGTTATCGAGTGTTCAACTTCGGCCGGTCGACCAGGGGTGAGGGCACTTACCGGTTCAAGGAGCAGTGGGGCGCGGAACCGGTGCCGCTCTACTGGTACTACATTTCTCTTGACGGCAAGCCGCCAAACCCGGAAAGCGCTCAGAAAAAGCGATTTGAAATTGCGGCGCATTTCTGGAGAAAACTGCCAGTGGTTGTTACCAAGCTTGTTGGTCCGAGGATCAGAAAGCACATTAGTTTGTAACCACACCTCTATTAAACTGAAAATGCGTGTCGGACGCACTGTGCCGCCGGCAGCGACTCCGATAGGACTGACCGAGATCATCTCGGGGATCCGCGGAATAGTTCGCGGCCAGAGAGAGCTTGATCGTTTTCACTCGGAGTTGAAGGATCACTTCGGAATCAAGCATTGCTTTCTGGTCTCTTCGGGAAAGGCCGCATTCGCGCTTACCCTCCTGGCTCTCAAGGAAATGTTCCCTGATAGAGAGGAGGTGCTGATTCCGGCCTTTACCTGCTATTCGGTCCCCTCGTCCGTGGTTCGAGCGGGCCTCAGGATAAGGTTATGCGATCTGCGCCTTGACAGCCTCGATTTCGACTTCGCGCAGCTCTCCACACTCCTCTCAAGACCGTCGGCACGGCGGGAAACCGAGTCCGGTCGCGCACGTAGCATGAACGGCATGATGAGCGAGCCCCGGCGGATCTCTGAGGACCCCGGAGATTCTCTCAACAGAGCTCTTGCAGTTGTTCCCACTCATCTATTCGGACTTCCGTCCGACGTGCCGAGACTGCGGACGTTGATCAAGGATTCTGGAGTAACGATAGTTGAGGATGCCGCACAGGGTATGGGTGAGGCGTTCCAAGGTAGAAAACTGGGCACTTTCGGCGACGTGAGCTTTTTCAGCCTCGCACGAGGGAAGCCCTTCTCCACTGTTGAGGGAGGAGTCATTCTCACCGATCGTGACGACATTGCCGAGGTGCTGAATCGCTTCGTAGGGCTTCTTCCGCACTATGGGTTTCTGTCTCAACTGAAAGTGATCTTCAAGGCCGCGGCCATGATGGTGTTCATTCACCCTCGGCTTTTTTGGCTGCCGAAGAGCCTGCCGTTCCTGAAACTTGGAGAAACGCTTTTCGAGCCGCATTTTGCCATGCTCAAGATGTCGCCGTTTCAGGCGGGCCTGGCGGCAAACTGGCGGAGGAGGCTCGAGACTCTGCAGGATATCCGAAGGACGAGAGTAGATCATTGGATCGCCACTCTTGATGCGAGCGGAGGTCAAGGACTGTACTTTTCCGGAGCCCGGTCCCGCGGGCTTCTGCGTTTTCCGGTAAGAGTCCGGGACAGAAGGAAAAGGGAGTCTCTGCTAAGAGAAAGTGCCCGGATGGGAATGGGCATCATGCCCGTCTACCCCACGTCGATCGACGCGATTCCCGAGCTGAGACTAGAGTTTTCGGAGGAGACTTACCCCGTTGCTGCGAGCTGCGCCGACGAACTGGTCACGCTGCCCACGCACGGCTATCTCACGGAGGATGACGTATCGGCACTCAGCGAGCTTATCTCGCAGGCGCTGGGAAGTACGTCTGAGTCGAAGGTGTCATTCGCGCAACAACCATGAAGCGGGTTTTCATTATCTGCGGAGCGCGACCAAATTTCATGAAGATCGCTCCGCTCGTGCATGCCATTCAGAGAAACTCCAAACTCCGCAGCACGATCGTGCATACTGGTCAACACTACAGTCCGACCTTATCCGATGTCTTTTTCGAGGAGTTGAGGATACCGAGACCGGAAATCTCTCTCGAGGTTGGTTCGCTCCCCCGCCTCGAGCAGATTGCGCTGATTGAGAAGCGCTTCGGTCCGGTGGTCGAGCAAGAGGCGCCAAGCCTCATTGTCGTGGTTGGAGACGTAAACTCGACCGTGGCTTGTGCGCGGGTTGCTCGGCGCCTTGGAAGTCCCGTTGCCCATGTAGAGGCGGGGCTGAGAAGCTTCGACCTAAACATGCCGGAAGAGCACAACCGGATCGAGACCGATCGGCTATCCGATATCCTTTATGTTACCGAGGAATCCGGCATGACGAACCTGCGAAATGAGGGTGTGCGCGGCAGGGCGGTTCTCGTGGGAAATGTAATGATCGATACCTTGATCGCCAACCTGGGTCGGGCTGCTAACTCAGGCGCACATGGACGCCTCGGTCTTGAGGAGAGCGGGTATGCGGTGGTGACGTTCCATCGCCCCAGCAACGTGGACTCAAAGGACTCTGCAGGAAAGGTGGTTGATGCCCTTGGCCTGATTGCAGGGTTTTTCCCCGTAGTTTTCCCGATTCACCCTCGAACCCGGGAGTCATTCGACAAATTCGGGTTCCTGGACGTGATAACTGCGACTCCAGGTGTCCAGCTTGTTGAACCGATGGGCTACTTTGACTTTATTGGCCTCGTCAAGCATTGCAGAGTCGTGGTGACCGACTCGGGCGGTATTCAGGAGGAGACTACCTATCTTGGCATTCCATGCCTCACGATGAGGGAAAATAGCGAGCGACCGGCGACGATTCAGCGCGGCACGAATGTTCTCATAGGGTCCGATCTTAGGCGGCTGAAATCGGAGCTTCAGAAAGTTATCGCCGGCGAGTTCAAGAAGGGCTCCGTTCCGCCGTTCTGGGATGGAAGAACAGCGGAACGGATAGTGGCAGATATCGAGGCATTTCTTTCGTGACCAAGAAAGTCCTCATGATCTGCTACTACTTTCCACCGATTCTTGCATCAGGCGTCACTCGCAGCTTCGAGTTCGCCAAACTCCTTCCCCACTTCGGCTGGGAGCCCCGGGTCCTTACCGTCAGGCATTCCCGGGATCCGTGGGTCCAGCCAAACCTCGGAGGGGATTCGAAAGGGATTCACGTAGAGCGCACTGTGGAATGGAATCTCGCAGGAATGGCCGATTTTCTTCACGGCAGCTGTTGCCGTGTGGCACGATTGTTTGGAAGGACTCCCAAACGCAATGCATTCCGAGAGTACTTGTGCTTTCCGGACTCCCAGATCGCTTGGTTCACAACCATCCGCGCACGAAAGCTCGCGCGTGACTGCGACCTGATCTACGCAAGCTGTTCTCCGTTCAGCTCCTCGGTTAGCGCTGCCATAGTGTCGCGCCTCACCGGTCGGCCTCTGGTGGTCGACTTCCGAGATGCATGGTCTTTGAATCCGTACACGAACCCAACCCCTCTTCAACGCGGGGTGATCAAGCGCTTCGAGCGATTCGTCCTCAGTGCTTGCGACATTCTGGTGGTAAACACAGAGGGAGCGGCCCGGTTGTATGAAATGACCTATCCGGACTATAGAGAGAAGATCGTCGCGATCCCAAACGGATATGACGTGCTTACCCCCGTCGATGGCAGGCCCACCGGAAACGACTTCCAGATCATGCATGTCGGGTCATTCTACGGATCTCGGAATCCGGACGCGCTTCTGGAGTGTCTCTCGGAGCTTGGAAGGGATGACATAGTATTCGTTCAGGTTGGTGGGAGTTTCCAGTCGTACGAGCACTTCAGGCGAAAGGTGCGAATCAGGATTGTGCCCCCTCTTCCGAGGGAGCGCGCTCTTGAGTTAATGCGTGAAGCTTCACTGCTTTATCTCAAACAAGGATGGGAAGCGGGCGTGTCGGACTACATTGCAGTGGGGGCAAAGACGTATGAGTACCTTGCGACGGGCCTTCCGATCCTTGTCGATGCACCGCCAGGCGACAACGCTGAGCTTGTTCGGAAGTATGGGTCGGATGTATATGCCGTAACGTCAAACTCGCGCAAGGACCTGCGTCAGGCCATAGAGAGCGCCTACGAGGCGCGCGCGCGAGCAAATGTAGCGATCAATCCCGAATTCGCGAGCACGTTCTCGAGACGGGAACTCACCAGGCGACTCGCAACCGAGTTCGACCACCTGACCGGCCAGTATCGCAGGTAGGTTATGTATTCTGCCTCGTGCACGGTGATCGCCTGAACTCTGATGCAGAGATACGGGCGTACATTCGAGGCGCTCTGCACGCCGAGACACTGCCACAGGAGGTCGATGGGTGAACGCCTTGGTGAGCACGATCGAGGCCGCGGGGCTCGATAGAACCGATCAAAATGGCGCTGGGCCCGCGACACAGAGCGATGACAGTTTTCACGACTGCTTCATCTGAAGCGTACAGACAAGACTCCACGCGTTCGCCAGGGCACTTGATGCGTTGGAAGCGGCGGAAGCGCGAGTGACATCATGACGGTCGGAACACGTAGCCGGAGCGCCGAATGATCGTAAACGTTGCGATCTTCTGGGTGGCGCTGTTCTTCATTCTGTATGCGTACGTCGGTTACCCTGCCATTCTGTGGCTTGTGTCGCGTTTCAGAACGCACGGCGAAGGGGATCGAGCCGGGCAGAACACCTACTTGCCCTCGGTTACGTTGATTATTTCCGCTTACAATGAAGAAAACGTCATCGGTGAGAAGATAGAGAACGCACTCTCGCTCGATTATCCGCAAGAACTTCTGGAGGTCGTGATCGTCTCGGATGGTTCGACAGACCGAACCGTGGAGATCGTTCGCAAAGCCGCACATCGAGGTGTAGTTCTGCGACACTATGAGGGAAGAATCGGCAAGACGGCATGTCTGAACCGCGCCCTGCCGCTGGCGGCGGGGCAGATTATTGTGTTCTCCGACGCGAACTCAACCTATGGGGACGGTGCGATCAGGGCCTTGATACGCCCGCTCGACGACAGCACTGTGGGGTTTGTCACCGGCTGGACCAAGTACGAATCCAGAGACGGAGCTACTGCAGACACTCTCGGCCTTTACTCGAGACTTGAATTGTTGACGAAGGAGCTCGAGAGCCGCGTGGGATCGTGCGTTGGCGCGGATGGTGCCATCTTTGCAATTCGCAGAGAGTTGTATGTGCCTCTCAGGGACTACGATATCAACGACCTAGTCATACCACTGTCAATCAATCAACAGGGCTACCGCGGGGTGCTGCAACGAGATGCGATCTGCTTCGAGAAGGACGCCGGCGGCACAAAGCGAGAGTTCCGGCGACAAGTCCGTATCACCAGCCGGGCTATTAGAGCGATCATGAACTATCGTCGTCTTTTGAATCCTTTTGAGTATGGGGCGTTCTCGTTAGAACTGTTCTCACATAAACTCTGCAAGTTTCTCGTGCCGGGGTTCTTGATTGCATTATTGGTATCGAACCTGCTTTTGGCAGGGCAAGGAAGGTTCTTCGTGTTGTCGCTTACCGCGCAGGGAATCTTCTATGTCGGGGCGGCCGCCACGTCGGTCATACCCACGACGGGTGCTGTATGGTTTCGTATTGCCCAAGCAGCAAGAGGTTTCGCGGTATTCAACGCAGCTGTAGCGGTGGCGTGGATCAGGTACTTTCAAGGAGAAACCTACACCACGTGGTCTCCGACAGAAAGATAGACCCCGCTGCGACGCGGTCGCCGATGTCGTACAGACTTTGCCTCCTGTGCAGTTTCGTTTTGCTGGCAAGGCCACAGGATGTGCTGACTTTCCTGCAGCCGATGCGGCCGGCTCTTCTCGTGATGGTCGTGGCCATTGGAGCTTTGGTATTCGGTGGGCGCATAAAAGACCTCACGAGCGCGCTCTCGATGCCGGAATCAAAGCGATATCTGCTTTTCTATTTGATCATGATTCTGGGCATTCCCTTTGCGTATCACCAGAGAATTGCCTTTGAGGGCGTTATCCTGGGTTATAGCGTGAATGTACTGTTCTTCATGCTTCTGGTTTCTCAAGTCACCACGCTGGCGAGACTCAAGAGCCTCGTATGGGTGATGTGCCTTGCTACTCTGATGTACGCCGTTGTTGGTGGGGTTCTCCAAATTGGTAACTTTAGCGATGGGCGGTTTCAAGTTGTCGGCAGCGCCTTCGACCCGAATGACACGGCCTACGTGCTTGTGTCGCTTTTTCCATTGTGCGTTTATTTTGCCCGTTTCGACGAGGGGCTGGTGAAGAGAGTTGTCGCGATTGCGGTCGTTTGCAGTGCGATTGCGATAATTCTCATAACGGGATCGCGAGGCGGTATTCTGGCGCTCGGCGCAGTACTGCTGATAATGCTTCTGACGAAGACCGGCGGCATCGACAAGGGCTTTAAGATCTTCTTCGTGACTATGCTCGCCGTTACATGGTTTCTGATGGCGGACCGAGTTGACGTGGAACGATACCTCAGTCTCTCGGACATCGCGTCAGACTACAACGTGACGGGGCAGGAAGGAAGACTGAACGTGTGGCGAGGAGCGATCAGCCTTGCCGTGGCGAATCCGATTACCGGGATTGGGGTCGAGTGCTTCGAATATGCGTACTTCCTTGCGAGGGAGCTCGCCGGGAACTCATATCTTCGATGGCACAGCGTACATAACTCATTTCTGCAGATTGCATCCGAAGTCGGAGTGGTCGGATTCAGCGTGTTTATACTTATCAACGTGCGAAGCGTCTTGACCTTCCTGCGTATAAGCAGAACGACGTGGGAGTCGGATTCACAGTCGCGCGAGAGCAGAGAGATGGGTGCCCTGGGAGGCCTTATGCTCCTTGGCTTCGTCGGTCTTCTTGTGTCGGGATTCTTTCTGTCTCAGGGGTATTCCATTTTCTCGACGCTTTACTTTGCCTTTGCTGCGGTAGTCGGGCGAATTAACGGCAGCGTTTCTGTTACCTACGCAGTCTCTCCGAAGGCTCCTACCACGAGGATCGGGACGGCGGGTTTGTCCAAAGGCAGTGTCCCTCGCGTCGGCTCGGGAATGTAGCAGCGTAGTATGGGAAGTCGAGGGCGACCGCGGCAATAGTACAGAAGAGTGGGCTGGATCGATTCATGAGGAGGATGTGTGCTTTAACGGCGCGTAAACCTGCGATCATGAAAGCCTGGGAATAGTGAGTCCACATGACTACAGTAAGAGAGATCAACGAAACAGAGAAGGAGTACTGGAATACTCAAGTGCAACGTTTCCAATCCGCGCATCCGTTGAACGCCTTCGAATGGGGGGATGTGCGGCGGGTTGACGGATGGACTCCGATTTATCTGAGCGCCGAACGAGACGGCAAGTGTTGTGGGGCAATGATGATTCTCAGCAAGAAATTGCCACTCATCCCACTCGCGATTCTTTATGCACAGGAAATGCCAATCTGGAACAGCGATGACGAGGAGACGTTATCTGCACTGGTTGGCGCGGCGATTCGGATCGCCAAGAGGGAGAACGCTATTTTTCTGAGGGTTAACCCTAACATTCGCGAGGAATCTATCGACACTAAGCAGGACAAGCTCATCAGACTTGGCTTCAGGCATCTGGAGCAGCGATGGAGCTTCTGGAATTCACCTCGAGATGAAGCACGAATCGATCTGACAAAGTTTGAAAGTCCACAGCATTACTTTGATCACCTACCCAAGACTACTCGTGCGGCGGCACGGAAGACACGGGAGAAAGGTGTCGAAATCAAGCCGGCGACAAGCAAGACGGATTTGGCGCAGTTCTATGAGATGTTTAGACAGTTTTCGATAGAGCGCAGTTTTTTGGTGCGGGCCTTCGCCTATCAGGAAAAACTATGGGATACGTATCTCGCGCAGGGAATGGGCCGGTTATTGGTGGCGCGATACGGCGGAAGAGTCGTGGGGGGGTCCCTTGATCTTGTTTTTGGTGGCAAGTGCCTCGGCATGCATGGCGGAAGCCTTCGAGACTATCGTAACCTCGGGATCGATGATGCGTGCAACGCAGAAGCCATCATGTGGGCCAAGAAACAAGGCTGCTCCTGGTACAGCTTCAGGGGCCTCGGATCGACGCCATCGCAAGAAGCCTACAAGCGGAAGTTCATGATCGAGGTCGTTTCACTAGTCGGGTACTACGACTTGCCGTTCAAGCCATTGCTATACCGGCTTTTCTATTGGGGCGAGTTCACTCTGCTTCCTTTTTCGTGGCCAATGATCGTCTGGGCTCGCCGACAGGCGAGTCGCGTGATGAAGCGATTGGCGCAAACGAAAAGAGCAAGCTCTCCACGCTAATGCAATCCGCGTTACGCGTTGCTCTGCTTGCTACGGTTGTGGACTTTGGAGGCATCGAGCGCGTTCTACTTACTCTCCTTCGACACATGAGAGCGGACATAGAACTCTTCCCCGTGTTGTTCGCCCGGGCAAGGGATAAACGGAACCCCTTTCTTGAGAGTCTCGATGCATACAAGGTCGCGTACGACGTGATCTACATAGACACCAGCCGATTCAAGTATCTCAACCCGCTCAGGAATATCGGTGACGCCATCGCACGCTCCAAGGAGGGCAGATTCGACCTCATCCATAGTCACGGGTACAGAGCGGATCTTATAGGTCTAGCCGTCTCCAAGCGTTTCGGGTTGCCTATCATCTCTACCTGCCACGGGTTCATCTCTACTGACTGGCGCTTGAGTTTCTACAACAAACTGGATGTGTTTTTGCTTCGGTACTTCAACCAAGTCATCGCCGTATCGGAGCAGATGAAGAGAGATCTGATTGCCCAAGATGTCGACGGAGAGAAGATTCAGGTGGTCACAAACGCAGTATTCGAGGAATCCGGAGCCGACACCAAGCGGGTGAGGAACCAAACTCGCGCGCGGCTGGAGATCCCGCAAGAGGAGTTTATTTTTGGGTTCGTGGGGCGGCTTAGCGAAGAGAAAGGCTTGAACTACCTGTTGGAAGCGGTAAGAAGGTGGACGCCGAAAGACTATCCGTGGCGTCTTGTTCTTGTCGGAGACGGTCCTCAGCGGAGTGCACTGGAGCAAACCGTTCGCAACTTCGGGTTAGGCGGCAAGGTATTTTTTGCGGGTTTTCAAAGCGACACCGCCGAGTGGTACCCTGCGATGGATGCTTTTGTTCTCCCTTCCCTTACGGAGGGGACGCCAATGGTGCTATTGGAGGCAATGGCAAACGGGATTCCCGTGATCGCAACGTCGGTCGGGGGAGTGCCTGCAATCATCTCGAGCGGGGAGAACGGACTCCTTGTCCCTTCAGAGGACTCGTCGAGGCTGCTCGACGCGATGCAGCTTCTTGCCTCGGATCGCGATCTTAGGGAGAGACTCTGTACCAATGCAATCCGCTTGATTCGAAGGGACTACAACGTGACCCGCTGGATAGAGCAGATGGCCGGGGCCTATGTTGGTACGCTCCAGCAAACGCGGCGAGGATGACAGGAAGTGTCGTTCCGGCGAGGCAACTGAGGGGAATGCGAGGTAGTGCGTAGAGGTTTCTCTATTCTCAAGGATCAACTCCGAGATCTGTCGGTGTCTGAGGTTGTCTTGCTCTTGAAGAGCGCTTTGTTCAAGAACGAGCGCATCTTGATTTACTGTGTGCCTCTTCAGGAATCGGAAATTGACGATAACAGTGAGAGCCAGCTTTCTCTCATCGTCAAGGGCGAACTCGCTGACCTGGAACGTGCCCGAAGGCAGTTAGAGCATGTTCCATGGGAGTTCAAGTGTGATCTCTACGATGGTGTGAGGGACTACTTTGCCTTTGTGGATGCCAGGAACGGCACCATAGGTCATATCAGTTGGATTTATTACGCGCAGGATCCGAACCGAACGCTTCGGCTTGGCGCCAAGGAGTGCGAGGTCATGTTTTGTCTAACGCTGCCGGAGTACCGTGGAAAGGGACTTTATCCGAGCGCTCTTCAGGCAGTTCAACGGTATTTGAGAGGTCGAGGATACGAGAGGTGCTTCATCTGCGTCAGCGATGGCAATTTCTCCTCGATCCACGGAATCGAGAAATCAGGATTCCAGTACATAGGAAGGACCCGCTTGCGCAAGGTCTTCGGGTTCCAGGTTAGTCGTAGGCGCGACACCAGGCACCTGAGGGGAACATGAGAGAGCTGACCGCGCAACCGTCACCCGTCGACTTGGGAGCTGCACTGGAGATCAGACTGCTCCGCACGGCGTTAGACCCCACCTGCTTGCGCCTGGTTACCTGGGTAGCCCGATCTCGGCGCGCCAATCGAGAACAACTACTCGTAGCGAGAACGTCAGCCTAAAGCTGTCTACTGGCGCCGCTGGCGGCTGTCGTGGCTTTTCGTTATCGAACAGTTGACTGTGGAGTCCTAGCAATAATTGTCAAGTAATCATAACTAAATGATTATACATAGTTATTGCGCAGCCGTGAGCGGTCGGGGATGGCCGATTCGAAGCGTCAGGGCACAGATCCCGCCGTCAGGCGATCGGAAACAGTCTATGATTGGATTTGTAATCAACCTGTTAGCCTTTCACTCGCCCGGCTGCGAAAAGCAAAGAGCGCCAGCGGAATGGGCGCACGGAGTAAGAAAATGGGACATATGCGCATCACACCCCAGAGGCGATTCAACACGATGCTGTTGCGCTGCCGCGGCGTCCTGCTGCTATTGGCAACCGCTGGTTTCTTGAGTGCCTGTGGTGGCGGTGGGGAGACCATCAGCAGCACCGGATCCAGTAGTGTTACCCTTGCCTGGGATGCAGTTACAGAACCGAATCTTGCGGGATACCGGATTTATTACGGCACCGCTCCGAGAACGTATCTGCAGCCATTCGGGCAGGGGATCAACGTTGGCAACGTCACGACCTATACGGTCACCGGACTCAGCAGCGGGACCCGATACTACTTCGCGGCCACGGCTTTTAGCACATCGAACGTCGAGAGCGGTTTCTCGAACGAAGTGCTCAAAGACATACCCTGATCAAGCCCAGCGGTTATGAAAATCACGTTTTCAGTTCAGCAAACCCTGGTGGCACTGTGGTGCGTGCCATCCCTGGTTATTGCTGCGACTCCGGCCATCACCAGTG
>Ga0187893_10004111_pt1 | contig 28242 bp, 22 predicted proteins | sample MA1701074metaG_FD_139574 | JGI IMG/M metagenome (GOLD analysis project Ga0187893, IMG submission 139574) | White microbial mat communities from a basaltic lava cave in the Kipuka Kanohina Cave System on the Island of Hawaii, USA - MA170107-4 metaG ... | reverse complement strand
CTTTGATATAATTCTTCTTCAGTTGCTCTTCGGTAAGATCAGTTTGCAATCTGCCTGTCTCCTTCATATCACGAATGGATGACAAAGCGAGATAAGGATTGATGGCTGTTGCGCCAAATGCAATCAAACAAGCGAAGTGATGAACTTCCCATGCATCGCCGGCTTCAACAATGATACCCACCTGGCCTCTCATTCCTTTGCGGATGAGATGGTGGTGTATAGCTGACATTGCCAGCAGCGATGGAATCGGAGCATGGTCAGAGTCAATGGCCCTATCCTGCAGGATCAATAATTTAAAACCATCGTTGACTGCATCTACAGCATAGCGGCAAAGCCTTTCCAGTGCCGACTTCAATGAACCGGTTTTACCATCAGCCCTGAAATAACATTGTAAAGTTTTAGCCTGGAAAAGACCGGTGTCAATGCTTCTTATTTTTTCAAGATCGTGGTTGTTGAGTATCGGCTGTTTTAGTGCCACACTATGACAAGTGAGCGGGTCTTCAACTAATAAGTTACCATTGTTACCTGCAAAACTTGCCAGCGACATTACCAATCTTTCACGAATAGGATCAATCGGTGGATTAGTAACCTGTGCAAATAATTGTTTGAAATAATTGCAGAGATGCTGCGGCTGATCGCTCAATATGGCCAAAGGTGTATCGGTACCCATTGAGCCCACAGGTTCTTTACCATCCACTGCCATGGGCGCAATGAGGGTATCAAGATCTTCTGTAGTATAACCAAATGCTTTTTGGTATTTGAAAACCTGGTCATGTTCCAGGTGAGTAAACATCACTCTTGGTTCAGGAAGTTCTTCAAGGCGTATTTTATATTTATTCAGCCACTCTGCGTAAGGTTTTTGCGAGCAGATATCGTTTTTCAACTCTTCATCACTGATGATCTTGCCTTTTTCCATATCCACCACAAACATCCTTCCGGGTTGCAGCCTTCCTTTTTCTTTGATGATAGCGGGATCAACAGGAAGTGCACCGGCTTCTGACGCCATGATCACACGGTCATCAGTGGTGACGCAATATCTTGAAGGACGAAGTCCATTGCGATCCAAAGTAGCGCCGATTATTTTTCCATCAGTAAATGATATAGAGGCCGGGCCATCCCATGGTTCCATCAATGCAGAGTGGAATTCATAGAATGCTTTCTTCACAGGATCCATTTGTTCATTGCCATCCCATGCCTCGGGTATCAGCATCATCATCACATGCGGTAATGAACGACCAGTGAGAGTGAGCAGCTCAATCATATTGTCAAGACAGGCAGAATCACTCTGTCCTTCTGTAACGATAGGCAGCAACATCTCCATTTCTTCCTTGGTGAAATAAGGAGAAGTAAAACCTTTTTCGTTTGTCTTGAGCCAGTTCAGGTTGCCCTGCAGTGTATTGATCTCTCCGTTGTGAGCAATAAAACGGAAGGGCTGCGCCAGCTTCCACGAAGGGAATGTATTCGTGGCAAAACGTGAATGTACCAGGCCAAATGCACTCACCATTCTTTTATTGCTAAGGTCAGTGAAGTATTGTCTTACCTGTGTGCTGGTCAATTGTCCTTTATAGACAATTGTTTTATAAGAAAGAGAGGCGATATAAAAACCGATCTCATCTTTACGTACAGTGCTTTGGATAGTATGGCTTGCAAAATTGCGAAGCACAAACAATTTTCGTTCAAATGCATCCGGATCGCTAATATGATCAGGGCAGGCAATGAAAACCTGTTCCATTTCCGGTTCTACACTCAAAGCAGTCGGCCCGATGCCGCTTGTATTAACCGGCACTTTTCTGTACGCTAATATTTCAAGGCCCAGTATTTCGGCAGTACGGTTAAAAATTTCCCGGCACTCTTCACGAAGTCTTATTTCCCTGGGAAAAAAAATAACACCAACACCATACTTACCAAAAGAAGGAAGGTGGACGCCCAACTTTACACATTCATCAAAGAAAAACTCATGCGGAACCTGGATCATGATGCCGGCGCCATCACCGGTATTGTTTTCACAACCGCAAGCACCGCGGTGTTCCATGTTTTCCAATACGGTCAGCGCATCCGAAATGTTCTGGTGAGATTTTCCACCTTTGATGTTTGCAACAAAGCCGATACCACATGCATCATGCTCAAAAGAAGGATGGTATAAACCCAAATTGCTTGCCATAGGCAATGTTTAATTTTTTAGATAGTTTATAAAAAAAGCCACTATGGGCTGAACGAATAGCAAGCAAGCCCGTAAATTACTTAATTTTTCGCAAAGGATGGATTGGATTTATTCAGAATTTGCCACAAAAGCTGTGGATTTTTAAAGTTTTGACGACGGTCAACGAACCTCATCCTCTTATCCTTCTCCTGAAGGCGAAGGACGGTGCTGCATTACTGATCCAAACTGCATCACTACCACATCATCTTTATATCTCTACTCAACATTTTCGAAGACTCCGATTGTTTGCGGAATTTCCGAAAGGCGAGGGCTGTGTTTTGATGGCCTCCTCTTTTGGAGGAGGTTGGGAGGAGGCTGGTTTGGGGCCTACACCAAATACCCAAACAGCGTATCATCCTTATTCAGCTCCGTATAACTAATATTATTCTCGTCCAGTTTTTTCATCAAAGTGTCATAATCCGATTTGCTCTGCAGTTCGATACCCACCAGGGCTGGTCCGTTTTCTTTGTTTGTTTTCTGCATATATTCAAAACGGGTAATATCATCGGTTGGCCCCAACACATTATTTACAAATTCCTTCAAAGCACCAGGCCGCTGCGCAAAATTGATCAGGAAATAATGTTTTAATCCCTCGTATTGCAGGCTTCGTTCCTTGATCTCCTGCATGCGATCAATATCATTATTACTGCCACTGACAATGCAGACAACATTTTTGCCTTTTATTTCTTTGGCAAAATCATCCAAAGCTGCAATAGACAGAGCTCCGGCAGGCTCTACTACTATAGCATCTTCATTGTATAATTTTAGTATCGTCGTGCAGACTTTGCCTTCGGGCACAAGTTGCATGTCATCCAATACTTCTTTACAAATAGGGAAAGTCAGATCACCAACCCGTTTTACTGCAGCGCCATCTACAAACCGGTCAATATGTGAAAGGGTAACCGGCCTGCCTGCTTTTAGTGCCTCATACATGGCAGGAGCTCCCTGCGGCTCAACACCAATTATTTTTGTTTTGGGTGAAAAGGTTTTGAAGTATGAACCAACACCTGCACTTAATCCGCCACCGCCAACGGGAACAAATAAATAATCAACACCGGGTTTATCTGCTAATATCTCTACGCCAACTGTTCCCTGTCCTTCAATGATACGCCGATCGTCAAAAGGAGGAATAAATGTCATCTGGTTTTCTTCAGTGAATTGCTTGGCAGCAATAGCACAATCATCAAACGTATCACCCACCAACCTGATCTCAATATTATCCTCACCAAACATTTTGGTTTGATTCACTTTTTGTTTGGGGGTAATGATGGGCATGAATACAACACCCTTCACACCGAGTTTTCTGCAGCTATAGGCAAAGCCTTGTGCATGATTGCCGGCACTGGCGCAAACTACTCCTTTGGCCAGTTGTTCTTTAGGCAAACTGCTCATCATATTGTATGCGCCACGCAATTTATAGCTACGTACCACCTGCAGATCTTCCCTTTTCAAATACACATTGCATTGGTATTTGCGGGAGAGATTCAGGTTTAATTGCAATGGCGTACGATAAACAACGCCTTGCAATCTTTCGGCTGCATCTGCAAATGATAAAGAAGGAATATGAGTTTTCAGATGTTCCATTTTGTTTTTATTCAGTAGTATCTCCCACAAAGACACCAAGACCACAAAGTATTCGTGTCAGTGTTCTTTGTGCCTTTGTGGGAAAATGTTGTAATCTTTTACACTACCTCTTGTTGTAATCCTGCACTTTTCTGATCATAGCTCAATCGAACTTCTTTTTACGGAGTGTACCCCCGCTAACTGCGGGGGCTTTAGCTCCATTTGACCTGACCAGGGGACTACTCCGAAAACTTTTATCCTACTGAATGAGTTTTTTCTGTTTGCTGTCTGAACACATCTTTGGTTGAGGAGGTTTCTACCGGTGCTGCTGCAACCTGGTTTTCCGGTCTTAAGCTGCGCACTGTTTTACCTGCCTGCCACATTTCACTTTCACGCAATTCTTTTAATTCAACTTCAAGTTTTTCACGATAATCGGGCTGTGAATTGGAATCAATAGAACGTTGTGATTCTTTTCCTGTAGCAACACTTTCATAAAGCTCTTTGAACACAGGCGACGTTGCATCACGGAATTTTTTCCACCAATCCAATGCACCACGTTGAGCGGTAGTAGAACAGTTAGCATACATCCAGTCCATACCATTTTCAGCAACGAGCGGCATCAATGACTGTGTCAATTCTTCTACTGTTTCATTGAAAGCTTCAGATGGAGTATGGCCTTTTGAACGCAACACTTCATATTGCGCAGCAAAAATTCCCTGGATAGCACCCATCAGTGTTCCTCTTTCACCTGTTAAGTCAGAGTACACTTCTTTTTTGAAATCTGTTTCAAACAAATAACCGCTGCCTACAGCAATACCTAAAGCCACTACTCTTTCTTTTGCTTTACCTGTTGCATCCTGGAAAATAGCATAAGAGCTGTTCAGACCACGGCCTTGTAAAAACATTCTTCTCAGGGAAGTGCCTGATCCTTTTGGAGCTACTAAAAATACATCCACATCTTTCGGGGGAACGATGCCGGTTTGTTCATTGAACGTGATACCAAAGCCATGTGAAAAATATAATGCCTTGCCGGGCGTTAAATGTTTTTTTACAGTGGGCCACAATGCTATTTGTGCAGCATCGCTCAGCAAATAGCAAATGATAGTTCCTTTTTGCAAAGCCTCTTCAATTTCAAACAGCGTTTCGCCGGGTACAAATCCATCACGGATCGCCTTATCCCATGTTTTGGAATCTTTGCGCTGTCCCACGATCACATTGATACCATTGTCTTTTTGGTTCAACGCCTGGCCGGGGCCCTGCACACCATAGCCTATCACGGCTATTGTTTCATTTTTCAATACCTGTTGCGCTTTGCTGAGTGGGAATTCTTCTCTTGTTACCACATTTTCTTCCACTCCGCCAAAATTTAGCTTTGCCATTGTTATTTGTTTTTTGAGTTTTGATTTATTGTTTAGTTATTGTTTGTTACTCCATAGTGATTTAATAGCTAAGGCACATTCTTCGAGGAACACCGCATCTTCTTTATCAAAAGCGTTTTTGGTTTCACTTTCGGCATCAATAGTGCCTTTGACTGTGCCATTGTTTTCTTCAAATACAGGTACGATGATCTCTGATTCGGTATTGCTGAAAGTCAAAAGATAATCTTCATCTTTATTGGTATCATTGACGATCACCGTTTGCTTCAGCATCACTGCTTTTCCGTTCAAGCCTTTATCTTTTGGAAAAGTAGTAAACACCGGTTCTGATCTTCCCGAGAATGAGATCATGGATATTTCTTTTTCTTTTACATCATACAATCCCACCCATGAATATTTTTTTACTGAACGGATCTTATCAGCGATCAGTTTTGCTTTTTCATTCCTTGGTTTGTCAGAACTTAATATTTCAGTAAAAGATATTTTTTCCATAACAGTAATTTTATCTTTTTACATGCTGAATACTTTCTCGTTGTCGCTCAAAAACTCATTTTTTATTACTTCTTCACTGGGCTCACGGTATTCAAATTCTTTTAGTTTTTCATGAAAACCATCGCTGGCTTTGATAATAGCTACTCTTGCACTGCGCACAAATTCAATGAGGCCATAGGGCTCCAATACTTTGATCAGGTTATCTGTTTCTTCACGATGACCTGCTACTTCAAATACGGTGTAATCTTTGCGAATCACTACCGCTTTGGCGCCATGTTCACGCAACAATCTTTCTACTTTCACTTCTTCAGCAATAATATCGGTCGGTACTTTATACAAAGCCAGTTCCTGCCATACAATTTCATCCTGTGTATTGTAATAAGCCTTTAATACTTCCACCTGCTTTTCTATTTGGCGGCAAAGCTTTCTTACCACATCTTCCGTTTCATTAATGACAATTGTAAACCGGTGAACGCTGTCTACTTCAGACGGAGAAGTGTTCAGGCTTTCGATATTGATCTTTCTCCGGGAGAAGATGATAGCAATACGATTCAGTAAACCGATCTGGTTCTCGGTATAAACTGTTATGGTATATTCCTGTTTTTGCATAAAGTATTTTTTATTTCTTTACCACTATTATAATGCCTGTTGACCAGTTTAATTTGGTGATCAGCAGAGCGGTTCTTTTTTCAAGTTGGTTTACAAAATCATTTACTCTTTCATCGTGTCCGGCAGGCCAGTTCGGCTGGGGCAGCATATCATCTATAATATAAAATCCGTTTTGATTCAGCATGCCAATCGTTTCTTCAAACAGATCATATTTCCCCGGCATTGCATCGGCAAAAATCAAATCGAATTTGTTTTGCCTGTTGTTCAATATCCATTCATATCCATCAGCTACTATAAATTCAACTCTTTTGTCGCTGATGTATTTTTTTGCTACATCAATCAGCAAGCCGTTATTGTCAACACTAATTAAAGAACTGTGTTCATCCATCCCTGCCGCTATCCATGCTGTTGCCAATCCTGTGCCAGTACCTAACTCCAAAAATTTCCCTGAAGGTTTTGAAGCAACTAATGTTTTCAACAGGCTGCCTGTCTGAAGATCAGAAGCCATGTTAAACTTCAATTCATCTGTTGCTTCTTTTATCTTCTGATACACTTCCGGAATGCTGACTACAATTTGAGCGTTCATTATGATCTATATTAAAGAACTAAGTATTAAAGCCTTTTTACTAGTTGACTTTTATTTATATTAAAACCTCTTCGACCTAAGTTCCCTTTTAGGGGATAGGGGTTTTAAACTTCGTCTTTTGATAAAACGATTTCTGCCACTCCTCTTCCCTGCGGTACCATCGGAAATACATTGTTTTCTTTCCCCACCATTACTTCCAGCAAATAACTTCCATCATGTTCCAGCATTTCTTTTAATGCATTTTTCAAATCTTCTCTTTTCGAAACACTTTTACCGGGAATACTGAATCCTTTCGCTACTTGTACAAAGTCAGGACTGGTGATGTCAACAAATGAATACCTTTTTTCATGAAACAGTTGCTGCCATTGACGCACCATTCCCAAAAAGTTATTATTGAGAATAAGAATTTTCACATTGGGTTTGAACTGCATGATAGTTCCCAGTTCCTGCAAAGTCATTTGAAAACCACCATCGCCAATGATTGCAACTGTTGGCCTGGAAGGATCGCCATAAGCTGCGCCAATTGCTGCGGGCAATGCAAATCCCATTGTTCCCAATCCACCGCTGGTAATATTGCTTTTTGTTTTGTTGAATTGAGTGTAACGACATGCTACCATCTGGTGCTGGCCTACATCGGTCACAATGATCGCATCACCTTTTGTCAGATCATTCAGATCTTTTATCACTTCACCCATTGTCAATACTTCACCGGTTGGGTTCAGTTCATCTTTTATTACTTTCTCTTCTTCTTTCTGCATGCAGTCTTTAAATTTCTGCAGCCATTGAGGATAAACTTTTTGCTGAACCAGTTCAGTCAACAGAGGCAATGTTTCTTTACAATCGCCCCAAACAGCCACGGTTGTTTTTACATTCTTATCTATTTCTGCCGGATCAATATCAAGATGGATCACTTTGGCCTGCTTGGCATATTTGTCGAGGCGTCCCGTTACACGGTCATCAAAACGCATACCGATAGCGATCAATACATCGCATTCATTCGTTAATAAATTCGGGCCATAGTTTCCATGCATACCCAGCATACCTACTCCCAAAGGATGATCGGTAGGAATAGCACTCATACCCATGATCGTCCATGCGGCTGGGATACCAGATTTTTCGATGAATGCTTTAAATTCTTTTTCTGCTTGTCCTAATATCACACCTTGACCAAAGATCACAAAAGGTCTTTCCGCTTCATTGATCAGTTTGGCAGCTTCTTCAATGTATTCTTTTCTTACAATTGGTTTGGGGCGATAGCTGCGGATATGATCACATTTTTGATAACCGCTGTATTCAAACATTTGCAATTGCGCATTCTTGGTAATATCAATCAACACAGGCCCGGGTCTTCCGCTTTTTGCTATGTAAAATGCTTTGGCTAATACATGAGGAATCTCCGTTGCATCCGTAACCTGGTAATTCCATTTAGTTATCGGAGTTGTGATATTGATCACATCGGTTTCCTGGAAAGCATCTGTTCCCAATAAATGAGCAAACACTTGTCCTGTGATACATACAACAGGAGTAGAATCTATCATTGCATCAGCAAGTCCAGTGACCAAATTAGTAGCACCCGGCCCGCTTGTGGCAAACACAACACCTACATCACCCGATGTTCTTGCATATCCCTGTGCTGCATGAATAGCGCCTTGCTCATGACGGACAAGAATATGCTTCAACCTGTCGTTATAATCATACAATGCATCATAGATAGGCATGATAGCGCCGCCGGGATAACCAAAGATGGTATCAACACCTTCAGCAATGAATGCTTCGAGAACAGCAACACTGCCGTTTATTGTCTTCGTGGTTGCTGTGGTTTTCTTCTTTGTTTCTATTGATAGAGTTTCCATACTCGTGTTTTAAATTTTCAATGTTCAATGCTCAATGTTCAACTTAGCTTTCATCTGTTACACATCCCTGGTCAGCCGGCTTTACACTTCTTGCATATTTATATAAAATCCCCTTCGTTGCTTTCAAGGCAGGCTGTTTCCAGTTCTTTCTTCTTTGGGCAATTATTTTTTCTTCCACTTTTAATGTGATGGTATTCTTTACTGCATCTATTTCAATGATGTCATTATCTTCCACCAAAGCAATCAGTCCGCCATCAAATGCTTCGGGTGTAATGTGCCCTACTACAAAACCATGCGTTCCGCCACTGAATCTCCCATCGGTGATCAGTGCAACTGATTTTCCCAGGCCTGCGCCAATGATAGCGCCGGTTGGTTTTAGCATTTCCGGCATTCCCGGTGCACCTTTTGGCCCGATATATCTTATCACTACCACATCACCTGCTTTTACTTTTCCGGATGCAATACCATCAATAAAATCTTTTTCACCATCAAATACTCTTGCTGTTCCCTCAAAACGTTCGCCTTCTTTGCCACTGATCTTTGCTACGCTTCCTTTTTCGGCAAGATTGCCATACAGAATTTGCAGGTGTCCCGTTTTTTTCAAAGGCTTGTCTAACGGGTAAATAATTTTCTGTGTGTCGAAATCCAAATCCGGCACACCTGCTAAGTTTTCTGCTACCGTTTTACCGGTTACTGTCAAACAATCGCCATGGAGCAAACCATGTTTAAGCAAATACTTCATTACAGCGGGTACACCGCCGTGTTTATGTAAGTCTTCCATCAGGTATTTTCCTGAAGGTTTAAAATCAGCCAGTACAGGAATGCGGTCGCTGATCTTTTGAAAATCATCCTGTGTTAAATCGAGATCCACACTTTTTGACATAGCAATCAAATGCAATACTGCATTAGTGCTTCCGCCCAATACCATTATCACGGTAATTGCATTTTCAAATGATTTGCGTGTCATGATATCACGGGGCTTGATATCTTTTTCCAATAAAACTTTTATCGCATCACCGATAGCGGCGCATTCTTTTTGCTTGTCTTCACTCAAAGCAGGATTAGAAGACGAATTAGGCAAACTCATTCCCAATGCTTCAATAGCAGAAGCCATTGTATTGGCAGTGTACATGCCGCCACAAGCACCTGCACCGGGACATGAATGCTGAACAATACCTTTAAAATCTCCTTCACTTAAATTGCCGGCTATCTTTTGTCCCAATGCTTCAAATGCACTCACGATGTTCAGATCTTCACCTTTGTAATGACCTGGTGCAATCGTTCCGCCATATAACATGATCGAAGGACGGTTCAATCTTCCCATCGCCATTACAGCGCCGGGCATGTTTTTATCACAACCGGGTATGGCAATGATTGCATCATAATATTGTGCGCCTGCATTGGTTTCAATGCTATCAGCAATTACATCACGACTTACCAAACTATACCGCATGCCATCTGTTCCCATGCTGATACCATCACTTACACCAATAGTATAAAAGCGAAGGCCAAGCAAATCATCCACAGCATTTACACTTGTGCGAACAGTTACAGCAAGATCATTCAGATGCATATTACAGGGATTGCCATCCCAACCCATACTTACAATTCCTACCTGTGCCTTATTAAAATCTTCTTCTTTAAAGCCAATGGCATAATACATAGCCTGTGCTGCAGGTTGTGTTGGATCCTGCGTTAATGTCTTCGAATATTTGTTTAATTCAGTCATTTTTATTTTTATGTTATCGTCGTTCGGTAATTCTAATCATCTTCGTTGCGTCGCACTCTTCATCGTTCGGTAATTCTATTCAGCAACCCACCCCAGTCGTTTATGTTTTATCGTTTCCTACATTCGCCCCTCCGGGGAGGGGATGCGTCTTAGAGCAATACTTTTATTTTTAGTTGCCCTCATTATTCATACAGCCTCTTCAACTATTGGGGCTGTGTGTTGGTAAGCCCCTCCTTGTGAGGCGTTTGGGGAGGCTTCCTTCACTTTATCCATATACACTTCCTGTATCTTCCTGCTCACCGTTTCATTCCATTGTTTTGGAAATTTTACATCATCCAAACTTTCCCAGCCAATCACTTCAGCAGCTGTGCCACAGAAGAAAGCTGCATCCGCTTTCTTTAATTCATCAACAGTGAATAATTTTTCTTCAACAGGTATTCCCAGTTCATCACATATTTCCAGTACAGTGGCTCTTGTTATCCCGGTTAAAATATTTCCTGCTGATGGTGTGAATAGCTTTCCATCTTTCTCATAAAATATATTAGCGCCGGGGCCTTCTGCTACAAAACCATTCATATCTGTCAATAAAGCTTCGTCATAACCATTCGCTTTTGCTTCCTGGCTGGCAAGAATCGAATTGACATAATGACCACCGGCTTTCGCATGTATCTTAAATCCTTTTGGGTTAGGCCGCTGAAAACTGGATGTAAATACTCTCAATAATTTTTCACCAAGAAAAGGAAGCATTTCCCATACTTCAATAATGATGAATGATTCCTTATTTCTTACAAAACTCATATTCGCCGGTGCATATATTACCGGCCTGATATAAGCATCCTGGAGGTTGTTTCTTTTCAATACTTCATACGTAGCATCAATCAGTTCTTCGCTCGTCCAGTGATAAGGCATGTTCAAAGCTTCGGCAGATTGCTGCAGGCGATCATAATGTTCTTTTGCTTTAAAAATTTTAGTTGTTCCTTTTTCTGTTTTATAAGAACGAATGCCTTCAAATACAGAATAACCATAGTGCAGTGATTGACTATAGAAATCCATTTTTGCTTCCGATGCTTTTACAAAAGCTCCGTTGAGCCACACGATCGTATTTTCATTGTAGTATGATGCCATATTTTTTGTTTTAAAAGTTCTTTGTTTTTTATGTGTCAGACGGAAACCGTCAGACACGAAAAAACCCGCCTTTTGCGGAGGCGGGTTTCGAGTATTTTTAGTTTAGTTATTATACTGGTATTCCTCCTCCGTTCAGTGCAGGTAAAATAATGACCACCACCAGTAGACTTACTACAGAGAGAAGTAGATTATTTGTTATGCTCTTTAACATGGAGAAGTATTACTTTGTAAATATACTCCCGCCAATTTAAAAAAACAAACCCTTTCCCGACCTTTCTCTAAAGGGCAAGGCCACCGGCACACAAACCCCGCTTTTCAACGAGACTCACCGGATCAAAATTTCTTTTGATGGAAGTTTTGTTTTTATCATTATTAACAAAGAACTTTTTGCTTTGAACCACTCAATTTTAATCAAGCTATTCCACCTAAGTCCCCTTTAGGGGGACAGGGCGTTTATATTATCGTTGACTTTCTCAACTCAATATTTTCTCTCTTTACCGATCCCGGGAATTTTCCACCTACATAATCACTGATCAGCTCACCGATAGTAGAAGTGAAATAAAAATTCACCGGGTCAATATCTTTTGTTACAAATCCATTTTGCAATGTCCAATTTACTGCTTCACGTACCATCTCTGCTTCCTCCTTCATATCAAAATGATCAAGCAGCATCGCGGCAGATAGAATAGAACCCAAAGGATTGGCTATATCCTTGCCGGCTGCTTGCGGATAAGAACCATGTATCGGTTCAAACAAAGCAACGCCATTGCCAACAGATGCTGAAGGCAGCAAACCCAATGAGCCGGTGATCACACTGGCTTCATCGCTGATGATATCGCCAAACATATTTTCAGTCAATATCACATCAAATTGTTTGGGATTAAGGATGAGCTGCATCGCTGCATTATCAACAAACATATAATCAACCGTCACTTCGTTATATTCTTTCGTAATGTCCTGCACCACTTTTCTCCAGAGCCTTGATGTTTCCAGTACATTGGCTTTATCAACCAGCGTCAGTTTCTTTTTTCTTCTTTCTGCATATTGAAAAGCTAAATGAGCAATACGTTCAATTTCTTCGCGGCTATATATACATTCATCCAGTGCATTGGTGGCTTCAGCATTTATTTCTTTTTTGCCGAAATAAATACCGCCCGTCAGCTCACGGAAAATGATGAAGTCAACGCCTTCAATATTTTTAGCTTTTAGAGGCGAAAGATGTTGAAGAGAAGGATAAGTATTTACCGGGCGGATATTGGCGAATAGTGCTAATGATTTTCTAAGTTTCAATAAGCCCTGCTCTGGTCTTACTTTGGCAGTGGGATCGTTATCATATTTAGGATGACCTATGGCTCCAAACAAAATAGCATCGCTTTTCAGGCAAACATCAATGGTTTCATCAGGCAAGGGATTTCCGGTTTTATCAATAGCATCGGCGCCCATCAGGCAATAAGTGTAAATGAATTCATGGCCGAATGTTTCTGCAATAGAATTCAACACACGGATAGATTGCCTCGTTACCTCCGGCCCTATTCCGTCTCCTTCTATCACTGCTATTTTCTTTTTCATATCGGTTCTATTCAGTTTTGCAATACGGATATTATGCTGTTAATGCCTGTTCGGTATATAATTCAATTTGTTTCCCCTGCTGCAATTCCAGTGTATTGGCAATGCTGGCGGGTATTTCGCTGTCGTAATGACTTACAAAAATCAATGTCGTTGCAGAGTGGCTGCATATATCATCAATCAGTTGCAGGAACTGTGTTGTTTGATGATCATCCAATCCCTGGCATGGCTCATCCAATACCAGTAATGCCGGGTTTTTGATCAATGCTCTTGCCAGCAATGCCCGGCGTTGTTTACCGGCAGGTAATAGATAAAGCGGTTGATTGATCTCTGCTTCCAGTTCAAACAACTTTGCCCATTCATTCACCGTTTGTTCCTGTGCAGTATTCAACCTTTTGAAAAGCCCCATCGTATCAAACAATCCTGATGCAATAACATGATGCACAGTAGTTCCAAAATCAAAATACCGGTGAAGCTCGGGTGAAACAAAACCGATATTTTTTTTGATGTCCCAAATGCTTTCGCCGCTTCCGCGTTTTTTATCAAACAAATAAATATCCTGCGAATAAGCTTGCGGATTATCTGCGGTAATTAAACTCAATAATGTTGACTTACCGGCTCCGTTATGTCCTTTCACCAGCCATCTTTCGCCCTGCTTCACAAACCAGTTGATATTGTACAAAACCGTTTTGTCACCGTATTGAATAGTGACGTTATTCATTTTAACAATCCACTCAAATTTTTCGGGTGAAGTGCTGAATAAAGAAGCAGTTAGTTGCTGGTTGTTTTTATGATCGTTGTTCTCAGGATGTTTGGCAATAAAATTTTTTCTTGCTGCAAATTGAACCAGCTTGCCCTGATACATCTCTGCAATATGAGTAATGCAGGCAGGTAGTTCCCTTTCATCTGTAATGAGGATGATAGTAGTGCCTGATGCTGCGAATTGATTAATGATATGATGTAATTCCTTGCGGCTGTTAACATCTAGTCCCGTAAACACTTTGTCAAGGATCAGCACCTGCGGATGTTGAAGCAATGCTTTTATAAGTTGTAACTTCTTCTGTTCACCATTCGAAAGCTGGATCAACGGAGTCTGTTTGCGATGGGCAAGGTTCAGTTGTTCAAGCAATGCTTCACTTTCATTTGTCAACAAATTTATTTTTGCCAATTCCTGTTCAACTGTCAGCGCATCTTCTGCATCGCAGCTATTGTATCGTTGCTGATAATAAAAGTCAGAAACGTTGGATAAGTTTTTGAATGTTTCTGTATGTTCAATCAAAACTGTTTTGGGTTGCAAAGAAGAATCTTCCTTGTATTGAACTTCAATATTTCCTTTTGCAAACAATTTTCCGGCTATTGCCTTTGCCAGCGATGATTTACCGCTTCCGCTTTCACCAATAATAGCAAGATGCTGTCCCTGCTGCAATTCAAATGAAATGTCATTCAATACTGCTTTGCTGTATTGCTGTGCACTTACATTTTTTAATATGATAACCGGCGATCCCATCAATTAATTTCTTGCGGCTTCAAAAGCTTCGATATCTGGTTTTATGCTTATTAAATAATCAATATCGCTGTACCCGTTAAGCAAACAGGTTTTTTTATAGTTGTTTATATCAAAATGTTCCTGTTCGCCCGTTTTATCAATGCTGATGGTTTGTTTTTCGAGATCAATCGTCAAAGTAGCTGCATCATCCTGCTGAAATATTTTTTGTAAAAAATCTTCCGATACCGTTACTGGCAATACACCATTGTTCAGTGCATTGTTTTTAAAAATATCAGCAAAGAAGCTGGACACTACTGCACGGAAACCATAATCAAGAATAGACCATGCCGCATGTTCTCTTGATGAACCGCATCCGAAATTTTTTCCAGCCACCAGTATTTCACCTTTGTATTGCGGTTGATTGAGCGGAAAATCTTTTACCGGTTTTTTTTCATCATCCTGTATATATCGCCAGTCACGAAAAAGATTTTTACCAAACCCTTCTTTTGTCGTTGCTTTTAAAAAACGTGCAGGAATGATCTGGTCTGTATCAATGTTTTCAATATTGATGGGAACAAATGTGCTGGTTATCGTTCTTAATGGTTTCATTTACGGCCTCCCCTAAATCCCCTCCGAAAGAGGGGACTTGCTATACACAGCCCTCGCTTTGCGAAGTGTCTTTTGTTATTGATAGAGTTTTTTATTGTCAATTTTTTCAATTTCATTTCTGTATCAATTCACTGATGTGGCTAATTGCTCGTAGCTTTTAGTTCAATAATTCTCTTACATCAGTTACTCTGCCGGTAATAGCTGCTGCCGCTGCAGTCAATGGACTTGCCAACATCGTTCTTGCTCCTGCACCCTGTCTTCCTTCAAAATTTCTGTTGGAAGTAGAAACGCAATATTTTCCGGCAGGAATTTTATCTTCATTCATACCCAAACAAGCTGAACAACCAGGCTGGCGCAACATAAATCCTGCTTCTTCAAAAATTTTATCAATGCCTTCCATTTTAGCCTGTGCTTCTACTTGCTTACTTCCGGGCACTACCCACACTTCCACATCTTTTGCTTTGTGTTTTCCTTTTACAAACGATGCTACCATGCGCAGATCTTCTATTCTTGAATTAGTACAACTGCCGATAAATACATAATCCACTTTCTTTCCTTTGATAGTAGTACCTGCTTCAAGCCCCATATACTTGAGCGACTTTTCAAATGAAGCTTTTTCTTTTTCATCTATCTCCTTCAACTCTGGTACATGACCAGTGATGCCAATGCCCATTCCGGGATTAGTGCCATAAGTGATCATTGGTTCTATATCTTCTGCCTTGATGAAAATTTCTTTATCAAATTTGGCATCGCTGTCACTGTATAAAGTTTTCCAATAAGCCAATGCTTTATCCCATGCTTCACCTTGCGGAGCAAATTTTCTTCCCTGGATATAGTTGAATGTTGTTTCATCAGGAGCAATCATTCCGCAACGGGCACCCATTTCGATACTCATATTGCAAATCGTCATTCTTGCTTCCATTGAAAGCGAACGAATAGCTGAACCTGCAAACTCAACAGCATAACCCGTAGCGCCGCTGGCAGATATTTGCGACAGTATATGCAATACAATGTCTTTACTGACTACGCCTTTGTTCAATACGCCGTCAATATTAATGCGCATCAGCAGTGGCTTGCTTTGCAAGAGACATTGAGTGGTCATTACCATTTCCACTTCGGTGGTGCCGATACCAAAAGCAATATTACCAAATGCGCCATGCGTAGATGTATGACTATCGCCGCAAACGATGGTCATGCCCGGTTGTGTAATGCCCAACTCGGGCCCTATAACATGAACAATGCCCTGGTACGGGTGACCAAGGCCATATAATTCAATTCCATGTTCTGCACAATTTTTCTTCAACGCATCAACCTGTCGTCTTGATAATTCTTCTTTGATTGGTAAATGCTGATCTATTGTCGGCACATTATGATCAGCCGTAGCCACTACCTGCTGCGGACGAAAAACTTTAATGCCTCTTTTATTTAATCCTGCAAAAGCCTGCGGACTGGTTACTTCATGTATAAAATGTTTATCAATATACAATACAGATGGGCCACCCTCAATCGTTTTCACGACGTGTTTGTCCCAGATCTTTTCAAATAATGTCTTGCCCATATTGTTATTTATAAATATTTTTTTACCAGCTTTTGTTTTTCATGGCATCGGCTGTTGCGACGCTCCGTTCATCGTTCTGTTCGCTGCTCGGCCTCAACCTTCTTCTCCCTTCTCCCAAAGAAAAGAGACGGTGCTGCATTGCAAATCCAAACTTTATCATTACCACATCGTCTTCGCATCTCTACTCGACATTTTCGAAGATTCCGATTTTAATGAGGAGTTTTCGAATAGCGAGGACTGCGTCCGGATGGCCTTCTCCTTCGGACTCCGATAGCTATCGGAGGGGATGAGGCTTTTGCCGATGTTTAAAGAACTTTTGAATTAATTTGCTCAACAGCATTACTACAGTTGAAGTGTGCGACGCAACAGGCGATGATAGTAGTAATGCAGCTGGCTACATAATTCTCTTACATCGTCTCAATAGCCACATATTCCTTCGCCATCGTATGCAAATCCTCATCCGCCACTTCTTTCTTTATATCCGCCACTTTTAAAAATTCTTGATACAATACATCAATATCATTACGGGTATATTGATAACCGAGTTTGTGAAAACGATGCGCTAATGCAGAACGGCCGCTACGGGCTGTCAACACAATCTTTGAACCATCAGCACCCACTTCTTCAGGGTTGATGATCTCGTAAGTCAATGCATCTTTCAAAAAGCCATCCTGGTGAATGCCGGATGAATGAGAGAAAGCATTGGAACCAACGATCGCTTTATTGGGTTGCACCGGCATGCGCATGGTTTCAGATACCAAGGCGCTGATCGGGTTCAGTTGCTGTGCTTTGATATTTGTATAATAACCGAGTTTATGATGTTGCTTCAAAATCATAACAACTTCTTCCAATGAAGTATTACCTGCTCTTTCGCCAAGTCCATTGATGGTGCATTCAATTTGTCTTGCGCCATTTAATACGCCGGAAATAGAATTAGCAGTTGCTAATCCAAGATCGTTATGACAATGACAACTAAGAATAGCTTTGTCAACGTTGGGAACATTATTGATCAGGTAAGCGATCTTTTCTCCGTATTGATGCGGCAGGCAATAACCGGTAGTGTCGGGAATATTAACCACCGTTGCGCCGGCTTTGATTACGGCTTCCACTACTCTTGCGAGATAATCATTATCGGTACGACCGGCATCTTCGGCATAAAACTCAACATCATCTACAAAATTCTTTGCCCACTTCACCGCTTGTACAGCTCTCACCAATATCTCTTCTCTTGTAGAGTTGAATTTTGATTTGATATGAGAATCGGAAGTACCAATGCCGGTATGAATGCGTGGACGTTTGGCAACTTTGAGTGCTTCAGCCGCCGTTTCAATATCTTTTTGCACGGCACGGCTCAACCCGCAAACCGTAGCGTTTTTTATTACTTTGGAAATTTCGTGTACCGATTCAAAATCGCCGGGAGAAGAAATGGGAAAGCCGGCTTCAATGATATCAACCCCGAGTTCTTCGAGTGCCAGCGCCAGGCGGATTTTTTCTTTGGTGTTCAACTTACAACCCGGAACCTGCTCGCCATCCCGAAGGGTAGTATCAAAGATGTGAATTTTGACATCTGCCATAATTAGATCAATATTGTGGGGTAATAAAAATGCAGGCTGCTTAATTTTGCTTGCTGCTATTTAAAAAAAACAACCTGCCCAACTAAGATAGCTATGTTCAGGGGGCGGGGGAAACCAAAATTGGCCCGGTTTTACAGAGTTTAAATCGGGGTAAAAGCCCTGAAACCCTTTACAGTAAAGGATTTTAAATCAGACGAATTACGATGCCCAACAGGTCAACAGATGCCCTTTTTCAACTGGTAAAATCGCTGGAAAAGTCGGAAAAGCGCAATTTTAAGCTTTATGCCCGGCGAAATGCCCCCGGTGAGACGCTGAAGACGGTTCAACTCTTTGATGCGCTGGATAAAATGAATGATTATGATGAAAAGCTGATGCTGCAGAAAAACAAGTCTATCAGCAAACAGCAATTATCCAACCTGAAGGCGCAGTTGTACAAACAAATTCTATCCAGCCTTCGCATCATCAAGGATGAAAAAAATATTGACATGCTGCTGCATGAGCAAATGGATCATGCCCGTATTCTTTACAACAAAGGCCTTTACCTGCAAAGCTTGAAAGCCCTTGACCGGTTGAAAGACATGGCCCGCAGCTATAACCAGATCACTTACCTGCAGCAGGCTTTGTTTTTTGAAAAGAAAATAGAAGTGCTATACATCACCCGCAGCATGCAAAACCGGGCGGAGCAGCTTAGCCAGGAATCAGATACGGTGAACTGTTCGCTTACACTTGTCAATAAACTATCGAATCTTTCATTGCAATTGTATAGCTGGTATATTCAGCATGGTCATGCCCGCAATGAAAAAGACATCAAAAGCCTGAAACTTTTTTTTGAGCACAGTTTTCCACATGAAGCCGTTCATGCAACCGGTTTTTATGAGAAACTTTACCTCTACCAGAGCTATTGCTGGTTTGCTTTTATACAATTGAATTTCTTGCAGTATTACCGGTATTGCCAAAAATGGGTTGATCTTTTTACGAAATACCCTGAAATGTTGGGAGTGGAAACAGCCAGTTATATCAAAGGCATGCATAACCTGATGGGTGCACATTTTGATCTGCTCAATCATGAAAAGCTGGCGGAGACAATTAAAGAATTTGAAAAGTTTGCCCGCAGTCCATTGGTCACAGAGAGTGACAACAACAGGATACTTACCTATCAATATTTATATACAGCCCGTATCAATCTTTATTTTTTGCAGGGCAATTTCCACAAAGGCCTGCTGATGGTACCGCACCTGGAAGAAATGCTGAAGGAATACAGGCTGTACCTGGATGTGCACCGTGTGCTGATCTTTTATTATAAAATCGCCTGCTTGTATTTCGGCAGTGGCAACAATGAAAAAGCCATTGATTATCTCAACCGCATCATTCACCAGAAAGCCGACCTGCGCAGCGATTTGCAATGTTATGCCCGCCTGCTGCACCTGATAGCTCATTATGAGTTGGGCAATTTTGAATTACTGGAATATCTCACTAAGTCTGTATACCGCTATATGGCCAAGATGGAAAACTTAAGTAAGGTAGAAGAAGAGATGTTTGCTTTTTTGCGACGTTCATTTCGTGTTGGCGCCCACTCACTCAAGCCTGAGTTTGAAAAATTATTGGTGAAGCTGAAAAAGTATGAGAACAATCCGCTTGAGCGAAGAGCATTTGCTTACCTGGATATTATATCCTGGCTGGAGAGTAAGATCAGAAATGTGAATGTGCAGGATGTGATAAGGGAGAGGTATTTTAGGAGGAAGAAGTAGAAGAGTTGGTATTGCCCCGCTCTTCAGAGCGGGGGTGAAGATATTCTCTCACTTCACTGGGCTTTAGCCCAATCTTCACTAAATTCAAAATAAAAATGCCTTTCATCAGAGTGTGGATCCATTATGTGTGGGCCACAAAAAACAGGGAACCTGTATTGACGGATTCTTTCAGGTTGCATTTGTTTGATCATATTAAACAAAACGCTTTGACTAAAGAAATTTATCTTGATCGTGTAAATGGATATCATGATCATGTACACTGTCTTGTTTCGTTAGGATCGGGTCAAACAATTGATAAAGTTGCGCAATTAATAAAAGGTGAATCATCTTTTTGGTTAAATAACAAATCTGGTTTAAAAGCGCCAAGGCTCGAATGGCAGGACGATTATTTTGCAGTTTCAATAAGTGAGTCCGGTCTCGATTCGGTCAGAGCTTATATTGATAACCAGGTAAAGCATCATCAAAAGAAAACATTCGCGGAAGAATACGAAGAGTTCATAAAGAAGTATGGATTCCAGAAGTTTGGCTAAAGCCGATTAATACTAACATCATTTGAATCCCCGCTCTGAAGAGCGGGGCAATAGGGGTAAAATCTTTCCCAATTGTCATATTGATAAACTTTCTTGATCGGGAATAGCCATATTTTAGCAGGATACGGAAATCTAAAAGTGGAACAAAGCAATACTGCCATTGTAAGATCATTGATGCCAACGGGTGAAGCGACCTTTGAGCATTTGTTTAAAATGCACTTCAGAGGGCTGCATGCGTATGCGTTTACTATCTTAAAAGACGAAGCAATGGCAGAGGAGATAGTGCAGAATGTGTTTTTTAAAGTGTGGGAAAAAAGAGAATTGCTTGAAATAGAAACTTCGCCCAAGGCATATCTATACAAAGCCGTTTATCATGACTGCCTGAATTATCTGAAACATAAAAAAGTAAAATCTGCTCATGCCATGCATGTGGTAAGATATTCCAGCGATAAGATTGAAAACACATCGGGCAAACTGATGATGGGAGAGCTGATAGAAAAAATACAGTCAGCCCTGAATGAGCTGCCGGAACAATGCCGCACCATTTTTCAAATGAGCCGCTTTGAAGGAATGAAATACCAGGAGATAGCTGATGAAATGGGACTGTCGGTAAAAACAGTAGAGAACCAGATGGGAAAGGCATTGAAATTAATGCGGGTCAAACTGGTGGAGTTTCTGCCTTTGTTGATTTTATCATTACTAACTGTATAAATCAAAACATGATTGGATAACTACACACACGATATGATGGATGAGGTGCTGGTAAAATATCTTGCGGATGAAGCTACGCCGCCGGAGCAGGCAATGGTAGAGCAATGGGTAAATGCCAGTGAAAGCAATCGTCATTATTTTCAGCATTTTCAACTGATATGGAATGAAAGTCACAAACTCGCTTCCACTACCATGGTGGATGAAAATAGAGCCTGGCAAAAGTTTCAGCGGAGAACAAAAAAGCCGGTAATATCCACGGACAAAAAGGTTTCGTTTGGATGGTGGCGTGTTGTTGCTGCAATTCTGATCATTGCCGGTGCGGCATGGCTTGTAAATACTTTGCTGGATAAAAAATCATCGCAACCGGCCATTGTTAGCATTGCATCCATTAATGAAGTAAAGAAAGATACACTGCCTGATGGATCTGTTGCTACTCTGAATAAGCGTTCTGAAATTTCTTATCCCAAAAAGTTCAAAGGCAATTCAAGAAAAGTAAAACTAAAAGGCGAAGCATTTTTCAATGTGCAGCCCGATAAAGAAAAGCCTTTTATCATTGATGTAAATGATGTGCAGGTAAAAGTGGTGGGTACATCATTCAATGTAAAAAGCAGTAATGGAACTACGGAAGTAATCGTTGAAACAGGTATTGTGCAGGTGACAAAGGGTAAAAGGATCATTGAATTAAAAGCCGGAGAAAGAGTTTCATTGGAAACTGCAGATACCATTGCAAAGAAGGAAGTTTCAGATGATAAACTTTATAATTACTACGTCAGCCGCACATTTGTTTGCGATAATACACCATTGTGGAAACTGGTAGAGAAATTAAATGAAGCCTATGATGCTAACATTAGGATTGGAAGACCGGCGATAAGAAAGCTGCCATTGAATGTCACTTTCAATGACGAATCTCTTGATGTGATCCTGGATGTTATCCGGCAAACATTCATGATAAAAGTGATCAGGAAAGAAAATGAAATTGTTTTAGAGTAAGACTGGCTCGCATGAGAAACCGGAAATGGATATTGCCTCTTGTTTGGATATTGATCTTATTATTTACTTCTGCAAATGCTATTGCTCAAAGCGTATTAGACCGGCGTGTTTCGTTTGATGTCAATCATCAAAGATTGGATGATGTATTATCCATTATCAGTAATAAAGCAGGTTTTAGTTTTTCATATAACAGCAATATTGTAAAAAGAGATAGCCTCGTTACGATGTCTGTCAGCAATGAAACCGTTCGGCAGGTATTGAACCGGCTTTTCAGCGACAATTATGAATACAAAGAAAGCGGCAATTATGTTATTCTCCGGAAAGTAAGTCTTCAGTTGACAAGCGTTACAAAAACAGAACCGGCAAAAGATAAAACTTACGCCATATCCGGTTATGTAGTTGATAGCGAAACGGGAGAACGCCTGGTCAATGTAAGCATTTATGAAACCACTCATCTTGTTTCTGCACTGACGGATGAGAATGGTTATTTCTCTCTTAAGCTAAAAGAAAAATACAAAACATCTTCACTGGCTGTAAGCAAGTATGCCTATGAAGACACTACCGTACAGATAGAACCTAAATACGATCTGCAATTAATCATTGCCATTGTGCCGGTGGTAAATGAAGTGATCGTTTCAGCTCCCAATAAATATGAAATAGCTGATACTATCAATAATAATAACAAAGACACTGCTAATAAGGCAATCGCCGATTCCAATACTGCTTTTAAAACTGTACCTGATGAAGTGGAGGAAACTGAGATTGCAAAATTTCTTCTTTCAGCCAAACAAAAAATAAGAAGCCTGAACATAAAGAAGTTTTTTACCGAAAAGCCTTTTCAGTTTTCAGTGATACCCGGCATCAGTACGCAGGGCGCCATGAGCGGACAAGTAGTAAATAATTTTTCATTCAACTTATTTGGCGGATACAATGCCGGTGTAAAAGGTTTGGAAATAGGTGGATTGTTTAACATCAATAAAAAAGATGTTCGCTGGGTTCAAGGTGCGGGGTTATTTAACATTGTTGGTGGCTCGGTAACAGGTTTGCAGGTAAGTGGTTTGCATAATATGAGTCTGAAGAATGTTACCGGTTTCCAGGTTGCCGGTATTAACAACTTTGTAAAAGGAAATGTAAGAGGCATACAGATCTCCGGGCTGGGAAATATAAGTGGCGGTACGATGAGAGGTTTGCAAATGGCTGGCGTATTCAACTATCAAAACAGGCATTCTGAGGGTATACAAATAGCCGGTATTGGAAACATTGGTGGAAGAGAAGTGAAAGGCATACAAGCAGCAGGTGTATTCAACTATGCAAAGAAATTAAAAGGTGTACAATTTGGTATCATCAATATTGCAGACACATCGGAAGGATATATGATCGGGCTGGTAAATGTTGTGTTGAAAGGTTATCACAAACTATCACTTTATACTGCAGAAGTAACGAATGCTAACCTTGCATTCAAAACGGGCAACCGCAGATTTTACAGCATTCTGCAAGCGGGTATGAATGCAGGACAGAAAGATGAAAAGGTAATAACGTTCGGATATGGATTGGGTACGGAAATGCCTGTTGCGAAATGGTTATCTGTAAATCCTGAATTGGGTTCGCAGTATGTATATCTCGGCACATGGGATTACTGGAACCTGTTGAATAAACTGCACCTCCAGGTGAATATTAAATTCGGAAAACGTTTCTCCATTTTTGGCGGGCCATCATTTACGGCTTATTATTCTGAACAACCTCTTGCTGTAAATGGATATAAATACAAGCTTATCCCTGCTTCGTATCATAGTTTTCGTTTAGGCAGCGATAAACTTCGCGGATGGTTTGGATGGAATGCGGGGATTAATATTTTTTAATTAGCTCCATAGGAGCTAACCAGTTCACAAAGGAGGAAATGTTTGAGTGAGAGAAAAAAAAAATGTTCAATTTTCAATCAATGTCGTTTACTTAAAGACTGTTGCCACGTAGTGGCATCCTGTTTATGGAAAAAATTTGGCTGGTTTTTGCAGACTCCGTAGGAGTCGCCTGTGAAACAGGAGGCTCCTACAGAGCCTTCATCAATCTCAAAAAAAAATTTCTATAAACAGGATGCTCCTAACGGAGCTTTAAGTAAACATTGAATTTTCAATGATCAATATTCAATGAACAACAGAAATTCCTTTAGGACACTATATTAAAAAGATTGAAGGCGCAGAAGCTATACCGGATACTGTTATCCCGGCGCTGATATTAAGTTATGTTGACATTAATTATCCAACTGCTTTTATCCGCGGATGGGAAATTGATGATGCTACACAAGACATCAAACTATCCAGCGATCTGAAACTTGAGTTTGACAAGAACGGAAATTTTTTGCGGATTGACGGGTAAACTATAACCGGCTTTTAATCCGGGCGACCATAGTTTTACGACGAAGGGCTGCCTCAAAAGCCGTCATTGCGAACAACGTGAAGCAATCTGAAAGACTTCAACAATGAGTTATAAAACAGATTGCTTCGGTCGGGCCTCCCTCGCAAAGACGAAAGACGACTTTTGAGGCAGCCCTCTTTTTGCATGTTGATAACTGTTCAAAATTAATCCTGCTCATTTCTTCATTACTCCCTACTTTTGCGCAATTTGTTTAAAAAAGAGCAGATTCGTTTTTAACTATGTCAACTTCCCGACCTGTCGCTGTACTGATGTTGCAAGATGGTACAATTTATTATGGTACAGCTTTTGGCGCCATTGGTACTACCACCGGCGAAATTTGTTTTAATACCGGCATGACCGGCTACCAGGAAGTGTTTACCGATCCCAGCTATTACGGCCAGGTGCTGATCATGAATGCTGCGCATATTGGCAACTACGGAGTGAAAGAAAATGAAGTGGAGAGCGACACTGTGAAAATAAGAGGCTTGATCGGACGCAATCTCGAAGATCAATATTCCCGCAAGCTGGCAAAGAGTTCATTGGAAGATTACCTGGTAGCTAACAACATCGTTTCTATTGCAGATGTGGATACAAGGGCTTTGGTTGCTCACATTCGTACCAAAGGCGCTATGAACTGTATCATATCTTCAGAGGTAACAGATATAGAACTATTGAAGAAAAAGCTGGCAGAAGTACCGGACATGAATGGACTTGAACTGGCTTCACAAGTGAGTACCAAAGAAGCTTATGAATTGGGAAACAAAGATGCTGATATACGAATAGCAGTGATGGATTATGGTGTGAAAAGAAATATCCTGAATTGCATGGTAGAAAGAGGTGCTTATGTAAAAGTTTTTCCTGCAAAAACTCCATTGGCAGAGGTGAATAAGTTTCAGCCGCATGGTTATTTTATTTCCAATGGCCCCGGCGACCCTGCACCGATGCATTATGCCATTGATTCATTAAAACAAATATTGAAAGAAAAAAAACCGGTATTTGGAATTTGTCTTGGTCACCAGTTGCTGGCATTGGCTAATAATATTCCTACTTTCAAAATGCATCATGGTCACAGGGGATTGAACCACCCGGTAAAAAATTTGGTAACAGGACGATCAGAGATCACTACACAGAATCATGGTTTTGGTATTGATCCCGAAGCGGTGAAAAAAGCTGATCATATTGAAATAACACATGTCAATTTGAATGACAAATCTATTGAAGGCATAAGAGTAAAAGGTAAACCGGCTTTTTCTGTACAATATCATCCTGAAGCTACACCGGGGCCGCACGACAGCCGCTATTTGTTTGATGAGTTTATAACGCTAATTAACGCTAATAAGAGCTAATTGACGCTAATTTATCCTAATTAACGATATTAGTACTTAGTACGATTGTATTCATTAGCGTCAAATTAGTATCATTCGTGCCCATTAGCGTTATATATTCGTGTACATTAGCATAATTAGCGTTCATGTTTCCAGAACTACATACCGAACGATTCTTGCTGAAGCAGATTGTTGCTTCCGACCAGTCTTTTATTTTTAAAGGATTGAGCCATCCTGATGTGATTGCGTTTTATGGTGTGCAATACAAAACCTTTGAGGAAACAAAAAAGCAAATGGATTTTTATGATGATCTGTGGCGAGAAAAGAGAGGTATTTACTGGAAGATAGTTGATCGGACAACAGTTCAACCTGTTGGAGCTTGTGGTATCAATAATTACCAGGCCATGCATGAAAAAGCAGAGATTGGTTATTGGTTGCTGCCGGAGTATTGGAGAAAAAAGATTATGTCGGAAGTATTGCCCGTTATGATCAGCCATGTTTTCAGGCATTGGAAACTGCATCGCCTTGAAGCAGTAATTGAAGAAGGCAATGAAACCAGTTGGCGGCTGGCAGAAAAATTAGGTTTTAAATATGAAGGCAGGTTAAGAGAGGCGGAAATAAAAAATGGCAAACGCATCAACCTGCTGATGTATAGTTTACTTTCTAACGAGAGAAAATAAGTTTCATAGCGATTACAGTAAATTCGCAGCTATGATAAAAATTGCAATCATCAATGGCCCCAATCTGAATCTGCTTGGCAAAAGGGAACCCGGCATTTATGGCAACCAGTCTTTCGAAGATTTTTTTGAAACACTGAAGGCTTCTTATCCTGATGTTTCGTTTTCTTACTACCAAAGTAATGTGGAGGGAGAACTGATCAATGAATTGCAACGGGTGGGTTTTGATCATGACGGCATCATTTTAAATCCCGGTGGATATACGCATACTTCTGTTGCCATCGGCGATACGATAGCAGCTATCAAAACACCAGTGATCGAAGTACATATTTCCAATGTGCATGCAAGAGAAGATTTCAGAAAACTTTCTCATGTATCCGGTAAATCGGCGGGCAGCATCATTGGTTTGGGGATGAAAGGTTATAAATTGGGAGTGGAGTATTTGTTGTCGCTGCAAGCGACAAAGTAAATTTGCGAAGCGAAGACGCTTCGCATAACTTTAATTGACGTTAATATCAGGCTTCATAAAATTTTACATTCTTCTCTCTTAAAAATTCTTTTATCACATCTGCATGCAAGCATTGACCAAGGTGCAGAAAAGAATAATCTGATATTGTTTTTGGCTGATTGTCGGAGATAATCTCTCTCTCAACCATATCAAAACCAAGGTGAAGATGTTTGGTGGAATATTGCATGCCATATACAATTCCGTTTTTGTTAAATAACGGACCACCGCTTTGGCCTCTTAATCCCGGCGTGCTTAGTTCAATGCCGTAGATTTTATTTTCATCAGCTAAAAAACGGGTGACCATTCCTTCTATAGGAAATCTTGGTGATGCAGTAATTCCATCTTTTGTCCATTCAATATCATCAGATGTTTCATTAAATTGATGATTGCTGAACTCAGGAAAAGGAAAACCAAGCCGGCATAAAAATTCTCCCTGTTTGATAGTTGATGAATCTTTGACAAAAACCGAACGACTTTGATAACACAATTTCTTAAACCCATTAAATTGTAAAATAGCCAGGTCATATTTTGGATGAAGATGGGAAGTGAAACTTGTAAGTATATCAACGCAATCAACAAATGTATTTTTTACCTGTATGATGGCACCTGCATTGAAGTTATACTTTGCTTCCAATTCTCTCAATTTCTGATTAAACTCTCCGTCTTTTGGCAATGCATCTCTTTCTGCTTTGAAAGTGATATATTTTTTATTGATGTTATCAGAATTGATAAGCAATTCCGCTACATGTTTGCAAGTAACGGCATAACCTTCTTCATTTACAAAAAATAAAGTGGCGGCGCCGGGAATGATCTTATTGCTTCCATAAGTTCTGATGATGGAATGAATGGCTCTTGTGTAATGCGAGTTTTTTTCGATGGCTTCAATAAACATCCTGCTTAGATTTTGTGAGGTACAAGTTAGAGCTTTATTAAACGATGATTTGCATTTATAATATTAAGAAATAAAAAACCCGCCAGGCGGCGGGCTTACTTTTATTCTTAAAGACTTTCTTAG
>Ga0187893_10004110_pt1 | contig 28243 bp, 28 predicted proteins | sample MA1701074metaG_FD_139574 | JGI IMG/M metagenome (GOLD analysis project Ga0187893, IMG submission 139574) | White microbial mat communities from a basaltic lava cave in the Kipuka Kanohina Cave System on the Island of Hawaii, USA - MA170107-4 metaG ... | reverse complement strand
TCCCATCGAGTACGGCTTGCACCATGCGCATTCGACCTTCTGGCGTGAATGGAGCATTCTTGTGTGTGTCCACCTCGGTCCTCCTGTTGGAATTACTGACGACTTCGCACTCATCAGCTTCCTCCAGTTGGATCGAGGGGACAATGTCTTGAGAATTCACAGCTAGCCCGCTTGCCGGAGCAGCCGGTTTACGCTCCGAACTACTCCATGCACTGAAGCCTCGAGCGGCCTACCGGCACACTGGGCTACGCCAAGCGACTCCGGGGCGCGCGTCATGTGCCGCCTCCCGTCCTGGAAAGCTCCGCCAACGCCATGTCGGCGGAACCACTGCGCCGCGAGGTATAGTCAAGAAGACGTCAGCATGCCGGGCCCGACCAGACCAGACCAGTTCTACGTGCGTTTTTCAAGAAACTCGAGCGCTGCCTTGTTGAAAATTTCTGGTTGTTCCAGGTTCGACAGATGTGATGCCGAGGGGATGATCACGAGCGCAGACCCCGGGATCGCAGCGTGGATTGCGCGTGACATCGCCACCGGGGTCCCAACGTCCTGTTCGCCGACGACGATCTGCACCGGGCAGGAGAGCGCGCCAATCCGGTCTGTGAGGTTGATCTTTGGAACGGCGTGGCAGCAGCCGATGTAGCCTTCCGGCCTGGTCGTGCGAATCATCTTTCCCACCCGACTCATCATCGGCTTGTTGCTTTTGTAAAAAGGCTCGGTAAACCAGCGCTGCAAAGTTGGCTCGACCAGCGGCTCCATCCCCTGCTCCGCGGCTATATTGATGCGCCCCTCCCAAACCGGGGCCGCCTCTGGTGGAATCCTGCTCGAGGTATCGCAAAGCATCAGGCTGAGAAAACGACCGGGATACGCAAGCGCGAAAGTCATGCCGATCATTCCGCCCATCGAAAGTCCCACGAAGTGCGTTTTGTCGATGCCGAGCCCATCGAGGATGCCCAGCAGGTCTTCCGCAAGCATGTCCAGGGAATAGGCCCCGTCCGGAGCGTCGCTGCCGCCGTGCCCGCGAGTATCGAATCGCAAGACACGATAATGCCGTTTCAAAGCGTCTGCCTGCTCATCCCACATCGAAAGATTGCAAGCGAGCGAGTGGCTGAGAACGACCCACGGCCCCTTGCCCTCAACGGTGTAATTGATTTCGATGCCATGGCTGTGCAGCTTCATGCCTTCCTCCCGGTACGCGCAGCAGTATAGGTCGACGAGTGCGGTCGTTCAACGACATGCGCACGCGGAGCGCGCGAGTTCGTCGTAACATTTGCACCCACGCCACGCAATCACAGAATCAGGACCAAGGGGAGGCTTCGTGAGACTTGTACAATTCAAAGACCGTTCCGGTGCCCGTAAAGTCGGCGTGGTTTCGGAGGATGGCACGACCTTGCGTGTGCTCGCTGGCGTGATACGGACATACGATCTGGCACTGGCGGCTGCGCGTAGCAAGACAACGGTCGCGGCTGCCGCGAACGACAAGATTGGAGCGGAAACGGCAAGCTACGACGAGGTCGTAAACGACCACAGATTGCTGCCTCCGCTTGACCACCCTGATCCCTACCATTGCCTGATATCCGGTACCGGATTGTCTCACCTGGGCAGCGCGGCTGCGCGCGATTCCATGCACGTCAAGCTCAAGCAGGCGGAAGCAGAGATGACCGATTCGATGAAGATGTTCAAATGGGGAGTCGACGGCGGAAAGCCGTTGCACGGACAAATCGGCGTTGCTCCGGAGTGGTTCTTCAAGGGAAACGGCTGCTGTGTAGTGGCTCCCGAAGAACCGCTGGAACTGCCTTCCTACGCGCTCGATGGCGGCGAAGAAGTCGAAGTGGTCGGCCTGTACATCGTTGGGGACAAGGGCGAGGTGCTGAGAATCGGATTCGCGCTTGGCAATGAATACTCGGATCACGTGATGGAGCGCCAGAACTATCTCTATCTCGCACACTCGAAATTGCGCCACTGCAGCTACGGCCCGGAACTGTTGGTCGGAAAGTTGCCACGATCCGTTTCCGGCAGGGCACGTCTGATGCGCGATGGCCGCGAAGTGTGGGCCGAAGAATGGCTCTCGGGTGAAGATAACATGTGCCATTCGATCGCCAATCTCGAACATCACCACTTCAAATACCGCGACTTTCGTCGACCCGGCGATGTCCACGTGCATTTCTTTGGTGCTGCGACCGGAAGTTTCACCAAGAAAGTTGAGACCCGAATCGGCGATGTCTTCGAAATCAGCTCCGCGCAGTTCGGCAGACCTCTGCGAAACCTGCTCGGACCCGCGCGGGAGGCCGGCAGGCAGGTAACAGTTCGCGTCTTGTGAGAGACCTGCACGTCGTATTCGGCACTGGGCCGCTGGGTCTTGCGGTGATGCGCGTGTTGTGCAGGCGCGGGCATCGCGTACGCATGATCAACCGTTCGGGCCGCGTCAAGTTCGCGAAGGACCCGCTTACCGAAGTCGGCGGTTCGAACGCTGCGGACCCGGCCCAGACCCGCGAGGTATGCGAGGGCGCAACGGTGGTGTACCACTGCGTGGGCTTGCCCTACCCGCGCTGGCCCGAATTTCCCGCGATTGCGGCCGGGATCGTGGAGGGTGCTGCCGCCTCAGGCGCGAAACTGGTGTACGGCGACAATCTCTACATGTACGGGCCGGTCGAGGGAACCATGACGGAGGAGCGGCCTTACGCGGCGACGACAAAGAAAGGGCGTCTTCGTGGAGAAATCGCACGCTCGCTGCTCGATGCGCATCTGGCGGGCAAACTAAGAGTGGCAATCGGCCGCGGCTCCGATTTTTTCGGGCCCTTCGCCACCGATGCGGCGATGATGGGCAGCCGCGTTTTTGGGCGCGCGTTAGCCGGCAGGTCAGCCCAGGTCGTCGGCGACCCGGATCGGCTGCATACCTTCACGTTCATCGACGATTTCGGCGAGGCCCTGGTGACGCTGGGGGAACGTGAAGAAGCGTTAGGCCAAGCCTGGCACGTGCCCAGTCCCGCGGCGAGAACGACTCGCCAGTTTGTCGAGGTGGTATATCGGGCGCTCGGCACCTCGGTCAAACTTACCAGAGCGCCACGCCCTGCAATCGCCGTCGCCGGACTTTTTGACGCGAACGCCAGGGAATTGAAGGAAATGCTGTACCAGTTCGAGCGTGATTTCGTCATGGATTCGAGCCGCTTCCAGGACGCATTCGATTTGCAGGCAACTCCTCTCGACGCCGCGATCCGGACGACGCTGGACTGGTATCGCCGCCCGGGTTCGTGAAGTGATCGACGCGGATTTGGGAACGCCTACTGATGCGGCTGGCCACGCCGAACTCGACAACCTCCGGATACGCGTGGTCCGGTCATTCGACAATCAGTTTAGCGAGCGGCGCTGAGACCGATTTCCCCGGCTTCTGTTCGTTATCCGCAAAAGAAAACGGGCTGCAACGCGGCCCGATTCAATTTCCCTGGCGACACACTGAGCCTCTTAATTTTTCGTCTGCAGGCTTGACCTTGTCTTTTTCGATCAGCGCGTACGCCGAATGACAACACGCTCGCAAAGCGAGCTTGTTGCGGCGGAGACTAACCTTTAGGTTACGTCGGAGCCAATGTGAATCGACTCGAAATTTTAGCTCCGGCCGCTGCGCCTGACCGGACCACACCTGTGCGCCGGTCAGCCTGTACTGAAATTTCGAGTCCGGCAGCTCAGCTCTTCGTCGCAGGCTTGACCTTGTCTTTTTCGATCAGCGCGTACGCCGAATGATTGTGAATCGATTCGAAGTTTTCACTCTCGACCATGTAGGCATCTATACGCTTGTCTTTGTTCAGCGTGGTCGCAATGTCGCGCACCATGTCCTCGACGAACTTCGGATTGTCATAGGCACGTTCGGTGACGTACTTTTCATCCGGCCGCTTGAGCAGGCCATATAGCTCGCAGGAGGCGTGATCTTCGGCGATACGGATAAGATCCTCAATCCAGACGTGCGTGTTGGTACGCGCCCTGATGGTCACATGCGAGCGCTGGTTGTGCGCGCCGTATTCGGAGATCTTCTTGGAGCATGGGCACAGACTGGTGACAGGAACCACCACCTTCATCGTGAAAATATGCTGGTCCCCGGAAATCTCGCCGACGAATGTCACTTCGTAGTCCATCAGGCTCTTGACGCCGGAAACTGGTGCCGCCTTGTTGATAAAGTACGGAAAGGTCATTTCGATATGGCCAAATTCGGCCTCGAGCCGCTTGACCATGTCGCGCAGCATCGCCTCGAAGGACTCCACCGAGATTTCCCGTTCGTGCGAGTTAAGGATCTCGACGAAGCGCGACATGTGTGTGCCCTTGAAATTGTGCGGGAGCCCAACGTACATGTTGAACGTCGCGATGGTGTGCTGGACGCCGTCGCTGCGGTCCGCCACACGCACCGGATGGCGGATCGCCTTGATCCCTACCTTGTCGATGGCAAGCCGCCGGTTGTCAGCGGAATTCTGTACGTCGGGAATCGAGAAGGCGTCTGGCGAATTCATGACCGGATTCCTAGGTTGGAATACACGTTGTCGATTATAGTCAGTACGAATAGTTGAGTAAACTACTCGGCTAATTTCGACGCGATCGAGGCCCGGATCCCCTCGGCATCCAGGCCGCATTCCTTGAGTAATCGCGCCGGATCGCCGTGATCGACGAAGCGATCCGGCAAGCCGAGTTGCAGTACGTTCTTGTGAATCCCCTGTTTTTCAAGGGTTTCCAACACGGCACTGCCGGCGCCTCCGAGAATGGTGTTCTCTTCCACGGTGACCAGCCACTCGTGATCTGTCGCCAGTTCTCGGACCAGATCGTCGTCCAATGGTTTCACGAATCGCATGTCAGCAACGGTCGCGTCGAGTCTTTCTGCGGCGTCCAGGCAAGGTCGGAGAAGTGCGCCGAACGACAGGATCGCGACCCGCCGGCCGCGGCGGCGCACCTCACCCTTGCCGATCCTAAGCGCGGTCAATTCCTTTTGTACCGCCACACCCGGCCCACTTCCGCGCGGGTAGCGCACGGCTGCAGGCCCATCGATCAGGAAACCTGTGTACAGCATCTGGCGGCACTCATTTTCGTCGCTTGGAGCCATGATCACCATATTGGGCAAGCAGCGCAGGTAGCTGAGGTCGAAGCTGCCAGCGTGCGTCGGCCCGTCGGCGCCGACGAGCCCAGCGCGATCGATTCCGAAAAAGACCGGCAGATTCTGGATGCAGATGTCATGTATCAACTGGTCGTAGGCCCGTTGCAGAAACGTGGAATAAATGGCCACCACGGGCTTCAAACCCTCGCACGCCAACCCAGCTGCAAACGTGAGCGCGTGCTGCTCGGCGATTCCAACATCAAAGTAACGATCCGGGTACTCCTGGGAGAAACGTACCAGCCCTGAACCCTCGCGCATTGCCGGAGTGATTCCGATCAGGCGCGAGTCCAGCGCCGCCATGTCGCACAACCAGTCACCGAAAATCTGCGTGTAAGTCGTCTTCGCGCTCGGCTTGGGCGTGATGCCCGCATCCGGGTCAAATTTGGTGACCCCGTGGTAGAGAATCGGGTCCTTTTCCGCCGGCTCGTATCCTTTGCCTTTGCGAGTTGCAATGTGCAGGAACTGCGGTCCTTCCAGTTTTCTCAGGTTGCGGAGAGTCGACACCAGTACGTCGAGGTTGTGACCGTCTATCGGGCCGATGTAATTGAAGCCGAATTCCTCGAACAGTGTGCCCGGCGTGACCATGCCCTTTACGTGCTCTTCCGCGCGCTTGACCAGTTCCAGCATCGGTGGAACCACACCCAGCACCTTCTCGCTGGTTTTCCACGCCGCCGCGTAAAAGCGCCCGGACATCAACTTCGCCAAGTAGTTGTTGAGCGCCCCGACGTTTTCCGAGATCGACATGTCGTTGTCATTGAGCACGACCAGCAGGTTAGCGTCCATTGCTCCCGCGTTGTTCAGCGCTTCGAACGCCATGCCCGCGGTCATGGCACCGTCGCCGATGATCGCCACGACTCGCCTGTCCTCACCCTTCATGCGCGCCGCCACAGCCATGCCGAGCGCAGCGCTGATGGAGGTGCTGGAGTGCGCTGTGCCGAAAGTGTCGTATTCGCTTTCCACGCGTCGCGGAAAACCGGCCACGCCGCCGTACTGTCGCAGCGTCGACATACCTTCCCGCCGCCCGGTCAGAATCTTGTGAGCGTAGGTCTGGTGGCCGACATCCCAAACCAGTCGATCATGCGGCGTGTCAAACACATAGTGCAGCGCAACGGTAAGCTCAACGGTGCCCAGATTGGACGATAGGTGACCCCCGGATTTCGCCACCGAATGAAGCATCCAGTCACGTAGTTCCCGCGAAAGCTCAGCAAGCTGCTTGCGCTCGAGTGTGCGCAGGTCGGCCGGACTGCTGATTTTTTCGAGAAGTTCGTACATGACTGATCTCGAATTCAGAATTGCCGCGACACGATGAAATCGGCGAGTTGACGAAGTCGTCCACCGCTTTGGGGAAGAGTATCCAGCGCTCGCAACGCGTCGGCACGCAATTCCTCGGAGAGTTTGCGCGCGCCGTCGAGACCAAGTGCGCTCACATAGGTCGGCTTGTTGTCCTTCGCGTCCTTGCCTGCGGTCTTGCCCAGTGTGGCGGTGCTTGACTGCGCGTCCAGCAGGTCGTCGATTACCTGGAACGCCAGCCCGATGAACTTGCCGAAACGATCCACCTCGTTCATCTGCGCCTGTGACAACGCGTCGCCACATCGCGCACCCAGTATCACTGAAGCCCGGATCAGCGCGCCGGTCTTGTGAACGTGCATGAACTCCAACTCGGTCACCGCTAGTGTCTTGCCGGTGGCCTCGAGGTCGATCGCCTGTCCGCCCGCCATCCCGCGTGAGCCACTGGCGCGCGCAAGCAGCTCAATCATTTCCAGTTGGCGATGCGCGTCGTCGGCAAGCGACTGCACCGACAGGACTTGAAAGGCAAGGCTCTGCAAACTGTCGCCGACCAGCAATGCCGTTGCTTCGTCGAATTCAAGGTGCACCGTGGGTTTGCCTCTGCGCAGGACGTCATCATCCATGCATGGAAGATCATCATGCACCAGCGAATACGCATGGATCAGTTCCACCGCCGCGGCCGCGCGGTCCACTCGTCGAAGATCCGCACCGGACAGTTCGCCCGCTCCATAAGCAAGTAACGGCCTGACGCGCTTGCCTCCTCCCAATACGGCGTAGCGCATGGCCGCGTGGAGGCGTCCTGGCGCTAGCTCCAATGCCGGCAAAAGGGTATTCAGGGTTCTTTCGATGCGGTCCTGACGATCCAGCATCCACCCCTGAAATTCACTCGTCGCCGTTGCCACCGGAAAAATTCTGCAGAGTGCCGGCCTCGAGAACCTTGATCTGCTGTTGTGCGTCCTGCAACTGCGCATGGCAATACTGGAGAAGTTCAGCGCCGCGTTTGTAGGCCGCGAGGGACTGCTCCAGCGGAAGTTGGCCTTCTTCCATGGCAGCGACGATGCTCTCGATCTCAGCGAGAGCCTGCTCGAAAGATTGCGGTTTCTGCGATTTGGATTTGGTCACGGAGAACGGATCATCGGGGCGGGAAAGTTTGTCAAAATAGCCTATCCACGGAACCCGGGTCAACGAAAGGAGTCAGAAGGCATTGAATCGTTGAGAGATCAGCGTTTTATAGACGTTGCACGGTGTTGGATTTTAGGGGAAAATGCAAAGCGGAATTCCGCCCACACTGCGCATTGAGCCGGGGCGGTTTTTTTATTACTGTTTATGCCCCGCGGGGGACTTCCGGTTATGACAGATCTGGCTAATGTTTCTGCATTGACGCGAACGCCGGCGCAGCTGCCCGTCGAATGGTATTTCGATCCGCGTATAGCCAGTGTCGAGCAGAAAGTACTGTTTGAGCAGGGACCAGGCTACGTCGGCCACAGGTTGATGGTCCCGGAGATGGGTGATTTTCGCTCCCTTGAATGGATGGGGCACGCCAGGGCCCTGGTGCACAATCAGAATGGGGTGGAATTGCTTTCCAACATCTGTCGCCACCGGCAGTCCGTCATTCTCAAGGGGCATGGGCGCACGCACAATATTGTTTGCCCGCTGCACCGTTGGACATACGACATGTCGGGCCGCCTGCTCGGGGCACCGCACTTTCCCGGCAATCCCTGCCTGGACCTTGAAACAACGCCTCTAACCCACTGGAACGGACTGCTGTTCGCCGGTCCGCGCATTCCCAACCAGGATCTGTCACGGCTGGGCGTGCTGGCCGATCTTGATTTTTCCGGTTACATGCTTGACCGGGTGACGATTGAGGAATACCCGGTCAATTGGAAGACGTTCATCGAAGTTTATCTCGAGGATTATCATGTCGGGCCATTTCATCCCGGGCTGGGCCAGTTTGTAAATGCGGAAGATCTGAAGTGGGAATTTGGCGAGTGGTACAGCGTACAGACAGTGGGGATCAATCAGGCACTGGGGAAGCCGGGCACACTTGCATACCAGAAATGGCACGAGGCAGTGCTTCGCTACAATGACGGCGAGATGCCAAAACAGGGGGCGATCTGGCTCACCTACTATCCGAATATCATGGTCGAGTGGTATCCGAACGTGCTGGTGGTCAGCACGATTGTGCCGCGCGGACCCGAACATTGCAGCAACGTTGTTGAGTTTTACTATCCCGAGGACATCGTTTTGTTTGAACGCGAGTTCGTCGAGGCGGAGCAACGCGCTTACATCGAAACGGCGAGGGAAGACGAGGAAATCTGTGTGCGCATGACCGAAGGCCGCCGCGCACTCTACCAGCAGGGCCGCAACGAATTCGGGCCTTATCAGTCACCGATGGAGGATGGGATGATCCACTTCCACGAATTCCTGCGCAAGCGTATCGAGCTGCACCTCTAGGCCCGCACGGGGACCGCAAATCCGGCGAGTGCCCGTAAGCTGCTGCAGTCGGTGCAGAAGCATCCAATCCACGTTTCCTACGCCTCCCGCCTCACGCATTTGGCATGAACTATACGACACTGATATCCGTCGCCAACCTGGCAAAGCACCTTGGCAGCGCTGATTTGGTGGTTTTTGACTGTCGTCACGAATTGACCAATCCCGATTTCGGGCCAAAGGCGTACGCCGAGTCGCACATACCCGGCGCCCGTTTTGCGCATGTGGACAGGGATCTCGCGGGGCCACTCAACGGCATGAATGGCCGCCACCCGCTTCCGGACCCGAAAACGTTCATCGCCTGGCTCGGCCGGATGGGCGTCGCCAATGATCTTCAGGTCGTTGCCTACGATCAGGCGGGCGGCACCTATGCGTCGCGCCTATGGTGGATGTTGCGCTGGGTCGGACATCACAAGGTGGCGATAGTTGATGGCGGTTCGCAGGCTTGGAACGCCGCTGGCCATGCCGTGACAACCGAGTTGCCGACGCCCACTCCGCAAGAGTTCATCGGCAAGCCCGACCGCTCCTGGTTGGACAGTGCAACTGTTGCCAAGCGTATCAGTACCAGTGAATTGGTCCTGATCGACGCGCGCAGCAACGACCGTTTCCACGGTCGCAACGAGACCATCGATCCGGTCGCCGGCCACATCCCGGGTGCGCTCAACCGCTTTTACAAGGAAAACCTGGACGCCCAGGGTTTCTTCAAGTCACCGGAGAAACTGCGTGCCGAGTTCAAGACGCTGGTCGGTGACGCAGCACCGGAAAAAGTGGTGCATCAATGCGGCTCGGGCGTGTCTGCCTGTCACAATCTCCTGGCGATGGAGATCGCCGGCATCAAGGGCTCCCGGCTCTATCCCGGTTCGTGGAGCGAGTGGATCGTAGATCCATCGCACCCATTGGCCAGATAGAGGCCGCTTTCCGGGGACGTGAGCTGGCTCGCCGACCTCGTTCTTCTGATCCACGCCGCTTTCGTGGCGTTCGTAGTTGGTGGGTTGGCCCTCATCTGGATCGGCGCCTTGTGCGGTTGGCAAATCGTTCGCAATTTTCCCTTTCGCATACTGCACATGGCGGCCATCCTTATCGTATGCGTCGAGGCGCTTATCGGTGTCGCCTGTCCGCTTACGGTCTTGGAAGACACGTTGCGCGGCCGCGCGGCCGAAAGCGGATTCCTGGCACGCTGGCTCAACCGCGTTATCTACTACGACTTTCCCACTTGGGTGTTCCTCACCATTTACGTTTTGTTCACCTTAGCGGTCGCCGCGTCGTTCTTCCTGGTACCTCCGAGGCGCGGTCGCGGAAAGAAATAAAAACGGGCGGCAAGGCCGCCCGCTGGTGGATGCGAATCCCTAGCATCACCCGAGCATATCCGACCAGATGTTCCTGCCCCAAGCCTCCGCATACTGCCCTTCCAGTTCGCTCGCGGCGGCCGATACGCCGCTGCTTCCCGGGACAATTTCCATGGTTTTCTTCTCCGCTACGTAGGCATGCACGGAAGCAACATGGATGACTTCCCTGTCACTCACAAAGCTGTAGCACGTGTTCGTAACCAGCGGCTGTGCATTGACTGCTTCGCCGTGAATCAGTGCCACCACAGCGGCGGCACAGACTTTCGCATGCTGGTTCGCCATGTGCCCGGATTTGGGCATCTGCGGTGCGGCCATGATGGCATCACCGAGGACGTGCACATTCTTTACGGTAGTCGATTCGTATGTCAGAAAATCCACATTGCACCACCTTTTGTTCGCCGTGATCAACCCTGCATCTGCGGCGATCTTCCCGGCACGTTGTGGCGGCACTACGTTCAATACATCGGCCTTGACGTCTTCGAAGGTGAGTTTCGCAGTCAGGGTCGCCGCATCCACCGCGGAGAGCTCACTGTTTGGCCGGTACTCGATAATCCCGGCATAGCGTTCGCCCCATGCTTTCATGAACAGTCCCTTTTTCGACACTACGTCATCATTGGCGTCGAGGACGAGGACTTTTGATTTGGACTTTTTGGTCTTGAAATACCACGCAACCTGGCAGGCGCGTTCGTACGGTCCCGGGGGGCAGCGGTAAGGTGCCTTGGGAATCGTAATCGCATAGACGCCACCGTCCCCCATTGCCTCCAACTGCTTGCGCAGCGCCACAGTCTGTGGTCCAGCTTTCCATGCGTGCAGTACCCTGGCCTGTGCCTCGGGCGAATCCAGCCCCGGCACCTCGTCATAGAGAATGTCCACTCCTGGCGCCACGATCAGCCGATCGTACTTGAGAGTTCCCCCGCTTTTCAGTCGCACCTCCTGCGCAACCGAATCGATCGCAGTTGCCTCGTCGCGAATCAGCCGTATTCCATACTTGGCCTGAAGTTTGCCATAGTCGCGTGAGAGGTCCTTCAACTCGATGACCCCGGCAAGGACGCGGTTGGAGAGCGGACAGGAAATAAACTCCGCTTCCCTCTCGACCAGCGTGACGTCGATATCCGGTCCCCACATGCGTATATATTTGGCGGCTGTCGCACCGGCGTAGCCGCTTCCAATTACCACTACTCTTCCCGCGGTCTTCGATGTTGTCGCGGTTGCGCAACCGATGCTTCCGGATAATGCGGCAGAGGCCGATACCCACTTTACGAAGTCACGACGTGTCAAAGCCATATTCCGCCTCCTCGGTTCCAGGGCTTTACTTCAATGGTTGCGCAGCGAAAAACTCCGCAATTCGCTCGATCTGGTCGTCGGAATAGCCCTTCGCGTGCTGGTGCATGACGGTTGCCTGCCTCTTGCCCGCCTGGAAGTCCTTCATCGCATTGACGATAAATGCCTTATCCAACCCGGCCAGCAATGGCATGCCTCCTTCACTGTGGCCGTTGGTACCGTGACAGCCAGTGCAGGTCGCCGCCCAATTGCGTCCGTTGACATTCTCTTGCGCGACCGCGGGGCCGCCCGCCGTCGCGCCCAGCAGTACCGCAAACGTGATTCCTGCCCTGATCATTTGTGTTCTCCCATGTCTGACAGGTGCCCAAAACGCATCGTGAAGTCGATTCGCATACACGTTACTCGTGGCCGAAAGCTAGCACAACCCCGTCACTGAGACCGAGCCCCGCCGGACTCTCCCGGCAAAAAAAAGCCGGACCTCGCCGGTCCGGCTCGGGTTGCGCATATGCATTCCTTCAGACGAGACTTACCTCCCTGGCTTCGTCGAATAGCAGCCGGGTTTTGCCGTCCCCATCCACGTCGATCGTTACCTTGCCTCCGCTCGCCAGGCGTCCGAAAAGCAGCTCGTCTGCAAGCGCCGTACGAATCGTGTCCTGAATCAGCCGCGACATGGGCCTCGCCCCCATCAGCGGATCAAAACCGTTCTTGGCGAGATGGGCCTTGAGCGCATCGGTAAAGGTCGCTTCCACTTTCTTTTCGTGCAATTGTTCCTCGAGTTGCATGAGAAATTTGTCCACGACCTTGATAATGATATCGTGGGACAGCGCCGAGAATGAAATGGCGGCATCCAGGCGGTTGCGGAATTCCGGGGTGAACATGCGCTTGATTTCCGCCATCTCGTCTCCGGCAACGGTCTGCTGCGTGAAGCCCATCGTCGTCTTGGATAGTTCCGAGGCGCCCGCGTTGGTCGTCATGACGATCACGGTGTTACGAAAGTCCGCCTTGCGCCCGTTATTATCAGTGAGCGTGCCGTGGTCCATCACCTGCAAGAGAATGTTGAAAATGTCGGGGTGTGCCTTCTCGATCTCGTCGAGCAGCAGGACCGAGTAGGGATGCTTGGTGATCGCCTCGGTCAGCAGTCCGCCCTGGTCGAATCCGACATATCCAGGTGGCGCCCCGATCAGGCGCGACACTGCATGCCTTTCCATGTACTCCGACATATCGAACCGGATCAATTCCACACCCATGGTATAGGCAAGCTGGCGTGCAACTTCTGTCTTGCCTACGCCGGTGGGTCCGCTGAACAAAAAACAGCCGATCGGTTTCTGCGGATTGCCCAGGCCGCTTCTTGACATTTTTATGGAGGCGGCCAGCGCATCGATCGCCTTTTCCTGGCCGAACACCACCGCCTTCAGGTCGCGGTCGAGGTTCTGTAATTTGCTGCGATCAGTTGACGAAACGCTCTGCGCGGGAACGCGCGCTATTTTTGCGATGATCTCCTCGATTTCGTGTTTGCTGATCACCCGTTTCTGCTTGGACTTGGGCAGTATGCGCTGCGCCGCACCAGCCTCATCGATCACATCGATGGCTTTGTCTGGAAGGTGGCGGTCATTGATGAAACGCGCTGACAGTTCCGCTGCCGAGGTGAGCGCCGAGGCAGTGTACTTGACCCCGTGATGCGCTTCGAAGCGCGACTTTAGTCCGCGCAGGATCTCGACGGTTTCCGCAACCGAAGGTTCTGTAACGTCGATCTTCTGGAAGCGGCGCGACAGTGCGTGATCTTTCTCGAAAATACCGCGGAATTCCGTGTATGTGGTGGCGCCTATGCACTTCAGGCTTCCGGAGGACAGCGCCGGCTTGAGCAAGTTGGAGGCGTCCAGCGTTCCGCCAGAGGCCGCTCCCGCCCCAATAAGAGTGTGGATCTCGTCGATGAAAAGGATCGAGTTGGGATTGTCGGTAAGCTGCTTGAGCACGGCCTTCAGCCGCTGCTCGAAATCGCCACGATACTTGGTACCGGCAAGCAAAGCGCCCATGTCGAGGGCGTAGACCTGACAGCGCGACAGGATCTCGGGAACGCTGCCTTCAATGATCCGGCGCGCCAATCCTTCGGCGATCGCGGTCTTTCCCACGCCAGCCTCACCTACGAGGAGCGGATTGTTCTTGCGTCGGCGGCAAAGCGTCTGAATCACGCGCTCCAGTTCGCGTTCCCTTCCGATCAGCGGGTCGATCTTGCCCGAGATCGCGAGCGCGTTGAGGTTCATGGTGTAGCTTTCCAGCGCGCCACCCGAAGATTGCTCCTGTTCGGAATCCGCGTCCGCCTCGGGTTGCTGCTTGGCGGGTGCCGCCTGGGGCACCTTTGTGATGCCATGAGAGATGAAGTTCACCACATCCAGGCGCGTTACCCCTTTCTGGTGGAGGAAATACACCGCGTGCGAGTCTTTTTCGCCAAAGATGGCGACCAGCACGTTGGCTCCGGTCACCTCCTTCTTGCCCGATGACTGCACATGCAGAATCGCGCGCTGGATCACCCGTTGGAATCCCAGCGTAGGCTGGGTGTCGACTTCCTCGCCGCTTACGACCGGGGTGTGCTCGTTTATGAAATCGTTCAGGAGTTTTCTAAGTTCCTCCACATTGGCGGCGCAGGCGCGCAGGACCTCCGCTGCGGAAGGATTATCCAGCATGGCGAGCAGCAGGTGTTCCACGGTAATGAACTCGTGCCGCTTCTGCCGCGCCTCCATGAACGCCATGTGAAGACTGACTTCTAACTCCTGCGCAATCATGTTTCCTCCATCACGCACTGAAGCGGATGCTGATGCTGCCTTGAAAAAGCGATGACCTGCTCGACCTTGGTGGCGGCCACATCCTTAGGATACACCCCGCACACGCCCATGCCTTCTTTGTGTACTTTGAGCATGATCTGGGTCGCCTGTTCTCGTGTCATCGAAAAAAACGTCTGGAGGACCGAGACCACGAAGTCCATGGGTGTGTAGTCGTCATTCAACAGCAGGACTTTGAACAGGGGCGGGGGCTTTACTTTGCTTTTCTCGGCCTCCAGAAGCGTGTTGTCGCGAGTTCCCGTCGCCATAACCTGCCGTCCAGCTTCCACTGCCTTCACCAAGACCTAATTTTGCTGATAACCGGGGAAATTACAAGTGCAGAATCCGGGGCCGCCTGGAGAACCTGCAGAATCCCTAAAAACGCTTTGCAACAAACGCTTGCAAAGGTTTTAGTGAACTTGACTTCCCAAAATAAATGACCTAAAAAGTGCATAGGTGTTTGGCTTCAAGGATACTGCAGTACCGGTTTTGCCGATAACGCGGACTTGAAACTCAAACAATCGGCGGGTTTCCGGCCCGCGTTTATCATCAGGGGAAGGGGAGTATGGCAACTGGTACTGTAAAGTGGTTCAACGATGCGAAGGGCTATGGCTTCATCACGCCCGATGATGGAAGCGAAGACCTGTTCGCCCATTTTTCCGCAATTCAGATGAACGGCTTCAAGACGCTCAAAGAAGGCCAGAAGGTGAGTTTCGAAGTCACCCAAGGACCAAAGGGGAAACAGGCCTCCAACATCCAGGCCGCCTAAAGACTGTCGGGCGGCGCGATCGACTCCGCCGGCAGGTTCAGAACATTCGAAGCCCGCGACACCGTCGCGGGCTTTTTGTTTATGCAGGCCGTTCAATTCTTCATTCGCTCGATCATGGCATGCCCAAACCCGGAGCAGGAAACCTGCGTGGCCCCGCTCATCAGACGCGCAAAGTCGTAGGTTACGACTTTGTCGCGGATTGCTGCCTCCATCGAACTGACGATGAGATCTGCCGCCTCAATCCAGCCGATGTGACGAAGCATCATCTCTGCCGAAAGGATCAGCGAGCCCGGGTTCACATAGTCTTTTCCTGCGTACTTCGGCGCCGTTCCATGGGTCGCCTCGAACATCGCCACCGAGTCGCTCATATTGGCACCGGGTGCAATGCCAATGCCCCCGACCTGAGCCGCCAACGCATCGGAGATATAGTCCCCGTTCAAGTTGAGCGTCGCAATGATGTCGTATTCGTCCGGGCGCAGCAGGATCTGCTGCAGGAAAGCATCGGCGATTACATCCTTGACCACGATCCCGTTCGGCAATTTCATCCACGGCCCGCCATCAAGCGGTTCCGCCTGAAACTCGCGCTTGGCCAGCGCGTATCCCCAGTCCCTGAAAGCGCCTTCGGTGAACTTCATGATGTTGCCCTTGTGCACCAGAGTGACGGATCGGCGTCCGTTGGCAATCGCGTAGCGCAGCGCCTTGCGCACCAGGCGTTCAGTGCCTTCGCGCGAGACCGGCTTGATGCCGATTCCAGAGGTCTGAGGAAAGCGGATCTTCTTCACCCCCATTTCCTTCATCAGGAAATCGATCAACTTGCGGGATCCGTCGGTTTCCGCCGCCCACTCGATACCTGCATAAATGTCTTCGGAGTTCTCCCTGAAAATCACCATATCGGTTTTTTCAGGCTGTTTTAGCGGGCTGGGAACGCCGGCAAAGTACCGCACGGGGCGCAGACACACGTACAAGTCCAGTTGCTGTCGCAATGCGACGTTGATCGAGCGAATGCCTCCCCCCACTGGTGTCGTGAGAGGTCCCTTGATCGATACGACGAATTCCTTGCTCGCCTGCAACGTTTCTTCCGGAAGCCAGACATTCTCTCCGTAAACCTTGCACGATTTCTCACCGGCGAACATCTCCATCCACACGATCCTGTTCTTGCCGCCATAGGCCACCTGGACTGCTGAATCCACGACCTTGCGCATCACCGGAGTAATGTCTACACCAGTTCCGTCACCTTCAATGAAGGGAATGATCGGATCGGCGGGAACGCTAAGCGTGTAGTCGCTGTTTACGGTGATTTTCTTCCCCGTGGAGGGAATTTTGATGTGCTGGTACATGAAATCAGCCTCGGATCGACAATTGAATGGATGTAGTTGAATTGCAAGCGGTAATGCGAGACGACGAAAGGCGCCAATTGTAAAGCAATGGCCGCTTGCGGCCCACGGAAACCCTCCACATTCACGCGACGGATCCTGTTCGGACCGACGCGCGCAGCGTTCCATGTACTCGACAGCGAAGTGCCAGCCTCGCGAAAACGCACGCCCGTCATCGACCCAGTGATCGGGATCGAGAAAGCCAGACCTTGAAACCAAATTTCGTATTGCAAAATCGCGCAAATGAAAAGTGCTTAACTACATGTTTATTGGTTCTATTTAAGACGGCGCCATTTTTGTTGCGGCGCATGAAAATCCTGATGTACTGTCGTCCGCACGATCATTGTGTCAATAACCGCTGACACGATACGGATGCGAGGCAGAACAAGAATGCGATGCCTTCAAGCGGTGTGCCGGATCTGATCTCTGGCTTCCCCGTTGTTGAGTGTGCCGGCGTGCCGATACTCGGCAAGCAGGGATCCTGCATCCACAATGTTTCGCGAGACCCGCGAAACCAGCGCGGCATGACCTGTTGCGAGGACGCGGCCCGATTGCGTCCAATGTAGACACATTCGTACTTGTCGAAAGGAGAACGTCAATGAACCGCGATCTGGATATCGCAAGAATCAAGAAAGATTGGTCCGATCATCCGCGCTGGAAGGGCGTGCAACGTCCCTACTCCGCAGACGACGTCTACCGCCTGCGCGGCACGCTCGCCATCGAATACACGCTCGCGCGCCGTGGAGCCGACAGATTGTGGCAGCTGTTCAGTCAGATGCCGTTCGTGAATGCACTCGGCGCACTCACCGGCAACCAGGCCCTGCAGCAGGTGAAGGCCGGGCTCAAGTCAATCTATCTCTCCGGGTGGCAGGTGGCTGCGGATGCCAACCTTTCCGGCGAAATGTATCCCGATCAGTCGCTGTATCCGGCGAATAGCGTGCCCTCCGTGGTCCGCCGGATCAATAATGCCTTTATTCGCGCCGACCAGATTCACCATGCCGAAGGCAAGGACGACATCGACTGGTTCGCCCCGATTGTTGCCGATGCTGAAGCCGGTTTCGGCGGGGTGTTGAACGCGTTCGAGCTGATGAAGTCGATGATCGAGGCCGGCGCAGCCGGGGTACATTTTGAAGATCAACTGGCTTCGGCCAAGAAGTGCGGTCACATGGGCGGAAAGGTGCTGGTTCCGACTCGGGAAGCCGTACAGAAGCTCGCCGCTGCGCGGTTGGCGGCAGACATTCTGGGAGTGCCGACCGTGCTGTTTGCGCGTACCGACGCGGAAGCGGCGAGCTTACTGACTTCGGATTTCGATGAGAACGACAAACCCTTCTGTACGGGAGAACGCACTGCCGAAGGTTACTATCGCGTTATCAACGGCATCCAGCAGGCGATTTCGCGCGGACTTGCATACGCGCCAGTCGCCGACTTGATCTGGTGCGAGACCGGCAAACCCGATCTTGCGTTCGCGAGGCAATTCGCGGAAGCAATTCACAAACAGTATCCGGGCAAATTGCTTGCGTACAACTGCTCGCCGTCGTTCAACTGGAAAAAGAACCTGGATGACGCATCGATCGCCAAGTTCCAGCGCGAACTCGGCGCTATGGGTTACAAGTTCCAGTTCATCACGCTGGCCGGTTTCCATTCGCTAAACTACAGCATGTTCGAACTGGCGCGCGGCTACGCGACGGAGAACATGAGCGCCTACGTGCGTTTGCAACAGGCCGAATTTGCCGCGGAGGCTCACGGCTATACGGCAACCAAGCATCAGCGAGAAGTCGGGACGGGCTATTTCGACGACGTGACCCAGGCAGTGCAGGCAGGAAGCTCCTCGGTCACGGCTCTGAACGGGTCGACCGAAGAAGAGCAGTTCGTCTAGTCGGTTCGATAACCACCGAACGGCCGCGGGATGGCAAGCTGTGCTTGCTGCCGCGGCCTTTCACTTTTATCATCGTGCGAATTTATTTTTCACCATGCAAGAACTGAAACAACCGGAAGCCCGACATGACTCAGCCGAACGTTCCCGCCGGCGTGCTAGTTCTAGGACGCATCACTCCTGACTTCGCGCAGATTCTGACATTCGATGCGCTCACCTTCCTCGGCAAGCTACACAGGATTTTCAACGCCCGCCGACTTGACTTGATGGTCCGGCGCACGCAGCGCCAGAAGGAAATCGACGCCGGCAAGTTGCCCGACTTCCTCCCCGAAACACAACACATTCGCGAAGCCGCTTGGCGGGTCGCCCCTGTACCCAGGGATCTCGAGGATCGGCGCGTCGAAATTACCGGACCGACCGACCGCAAGATGGTCATCAATGCGCTGAATTCCGGTGCCAGCGTGTTCATGGCCGACTTCGAAGACTCCTCCACTCCGACCTGGGACAATCAGTTGCAGGGCCAGATCAATATGCGTGATGCGGTCAACCGCAGCATATTCTTTGCCAGTGCCGAGGGAAAGCAGTACCGTCTTGCCGAAGAATCCGCAACCCTGCTGGTGCGCCCGCGCGGTTGGCACCTCAACGAGAAACATGTGCTCGTTGACGGCCAGCCGATGTCCGGTTCTCTGTTCGATTTCGGCCTTTACTTCTTTCACAACGCGAAGGTCCGGATCAGCCAAGGATCGGGGGTATACCTTTACCTGCCCAAACTCGAATCGCACCTCGAGGCGAGGCTGTGGAACGACGTCTTTGTATTCGCGCAAGAGGAACTCGGCGTTCCGCTAGGCACCGTCAAGGCCACGGTATTGATCGAAACCATACTCGCGGCCTTTGAAATGGAAGAAATCTTGTACGAGTTACGCGAACACTCGGCCGGACTGAATTGCGGCCGCTGGGATTACATTTTCAGCTGTATCAAGAAATTCCGGAACCAGGAAGACTTCATCCTCGCTGACAGGCATCTTGTAACCATGGTGAGCCCCTTCATGCGCTCTTATTCACTGCAGCTTATCAAGACCTGCCACAAGCGCGGCACCTTCGCCATGGGCGGCATGGCTGCGCAAATTCCGATCAAGAACGACCATGAAGCAAACGAAGCGGCGCTGAAAAAAGTACGGGCTGACAAGGATCGCGAGGCCAGTGACGGCCACGACGGGACCTGGGTTGCACATCCCGGACTGGTAGCGATCGCCAAGGACGCTTTCGACAGAGTCATGAAATCATCGAACCAGATCCACAAGAGGCGCGACGACGTCAGCGTCAGTGCCAAAGACCTGCTCAATTTCCAACCCAGGGGGCCGGTCACCGAGGCAGGGTTACGCACCAATATCAATATCGGCATCCAATACCTCGGCGCCTGGCTCGCCGGCGTCGGCTGTGTACCGATCTTTAATTTGATGGAGGACGCCGCGACCGCGGAAATTTCCCGGTCGCAGATCTGGCACTGGATACGCAGCCCCCTTGGCGTTCTCGATGATGGCCGTAAGGTTACCAAGGAACTGTTTTGCGAGCTGGTTCCACAGGAACTCGAGAAAGTGCGGAAACTGCTGGGCGACCAGGGATTCGCCGCCGGAAAATATCCGGAAGGTGCAAAGATGTTCGAGGAATTGACACTCGCCGAAGAATTTGTCGAGTTTCTCACTTTGCCGGCATACGAGTACCTGATCGCGCACGAGCATCGCTGAGCCGCGCGTGGCCCCAGAACCCTTCTGGCCAATGCAATGGCGAGGCTTCTCCTGTTCAACAAGCCCTGCGGCGTCCTTTGCCAGTTCAGTGCGAGCGTGGGCAAGCTCACGCTCAAGGACTTTATCCCGATTGCCGATGTCTATCCTGCCGGTCGTCTCGACGCCGACAGCGAGGGTCTGGTGGCGCTGACCGACGATGGAAAGTTCCAGCACGCGATTAGTAATCCGAAAATGAACCTGTCCAAGTCGTATTGGGTACAGGTCGAAGGCATACCTGACGACGCTGCGTTGCAGCGCTTGGGCTCCAGCGTCGACCTTGGCGATTTCGTTGCGCGTTCGGCACGCGCAACGCGCATCGATGAGCCTTCCGGGCTGTGGGCCCGGATTCCTCCGATCCGCATGCGAAAAAACATTCCGACCAGTTGGATTGAAATAGATCTGCGAGAAGGGAAGAACCGGCAGATACGGCGCATGACTGCGGCGGCAGGTTATCCGACCCTACGACTGATCCGTAGCAGGATCGGGCCCTGGACCCTGGATGGGATCCTGCCGGGCCAATATCTTCTTATCGATCAACCGCAATTGCGAATTCAAAGCGACCTGGGCAATTTGTAACAATTTGTGTCAACCGCGGTTTTGGGACGACGTTATTGCGTGTGACGCCCAATGGGTGTCTTTAACCCCCGGAAACAAACAGACTATGGAGAGTACTCACATGAAGAAACTATTTGCTGCCCTCGTCGCCGCCCTGTTTGCCGCGGTGACTTTTTCGGCGATTGCTGCCGATACCACAGTCAAGCCCGCGGATCCAGCCAAGCCTGCGAAATCTGCCAAAAAGCATCAAAAGAAGACGATGCACAAGACCGAAGAAGCGGCCCCGGCCAAGAAGTAAACTGCGACGCCGTTTCTGCATCGCAAGGCAGGCCTCGGGCCTGCCTTTTCCATTTTTTCCGGCGTTTGACGCTGTTGTAAAACATCCTTATTCTTTGTGGCAAGACCACTCGGTGGCGCACGTCAAAAACAATCCACCTCAACAAAGAATTCGATTGGAATCGCCATGAGACGCCTCGTCCTCTTCGCCCTGATGCTTGTGATCACGTTGCCGGCCAAATTGGCGCTTGCGGGCGTAGCGCCGAATAGCGGCTCGTCTGCGATGAGCCATTCCGGGGCCAAAGTCGCGCCGGCGAAGCCGCCCGCGGAGGAAAACAAAGAGTCGCCCCAAGAGGGCAAGGAATCCGCGAAATAACGGCGCCGGGACCTTGCGGAGAAAGGCAGGGCGGCGTCCCTGCCTTTTTTTGTTTCCCCAGAATCCTAGAGCGGAACCTAAATCCTGAATGAGCGACTGGGCCGAAATTCTGAAGTTGACCGTCACGCTGCTGGCGATCGTCGATCCGATTGCCAGCATACCGGTGTTTCTGACGACCACGGATGGTGAGCCAAGCGTCCAGCGCGCCCGCATTGCCCGGGTCGTCGCGGTCACCGTTTTCTGCGTCCTCGGTGCTGCGGCTCTCGTCGGCACGGAAATTCTGCATTTCTTCGGGATCAGCATCCCCTCCTTTTTGATCGGCGGTGGGATCGTACTTCTGATGATGGCGATTTCAATGTTGCAGGCCAAGGAAAGCAGGATCCGGCAGACGCCCGACGAAGCCGAGGAGGCGGCGGAAAAACACGCGGTGGCCGTGGTGCCGCTTGGCATCCCGCTGCTCGCCGGCCCGGGTGCAATCAGCACCATGATCATTGCAACACACCAGTCCCCGAGCTTCGGTTATCACTTCAAATTGCTGATCCCGGCGCTGATCATCGCCGTCGCGGTGTGGGCAACGCTGGTCGCCGCCACCCGGATTTCGAAGCGCCTGGGGAAAACCGGCATGAACATCATCACCCGGGTAATGGGACTGATCATCGCGGCGATCGCGGTCGAGTACATTTACCGCGGACTCATCGAACTGTTCCCAAAACTGCTCTGAATGGCCGAAACGTTGTGGAAACCGGACGTAACCGTCGCCGCAATCGTCGAGCGCGAAGGACGATTTCTGCTGGTCGAGGAGGAGACCGTCGACGGGCCCATGCTCAATCAGCCAGCGGGTCACCTGGAGCCAACTGAGTCGCTTGTCGAAGGCGCGGCGCGGGAAACGTTGGAGGAAACCGCCTACGAGTTCATGCCCGAATACCTGGTAGGCGTCTATCACTGGCGGCATCCTGGGCGCAACGTAACTTATCTTCGTTTTGCTTTTTCCGGCAGGCTGGGGGCGCACCACCCCGGTCGCGCGTTGGATGCGGGAATCGTGCGCGCATTGTGGCTGACTGCGGCGGAGGTACGCGCAAGCCGCGGCCGACATCGTAGCCCGTTGGTGGTTCGCTGCATTGAAGACTACCAGCGAGGCGCACGCGCCCCGCTTGATCTGTTGGTGCATCTGGACTGATCGGAACCGGCGAATGCACAAGACGCGAATTATCGTAGGCATGTCCGGCGGGGTGGATTCATCTGTCGCCGCCTGGTTGCTCAAGGAACAGGGCTTCGATGTCGTCGGCCTGTTCATGAAGAATTGGGAAGACGACGATGACGATGAGTTCTGTGCTTCGCGTCAGGACCTCATCGACGCGGTATCAGTTGCCGATGTGATTGGCATCGACATCGATACGGTGAATTTTTCAGCCGAGTACAAGGACCGGGTCTTCGGCAATTTTCTCGCCGAATACCAGGCAGGTCGTACGCCCAACCCGGACGTCCTCTGCAACGCCGAAATCAAGTTCAGGGCGTTTCTCGATCACGCGCTGAGGCTCGGCGCTCAAAGGATTGCCACGGGACATTACGCGCAGGTGCGACAGGTTGACGGACTTTTTCAACTGCTCAAGGCGGAAGACGGAACGAAGGATCAGAGCTATTTCCTCTACCGGTTAGATCAGGCACAGCTCTCCAAGACCCTGTTTCCGTTGGGCAAGATGTACAAGCGCGACGTACGCGAGCTCGCAAGAAAACTCGGGTTGCCCAATCACGACAAGAAGGATTCGACCGGCATCTGTTTTATCGGCGAAAGGCCATTCCGCGATTTCCTAAGCCGCTACCTGCCGACACGACCCGGCGATGTGCGGACGCAGGAGGGCGAAACCGTCGGCCAGCATAGCGGACTGATGTACCACACGATCGGTCAGCGCCAGGGATTGGGTATTGGCGGGCGCAAGGATGGAACAGGTGAACCATGGTACGTTGCCGCTAAAGACATGGCGGCAAACACACTGATCGTGGTACCGGGCCACGACCATCCGGCGCTATTCGCCGATGCCCTTACGGCGACGAATCTGAATTGGATAAGTGGTGCGAAGCCGCGCTGTCACTGGGTGTACGGCGCAAAAACGCGTTACCGGCAGAAAGACGCTCCCTGCGAGATCGAGCGCGTCGATCCGGAACAATGCGAGATCAAGTTCGCGGAACCACAGTGGGCGATTACGGCCGGACAGTCCGTCGTGGTCTATGAATCCAAGGTTTGTCTCGGCGGTGGAATCATCACTGGCACGCCTGGCACGGGCGGGTGAGTGTGGCCCGCGCGCAACACCCTGCCGGCAGATTCACTCACTGTCCAGGGTCTGACGGATAGTCCGGCGCAGAAAGGGTACGACCTCGGAGGCGAACCAGGGGTTGCGCTTGAACCACATCTGATTGCGCGGGCTGGGATGCGGCAGTGGAAAGTAGGGAAGGTACTCACGCCACGCAAGTACGGTCCCGGTCAGCGTCGATTTGCGCCGGTTGCCAAGGTAGTAGGCGTGGGCGTAGCTGCCGACGAGCAGTACCAGCCGCAGCTTGGGAAGATGCGCCAGAAGTCGTGGATGCCAAAGCGGCGCACACTCAGGTCGCGGCGGCAGGTCCCCACCCGGACCGCTTCCCGGGTAACAGAATGCAGTCGGGATGATGGCTATGTCGCGTTTATCATAAAAGCGTTCGCGCCCCAGTTGCAGCCAGTCACGCAGTCGGTCACCCGAGGGATCGTTCCATGGAATTCCGGTTTCGTGCACTCGGCGACCCGGTGCCTGGCCGACGATAAGCAGGCGCGCGGTGATCGCGGCACGCAGTACTGGCCGGGGACCGAATGGCAGATGCGCGTCACATACACGACAGGCATGCACTTCTTTCAGCAGCGCGGCGAACTCGCGGTCCTTGCGCGCCGATGCCGCCGTGTCTGGAGACTTGCGGGTCACCGAAAGTCTCCGGCCCCGGAGCTCGTCGTGTTAAAATTAGTCATACTGATTAGATACTTGGATGACTCACCCTTTACATCTCACCGCCCTGTCCCCGCTCGACGGGCGTTATCGCGACAAGCTCGCCGGACTTACCGATTACTTCAGTGAATATGGTCTGATTCGCTATCGCATATTCGTCGAGATCGAGTGGTTGAAAGCACTGGCGGCGGCCGATGGACTCCCTGAAATCAAGCCGCTTGCACCTGATTCCATCGCCCATCTCGACGCTCTGGCAGCCAGATTCTCCGTCTCCGATGGGGAGGCCGTCAAAGCAATAGAAGCCCGCACCAACCACGACGTCAAGGCGATCGAGTACTGGCTGCGCGAAAAAGTCTCCAGCAATCAGGAAATAGCCCGTATCGCGCAGTTCGTGCACTTTGCGTGTACTTCCGAGGACGTCAACAATCTCTGTTACGCGCTCATCCTCAGAGACGCGCGCTCACGGGCGTTGCTTCCGTCCATAGACGCACTGACTGACAAATTGGTCCGCCTCGCACACGCCAATGCCGAGCTGCCGATGCTTTCACGCACGCACGGCCAGGCAGCCACGCCAAGCACGTTAGGCAAGGAGTTGGCGAACGTCGTTCATCGCCTGCGCCGCCAACGCGATCGCGTCGCCAGCGTCGAACTCACTGCCAAGATCAATGGCGCTGTCGGCAATTACAATGCGCACCTTGCTGCGTTCCCGAATTTCGACTGGGAGAATTTCTGCCGCGCCTTCGTCGAAAAGTTAGGCTTCGTGTTCAATCCTTACACGACCCAAATAGAGCCTCACGACTGCATCGCCGAACTTCTCGACGCCTATGCAGGATTCAACACCGTGCTGCTCGACCTCGATCGCGATCTGTGGGGATATATCTCCATTGGATATTTCAAGCAGAAGGTCAAAGACGACGAAATCGGATCGTCCACCATGCCGCACAAGGTGAATCCGATCGATTTCGAGAATTCGGAAGGGAACCTGGGGCTGGCAAACGCTTTACTAACGCATCTGTCTTCCAAGCTACCTGTCTCGCGCTGGCAACGCGACCTCACCGACTCGACGGTACTTCGCAACCTTGGTGTCGCGCTCGGGTACAGCCTGCTCGCCTATGACGGCTGCCTCAGGGGCCTAAACATGCTCGAGCCGAATCCGAAACGCATCGGTGCCGATCTTGAAGCCAATTGGGAAGTCCTTGCCGAACCGATACAGACAGTCATGAAACGTCATGGAATCGAAGATGCCTACGAACAACTGAAGGCGCTCACTCGCGGAAAAGAAACCGTCACACGCGAATCCCTGCACGTTTTCGTGCGCGGGCTCGCCATTCCCGAGGCTGAAAAAGAACGCTTGATCAGACTCACCCCGGCCACGTATACGGGGCTTGCCTCGAAACTTGCAAAACGCATCTGATTCTCCGCGCTTACGAGGCGCGACGCGCACGCCAGAACTCGATCAGTCCCGGCATGATTGACAGAACGATGATACCCAGAACGACGAAGGTGAGATTGTCCTTCACGATCGGAAGATTGCCGAAAAAGTAGCCCGCGTAGGTCAACGACGCTACCCACAGTATTGCCCCGGTCACGTTAAAAAGCAGGAAGTGCCGGTATTCCATCGAGCCAATTCCGGCCACAAACGGCGCATATGTTCGGATGATCGGCACAAAGCGGGCGATGATTATGGTTTTGCCGCCGTGCCTTTCGAAAAAAGCGTGGGTGCGATCCAGATAGGCGCGTTTGAAAAAGCGTGAATCCTCGAAGCGGAAAACCCGTGGCCCCAGATACCGGCCGATGGCGTAATTGACCGAATCACCGACGATTGCCGCCGAAATCAGCAGCAATACCAATCCATGAACGTGGAGTTCGCCAGCGGCAGCAATCGTTCCGGCGACGAACAACAGGGAATCGCCTGGCAGGAAAGGCGTGACAACCAGCCCGGTCTCGAGGAAAACGATCAAAAACAGTATTGCATAGATCCACGCGCCGTAAGTCTGCGCCAACGCGCGCAAATGCTGGTCGAGATGACCGACCAGATCGAGGAAACCCGCGATCAGATCCATAGCGGTTCCGCCGTTTTAGGGGAGCTAGAACCTGATTCCAAACGCGCGACCGAGGCGATTTTGGCAGACGGCAAGATGGCGACGACGCCGTTCAGCCAGCCTGCCTCTGGAGGAGTCGACGCTGACATCGGCCCGAATCGCCCGGTCCCTCGATGAAGACGAATGGTCATTTGGTTGTGACACGGTGCGGCGCCTGCATTGTTACGCTCCTCGATGGAGCATCAGCCGCATCCGCGGAGCGACGCCGGGCGGTCATCCGCACCTGGCGCAACGCGCGTCGCGGAACCTGACAAGAGCGTCCCTAAACGACGGCTTCCTCTTTTTTCTTTTCGGGTTTGATAAAGTCTTCGCGCGTCACACCCAACCACATCACCAGCGGGCTCGCCACCAGCACCGAAGAGTAGATGCCGAACAGAATGCCAATGGTCAACGCCAATGCAAAGTAGTGCAGCGTTTCTCCGCCAAAGACGAGCATCGATGTCACCATCAACTGGGTACTGCCATGAGTGATGATTGTGCGCGACATCGTTCGCGTGATCGCGTTGTTGATGATTTCCGGTGTGTCGGCCTTGCGCATCTTGCGGAAGTTTTCGCGAATACGGTCAAATACCACCACCGACTCGTTGACCGAATATCCCAGGACGGCGAGCACAGCGGCCAGCACCGGCAAAGAGAATTCCCATTGAAAGAACGCGAAAAACCCCAGAATGATCACCACGTCGTGCAGGTTCGCGATGATTGCGGAGACGCCGAATTTCCACTCGAAGCGAAGCCACAAATAGCAAACAATACCGATGGAAACGAGCAACAACGCAAGCGCGCCGTTCTCCACCAGTTCCTTCCCGACCTGCGATCCGACGAAATCCACTCGCCGAAGTTCCACGGTCGGATCGTCCTCGCGCAGCGCTTTGATCGCACGCTCGGACAACTGAGCACCAGTTATCCCCTGCTTTGTCGGCAGCCGGATCAGCGCTGTCTGTGAACTACCGAAACTTTGTACAGTCGCATCGCTCAGGGCAATTCGATTCAGGGTCGTGCGAATTTCCGAGACGTCGGCGGCGTGACCGTAGTTCACCTCCATTACCGTACCCCCGGTAAACTCGACGCCAAGATGCAAGCCTTTGGTCACCAGAAAGAACACTGCCAGGATGAAGGTAATCAACGAAATCACGTTGAAAACCAGCGCATGGCGCATGAACGGAATGTCTTTGCGGATGCGGAAAAATTCCATCTACGCGACCTCTGCGGGAAGCACTAGCCGTTCGACTCTCATGCGGCCGGCTGGCGCCTGTACCAATCGGTGTTGCCGATCGGCAATTTTTCGAGTTTTCGACGTGCTCCGAACACCAGATTGACGATTCCGCGCGACACCACCACCGCGCTGAACATCGACGTCATGATGCCCAGACAGTGGACCACGGCAAAGCCGCGCACGGGACCGCTGCCGAACATGAACAGTGCGATGCCGGCAATCAGCGTCGTGATGTTCGAATCGAGAATCGTCGCCCACGCGCGTTCGTATCCAGCTGATATTGCAGCCTGCGGCGTGGTGCCGTTGCGCAACTCCTCCCTGATCCGCTCATTTATCAGAACGTTTGCGTCGATCGCCATCCCCAGAGTCAACGCGATCGCTGCGATGCCCGGCAGCGTCAGCGTCGCCTGAAGCATGGACAGCAACGCCACCAATAACATCAGGTTCGCTGCCAGTGCGAGCACCGAGATCACGCCGAATACGTTGTAGTACGCGATCATGAAGATTGCGATCGCGGTAAAGCCGATGAGTGTCGAATCGAAGCCACGCTTGATATTGTCGGCGCCAAGGCTGGGGCCCACCGTGCGTTCCTCGACGATCTCCAT
>Ga0187893_10004109_pt1 | contig 28244 bp, 22 predicted proteins | sample MA1701074metaG_FD_139574 | JGI IMG/M metagenome (GOLD analysis project Ga0187893, IMG submission 139574) | White microbial mat communities from a basaltic lava cave in the Kipuka Kanohina Cave System on the Island of Hawaii, USA - MA170107-4 metaG ... | reverse complement strand
GTTGCCGTTTTTCCCGGGCCGGGGCCAGGGGGGGGGCGTGGGGGGGCCCCCCTTTCGCCGGGGGGGCGGGGGGCCCAAACTTCCCCCCCCCCCCCCGTCTCGGACGCTGGAGGACGCCGGTGCCGCAGGAGACGTTCGACGTCGTCATCGTGGGCAGCGGGGCCGGCGGCGGGATGGCGGCCTATGCCCTGACCCGCGCCGGTGCCCGCGTGATGATGCTCGAAGCCGGCGGGCCGTGGGACAACGCCACCGATGGCGCGATGATGCGCTGGCCCTACGAGACGCCGCGCCGCGGCGCGCGCATCCCGACCCGCCATTTCGGCGAGTTCGACGCCTGCATCGGCGGGTGGGATCTCGAAGGCGAGCCCTACACCCGGGCGCCGGGCACCGAGTTCAGCTGGTGGCGCGCCCGAATGGTGGGCGGCCGCACCAACCACTGGGGCCGCATCTCCCTGCGGTTCGGGCCGGACGATTTCCGGCGCGGCGACCTCGACGGCCTGTCGCCGAATTGGCCCATCACCTACGACGACATCCGCCCGTGGTACGACCGGCTCGACCGGCTGGTCGGCCTGTTCGGGAGCGTCGAGAACATCCACAACCAGCCGGACGGCATCTTCCTGCCCCCGCCGCGACCCCGGGCCTACGAGCTGCTGGTGATGGACGCGAGCCGGCAGCTCAACATCCCCTGCGTGCCGGCGCGGCTGTCGATCCTCACCCGGCCCCATAACGGGCGGCAGGAGTGCCACTACTGCGGGCAGTGCAACCGCGGCTGCTCCATTCACGCCAACTTCTCGAGCACCAACGTACTGCTGGCCCCCGCGCTGGCCACGCGCCGGCTGACCCTGGTCACGAACGCGATGGCGCGCGAGATCACCACCGACGCGACCGGCCGGTGCACCGGCGTCAACTACATCGACAAGACCAGCGGCGCCGACCGGCACGTGCGCGCCCGCGTCGTCGTGCTCGCGGCGAGCGCGTGCGAGTCGGTCCGGCTCCTGCTGAACTCGAGGTCCTCGCGCTTCCCGCAGGGTCTCGCCAACGCGAGCGGCCAGGTGGGCAAGTGGCTCACCGACACCACGGGCACCGACGTGGCCGGCTTCATTCCGCGGCTGGTCGGCCGCCGCCGCTACAACGAGGACGGCGTGGGCGGTGGGCACGTCTACATGCCGTGGTGGGGTGACCACCGGCAGCTCGACTTCCCGCGCGGCTACCACATCGAGGTGTGGGGCGGCTACCACCAGCCGGGCGCGGGCTTCTTCGGCGGCATCCACCGCTACCCGGACACCCACGGCTGGGGCCCCGAGCTGAAGAACGACTACCGGCGGCTGTTCGGCTCGACGATCGGCTTCTCGGGCCGCGGCGAGATGATCCCCAACGCCGAGAGCTGGTGCGAGCTGGACCCCGAAGTCAGGGATCGCTGGAACATTCCGGCGCTGCGGTTCCACTGGCGCTGGACCGACTACGAGTACAATCAGGTCCGGCACATGCAGCAGACGTTCCGATCGCTGGTGGAGGCGATGGGCGGGCAGGTGTTCTCGCCCATGCCGACGCGGGAGCGCGGCTACGGCATCGCCACCGGCGGCACGATCATTCACGAGCTGGGCGGCACGCGCATGGGGACCAACCCTTCCGACTCCGTGCTCAACCAGTGGTGCCAGGCCCACGACGTGCCGAACCTGTTCGTGGTGGACGGCGCGCCGTTCGTTTCGCAGGCCGACAAGAACCCCACCTGGTCGATCATGGCCTTGTCGTGGCGCGCCAGCGACTACATCGCCAGACAGCGACGGGCGGGCACGATATGAAGGCGGGGCACAGGGGCACGGGAGCACGGGGGCTCCGACCAGACGGGCACGGCCGCACGGCCGCACAGCCGCACGGGAACGACGTCAGCCGCCGGGACCTCTTCAAGGCCGGCGTGGCGCTCTCGGCGGGGTACGGGTTGGCGGCGCCGGCGTGGGCGAAGGTCCGCGAGCAGGTCGCGCAGGGCACGTGGCAGGCGCAGTTCTTCAGCGCCGCGGAGCTGGCCGTGTTTCGCGTGCTGGCGGACATGGTGATCCCGCGCGACGAGCGCTCGGGCGGCGCCACCGAGGCCGGCGTCGTCGAGTACGCGGACTTCGTGCTCAACGACTCCGGCGACCGCACCCGGCAGCAGTGGCGCGACGGGTTCCGCTGGCTCGACGAGGAGTGCGGCCGCCGGTTCGCGGGGAAGCGCTTTCTCGAGTGCGCCGAGGACCAGCGCGGCCAGGTCCTGGACGCGATCGCGTTCCCGCAGCGCGCGAGCCAGGAGCTGCGGACCGGCGCCGAGTGGTTCACCCGGGTGCGCGACCTCGTGGGCAGCGGGTTCTTCTCGAGCCAGACGGGTGTGGCCGATATCCAGTACCTGGGCGGCGTGTTCAACCCCACCTGGCGGGGCGCGCCCCCCGAGGCGCTGCGCGAGCTGGGCGTGAGCTACGAGGCGTGGGACCGGCGCTACGGCGGGCGGCGGTGAAGAAGCCGAAGCGCCTCGGCGTGGGGTTCATCGGCAGCGGGTTCAACGCGCAGTTCCACCTGCGGGGCTGGTGCGGCGTCCGTGACGCGGACGTGCTCGGCGTGTGGAGCCCCAACCGGAAGAACGCCGAGGCCACCGCGCGCCTGGCGCGGGAGCTCGACGTCGGTCGCGCGAAGGCGTACCGCTCCATCGGCGAGATGGTCGCGGATCCCGACATTCATGCCGTGTGGCTGTGCGGACCCAACCAGGCGCGCGTGGCCAACGTCGAGGAGATCGTCCACGCCATCGAGCGCGGCACGGGCGAGCTGATCGGCGTCGCGTGCGAAAAGCCGCTGGCCCGCAACGTGGCCGAAGCGCGGCAGGTCGCCGCGCTGGTCAAGCGGGTGCGGCTCAAGCACGGCTATCTCGAGAACCAGGTGTTCGCGCCGCAGGTCGAGGCGGGCCGCGCGCTGCTGTGGGCCCGCGGTGCCCGGCTCACCGGCCGGCCCTACCTCGCGCGCGCGGCGGAGGAGCACAGCGGGCCGCACCGGCCGTGGTTCTGGCAGGGGAAACTCCAGGGCGGCGGGGTGCTGAACGACATGATGTGCCACTCGGCCCTGGTGGTCCGGCACCTGCTCACGGAGCCGGGCCGGAAGCTCGCCACCGTGAAGCCGAAGCGGATCACCGCGCGCATCGCCTCGCTCAAGTGGACCCGGCCGGCGTACGTGAGGCAGCTCGCCCGGGAGATGCCCGGCGTCAACTACCGCCGCGCGCCCGCCGAGGACTTCGCCGGCGTCACCATCGAATTCGAGACCCAGGACGGCCTCACGGTGCTCGGCGAGGCCACGACCAGCTGGAGCTTCGTCGGCGCGGGCCTGCGCCTCTCGGCGGAATTGTTAGGGCCAGAGTATTCCATGGCCTGGAACACGCTGGATGCCGGGCTCAAGCTGTTCTTCAGCCGCAAGGTGACGGGCCGGGCGGGCGAGGACCTGGTCGAGAAGCAGAATGCCGAGACCGGGCAGATGCCCGTCGTGGCCGAGGAGTGGGCGGCGTACGGGTATGCGGCGGAAGACCGGCACTTCGTGCGCGTGTTTCTCGGCAGGGAGAAGCCGCTGCTCACGTTCGACGACGGCGTGGACGTGGTGCGCGTCCTGATGACCGCCTACGCCAGCGCGGAACAGGGCAGGACGCTCCGCTTCCCGCCGCCGGGACTGGATGAGTTCGTGCCGCAGGTGGCGAAGGGAACGTGGCGCCCATGAGAGCCGCCCTGTCCATGTTGCTCATCACCGGAGCGCCCCTGATGGCACAGGAACGCGAGTGGCCGGTCCACTCCACGGACCGTCCCCGCCCCCCGGTGGTGCAGGCCGGTCCCGCCACCGCGCCGATGCCCGCTCCGGCGAACGCGATCGTGCTGTTCGGCGGCCGCGACCTCGCCGAGTGGCAGTCCGGCGACGGACCGGCGCGCTGGACCGTGGGCGACGGGTTCTTCGAGGTCGCCACGGGCGCCGGCACGCTCCGCACCCGCCGCAGCTTCGGCGACGTGCAGCTCCACATCGAGTGGGCGACGCCGAGCCCGGCGACGGGCTCGGGGCAGGGCCGGGGCAACAGCGGCGTGTTCCTGATGGGCTACTACGAAGTGCAGGTCCTCGACTCGTACCAGAACGACACCTACCCCGACGGGCAGGCCGCGGCCCTGTACGGGCAGTTCCCGCCGCTGGTCAACGCCAGTCGGCCGCCGGGCGAGTGGCAGACCTACGACATCGTGTTCCTCCGGCCGCGTTTCAGCACCGACGGCACGCTGCTCCGTCCCGCGCGGATGACCGTGTTGCACAACGGCGCGCTGGTGCACGACGCCGTCGAGCTCCAGGGGCGGACCGCCCACATGCGCCGCGCGGCCTACCAGGCTCACGAAGACCGGCGGCCGCTCGAGTTGCAGGATCACGGCGACCGGGTGCGGTACCGCAACGTCTGGGTCCGGGAGCTGCCCGAGACGCCTTGACGCCGTCTTGCCGGCCGCGGCGTCGCGTGTCATCCTAACGGCCGCAGGGAGCGGCCCGGCGTCTCACAGTGAGGATACCATGCGCTCGATCGTCGTCGTCACCACCCTCGCCGCCTCACTCACCGGTCTCACGCCCGAGGTCCTGCACGGTCAGGACGGCCGGCCCGCCCAGGGCCTGGCGTTCTGGGTGCAGACTCCGGGCCCCACGCTCCAGGAGCTGATCTCCAGCGGCACCGCGGCGCCGCGCTTCGCCATCGGGTTCAACCGCGAGCGGCTGCGCTACGGCATCGGCCTCGGGGTCGTGCGGGTGAAGGCCACCGAGCACAACACGTTCGGCCCCGGTTCCTCCAGCGACGACGAGACCAGCGCCACGCTGTTTCAGATCGGGCCCACCTTCATCTTCGACGTGTGGCGCTCGCCGGACCTGCGCACCCACGGCAACATCACCGCGGGCCTCAGCATCGGCCGCCTCTCCGCCACGGACCGGTCGGAGTTCACCGATCCCACCGGCACGACGGTCACCGAAACGAAGACCAGCGGCACGCTCGTCGGTTTCCACGGGGCCCTGGGTGGCGACTATTTCCTGCACCCGCACTTTGCCCTCGGCGCCGAGGCCGGGGTCCAGGGCACGTTCGGGATGGACATCGAGGAGCAGGGGGCGGCCGGCCAGCGCTTCGGTGTGAGCGCCGCCGGCACGTACGCCGCCGTGCGGGTTACCGTGGTGTTCTGAACGCGGGGCGCAGGACGCCGCCGCCGCGGGGGCGTGCGCCTTACGCCAGCGCCTGGAGCCGCTCGACCAGCACGGCCGCGCTGGGCACCCGGTCGTCGGCCTCCTTGGCGAGCAGCTGGCCGATCAGCTCGTCGAGCCCCGGCGGCACGCCGGCGATCAGCTCACCCGCCCGCTTCGGGGGCTCGCTCAAGACCCTCGTGAACAGCCCCATCACGGTCCCCGCCGTGATCGGCAGGTCCCCGGTCAGCAGCTCGAACAGCACCACGCCCACGGAGTAGAGGTCGGCGCGGGCATCCACCTCTTCACCGCTCAGCTGTTCGGGCGACATGTACATCGGCGTGCCCACGATCAGCCCCGCCTGGGTGTGGTGACCCGTCCGCTCGGCCAGACGTGCCACGCCGAAGTCCATGACCTTGAGCACGCCGGTGTCGTCCAGCAGCAGGTTCTGGGGCTTGATGTCGCGGTGGATCACGCCCATCTCGTGCGCCACCACCAGCGACTCGGCCAGCTGGGTCCCGATGGCGAGCGTCGGCTCGACGCCGAGCCGGCCGCGCACATCGAGCAGCTCGCGCACCGTCAGCCCCTCGACGTACTCCATGGTGAGATACCACAGGCCGTCGAACTCGCCGAAATCGTGGGTCCGCACCACGTTGCGATGGGTGATCCGCCGCGTCAGGCGGATCTCGTCCTTGAAGCGCTCGCGCGAGTCCTCGTCCTTGACCAGCTCGGGCCGCAGCGTCTTGATGGCCACCACCTCGCCCAGCTCGCTGTCGCGCGCCTTGTACACCGTTCCCATGCCGCCCCGCCCCAGCACCGACTCGATGGTGTAGCGCCCGGCGAAGGTCTCGCCCGAGCGCAGCCGGTCGTTCTCGGGGCTCACCGCGAAGTCGCCGGTCTTGCGCGCCACGGTGATCTCACCCTTGAGCAGGTCGAGCCGGCCGCGCAGCCGCCGCTCGCGCTCCCCGACCTCGGTCGCCATGCGGTCCATCACCCGTGCCAGGCGGCCCACCGCGTCGCCGCGCTGCGCCACCTCGCCGAGCTGGCCCGGCCGGTACGCGCCCGCCTCCACCGCGCTCGCGGCATCGGTCACGACGCCCAGGGCCCGCACCAGGTCGCGCTCCTGGTCGCGGAAGCGCTTTTCGGCCAGCGAAGCGGCCAGCCGCGCCCGCAGGATCACCGGCTCGAACGGCTTGGGGAGGTAGTCCACCGCGCCCGCCTCGATGCAGCGCGCGATGGCCGACAGCTCGTCGAGCGCCGAGATCATGATGACCGGCACGTCGTGCGTGGCGGGATCGACCTTGAGCCGCTCCAGCACCGCCAGGCCGTCCAGGTCGGGCATGAGCACGTCGAGCAGCACCACGTCCACCGGCTCCCGCGCCATGAGCGCCAGCGCCTCGTGGCCGCCGGCCGCCGTCAGCACCGCGTAGCCCTCGCGCTGGAGCCGCCGGCCGAGCAGGTCGCGGTTGCCCTCTTCGTCGTCCACGACCAGCACGCGCGCCTTGCCGGTGTCGGCCACCGTGCCCCCGTGCCCCTGTGCCCCGGTGCCCCGCTCCTTTTTGGGGACCAGCCGCGCCGCCGCCGCTTCGATGCGGTGCAGGTCCTCGATGAACGTGGGCGTGGGCGCCTCGCCGCTGGCTTCGAGGATCGAGCGCACCGCGTCCACGATGCGGCGCTGCGGCTCCTCGAGCCGCACGTACAACCCCGTCAGCTCGCCCGGCTCGATCGCGTCGCGGGTCGGAGCCAGGACCAGGCTGATGGCCTTGAGCGCGTCGCGCGCCGCCGCCAGGGTCCGCTCCAACGCCGCCCGCCGCGCCTCGTGCGACGGGCCTTCGAGATCCTCGAGCAGCATCTCGGCGTACCCGACGATGTGGTTGACCGGCGTACGCAGGTCGTGGCGCAGCGCCGCGACCGGGTTGCTGCCGGGCCCGGAGTGGCTCACTGCGCGGCCGCCGGCAGCAGCGCCGCCATCTTGCCGAGCAGCCGGTCCAGCTCGATGGGCTTGGTGTCGTAGTCGTTGCAGCCGGCCTCGAGCGCCTTGTCGCGGTCGCCCGCCATGGCGTGCGCCGTCAGCGCGATGATCGGCACCGTGGCCGTCTCCGGCGCGGCGCGCAGCTGCCGGGTGGCCTCCCAGCCGTCGACCTCGGGCAGACTCATGTCCATCAGGATGAGGTCGTACCTGCCCGCGCGCGCCATCTCGACGCCGATGCGGCCGTCCACCGCCATTTCGACCTCGAACCCCTTGCGCTGGAGCCGGCGCGACAGCATGTCGCGGTTCATCTCGTTGTCCTCGATCAGCAGGATCCTCGGCATCAGCTTCCCCTCACCGGCAGAGTCAGGATGAACGTCGAGCCGGCGCCCGGCACGCTCTCGACCGTGACGCCGCCACCCATCAGCTCGCTGAACTTCTTGGTGATCGCCAGTCCGAGCCCGGTGCCGCCGTAGCGGCTGGCCGTTGACACCTCGGCCTGCGAAAAAGACTGGAAGAGCTTCCCCATCTGCTCCTCCGTCATCCCGATGCCGGTGTCGCGGACCACGAACTCGACCCGGTCCGCGCCGTTCTTCCGGACGCCGAGCGTGATTGTCCCGTTCTCGGTGAACTTGGACGCGTTGGAGAGCAGGTTGAGGAGCATCTGGGTCAGCTTGGTGCGGTCGGCACGCAGGTCGCCCGCCTCGGCCGCGCCCTCGACCACCAGCCGGTTGGCGCGCTTCTCCACCAGCGGTCCGACCATGGCGGTCACGTCCTTCACGAGCGGCGCGACCGGGAAGTCCTCGACGAAGATCTCCATCTTGCCCGCCTCGATCTTCGAGAGATCGAGGATGTCGTTGATCAGCGACAGGAGCAGCCGCCCCGACGCTTCAATCCGCTCCAGGTCGCCGCCGAGCTGCGGGACACCGAGCTCCTCCACTTCCTCCTCGAGCAGCTCGCTGTAGCCGATGATCGCGTTCAGCGGCGTGCGCAGCTCGTGGCTCACGCTGGCGAGGAACTGGCTCTTGGCGCGGCTGGCCTCCTCCGCCTCCCGGCGCGCCTTGAGCAGCTCGGTAATGTCGTGGTAGAGCGCCATGGCACCGACGGGCGTGCCGTCAACCACCACGGAGACGCCAAGCCCCTCGATGTCCACCAGCGTGCCGTCCTTGCGACGGCGCTGGCTGATCATCTTGACCCGCTGGTGTGACAGCGCCTGCTGCGTGTAGGCCATCGCTTCCTGCCGTGTCGCCTCGGTCGTGATCAGGTCGTCCAGCTTGCGGCCCACGACCTCGGCCTGGGTATACCCGTACATGCTCTCGAACGCCGGGTTGCACGACACCACGTTCTCGGCGAGATCGAGCGTCGCGATCGCGACCGGATTGTTCGCCACCAGCTCCTGGAAGTACTGGCGCTGCTGCTGCGCCGCAGTGAACAGCCGGGCGTTCTCGATGGCGATCGCGGCCTGCGGCGCGAAGAGGTTGAGGAGCCTGAGATCGTCGGCGCCGAACTGGCGCGCCGGGTCGCGGTCCATGAAGGCGATGGCGCCCACCAGGTGCCCGCCGATCAGCAGCGGCGCGACCATGACGGCGTGGAAGTCCACCGCCGCGTATTGCGGCGAGCGGCCCGACCACGCGTGGTAGCTGGGGATGAGGAGGGGCTCGTGGGTCCGGGCCACGTGGCCCATCGCTCCTTCGCCCAGCTTCATCCGGGTGCCGGTGGTGGCCTTCCGGCCGATGTTGTGGCTGGCGACGATCTCCAGCTCCTCGGCCGCCGCGTCGTAGATCGCCAGCTCGCCATGGCTCACGCCGAGCAGGCGCACGGCCCGCTCCAACACCGCGGTCAGCACGGTGGAGAGGTCGAGCCGCCCGGCCAGGTCGGCCATGGTGGCGCGCAGCGCTTCCTGCTCGTCGGCCCGGGCCCGCTCGGCCCGCAGCAGCCGGGCGCGCCCGATGGCGATCCCCGCCTGGTTGGCCGCCGCCGCCAGGATCTTGAGGTCGCCGTCGTCGAACGCGTCGGGGCGGTTGCTCTCGACCACCAGCACGCCGACCAGCTCGCGGTTGGCCAGGATCGGCACGTCCACCTCCGAGCCCTCGTTGCGGGTCGGCAGGTAGCGCGTCTCCTCGGTCACGCGCGGCGTGTAGTGAATGCGGCCGTCGAGCAACGGCCGCTCGCTCAGGCCCTGCCCAGGGCGGATGCGCAGGCCCGACGGCGCCTGCTTCCACCCCTCGCTGGCCACCAGCACGCGATCGCCGCTGGCCTGATCCACCAGCAGCACCGCCACGAAATCGTAGCCCAGCGCCTCGCCGTAGAGGCCGACAACCACCGCGCGGCAGACGTCGGTCTCGCTTTCGGCTTCGGCGATGCCGGTACTGAGGCGCAGCAGCGCCTCCTGCCGCGACGCGGCGGCGGGGCGGCGCGGCTTCCTGGCGCGGGCGCGGCCCTTCGGTGTGGCGCGTTTCATGCCCGCGTCTCCACCGGCAGCCGCACCTCGAAGCAGGAGCCCGCGCCGGGCTCGCTCGTCACGGTGATCGTGCCGCCGAGCATCTCGCAGAACCGTTTGCTGATCGCCAGGCCGAGGCCCGTGCCGCCGTACTTGCCGGCGGTCGAGGCCTCGGCCTGCGCGAAGGCCTCGAACAGCCTGGCCAGCTGCTCCGGGGTCATGCCGATGCCGGTATCGCGCACCCGCAGCACCAGCCACTCGCCGGCGGCCGCCGGGCCGTTCATCCGTTCCGCTTCGAGGGTGACGACCCCGCGCTCGGTGAACTTCGCCGCGTTGGAGAGGAGGTTCAGAACGACCTGCCGCATCCGCGTCGCGTCGGAGCGCACCGTGCCGAGCGCGCCGCCCCATCGCGCTTCAAGCCGATTGCCGCGCTTCTCCACCAGCGGGCGGACCGTCTCGACCACCGGCGCCAGGGCGTCGCGCACGTCGAACGTCTCGAGGTGCAGCTCCATGCGCCCCGCCTCGATCTTCGACAGGTCCAGCACGTCGTTGATCAGGCCCAGCAGGTGCCGTCCGGCCGACTGGATGCGCTCGAGGTCGGGACGCAGCGCCTCCCGCCCGTCCGCCACGGCGTCCTCCAGCAGCAGCTCGCTGTAGCCCAGGATGGCGTTGAGGGGCGTGCGCAGCTCGTGGCTCATGCTGGCCAGGAACCGGCTCTTGGACTGGCTCGCCTCCTCGGCGGCGCGCCGCGCGGCCAGCAGCTCGCTCACGTCGTGATACAGCGCCATCATGCCGACGCGGGTCTGGCCCACCATCACCGGGATGGTATACAGCTCCACGTCCACCAGCGTGCCGTCGCGGCGGCGGCGCCGGCCCATGCCGCTGGTGGTCCGGCCCGCCTCGCCCGCCTCGGTGTAGGCGCGCGCTTCGGCGAGGGTGCTCTCGGTGGTCACCAGCTCGTCGAGGTTGCGGCCGAGCACCTCGTCCTGGCGCCAGCCGAACAGCGCCTCGAAGGCGGGGTTGCAGGAGGTGATCCGGTCCTCGAGGTCGAGGTTGACGATGGCGACGGGGTTGTTGAGCACCAGGCTGTCGAAGTAGCGCTGCGCGGCGGCGTACAGCCGCGCGTTCTCGATGGCGACCGCGGCCTGCGGCGCGAACAGCATCAGGCGCCGCAGGTCGGCATCGCCGAAGCGCCGGGACGGATCGGAGTGCACGCTGGCGATCGCGCCCACCAGCCGCGAGCCGATCAGCAGCGGCGCGGCCATCACCGCCTGCACGCTGGAGTGCTCGTACTGGGATGAGTGTCCGGCCCACTCCTGGTAGCGTCCGATGATCAAGGGCTGGTGCGTCTGCGCCACCTGGCCCATCGCGCCCTCGCCCAGCGCCATGCGGGTGCCGACGGCGTTGGTCTCCATGTTGTGGCTGGCGGCGATGACCAGCTCACGCTTGTCCTCCTCGAAGATGGCCAGCTCGCCGCCGTCCACGCCGAGCAGGCTCACCGCGCGCTCGAGCGCCGCCTGGAGCAGCTTGGACAGCTCCAGCTCGCCGGACAGGTCGGCCATGGTGTCGAGCAGCGCCTGTTGCTCCCCGGCCCGTTCACGCTCGGCCGAGTAGAGCCGAGCGTTCTCGATGGCGACCGCGGCCTGGGCGGCGAACAGGTTCAGCAGCCGCACGTCGGCCTCGCCGAACTTGCGCGCCGGATCGGCGTGCACCGCGGCGATCGCGCCGACGAGCCGCTGGCCGATGCGCAGCGGCACGACCATCACCGCCTGCACCGTGTCCTGGGTGTATTTGCCGGACCGGCCGCTCCACGCCTGGTAGCTGGGGATGATGAGCGGCTCCTGGGTGCGTGCCGCGTGGCCCATCGCGCCCTCGCCGAGCGCCATCCGCGTGCCGGTCGAGTCCGTCCCCATCCGGTGGCTGGCGACGATGACCAGCTCCTCGGCCGCTTCGTCGTACACGGCCAGCTCACCCCCGGTCACGCCGAGCAGCGCGACGGCGCGCTCGAGCACCGCCCCGAGCAGCTTGTCCAGCTCCAGCTCGCCCGAGAGGTCGGCCAGCGTGTCGAGCAGGGCCCGCTGCTCGGACGCGCGCCGCCGCTCGGCCTCGAGCAGCCGCGCCCGCGCGATCGCCATGCTCGCCTGGTGCGCCGCGGCGCCGAGGATCTCGAGATCCCCCTGGCCGAACGCGGTGCCGCCCGCGCGCTGCACCACCAGCTCGCCGATCGCGCTCTGGTTGACGAGCAGCGGGATGCGCAGCTCGGCGGCGCCCGTGTCCGCCGCGCCGAACCGGCCGGCGCTCGCGCGGAGCCCCGGCTCGAAGCGCTCGGTGCCCGCGAGGTAGACGCCCACGCCGTCGAAGCCGAAGGCTTCGTGGCACAGGCCTTCGGCGGCGCCACGGCACACCTCCTCTTCCGTCGGCGCCTCGGCGATCCGGGTGCTGAGCCGGAGCAGCGCCGAGCGCATCCGAGCCGCGCCGATCTCGGCGCTCACGGGCTGTCCGCCGCCCGCGGGGGGGGCGCGGTCACCGGGAGCCGCACGGTGAAGGTGCTGCCGCGGCCGGGCTCGCTGGCCACGGTGATGTCCCCGCCCAGCAGTCGGCACAGCCGGCGCGAGATGGCCAGCCCCAGCCCGGTGCCGCCGTAGCGCGCCGCGATGCTGGCGTCGGCCTGCACGAAGGCCTCGAACAGCCGCCCGGCTTGCTCGGGCGTCATGCCGATGCCGCTGTCGGACACGGCGAAGACCACCCAGTCGGTGTCGCGCCGCACGTCGAGCGCGATCGTCCCGTGCTCGGTGAACTTCGACGCGTTCGACAGCAGGTTGAACAGCACCTGGCGGATGCGGGTTTCGTCCGAGTGCATGGTGCCGGGGTCGTCCAGGCAGCGCACCGTGAGCGTGTTGGCCTTGCGCGCCACCAGCGGCTCGACCGTGGCGGTGACTTCGTCCAGCACACGCCGCAGCGGAAACGGCGCCGCGACCACCTCGACCCGGCCGGCCTCGATCTTCGACAAGTCGAGCACGTCGTTGATGAGCGACAGCAGGTGGCGGCCCGCGCCCCGGATCTTGTCGAGATCGCCCGCGAACGTCGGCAGCCGCCGGTCCTCGGCCTCCTCGCGCAGCAGCTCGCTGTAGCCGATGATGGCGTTGAGCGGGGTGCGCAGCTCGTGGCTCATGCTGGCGAGGAACTGCGTTTTGGCGCGGTCGGCCGATTCGGCGTCGTGGCGCGCCTTGAGCAGCTCGGTGATGTCGTGGTACAGCGCCATGAGGCCGACCCGCTCCCGGCCCACCACCACCGGCACGGCGAGGATCTCCACGTCCACCAGGGTGCGGTCCTTGCGCACCCGCCGCCCGGTGCCGTGGATGGCGCGGTCGGTCGCCTCCTGGGTGTACGCCTCCGCTTCGCGGCGCGTGGCCTCGGTGGTGATGAGCGGGTCGAGCTCGTGGCCCAGCACCTCCGCTCCGGCATAGCCGAACAGCTCCTCGAAGGCGGGATTGCAGAGCGTAATGCAGCCCTTCTGGTCCAGCGCCACGATGGCGACCGGGCTCTCGCGCACCAGCGACTCGAAGTATGCCTGCTGCCGCTGGATGCCGGTGAACAGCCGCGCGTTCTCGATGGCCACCGCGACCTGCGGCGCGAACAGGTTGAGCAGCCGCAGGTCCTCGTCGCCGAACACCCGGTTGGGGTCCGAGTGGATGGTGGCGATGGCGCCGACCAGTCGCTTGCCGATCAGGAGCGGCGCGGCCATCACCGAGTGGACCGGAACGTCGGCGTATTTGGCCGACTGGCCCAGCCATTCGTGGTAGGACGGGATGATGATGGGCTCGCGCGTCATGGCCACGTGGCCCATCGCGCCTTCGCCGATCCTGAGCCGGGTGCCGGTGGAGTCCTTGCCGATGTTGGCGCTGGCCAGCACCTCCAGCTCGCCGGCCGGCTCGTCGAGGATGGCCACCTCGCCGCCGGTGACGCCGAGCAGCGCCACGGCGCGGTTCAGCACCACCTGGAGCACGCGGTCGAGCTCCAGGTCGCCGGCCAGCGCCGCCATCGAGTCGAGCAGCGCCGCGTGCTCGTCGGCGCGGTGGCGTTCCTGGGCCAGCAGCCGGGTGCGGGCCAGCGCGATGCCCGCCTGGTCGGCCGCGGCGGTGAGGATCTCGAAGTCGTCCTCGCCGAAGGCATCGGGCTCGCTGCTCTCGACCACCAGGACGCCGATCGTGGCGCCATCCACCACCAGCGGCACGTCCACCTCGGAGCCGCTGGCGAGGCTGGCGATGTAGCTGGCGTCGCGGGTCACGTCGGGGGTGTAGTGCAGCCGGCCGTCGGCCATGGCGCGGGCCGAGATGCCGGCGCCGGGCGCCACCCGGTAGTTCTCGGGGAAGCCGGACCAGCCGACCGAGGAGCGCAGCACCCGCTCGCCGGTCGCGGGGTCGAGGAGGAACAAACCCAGAAAGTTGTAGCCGAGCGCCTCGTCGTGGAGCCCGCGCACCACCGCGTCGCAGATGGCCACCTCGTCGTGCGCCGCGGCGATGCCGGTGGACAGGCGCAGCAGCGCCGCCTGGCGTCGGGCGAGGTGGTTGACCTGCGGTGCCCGGGACGAGGTCAGCGCATCACCCTCGGAGGTGTCAGCTGGATGGCACCGCGGGTGAGCCCGCCACCGTCGCGTACGTCGCCGTGTCGGCCCCGCTCGGGGCCGGATGCCGGTGGCCGCGGCAGGCGCGGCGCGTCAAACGCCCGTGATTCTCGCCTCCCCGGCCGTCCCCGTCAACGGCGGCCCGCCAACTGGCGGCTCGCGCGCCGCGCGTCGAGGCGCAACGGCCCGGGCCCGAGGCGTTCGATCGACGGGGCGCCGCCCGGCGTGGCCAGGTTCTTCATGAACCTCGCCACCTGGCTTCGGGATCTGCCCGAGATGCCCTGACCCCTGCTTGCCGGCGGGGACCGCATCATCGGCTGGAACGATTGCGCGCCTGTCAAGCGCGGTCACCGGGCGTACATCGGGCGTCGCGGTCTGCTACCAGCTCAGCCAGTAGCTGGCCTTCACCAGGAACAGGTTGTCCGGCCGGAGGTCGAGCAGGCTGCTGAAGTCGCTGCCCACCGACCGCGTGCCTTCCGAGCCGGCGAAGTCCGACCGCCCCTGCTGCCAGACCAGGAACAGCGTCGAGCCGGGCCGGTACTCCCAGCGGAACACCACGTTGGAGTTGAACGACCGGAAGTTGAAGCCGCCCGGCGCGTACGCCGGGTCCACGTAGGGCTGGTAGCGCGCGTCGTAGTCGTCCGCGCGCGGCGTCGGCGACAGCTCGCGCACGTTCGAGTACGTGCCCTTGCTCACGAACGGCGCGGCGTACACCTGGATCGAGGTCGTCCGGGTCAGCGTGTAGTCGAACCGGACGTTGAACGACGCCTCCGTCTGTTCCAGGTGCGCGAACCGGTAGTGCCGGCTGCCGAGCGTGTCCAGGAAGCCGCGCGGCTGGTTGTCGCGCGTCGCGCGGGTGAAGTTGAACCCGAAGCTCGGGGTCAGGCGGGACGACAGGCGCACGTTGACGCCGCCGTTCGTGTTGTGCCGCGTCGAGCGCCCGCCGCTGCTGCGCGAAAAGTTGAAGAAGATCCAAGGCACGATCCGCCGCCGGCCGTCGAACTCGAAGCCGAACCACGGGGCCAGGTACGCGTCCTGCCGCACGGCGGGCCCGCCACGGGTGCAGTCGAAGTCGCAGAACGTCGAGCCGAGCTGCCCGATCGTGCCGCCGGCGTGCACCCAGATCCGGTTGGGCAACTGGATGTGCGTGTTGGTATTGAATGCCCGCTCGGTCGGCATGCCGTGCGCGGTCCAGTACTGCCACCAGTTGAAGTTCCAGAACAGCTGCCGCTGCACCCGGCTGGCCCGGTCGGTGCGCAGCTGCATCCACGTGGCCCAGCTCTGCCGGTCGGCGCGCTGCATGAACCCCATGTCGTTGGGCTCGAATCCGGCCGAATAGCGCTGGTAGCTGGTCTGCCAGCGCAGCAGCCGGCCGCCGACCTTGCCGCCCTGGATCTCCTGGGCGTTGCCGGTCAGCGCCGTGCGCGTGGAGTCGAACGTCACGCCTCCGTCCGGGCGCTGCAGGAAGTGCACCGGACTCGTCTGGGTCAGGGCGATCGCCCGGGCATCCCCCGCCACGCGGCTGAAGTCCAGCGAGCCGCCGACCTCGTAGCGGCCGCGGAGGAACCGGTGCCGGAAGTCGAACGCGCCCACGTACGCGGACTGCCGGAGCCACGGGCTGGTCACGGCGTCGAGGTCGCGGTGCACCATCGTGAGCATGCCGCCGATGCCGCTTTCGCCGCGGCGGAAGTCCTGCTGGAGGCGCGCGGCGAAGTAATTGGTCGTGGGCTCGATGGTCGTGTCGCCGCGCCCGCCGATCCGCTGGGTCACCGCGTTCACCGCGGCCACGTTGAGCCCGCCGGCCAGCCGGCCCGTGACCTTCCCGGCGCCGAGGATCCGCGAACTGGTGGGCGAGCTGGCCGCGCCGTACAGGCCGCCCAGCTGAGGCGACCGCCCGATGCGGCGCGAGTAGAACAGGTTCTCACCGCTGCAGTTGACCACGTTGCAGTTCACCGAAAACGAGAACAGCCCGGCGCCCTCCACGAAGAAGGGCCGCCGTTCGCCGAAGAACGTCTCGAAGGCGCTGAGGTTCAGCACCGCCGGGTCGGCCTCGACCTGGCCGAAGTCCGGGTTCACCGTCGCGTCGAGCGTCAGGTTCGAGGTCAACCCGTATTTCACGTCCGCGCCGATCGCGAAGCCCTGCTCCCGCTCGAACCCGCCGCCCACGGCGAGCTGCGAGGTATTCTTGGCCACGCCGTACGGTGTCACTTCCAGCCGCCGCGGCGACGCGAGGCCGACCAGCCCCGTGAGCACGCCGAACTGCGACGGCATGCCGGGCCGCGAGCGGCGGAACACCGGCCAGCTCTCCCGCTCCGAGTAGCGCTGCAGGTCGCGCCACACCGCGAAGCCGAACGTGTGCTGCTCACCCGGCGGGTAGCGGAGCTGCGACAGCGGGATCCGGTACTCGGCCGTCCAGCCAAGCGAGTCGACCGTGGTCGCCACGTCCCACACCGCGTCCCAGGCGTCGTCCTCGTTCCCGTCGTTGCTGATCGCCATGTCGATTCTCACGCCCGCCGGGTTCACGCCGAACTCGAAGCCCGAACGGCGGTCGTGATACGAATCCACCATCACCCAGATCTTGTCGGTCGCGGTCCAGGTGTCGCGCCGCGCCAGGAGCCGGAGAATGCTGTCGGGATGGGGATCGAACGCCCGCACGAACACGTACAGGTGACGCGGGTCGTACGCGACGCGTGCCTCGGTGCGATACCGCGCGGGCGCGTCCTCGGTGGGCTGCCATTGGCGCAGCTCGGTGATCGGCTGCGCGGTAGCCCAGAAGGCCTCATCGTCCCGGCCGTCGATGACGGGGGGTGCGGGTGCCCGGACGGCGGTCGCGGTCGGCGCCGCCGGTTCCGGGCGGACAGGTTGGGCCGGTCGTGCGGCGCCGGGTGCGGGCGCCTGCAGGGCCAGGGCGAGCACGGCCACGAAGGACGACACGAGTTCCCTCGGCTGCGGGTTTCTCCTTGGACAACCACAAGTGTAGTAATGGTTGGTCCGGCCACGGTGCGCCCGTTTCAATCTGCGAACCGGCCTGCCGGTGGGACGGGCCGGCCCGGGTCAGGCGCCGCGTGTCAGGCTGTCGAGGCGTGGAGCCGGAATGCCTGCAGTCGTGGAGGGGCCAGGGCTTCGGTGATCCGGACGCGCACCGAACGCGCGGTTACGGGCTCGAAGACGTCGATCTTCCGGTAGCCGACGGTCGTGCCGCGCGCCACCTGCTGCCAGCCGGCGGCGGTCTCGGCTTCCACCACGTAACCGGCCACCACCTGCCCGGCGCGGATGTCTTCCTCGAGCACCGACTGGTCGAACGGGACGGGGCGGGGCAGTTCCCGCGTGAGCGCGCGATCCTCGCGCCGCTGGCGCGCACCGGCGGCGAGGTCGGCGCCGTCGACTGCATCCCGACGCTGCCGGAACGCCATGAGCGCCGCCACGTCGCGCTCACCGAGCAGACCGTCGCGCGTGGGCGGCACGTTGAGCAGCAGCTTGCTGTTGCGCCCGACCGACGTGCGATACAGCTGGAGCAGGTCGTCGGCGCTGCGCACCCGCGCATCCTCCGCCGGGTGCCAGAACCAGCCGGGCCGGATGGACACGTCGGTCTCGGGCGGGCGCCACACGGCACCGTCCGCGTGACCCTGCTGGAGGATGCGCCCGGTCTCCTCGCCCTGCCAGAAGCCCGGATGGGGCACCGCCGCCGGGTCGAACGTGGACCAGCACGTTTCGCCTGCCACGCCGCGCTCGTTGCCGACCCAGCGCACGTCCGGGCCGGCGTCCGAGAAGACGACTGCTTCCGGCTGCAACCGCCGCACCGGGGCAAACGTACGCGGCCAGTCGTACACCTGGCGCCGCCCGTTGGGCCCCTCGCCGTTGGCGCCGTCGAACCACACTTCGACCAGGGGGCCGTAGTTCGTCAGCAGCTCGGTGAGCTGCGCAATGAACACGTCATTGTACCGCTCGGAGTCCCCGTACGCCGGATGATTGCGGTCCCACGGCGAGCAATAGAGCCCGAGGCCGAGCCCTTCCGCGCGGCAGGCGTCCGCCACCTCGCGCACCACGTCGCCCTGGCCGCCGCGGAACGGCGAGCGCGCCACGGAATGCGTCGTGGTACGGGTGGGCCAGAGACAGAACCCGTCGTGGTGCTTGCCCGTGAGGACGAGTGCCCGGAACCCCGCCGCGCGCGCTGTGCGGGCCCACTGCCGGGCGTCGAGCGCCGCGGGCGCGAAGATCGCGGGATCCTCGCGCCCGTCGCCCCACTCGCGGTCGGCGAAGGTGTTGACGCCGAAATGGAGGAACAGCGCCAGCTCGTCGCGTTGCCACGCCAGCTGCGATGGGCTGGGCCGCGGTCTTGCGGCGGCTTGCGTGGTGCCGGTGCGGTGCGCGCACCCCGCGACGCCGCCGGCCACCGCGGTGAGAAACGCGCGCCGCCCTAGCCATTGCCTGTTCTGTGCCACGGTGCCCCTGTGCCCCCGTGCCCCGCCTCTTACAGCCGCCACCCGCTCCGATAGGGAGGATCGGTGAATTCGGTGGGCACCGCAGACACGAATTGCCCCGTGGCCGGGTTCACCTCGAGGCTCGTCCCCATCCGCTGCGCGATGCACCCCAGCAGGATCATCTCGGTCAGCCCGGTCGCGTGGTTCTGGAAGTCCGAGCCGCACCGCGTGTTCGTGGTGATGGCGTTGATCCACTCGGGGTACACGCCACGGGTGCGCGGATAGCGCTGCTCGAGCGGATGCTCGGTGACCTGGCGCATGCGGTCCGCGTTGAGCAGCCGCGGGTTCTCCGCGTACACGCCGGCCACGAGCTTGCCCTCATCGCCGATCCACAGTTGGCCGCCGTCTTCCGCGAACGGCCACAGCTGGTCGGCCGGCCACTCGGCCGGCTTGGGCGGCACCAGCGCCCCGTCGCGCCACACCACGGTGACCGCGGGCCGGGTGCCGCGTGCCGGGTACTGGAACGTCACGCGCGAGCTGCGGGGCGCGGTTTCGAGGAACAGCTGGCTGCACTCGGCGTCGATCCGGCTCGGATAGCCGAGCTCGAGGATCCAGTAGGCCGCGTCCATCAGGTGACACGCCATGTCGCCCAGGGCGCCGGTGCCGAAGTCCCACCAGCCGCGCCATCGGAACGGGGCGTACGCCGGGTTGTAGGGCCGCTCGGCCGCGGGGCCGAGCCACAGGTTCCAGTCGAAGGTGGGCCGCGGTACGTGCAGCTCGGTCGGGCGTTGAATGCCCTGGGGCCAGATCGGGCGATTGGTCCAGAAATGGACCTCGCGCACCGGCCCGATGAGCCCGGCCTCGACCCACTCGCGCAGGATGCGCACGCCCTCGTTGGCGTGGCCCTGGTTGCCCATCTGCGTGATGATCCGGGGCCGCTGGCGTGCCGCCTCGCGCACCGCCCGCGCCTCGGCCAGCGTGCGGGTCAGCGGCTTCTGGGTGCGTACGTGCTTCCCCGCGCGCAACACCGCCATCGTGATGGCCGCGTGGGTGTGGTCCGGCGTGGAAACGGTGATCGCGTCCACGTCGCGCTCCCGCTCGATCAGCAGGCGCCAGTCCCGGTAGCGGCGCGCCTGGGGATGCGACCGGAACGCGTCGGCCGCCGCGTCGTCGTCCACGTCGCACAACGCCGCGAGGTTCGCGCCCGCCTGCACCAGCCCGCGCACGTCGTTCCGCCCCATGCCCCCGACGCCGATGCACGCCACGGTCACCGTGTCGCTCGGCGCCTGATAGCCGCGGCCCAGCACGCGTCGCGGCACGATCGTGGCCGCGAGACTGGTGCCGGCGACATCACGCACGAAGCTGCGGCGCGGAATACGCGTTGGGCGCATGGAGGCTCCTTGCACGGGAACGACGGCAGTCGGCCGTCGGCCGACGGCCGCAGACACGGACCTGCGCGCGGCCGGGCCGAAACTACGGCCCGCACCCGTGCCGCGCTACCGCGCTGAAACCTCCCCTTGACGGGTCCGTAGGGGGTATGCTACCGTAGTAGCATACTGCTAGTGTGGTAGCACACAGGAGGCGTTCCATGGCGGGACCAACGCTCCACAATCTGGGCCGGCGCGAGCGGCAGATCGTCGAAGCCATCTACCGGCTGGGCCGTGCCACGGTGGGCGAGGTGCTGGCCGAGCTTCCCGATCCGCCGAGCTACTCGGCGGTGCGCGCGATGCTGGGCAAGCTGGAGCGGAAGGGGTACGTGCGGCACGTGGAGGACGGACCCCGCTATCTCTATCTGCCGTCGGTGTCCACGGAGCGGGCGCGGCGCACGGCGATGCAGCATCTGGTGAACACGTTTTTCCAGGGCTCCGTCGAGTCGGCGGCGGCGGCGCTGCTGCGGATGGTCGATGCCCAGGTGGATCGGGCGACACTCGAGCGCCTCGCCGCGCAGGTGGCGGAGGCCCGGAAGGAAGGCCGGTGATTCCCATGCCCTTCGCACTCGACGTGGCCATCAAGGCCTCGCTGCTGCTCCTGCTCGCGGCCGCCACGGTGGCCGTTGCCCGCCGCGCCGCGGCGGCGGAACGGCATTTCGTGTGGACGCTCGCTCTGGCCGGCCTGCTCATCCTGCCGGTGCTCGCGGTCGCGCTGCCGTGGCGGCTGCCCGTCGTGCCGGCACCGGTGGCGCGGCCGACTGCCTCGCAACCGGACCAGGCGGCTTCCGACGTCCCGGCGTTCCGTGTCACGGCCCCGCAGGAGGGCGCGGGCGATGCGCGAACCGCTCTCCCGGCGGCACCGCGTTCGGTCGGTGCGGAGCCCGCGAGTCCGGCGCCATCGCCCCGGTCGAGCCTGCTCGACGCGTGGTCGCTCGAGCGCGGCCTGCGCGCCGTGTGGATCGTGGGCCTCGGCCTCGTGCTCGCGCGCCTGCTCGTCGGCGTGCTGGCGTTGCGCTGGCTGCTGCGCGGCGCCCGCGAGGTCGGCGACCGGGAATGGATCGCGGCGCTCGAGGCGGCATCGGAGCGGCTCGATCTCACGGCCCCGGTCCGCCTGCTCGAGAGCCCCCACGCCAACATGCCGATGGCCTTCGGCGTGCGGCGGCCCGTGGTCATCCTGCCCATGGAAGCCGACGCCTGGCCGGCCGAGCTGCGCGAGACGGTGCTGCTGCACGAGCTGGCGCACGTGCGGCGCGGCGATGTGCTCTCGAACCTGGTTGGGCAGGTCGCCTGCGCGGTGTACTGGTTCCATCCGCTGGTGTGGGGCGCGGCGCGGCGGCTCCGCATGGAAGCCGAGCGCGCGTGCGACGACCTCGTGCTCCGGGCCGGCGCGCCGCCCTCGGCGTATGCCGGACACCTGCTCGAGATGGCGCAGACGGCGGGCACGATGCGCGCGCTCGCGCTTGCCGTGCCGATGGCGCAGCGGTCGGAGTTCGAGGGCCGCGTGCTCGCGATTCTGCAGCCCGACGTCGCGCGCCATCCGCTCAAGCGTCATGCCGCCGCGTTCGGCGCGTTTCTTCTGGCGGCGGTTGCCGTGCCGCTCGCGGCGCTGGGGCCGGCCCGTCCGGAGTCGGCGCAGGCCGAGTCGCGCGCGACGCGCGCCGAGGTGGCGCAGGCGGCTCCCGTGGCGCACGCCGAGGCGGTGCATGCGGCCGAGCTGCAGGCGCCGACCGCCAATCCCGACCCGAGGCCGAGCCCCGATCCCGACCGGACCACCAGCCCTAACCAGGACGCCGAGCAGTTGCCCCAGGGTGGAGCGACGGCCACGGCGGGCCTGATCGCGGCGCTCGCGGACGACGATCCGGCGGTGCGGCTGGCGGTGGTGCACGCGCTCGGCGAGCGGCAGGACACGGCCGCGATCAACGCGCTGCTCCAGGCGCTGCGGCGTGATCCGTCGCGCGAGGTCCGGAGAATGGCGGCGTGGGCGCTGGGTGAGGTCGAGGATGCGCGCGCGGTGCCCGGCCTCGTGGCGGCGCTCCGGGAGGAGCGGGACGTCGAGACCCGGCGGCAGATCGTCTGGGCGCTCGGCGAGATCGAGAGCGTGGACGCGGTGAGCGGCCTGGGCGCGGCGCTGCGCACCGAGGACGACCCCGAGACCCGGCGGATGATCGTGTGGGCGCTTGGCGAGATTGAAAGCGCCGATGCGGTGCCTCATGTGGTGGCGGTGCTGCGCGATGCCGACGTGGAGCTGCGCACCAAGGCCGCCTGGGCGCTGGGCGAGATCGAGAGTCCGGCGGCGGTCGAGCCGCTGGCGACCGCGCTGGCGCAGGAGCGCGTGGTGGAAGTGCGCGAGATGATCGTCTGGGCGCTGGGTGAGATCGAAGACGTTCGCGCCGCGCCGGCGCTCGAGGCCGCCCTTCGCGACACGTCGCTGATCGTGCGTCGCAAGGCGGTGTGGGCCCTCGGCGAGCTGGACGAGCTGCGCACGGCGCCGGCCGGCCTGATCGCGGCGCTCCGGGACGCGGACCGCGAGGTGCGCCGGACCGCCGCCTGGGCGATGGGCGAGATCCAGGATCCGGCCGCGGTCCCCGGCCTGGTCGCGCTGTTGCGGGATGCCGACCTCGAAACCCGGCGCACCGCGGTCCACGCGCTCGGCGAGATCCGGGGCACGGCGGCCGTCGAGGCGCTGGTGGCCGCGCTGCGCGACGAGGATCCCGAAATCCGCCGGCTCGCGGCCCAGGCGCTCGGGAACCGGTGAGGCGTGGAGCCGAGGCGTGGAGGCGTGAAGGCGTGAGGCGACACCCATTGGACGGTCGCGTCGCTCTTTGGCTGCTCGCCGGCGCGCTGGTGCCGGCAGGGCTCGTGGCGCAGGCACCGCGGCGCGACGAGGCAGCCGCTGCGACGGCCATTCTGGCGGCGGGACGGGGCGCTACCCCGGTGCTCTGCGAGCTGGCAGCGCGCACTATCGAGTCGCAGTGGGGCTGGGGTGGCGGCGGGGACATCCGGGCGCCCCGGGACGCCGCCGTGCGTGCGGCGCTGCTCATCGCCAACCACCGGCTCGCCGACCCGGCGGCCGTGCCGTTGCTGAGCGCCGCGCTCGCGGACGCCGATGCGTGCGTGCGGCGGCTCGCGGCGCCGCTGTTGGGGCGGCTCGATCATCCCACGGCCCGGGCGGCGCTCCGCGCGGCGCTGCGCGACGAAAGCTCCACGACGCGGGAGGCCGCGGCGTTCGGACTCGGGTTCACGGAGGACCCTGCCACGATCCCCGCGCTGCTGGGCGGCCTGCAGGATCCGGTCGCGCGGGTGCGAGTGGCCAGCGCCTGGGCACTTGGCGAAATCGAGGACCCGCGCGCCATCGGCGCGCTGGTGCGGCTGCTGCGCGAGGACGACGACGCCGAGGTGCGCGCCGCCGCGGCGTGGGCGCTCGGGCGGATCGAAGGCTGATGCGGCGCCCGCGCTCCTGATCGCGCCCGCCGTTCAGGAGGTCGGCTTCAGGACCATCCGGCCGTACGCGATGAACGCCATGAGGAGGCCCAGCACGCCGCTCAAGATGATGGACGGGATCTCGCGGTACTGGACGTGCACCCAAACGAACACGAGGCTCTCGACCGCCAGGACCGTGGCGGCCACCACCGTGAGTGCCGGCTTCCAGTGCAAGGCGGCGGGGACGATCAGCCCGACCGTGCAGACGAGTTCGAGGATGCCGAGGCCCATCCAGGCTTCCCGCGGCAACGCGCCAAAGGACGGAACCCCCTCGCTGGCCCTGTCGAGCATGAAGACCTTCATGACGCCCGACGCTCCGTAGAGAAGCGCGGCGAGGACCTGCAGGACCCACAACAGGATGTTCATCGTGTGCTTCCTCCCTGGCTCGACACATCCGGCCTGGCCGCAGCGAACTGTCGGGAAGATGGTCGCGTCACGCCGAGCCCGTCGGATCCGCCTCGATGCGCGGGATGTCGGCCTGCAGGCTCGCCCGCATCGCCTCATCCGCGTCTTCGGCGAGGATGCGAGAATCGCCCCGATAGCCCCACGTGCCGTTCGATCCGGCGTAGGGCTCCCAATAGTAGTAGCCGTCCTCCACGGGGCCGCGGACTCGAGGAACGGCGCAGGCCGGTTGATCGCACGGCGAGCCGGCAGAGCGGACGCCGCCTCCGAACTGGCAGAACACCAGGCCCTCCGCGAAATCCACGGTGCTCTGGTTCGCATGCCGGCACCCGCCGCAGGTGCCGGGGTTCCGGGTGACGACGAGCAGGATGCTGGGTTTGACGGGCATGCGAGCAGGGCTACTCGAGCGTGACCACAACGTTGCCCTTCTTGCGCCCGGTATCCACGAGCGCGTGGGCCTCCGCGATGCGCTCGAGCGGATACGTCCGATCGATCACCGGCTTGTACACCCCCGACTCGGCCAGCTGCCGCAGCAGCTCGAGGTCCGTCGCACGCGCCGACGCCACGCCGGCCAGGACCCTGCGGCCCGCCCGCGAGGGCATGAGCAGCGACCCGACCAGCTCGCCCAGGCCCGCCACCACGAGCAGCAGCCGCCCGCCCGGCGCCATCACCGGCCGGCAGCGCGCGAACGGAGCGTTGCCCACGGCGTCGAGGATGATGTCCCACTTCTCGCCGCTGCGCGTGAAGTCCCCACTGGTGTAGTCGATCACCCGCTCCGCGCCGAGCGACGTCACCAGGTCGGCGTTGACGGCGCTGCACACCCCCGTCACCACGCCCCCGAAGTGCTTCGCGAGCTGCACGGCAGCCGTGCCTACCGCGCCGGACGCTCCGTTGATGAGCACGCGCTCGCCCGGCCGCATCCGCGCCCGGTCCCGCAGGAAGTACAGGCCGGTCAGGCCGCCGAAGGGAAGCGCGGCGGCCTCGCCGAACGACAGGTTGCGCGGCATCGGCGCGACGCTGTCCTCGCGCACCGCGACGAACTCCGCGTGGGCACCCATCTTTCCCGCGAACACCTTGTCGCCCGGCTTGAACCGGGTGACGGACGAGCCCACGGCGGCCACCTCGCCCGCGAGCTCCGTGCCGAGGACGGGGCTGCGCGGTCCGGTGATGCCGAACCCCAGGCGAATCAGGATGCCGAAGCCCCGCGGCACGTTGGCGGCGCGCAGGCGCGCGTCGCCCGCGCTGACCGTGGTGGCCTTCACCCGGACGAGCACCTCCTTCGCCTTGGGCTCGGGCTTCGGCACCTCGGCGATGGTCACCACGTCCGGCGGTCCGTAGCGATGAAAGACGGCGGCCTTCACCCGATCTCCTCTCGCAGTGCCTCGAGCTCGGCGATGACCTCGAGGTCCTTGGGGCGCCCTGCCGCCCGCTTGACGTGGATGAGCCAGGGCAGGTCGAGCAGCCTCATCTCCCGGCCGAGCAGGGCCACCGATGAGGAATGGGGCAGGAGGTCTTCGTAGCGGCCCCCGCCCACGATCTCTCCCAACAGGTCGAGCGCGCCGGCGCTCGTGCTGAGCGTGAAATTCAAGCCCGCGCGCAGGGTCGCGGCCGACCACTCGAACGGGAGTCCGGGAGGCGCACCCCGCAGGTACGGCCGGAGCGGTCTGAGCGCTTCCACCAGGCGGTCCAGGTTCGCGGGATCCCGCGAGTACGAGACATCGAGGTCGTCGGTCAGGCGGGCGCTGCCGTGTGCGCGGGCGGCGACTCCCCCGATGATGATGAAGGCCACGCCGCCATCGTGCAGGGCCGCCAGCAGGCGCTCGAGCTGCGTCACCGGGTTCGCGCGGCCCTTCGCGTTGCCCGCCGCAGCTCTTTGCTCGCCGTCTGCCAGTCGGCCAGCGACCTGATGCGCTCGTCCACGCTCTTCTTGAGGTTCTCGCGCAGCAGCGTGCGGTCCACGTCCTGCTTGTAGCACTCCACCACGGGATCGGGGGGATTCTCCGGCACGAACTCCAGCCGCAGGGTGTGCCCGGTCGCCGCCGCGCAGCGCACCAGCGTTTCGACCGTGGGATTGGCAGCCCCGGCCTCGAGGCGCGCGATGGCGGACTGCGAGGTTCCGACTCGATCGGCCAGCTCGCGCTGGGTCAGGGCGGCGCGCTGACGGGCGGCTTGGACGAGCGACGGGACCATGATATCGAACATGAGTTCAGTATATCGTACTATGTGTCGCCAGACAAGGGCTGTCGAGGCGCAACGGGCCGATGGTGAGTTCCGGCACCTCCGGACGTGGTCGCCGCCGCACGTGTCGCGCGCAGCGAGGAGCTCCGTTGCATCCGTGGCTCCCGAAGTACCGCCGGCGCTGATTCGGCCGCCGAGAATGCCGCGAGCGCGCTTTCGGCTACGCCGCCTTCGCCACCGCCGGCGCCGTAGGCGCGTTTCCCGCGGCCCGCGGCCGAAACAGCAGCGCGAAGAGGACGAGGATCACCGCGGCGCCGGTGGCCGGCACGAGCCAGATGCTGCGCCAGTCGTGCCCGCCGGTGGTGACGTACGCATCCACCACGCGGCCCGAGACGAACGCGCCGATGAAGTACCCGACGCCATTGGTCACGAAGTTGAGGAAGCCCTGCGCTGCGGCCCGGACCTTCGCGCCCGCGCGCTCGTCGGTGTAGATCTGCCCGCCCACAAAGAAGAAGTCGTAGCAGACGCCGTGCAGCAGAATGCCGAGGAAGATCAGGGCCATCCCGTTCTGCGGGTCGCCGAACGCGAACGCCACGTAGCGCAGGCTCCAGGCCGCCATGCCGCCCAGCAGGATGAGCTTGATCCCGCCGCGAGCCAGGAAGAACGGCAGCAGGATCATGAAGAAGATCTCGCTCATCTGCCCATAGGTCATGATGAATGCGGCCTCCGGCACGCGCAGCTCGTTCAGGTACGCGTTGGTGAACGCGTAGTAGAACTGGAGCGGGATGCACAGCAGGAACGAGCCGACGACGAACACGGCGAACGCGCGATCCTTGAGGAGTTGCAGCGCGTCCAGTCCCAGCGCGTCGCGCGCCGAGAACGGCGCGCCGGCGGCCGTGGGCGGAGTGTGCGGCAGCACCAGCGCGAACAGCCCCATCGCGGCCGATGCTCCCGCGGCGAGCCGCATCGGCACGGCCTGGGCGTCGGCCTTCAACACCTTGCCCACGATGACGCCCGCCACGATCCACCCGATGGTGCCGAGCACGCGGATCATCGGGAAGTCGCGTGCGGGGTTCTCGACGTAGTGGAACGCCACCGAGTTGGTCAGCGACAGCGTCGGCATGTAGCACAGCGCGTACAGGATCAGCAGCGGGTAGAAGCCGGCCCACTCGGTCTGCGTCGACACGGCCCACATCAACGCCGCGCCGATCAGGTGCAGGACCGCCAGCAGCTTCTCCGACGCGAAGAACCGGTCGGCCACCATGCCGATGAAGAACGGCGAGACCAGCGCCGCGATCGCGGTGGCGCCGTAGGCCAGGCCGATCTGCTGCCCGGAGAACCGCAGCGTCTGGCCGAGGTACGTGCCCATCGTGACGAACCAGCTCCCCCAGATGAAGTACTGGAGGAACATCATCGCCGACAGCTTGAGCCTGGTCCCGCTCACGGCAGGACGCGGATGCGGATCGAGCGGTACTCCACCCGGGCGTCGTGGTCCTGCAGGTCGATGCGCCCGCGACGGCTCATGCCGTACGCGGGCCACTGGGCGAACTTGCTGGCCTGCACCAGGCGGCGCCACTCGTCGGTCCACAGCTCGTACTCGACCACCTTCACGCCGTTCAGCCAGTGCTCGACGTGCGCGCCGTTCACGATCAGTCGCACGGCGTTCCACTCACCGGCCGGCCGCACGACGCCGGCCGGGGCGGCGTAGACGCTGTGACAGCTGCCCGCCGCCGTGAATCGCGAGCGGCCGTCCGAGTGCCGCTCATCGTCCAGCACCTGGAACTCCGGCCCGCTGTGGTACGGGGCCGCGAAGTCCTCGCTGACCCGGTACATGATGCCGCTGTTCCCGCCGGGCGGCACCCGCCACTCCAGCCTGAGCTCGAAGTTCTCGTACTCGTCCACGGTGACGATGTCGCCGCCGGGGCCGACGCGCGTCAGCGCGCCGTCCACCGCGCGCCAGCCGTCCGGCATCGTGGCGCGCCGGTAGCCGCGCCAGCCGTTCGTGGTCACGCCGTCGAACAGCAGGCGGAAGCCCTGCGCCAGCTCGTCGCTCGACAGGATGTTGGGCGGGGTGATGTCGCCGGTCGGCCGGGCCGGCGCCGGCGCG
>Ga0187893_10004108_pt1 | contig 28246 bp, 26 predicted proteins | sample MA1701074metaG_FD_139574 | JGI IMG/M metagenome (GOLD analysis project Ga0187893, IMG submission 139574) | White microbial mat communities from a basaltic lava cave in the Kipuka Kanohina Cave System on the Island of Hawaii, USA - MA170107-4 metaG ... | reverse complement strand
TGCTAAGCGCTTTACCGAAGCACTGCTGCTCGATCCCCGCAACGGGCCCGCGTTGGCAGGATTGGCAAAGGCGTTGGCCCGTCTGGGAGAATCCGGGCGCGCGGCGCGCGTGCGCCGACCGTAACGGGAAGTCCGGCCGGTTGGTCGGGTTCAGTGCACCGCGCGAAGCGAGATCGGCTCGCTTCGTGCGGGCGATTCCTGCGTCAGGAGGAACTCGCGCGCGGCGTCGGCCGGAAGCGGCCGCGAGAAGAGGAACCCCTGCGCGTGCGGGCACTCGAGCGCTTGCAGCCGCGCCGCCTGCTGCGCCGTCTCGACGCCCTCGGCAATCACGCCCATCCCCAGCTCACGAGCGAGGTTCACGATGCTGCTCACGATCGGCGAGTCGCTGAACGTCCCGTCCATGCGGCCGACAAACGATTGATCGATCTTCAGCGCATCGAGCCGGTAGCGGTGCAGGTAGCTCAGCGATGAGAATCCGGTCCCGAAGTCGTCCAGATAGAGCTCGACAGGGATCGCACGCAACTTGTCCAGCTGCTCGATGACGGCGTCGGTGCTGTTGGCCAGGAAGCTCTCGGTGATCTCCAGCCGAAGCGCGCCGGGAGCGAGGCCCGAGGTCGCAATCGCCCCACGCACCTCGTCGACGAGCGTCGGCCGATCGAACAACTTCGCGGAGATGTTCACGGTCAGCGTCAGCGGGCGCGAGATTAGCCGCTGCCATTCGGCCACCCGGCAGCACCCCTCCATGAGCACCCAGGTGCTGAGCGGCGCAATGAGGCCGGTCTCCTCGGCAATCGGAATGAACTCCGACGGATAGATCATCGTGCCGTCCGGCCGGGCCCAGCGGACGAGTGCTTCGAACCCGGTGATCTGCCGGGTCTCGAGCGCGACGATCGGCTGGTACTCGAGGATGAACTCACGCCGCTCCACGGCGCGCCGCAGCTGTGTTTCCATCGTGAGACGTTGGATCGCTGAGGCATGCATCGAGGGATCGAACGTCTGATATTGCGACCGACCGAGCGCCTTCGCCCGATACATCGCCGTGTCTGCGTCGCGCAGGAGCTCCTCCGGGCGGTGATACGCGCTGCTGCCGTGCGCGATACCGACGCTCGCGGTGGCAAACAGCTCGCGTCCGTCGATCTCGAACGGCGCTTCGAGCGCTGCCAGCAGACGCGCCGCGACCGCCGTCGCCCTGCCACGGTCGCCCGCATCGTCGAGCAGCACTGCGAACTCGTCGCCGCCGAGCCGCGCCAGCACGTCGCCGGGGCGCACGTGATGGAGAAACCGCTTCGCAATGGCGACCAGCAGGTGGTCGCCGGCCATGTGGCCGAGGCTGTCGTTGACCAGCTTGAAGTGGTCGATGTCGACGAAGAGGATCGCGCAGCCGGGGACGGCCGACCGCCTCGTTTTGGCGAGCGCGCGCTCCAGCATCGCCGTGAACAGCGTCCGGTTCGCCAGGCCCGTCAAATCGTCGTGGAGTGCGGCGTGCGCCAGATCGTCCTGAACCCGTCGTCGCTCGGTGATATCGGTCTGCGATCCGGCGATCCGGATCGGGTGCCCGGCGTCGTCGCGAACGGCGACACCGCGGCAGAGTACCCAGCGCGGCGAGCCGTCCTGGTGCTGCATCCGGTACTCATGCTCGAAGTGCGGGCTGTCGCCGTCCAGATGCCGATCGAGCGCGGCGCGCAGCTCTCCCCGGTCGTCGGGGTGCACGTGCTGGAGCCAGTCGTCGCCGCGGCCGATCATCGCTTCCGGCGGGAGGCCGACCATCAGCTTCCAGCGCTCCGACGCGTAGAACTGATCCGCCGTGAGGTTCCAGTCCCAGAGGCCGTCGTTCGAGCCGGCCGCGGCCAACGCGTACCGCTGCTCCGATTCCCTGGCCGTGCGAAGCGCTTCCACTGTCTGTGCGTGGAGCTGCAGGATCTGTTCGTGGTGCCGCTGCTCGACCGCCATCCGCTCGAGATAGATCCGATACGAGCGGAACGTCAGATAGACCGGCGCGATGGCGAGCGGAATACCCCACCCCCACCCGACTGCCCAGGCGGACGCCGCACCCGCCGCAGCACCGGCGCCGACGAAATAGCTCGGCGCCGTCCACAGGAAGCTCGTGTGCCAGACACGCCACACCTGCTGATGCGCGGCAAGACCGATGACCGCCGCCATCAGGCCGGTATTGAACACGTAATACGTGAATGCCGCAGCGACGAGTGGTCTGATGAGGTAGACGTCGAACACGCCGACGCGGCCACCGAGGGCGGCAAACACCCAGCCGGCTGCCTGCACCGTGATGACGAGCGCTGCGACGCTGAAGAGCACCCGAAACGGAGGATTGCGACGCGACGTGCGGAACGTCGACTGTGTAAAGGCGCTCACCGCCGCGATCACCATCGTCGGAGCCGCCCCAAGCAGCAGCAGGGAGGCAAAGTCCACCGTGTACGAGACCGACAGGTTCGAGGAGCTAGCGCCGAGGGGGAGGCGCACCTTGATCGCCGACGCTAAGGCCGACGCGCCGAGGACCAACGCGAACAGCAGCGGATCGGCAATCGTGAGAGGAAGCTGGCGGAGCAACACGACAACTGCCGCGGCAATCGTCCCCGCGATATACACGCGGGCGGGCCAGGGCAGATCATGAAACCGCGATGCTGTCGGCACGGCCGTCGTCATCGTGCGCGTCTCAATGCCGCGGGCCTTCCCAGACGATCTTCCGGCGCGGACGATCGTCGAGCGTCAGCGTCCAGTAGTACTGATCATGGGCGCGCCCATCACCAACAGAGGCTCCTGGCAGCAATGCGCCCCGCACGGCGCCCGTTTTGCGCAGCGCGCCATTGCCACGATGGTTGTCGACCATGGCCCGCGCCCCGAGCCGGCTCAGGCCGATCTGCGTAAAGGCAAAATCGACCACGGCAGCCGCGCTCGCCGGAAACAGGCCCGTGCCCCAGAACGGGGATCCGAGCGCGAAGCCCCACTCGGTTGGCTGGCCCGGCGGCATCTGAAGCTGCAGCAGTCCGACAGCGCTGTCGTAGCCGTCCGGAATGACGCCGAAGCAGACGTACTCGCCCGCCGCGCGCTTCTTCTGCGTCCACTCGATGAACCTGTCGAACCCTTCCACCGTCGCGGGGGGCGGCGAGATGAACCGCGGGACTTCCACCGTCGTCAGCAGCCCAAACAGTGACCGGGCATCGGACCCGCGGAGCTCCCGCAGCGTGGCACCAGGGATATTCAGCGTCGGCAACACCTGCCGCCAGGCGGGGGGGCGCACGGATGACTCGCCGGAGTCCGTCCCCCTTGCTGCCATTGCCGACCCGGTTGGATAAAGCACTGTCTGCATGACCGTATTCCTCAGCGACTGTTCCGGCTGGAAACGATGGAGTACCGCACCAGGTCCCCCCATATGACGTTGCCGCCGTCAGCCCAGACAATGTTCTCGCCCCACACGATGTTCTCGCCCCACACGATGTTCTCGGCCCACACGATGTTCTCGGCCCACACGATGTTCTCGGCCCACACGATGTTCTCGGCCCACACGATGTTCTCGGCCCACACGATGTTGTCAGCCCACACGATGTTCTCGCCCCAGATCACGTTGAGCGCCCACGCCGGGAGGTTGTAGGCAATCGTCTCTCCTCGGACGACGTTGTCGGCCCACACGATGTTGGTCGACCAGGCGAGCGCTTCGCCGTGAATGATCGTCACAGGCGAGATTCCACCCATCAGCCAGTGATCGTTCGGCGGTGCGGATGTCCAGATGCGCCGGGCCACCTCCATCGCGCCGACAGGGTTGAGGCCGCCGGCACCCTGAGTGAGGAAGTCGTACTCGACACCGGCGTCATCACGCAGCGGAATCGCTGTGTACTGCAGGATTGCCTTGACGGTGTGCGGCGACAGAGGCTTGAGATAGCCATGCCGTGAGGTGCGGCTCGCTTCGAGCACCAGCGCGACGGCGCCGCTCGTGACGGCCGCCGCCATGCTCGTGCCGCTCAGCATGAGGTAGTGCGAGCCGATGCGCCGATCGGGGTCAGCCTGCGCTAACAGATCGCTGCCCCTCGCGGTAATGGAGACGAGCCGGTTCCCCGGCGCGACCAGATCGGGCTTCGCCAATCCGTCATTCCACGTCGGACCTCGCGAGCTGTACTCGGCGACCCGGTTGTCGCTCCAGCTGATCGTTCCATTCATCCGGAAATCGCCCACGGTCAGCGCCGATGGGGCATTTCCGGGAGACAACACCCCCGCGTATCCAATTTCGCCGGTCTCCGGGTTCCGGCCTACGTTGCCTGCGGCGACCACGACCACGATCCCCGTGCGAACGGCAGCCTCGACTGCCTGGACGAGAGGATCGGTCTCGGCGCGCTCGTACGGTGGGTGACCCAGCGACAGGTTGATCACGTGGATGCCGAGCTGCTGCCGATGGGTCACCGCATGCTCGATCGCGGAGATCACGGCGCTCGTACGGCCACTGCCATCCCTGTCCAGCACCTTGTAGCCGATGAGACGCGCGCAGGGCGCCACGCCGGCGTACGCGCCGATCGACAGCAGACCGTTGCCACCGATCAATCCGGCAACATGGGTGCCGTGACCCGAATCGTCGTACGGCGAGACCGCGCCGCCGCCCGGCTCCGCGGTGTAGTCGTAGAACGCCGTGATGCGCCGCCATGCGAAATCAGCCGCGGGCTCGATGCCGGTATCGAGGACCGCGACACCGACGCCTGCGCCGCAGCCGGTCGCCCGGGAAAGGCCGAGCGTCCCGCGCAGCAAACCGGGTGCAGGACGGTCGGTGCTGGTCAGCGCGTTGATGGCGCCGAGGATGGCGGTCGTTTCGACGATGGTGCCGCCGGCCACGGACGCATTGCTCGACACCGATCGAACGCGCGTGTCGCGAATCAGCACTGTCAGGTCGTCGACGTGGATTTCTGCGGACAGCGCGTTGATCAGCGGATGTAACGTGTACACGCGGTCGCCGTGCAGTTGCAGGCGCTGCCGCAGTTCGCCCAGATATTCGGGCCTGGTACGGATGATGACGTGCGTCGTGCCGGCCTGCTGCGTGGCAACGGCGCGACGCAGCAGACGGTCGAGTTTCGACGAATCGGCAGGCGCGAACGACGAGGCGCCGACGAGCACGAGCGACAGCGCGATAGTGCAGAACTGCGCACTTGACCGCACGCGGAGACAACTAGACACTGGGTCCCCGGCACAGCAAGCGGACGGCCACGAGATGAACCCTCGTAACTGGCGAAGCGAGAGGTACTTACATTCTTAACGACACACCAGACTCGTAACGTCTGCTCTGTTTTGACACACACCGATCACAATACTGGGGCCTCTCGCACGAAAATCTGGGCCGATCACGTGCCAGCTTGCGCATCGGCGTTACGACATGCTGAAATCGGGCCGTGACTATCCGAAGCGCTCTCATCTCTCTCTGCTATGTCTGTGTTGTCTGTGCGGTGGACCTGCGCGCCCAGAGTACGGAGGGCTCGATTCCGCGCATGCCGGACGGCCGCCCTGACCTGCAGGGCATCTGGGAGGCGCGGAATCGCGCCGCGTACGACCTCGAGGATCACACCGCCCGTCACGGCACGCCGGCCGGGCGAAGCGTCGTCGAGGGCGGAACGATTCCTTACCAGCCGTGGGCGCTCGCCCGTCGGGAGGTGCACGTGGCAAACCGCGCGACCGCCGACCCGCTGACGGAGTGCTACATGCCCGGCGTGCCGCGCATCATGTACATGGAGTTTCCGTTCCAGATCTTTCAGACGCGCGACCACGTGGCCATGACGTTCGAATGGCAGCAGGTCTACCGCCTGATCTACACGAACGGCGGCAAACCGGTTGAAGGACTCGAGTTCTGGATGGGGGATTCGCGCGGCCGCTGGGAGGGTGACGCGCTTGTCGTGGAGGTGACCAACCAGAACGATCGAACCTGGTTCGACCGAGCCGGGAACTTCCACAGCAATGCGCTGCGCGTGACTGAGCGCTACCGAATGGTCGATCGCGACACGATTCAGTACTCAGCGACCATCGACGATCCGAAGGTGTTCACGCAGCCATGGACGATCCGTATGCCGCTCTACCGGCAGAAGGACATGCCGCGGCTGCTCGAGTATCAATGCCGTGCCGAGATGGAAGAAGCCAATGGCGATTTCGAGCGCGAGCCGCGCACGTGGTATTCCGGGCCGTCCGCGGCCCCCGCAGCGCGCAGGCCGGTCGCGGGCGGCACGTCCGCGCCCTCGGCGGCGCCAGCAGGGGTCGACCTGAACGGCTTCTATCAGGCAGACCACGGGGGTGCAAACTGGGGGTTCGAGCCGCACAAGGAGGTGTTCACGGCGGGCGGACGCGGCGTTCTCGTCGACCCGCCGAAGATGCCCTATCAACCATGGGCTGCCGAGGAGAAGGCGACCCGCAATTTGCCTGAGCGCGGCTACGACGATCCGACAGCGCACTGCTTCGTCGGCGGCGTGCCGCGCGCGATCTACGTGCCGTCGCCGTTTCACGTCGTGCAGACGCCCGCCTACGTCGTCATCCTTCATGAACGTATGGCGTGGCGCATTATTCCGCTCGACGGCCGTGCGCACCTGCCCGACACGATGCGCCTGTGGATGGGCGACTCGGTGGGCCGCTGGGAAGGGCGGACGCTCGTCGTCGAGACAACGAATCTCAATGGCAAGACGTGGCTGAACGAGGTGGGCGACGTGCTGAGCCATGCGGCGACGGTCGTCGAGCGGTTTACACCAGTCGACGCAAGGACCGTCCGGTATGAGGCGACGGTGGACGATCCACGTGTCTACACACGTCCGTGGACGTTTGGGATGCCGTTACGGCGAGAGCCGGGCGAGCTACTCGAGGTGGCGTGTCTGGAAGATAATCAGGATCTTCAACATCTCAAGGACGTGCGAGACGCGGCGCGGAAGGAGCGAGAACGATGAACGGTGTCCGGGTGCTGGTCGGGCTCCTGCTGGCGGCAATGCCGGCGGGCGCGCATCATTCGTTTTCGGCTGAGTTCGACATCGAGAAACCAATCAAGCTGACCGGCACGATCACCGAAATGCGCTGGTCGAATCCACACGCCTGGATCTATGTCGACGTCAAGGATGAAACTGGCATGGTCGTCAGTTGGGCGTTCGAGATGGTGGGGGCGAACGCGCTGGTCCGGCGCGGGTGGCGCCCGGCCGATGTCCCGATCGGCACGCTCGTGACCCTCGACGGGTGGGCCGCGAGGAGCGGCAAGCCGGCCGCCAATACCAGTACGATTGTCCTCCCCGACGGACGGCGGCTGTTCGCCGGCTCGCCGCCGACGGGCGAGACTCAGCGGTAGCGTTCATACGGCACCGCTGCACCGCACCGGATTATATTGAGCTACGGCGCGGTCCGGACTATATTTACGACCGCGAACGGCCCGAGCCGTTCCTGTTCCTTCAATCATTAACTTCAGACGAGGGGAGAACGATGCGAAAGACGCTTGGACTGTCCGCTGCAATCGTGTTGGCGGCGGTGCTGATGTCGCCCGGCCTCAGCCAGGGCCAGGGGCAGGCGCAGATGCCCGCGCAGCCAATGAGTTTCTTTATCACTAGCGCAGGCCCTGGAGACGGCGGCAACCTGGGCGGCCTGGCCGGCGCTGACGCATATTGCCAGAAGCTGGCGGCGGCCGCCGGCGCCGGCAACCGCACGTGGCACGCGTATCTCAGCCAGTCGCAGGCGGGTGACGTGCCGGCAGTGAACGCGCGCGGCCGGATCGGCGACGGTCCCTGGTACAACGCCAAGGGCCAGCTGATCGCCGCCAACGTCAACGACCTGCACGGCGACATCGAGCGCGACCGGAACAACATCCGCAAGCCGACCGCGCTCAATGAGAAGGGCGGCATGGTCAACGGCGTCGGCGACATGCCGAACCAGCACGACATCCTGACGGGATCGGATTCCACCGGGCGCGCCATGATCGGCAGCGCCAACGTCAATACCTGCGCCAACTGGACGAGCAACGGCATGGGCAACGCCATCGTCGGCCATCACGACCGGCTCGGCGGCGGCAACTCGTCCTGGAACGCGGCGCACCACTCGGCGGGCTGCAGCCAGGAGTCGCTCGTCAAGACGGGCGGCGCCGGCATGCTGTACTGCTTCGCCGCGAACTAGGAAGGGACAAGGCACACATCAGAAGTCGCAAGTCACAAGTCGCAGCACGGACCGTGTTGGGACTTGTGACTTGGGCTTTGTGACGTGTCACCTGATTAGGTCCCAGTCCACTTCGGCGGCCGCTTGGCGAGAAACGCCTCGACGCCTTCCCTGAAGTCTGCGCTCCCGTAACACATCTCGATGAGATCGCGTGCCTCGGGCGAGGCGAGCCGCCGCTTGGCGAGCAGCCGCCGAGTCATCTCCTTCGTTGCGCGGACGGTGAGTGGGGCGTTCGAGGCAATCTGCAGGGCGAGCTCACGGACCACCGAGGTGATGGCCTCCGCCGGCGCGATCCGATCGACCAGGCCGATCGTGTGTGCTTCGGCGGCCGGCACGAGCCGTCCCGTAAACAGGATGTCTTTCGCGTGCCCGGGGCCGATCAGGTCGACCAGCCGGCTGAACGCGGTGCCGCTCACGCAGTTCCCAAGCGTGCGGGCGATCGGGATCCCGAACGTCGATTCCGGCGTGGCGACGCGCAGGTCGCACGCAGCTGCGATGGCGCAGCCGGCGCCGACGGCGACGCCCTCGATCTGGGCGAGCGTCGGCTTGACGACGCGCTCGAGCCGGTCGAGGACGTCGGCGATGTGCTGCTCGTAGTCGACGCCGTCCTTGGGCGTCTTGAACTGCTGGAACTGGGAGATGTCGGTCCCGGCGGCGAACGCCTTCCCGCCTGCGCCCTTCAGTACGAGTACGCGTACGGCATCGTCGCGGTCGACCCGTTCGCACGCGTCGACGAGCGCGTCGTACATGGCCCAGGTCATCGCGTTGCGCGTCTCAGGCCGGTTGAATGTCAGAACCGCGAGCGGTGGCTCGAGCGCGAAGATCGTTTCGGCGGTGGTCACAGGCTGCAAAGGCGGACCTCGAATTCCGCCTCTACACTATAGTCTTCTACATGGATTCAGCGCTGGCGGGCGTGCGGGTGATCGACGTCACGCAGGTGATGGCCGGCCCATTCTGCACGATGCTGCTGGCCGATCTCGGCGCCGACGTGATCAAGATCGAGCCGCCGACCGGCGACATGACACGCCGGATGCCGGGCGGGGTCGGCAACGACACCCCCGCCTACAACGCCGTCAACCGCGGCAAGCGCAGCGTTGTGCTCGACATCAAGACCGAGGCGGGGCGCGCGGCGGTCCTGCGGCTGGTGGAGTCGGCCGATCTCTTCATCGAGAACAGCCGCCCGGGCGTGATGGCGGACCTCGGTCTCGGGTACGAGGCGGTGGCCGGGCGGAACCCGCAGCTGATCTATGCGTCGATTTCGGGGTACGGACAAACGGGACCGGATCGTGCCAAGGGCGGGCTCGACCTGATCGCGCAGGGCGTTGCCGGGATCATGTCGGTGACGGGCGCAGCGGGCGGCCCGCCGATGAAGTCGGGCATTCCCTTGACCGATCTCGGCGCCGCGCTGTTTGCCGTGACGGGCATCCTGGCGGCGCTCATTCATCGGAACCGCACGGGTCAGGGGCAGTACGTCGACACGTCGCTCGTCGAGGCCGGCGTCGCGTTGTCAGTATGGGAAGCGACGGAGTACTTCGCGGGGGCTGGCGTGCCGGCGCCGCTTGGCTCGGCGCACCGGATGGTGGCGCCCTATCAGGCGATCGCGTGTGCCGACGGGTATGTGACGATTGGCGCCTCGAACGACCGCCTCTTCGAGCAGCTCTGTGAAGCCCTTGGGCATCCCGAATGGGCCGCAGTGCCAGACTTCGCCGACAATCCGAGCCGCGTGCGCCATCGCGCCGCGCTCGCGGAGCGGATCGAATCGGTCACGCGCCATCGACCCACGCGCCACTGGCTCGAGGCGTTCCACGCACGTGACATTCCGTGTGGACCGATCAACAGCTATGCCGACGTCTTTGCCGATCCGCAGATCGTCGCACGCGAGATGATCGTCGACGTGGAGCATCCGACGCTCGGCGCGATCCGGGCGCTCGGGTCGCCCATCAAGTTGAGCGCAACGCCGCCGAAGGTGCATCGCCGCGCGCCGCGGCTGGGCGAGCACACCCAGGAGGTGCTGCGGGAGGCAGGGTTCGACGACGCGGACATTGGTGCGCTCTCCCGCCCTCGTGCGAAGCGTGAAAGTGCGGAGGGGTGACAGTGCGAGGGTGCGTCCGAGGATGCGAGCGTGCGCACCGTCGCACCCTTCAGAGTGCTCCCCGTGTTTTCGCCGAAGCGATGACCCGTTCAGCGGTAATCGTGCCAAGCAGCTGGAGGGTGTCGCCGGCCAGAAAGACCGCCATGCCGCCGGCCGGCAGCATCGTGTTGGAAAACCGCCGCTCGGCGGCCAGCTCGAGGGGGGCACGCTCGCCGACGAGCACCCGATTCATTCCTGGACCGGGTATCGTCCGAAGGAGGCGCCGCAGCGCCTGCAGCGCGTTCGCGGCGGTCTCAGCGTCGGCGAGTTCGGGCGCCTCGCGCAGGCGCTCCGTGCCGAACGCGACTTCGGCTGTCCGGCGCGCCTGGATCACAGGAGCGGCCAGGATCTCATTGAGAGGGACGCGGAGCGCATAGAGCGCGCGGCCGAGCACCCGCGCCCCATCCGCGCCGTCCGCGGGCAGATATCGCAGATAGATGATCTTGCCGCCGTCCTGCATGGCGGCGACCAGATGCTCGGCGGCCGACCGGCCGCTTTGCCGGGCTGCGGCGAGACGGCCGAACGGCGTCATGGCCGCGAGCGAATACAAGACGGCGCGCCGATGCCTGTCGAACGGCACGCGCGCATTGTACCGCCGCCTATCGTTCGATCGTCAGCCTCTCGGTCACCGACGTGACGCCTTCCGTTTCACGCGCCAGTCGCAGGGCCCGGTCGCGTTCGGCGATCGACCCTACCGACCCGCTCATCGTCACCGCACCGTCGATCGTGTCGACGTCGATGGTGCGCGCCTTCACCAGGTCGTCGAGCGCCATCTTCGACTTGATCTTGGCCGTCAGCCCGGCGTCACGCACTAAGCGTTCGGCACGGCTGGCGCCGACGGCGACGCTCTCGCCGATCCGGGCGCCGGCCTCCCGCGCGCGATCGAGGTCGACGCCGTCCGACCGATCCCGGTCCACCACAGCGCCTCCGGTCGTCCCGACAGTATCCCTGGTCTCGCCGGCGCGGCTGCGATCGCCAAACCGGTAGCCCAGAAAGAAGGCGACGATCGCCGCGACGACAACGATGAGCAGGATGAGCCGCAGCAGAGTTCGAACCATGAATCTCCCCCGCGCCAGAGGTCGTGCATCGACCGTGCCGTATAATGACGGCATCGTGCCGACTGATGATCGTCTTCGCGACGCGCTCGAGCGCGCGCTGGCGGAGGCGCGCGCGCGCCTCGAGCCAGACCTGCGCGCGCTTACACACGAGCTGGCCGAAGCGGTGCCCGCGACGCTCGCCTCCGCGACTGAGGCACTCGACCGTTCGGCGTCGCTCGCCGAGGTCCTGCGCGCGCTCGTCAGCGCAGCGGCGCAATATGCCGATCGGGTTGGCCTCTTTCTCGTCCATGACGGGCGCGTTCGTCCCTGGCAGCTGAGCGGCGTCGACGAGACGACGGTCTGGACCGCCGACGAGGATCGCGCCGCGGCGTTTCCTGTTGCGGTCGGCGGCGAGGTGGTGGCGATTCTCTACGCCGACGCACCGGCGTTGCCCGCCGCGCTCGAGACGCTCACTCGGTACGCCAGCCGCCTCCTCGAATCGAAGACGCTCCACATGGCGCTCGGGATCCCTGCACGATGAGGCACGCCATCCGCGTCATCCTGCTCGCGTTCGCGCTGGCCTTCGCCACGGCCGACGGCGTGCGTGCCACCCAGCGTCCCGCGGGGGACCTCGACGCGGCCATCTCGACGACCACGCACCCGCCGCTGCCCAGCCATTCGTCGCTGTACTGGCTCGTGCCCGATTCGGCGCTCGGCCGGGTGGGCGGGCGTCCGGCGGAGGCATCGGCGGCCACGCGCCTCGCGCGCGGCGTTCGGCTGATCGCCGAGAACGACTTTGCCGAGGCGCTTCCGCTCGTTCGCGGCGTCGACCTCCTTTCGACGCCGCTCGCGCTTTACGGTCGCTACTACACAGGCGTTGCGCTCCTCGGCCTGCAGCAGTACGAAGAGGCTGAGGCGGCCTTCGCCGCCATCGACGACAGTACTCGAGGCGCATTGCGCGAGGCGGTGCCGCTCCGGATGGCGGAGGCCGCGCTCGGCCGCGGCGATGCGGGTCGCGCCGCCGCCATCCTGAACGATCTCAGCGACGAGACGCTTACCGCGCCCGAAGAGGTGTTCCTCCGCCTCGGCCGTGCATACGAGGCGGCCGACGATCCCGCACGAGCCCTGCGCGCGTACCACCGCGTGTACTACGAGTTCCCGTTGAGCGATCAGGCGATCGCCGCGCAGGACGCGATCGAGCGTCTCCAGACGCCGGCGCGTATCCCGCCGGATCGGTTCCGGCTCGAGCTGGATCGCGCCGAGCGGCTGTTCGCTGCCCGCCGTTGGGCGCAAGTGCGGCCGGCGTACGCGGAGCTGGCGTCCGCCGCAGCGGGCGACGACCACGCACTCATCGTCCTCCGGCTCGCGGCGTGCGAGTTCCAGCTCGGCCGGCATCGCGCCGCGCGGGACATGCTGCGCCCGCTGTTGGACGGCGGTTCGCGCGAGGCCGAGGCGCGGTACACCCATCTGTCGGCAACACGCGGACTGGGTGACCGGACGACGTACGTCGCGCTCGTCCGCGGCCTCGTGGCCGATCACCCGGAGAGCAGCTGGGCGGAAGAAGCGCTCAACGACCTGGCGGCGTACTACATCCGAGAGGACGACGAAGACTCGGCGGACGCCGCGCTTCGCGAGCTGCTGCGCCGTTTCCCGCGCGGACGTCATCGCGACCGTGCTGCCTGGCGCGTCGGCTGGCGCGCCTACAAGCAGGGGCGGTACGCCGAGGCGGCCGGGACGTTCGAGTTGGCAGCGGCCGCCTCGCCGCGCGCGGATTTTCGGCCCTCGTGGCTCTACTGGGCTGCGCGGTCGCGCGATCGGCTCGGCACCCGCGACGCGGCGACCGGCCTTTATCGGATCGTCGCGGCTGATTATCTGAATTCGTATTACGGCCGCCGTGCGTCGGCGATCCTGCGCGATCGGCGCGAGCCGCCAGTGGCACCCATCGTGCGGCTCGACGCTGCGCGCGCGCCGGCGCCGCTCGTGCCGACCGACGCGCTGGTTCGGGCGCTGGTCGTTCTCGAGCTCTACGACGACGCGCTCGCCGAGGTGGAGTATGCGCGGAAGGAGTGGGGCGACTCGGCGGCGCTCCAGGCAACCGCCGCCTGGATTCGCCAGCGCCGAGGTCTCCTGCCGGGCGCGGCCGATCGGTTCGCAGACGTCCGCGGCGCGATTACGCTGATGCGGCGCGCGTATCCGCACTTCATGGCGGCCGGTGGTGAGCAGCTGCCCACCGACATCCTGCGTGTGATCTTTCCGCTCGACTACTGGCCGCTCATCAGCAAATATTCGCAGGCGCATCGGCTCGACCCGTATCTGATGGCGGCGCTCATTTCGCAGGAATCGACCTTCACACCCGATGTCCGGTCGGCGGCCAACGCGGTCGGGTTGATGCAGCTCATTCCCGCCACGGGGCGCCGCTACGCAACGAAGCTCGGAATGCGCTTCTCGAACGCCCTGCTGACGCAGCCGGAGCCGAACATCCGCCTCGGCATGCAGTATTTCCGCGATCTGATGGACCGGTTCGGCGGCGCGCACTTCGCGCTCGCGGGGTACAACGCCGGCGAACAGCGCGTGGCGCGCTGGATCGTAGAGCGCCCGGGCTTCACGCAAGACGAATTCATCGATGACATCCCGTTCCTGGAGACGCAGAACTACGTCAAACGCATCCTGGGCACGGCCGACGACTACCGGCGTCTGTACGGCGGCGTCCTGAGCACGGCGGACGCCGCGCGTTGACGTGAGCGACCTGCACACACTGACGGCCGCGGCCGAGCCGACACATTTCTGGTTCCGCGGCTTTCGTCGCTACTTCAGCAGCGAGATCCGCCGAATCGCCGACGGGCGGCGAGATCTCTGCATTCTCGACTGCGGGTGCGGCACCGGCTACAACATGCGCGTGCTGCTTGCCCCGTACGGCCGGACGTTCGGGTTCGACCTGCACGTCGACTCGGTTCGGCGGGCGCGCGTGGGGGATCGTCCCCTCGTTCAGGCGGATATGGAACGGATCCCGTTTGCGTCCGGCACCTTCGATCTGGTGACGTCGTTCGACGTGGTGCAGAGCGTGCCCGATGATCGGAGCGCTATGCGCGAGCTGGCGCGCGTGCTCACACCAGGCGGCCATCTCGTCCTGAACGTCACCGCGCTCGACTTCATGCGCGGCGACCACAGCGATGTCTGGGGCGAGTTGCGGCGCTACACGCCAGGGCGGGCGGCGCGGCTGCTTGACCACGCCGGCCTCGAGCCGGCCCGGATCTCGTTTCTATTCGGATCGCTGCTGCCGCTGATGCTGGCGGTGCGGATGGCGCAGCGCGTGCAGCGCCTGTGGCGGGCACCGCGCGGTGACGAGGATCTGGCCGTGCCGCCTGCGCCGATCAACGCGCTGCTGACGGCGATTATGCAGGGAGAAGCGGCACTGGCGCGCCACGTGCCGATCCCCTTTGGCAGTTCGCTGATGATCGTCGCGAGAAAACCACGGCAAACGAGGTCCGCTTAGAACCTGACGATCACGCCGAAGTACGGGCCCCGCATCTTCAGGTCGCCCGTGTCTTCGTCCACGACGTAATCGGCAGCGACCGATCGGTAGCCGACCTGCGCGCCGATGCCAATTCGCGGGCTCGGCACGATCGCGGCATTGATGTCGAAGTCGGTGAACTTCACGTCGAAATCGCCAGAGCCGATCTTGAGGCCGGCGTATTCGCCGCCGACCGTTATCGCCGAGCCGATGTAGCTGCGGCCGGCGACGCCGATTGTCGGGATGGGTGCCGTCGTGTCGGTGGCGGCGGGGGAACCGAGTGCCGGGCTGTCGATCGACGCCCTGATCTTGTTGTACTTCAGGTCAGCCACGATCCCGAAGAAGCCGCGTTGGCTTGAGGCGAAGTCCCACTCATAGCCGAACGTCCACAGGTCCCACTTGATGTCCGCCGATGCCGGTGTGTCGAGTGCGAAGGTGCGCCCCTGAAACGTCAACGTTCGCCGGATGACGGTCTCCGGCTCGTAGCTGAATTTCGCATGACTGAGACGGAACTTGTGGCTGCGGCCAAGCGCGACGCGGAAGTTGGGGAACGACTTGTCGACGATGCCGAACTCCCGGACGAAGTCCACCTCGCTGATGTTGGATCCGACGAGCCCTTCCGACGACAGCGTCAGCCCGGGGGAAGGTCCCCACGACATGAGCCCGAGCTCAACGACGTGGTCCTGCGCGGCAGCGGGCGCCGCGATGGCCGACAGCAGCAGAAGAACGCAGCGGACACACGCAACGCTGTTTCGCATAGAACGCTTATCGGCTCGACGCCCGCGAGTCGTTAGAGGCCGGGCACTATACTGGTGATCGATGTCCCCTCGGCGCCGGCTGCTGGCCTACGTCCTCCAGCATCGCCGGCCGTTCTTCATCGGCTTCCTCTGCGTCTTCGTCACAACGGCGGTCGCGCTCGCGAGCCCCTGGGTGCTCAAGCTCGCCGTCGACGATCTCGAGCGCGGTGTCGACGCGCAGAAGATTCGCTTCTACGCCGCCGCGCTGCTCGGCCTGGCGGCGGTCGGCGGTGTGTTCCGATTTCTCATGCGACGGATCGTCATCGGCGCGTCCCGCAGCATCGAGTACGCGATTCGCAACGACTTCTTCGCGCACCTGCAGCGGCTCGACCTCGCGTACTTCCAGCACCATCGCACCGGCGATCTGATGTCGCGCGCGACCAACGATCTCAGCGCCGTCAGAATGATGATCGGCCCGGCGATCATGTACTCCGCCAACACGATCCTGACCTGTGTCGTGGCGGTGGCGTTGATGATCTCGATCGACGCCCGGCTCACCTTCATCGCGCTGGCGCCGCTGCCGCTCGTCTCGATCTCCGTGTGGTACTTCGGCACGATCATCCACCGGCGGTTCGAGCAGATCCAGGAGCAGCTGGCCCACATCAGCGCCATCACACAGGAAACGCTCGCCGGCGTCCGCGTCGTTCGCGCCTATGGTCAAGAGGCGTTCGAGACCGAGCGGTTCCGACTCGCCAACGAGGAGTACGTCGGGCGCAACCGGCGCCTCATCCGCATCGAAGCGATGTATTTCCCGACGATGGGCTTCTTGATGGGCATTGGGGCGCTCCTCGTGCTCTGGATTGGCAGCCGAGAGGTCGTCGCGGGTCGCATGACCGTCGGCGAACTCGTGGCGTTCAACGCGTATCTCATGATCCTCGCCTGGCCGATGATCGCGTTCGGCTGGGTGACGAACCTGGTGCAGCGGGGCATGGCGTCGTGGAAGCGGATGGTGGAGGTGTTGGAGACGCGACCGCGCATTGCCGACGCCAGCGCGTGGCCGGCTCCGGCCTCGCGCCGAATCGCGGGGCACCTCGAACTTCGCCGGCTGACCTTCGCCTACGGCGACCAGGTTGTGCTTCACGACATTTCCGCCGTTCTCCCGGCCGGCACGACGACCGCCATCGTCGGCGCCACCGGCTCAGGGAAGTCAACGTTGTTGAACCTGCTGCCGCGGCTCCACGAGCCGCCCCCGGGCACGGTGTTCCTCGACGGTGTCGACGTGCGCGAGCTTCCGCTGGACGTGCTGCGCGGGGCCATTGGTTTCGTCCCGCAGGAACCGTTTCTCTTCGGTGCCACCCTGGCCGAGAACGTCGCGTTCGGCGCCCGGGGCGACGGGGACCAGGGCGCGCACGTCGAGCAGGCCGCGGCGGTCGCGCGGCTGGACAAGGACGTCGCCGCCTTTCCACGCGGCTACGACACGATCATCGGCGAGCGGGGCATCACGCTCTCGGGCGGGCAAAAGCAGCGGACGGCGATTGCGCGCGCCCTTTTGGTCGACCCGCCGATCCTGGTCCTCGACGACGCGCTCGCGTCGGTCGATACCTATACCGAAGAGGAAATTCTGGGGCGGCTGCGCGAGGCGATGCGGCAGCGCACGGTCATCCTCGTGTCGCACCGGATCTCGACCGTGCGAAGCGCCGATCAGATTCTCGTCCTCGACGACGGGCGCATCGTCGAGCGCGGCACCCACGAGCAACTGGTGGCACGCAACGGCATCTACGCCGCGCTCTATCGCAAGCAGCTCCTGGAAGACGAGTTGGCGGCGTCATGACGACCCACGACGACGAGGTCATCGGTAAGGCATACGACGCACGGCTGATGCGTCGCCTGCTGACGTACCTTGCGCCGTACCGCGCGCAGGTGACGGTGGCGGTCGGGGCCATCATGGCGCACGCGCTGCTGGAGCTGGCGCCGCCGTACCTCACGAAGGTCGTCATCGACCGCTACATTCCCGCGGGCGACCTGTCGGGACTCGGGCTGATCGCGGTGATCTTCCTCCTGACGCTGTGCGGCTCCTTCGCCTTCGAGTACCTGCAGACGGCGACGATGCAGACGATCGGCCAGCGCATCATGTTCGACCTGCGGATGCAGATCCACGCGCGGCTGAACCGGCTCGACCTGCGCTTCTACGATCGCAACCCGGTCGGGCGGCTGATGACGCGCGTGACGACCGACGTCGACGCGCTGAACGAGCTGTTCACCTCGGGCGTCGTTCCGGTGATCGGCGACGTGTTCACGCTCGTGGGCATCATGGCGGTCCTGGTGTGGATGGACTGGCGGCTCGCCGTGGTGGCGTTCTCGGTGCTGCCGCTCATCGTGCTGATCACCCAGTGGTTCCGGTCGAACGTCCGCGAGTCGTATCGCACCGTGCGCGTCTGGATCGCGCGGATCAATGCGTTCCTCCAGGAGCGGATCACGGGAATGAGCACGGTGCACCTGTTCCGCCGCGAGGCGCGCGACTTCGCCGCCTTCGACGACATCAACCAGCATCACCGTGACGCCAACCTGCGCTCGATCTTCTTCTACGCGGTCTTCTATCCGGCGATCGAGCTGGTGAGCGCTCTTGCGTCGGCCCTCATCGTCTGGGTCGGCGGCGGCTGGGTGATCCAGGGCAGTCTGACGCTGGGCTCGCTGGTGGCGTTCCTCCTCTACGCGCAGCGGTTTTTCCGGCCCATCAGCGATATGTCCGAAAAGTTCAATGTGCTGCAGGGTGCGATGGCGTCGTCGGAGCGAATCTTCATGCTGTTGGACACGCCGGTGGAGATCGCGTCGCCGCCTCACCCAGTGAGATCAGTCGGGCGAGGGGCCATTGTCTTCGAACGTGTCACGTTCGCGTACGTCGACGGCGAGCCAGTGCTGCGCGATGTGTCGTTCCGTGTGGAGCCAGGGGAGCGCGTTGCCTTCGTCGGCGCGACGGGCGCGGGAAAGACGACGATCGTCAACCTGCTGTTGCGGTGTTACGACGTCCAACAGGGGCGCATCACCATCGATGGCGTCGACGTCCGCGAAATGGACCTCGCGCACCTGCGGAGCATGGTGGGTCTCGTGCTCCAGGACGTGCATCTGTTCTCCGGGACGATTGCGGGAAACGTCCGTCTCGGTGAGGCCACGATCACCGATGCGGCGGTGCGCGCCGCTATCGAGTCGGTGCACGCGAACGGATTCGTCGACCGGCTGCCGCAGGGGCTGGCCACGCCGGTTGTCGAGCGCGGCGCGACGCTCTCCGTTGGCCAGAAGCAGCTGTTGTCGTTCGCGCGCGCCCTGGCGTTCAATCGCCCCATCCTGGTCCTCGATGAGGCGACGTCGAGCGTCGATACGGAGACCGAGCTGCTCATCCGCGATGCCCTCAAGGTGATCATGCGCGGCCGGACGACGCTCGCCATTGCGCACCGGCTGTCGACGGTTCAGGGGATGGATCGCATTCTCGTGCTGCACAAGGGGCAGCTCCGCGAGTCGGGAACGCACCAGGCGCTGCTTGCCGCGCGAGGCATCTACCATCGGCTGTACCAGCTGCAGTTCCAATCCGAGCCCACCCGCACCAGGCTGCTCGAGAATCCCGCCACCTCGAGCGCATAACGCGCTCGCGGCACCTCGCTTGCACCGAACCTCATCGACGTGAGGGTCGCGATACCTGCTGAGTCGGCAGTCGATGCGGTTCGCGCTGCCGCGCGTCCGTTCGAGCACGGGTAGGATGCGATCGGGCCGCTTGTCGAGGCGATCGGCGATGCGCGCGTTGTGCTGATCGGCGCGGTATCGCACGGCACGCACCAGACCTTGCGACCGACGATCCCGCAGCGGCGACACGCGCCCGCGAACGGTATGTCTATTTCGAGCCTCGGGCTGTCCGAGTCGTGCGAGGATCAGGTGGTGGCGCAACTCATGGATCTGCGTCGGCGGGCCGCGGAGTACGCGCGCCGGGATGGACAGATCGCCGAAGACGAGTATTCTTGTGCGGAGCAGAACACGCGCCTCGTGCGCGACGCGGAGCAGTACTATCGCGCGATGTTCGGCGATCGCGCGGAATCGTGGAATCTGCACGAGGTGCATATGGTGGAGACCCTGGAAGCGCCGATGGCGCGGACGCGCCGGCGGGGCGGAAACGCCAGGGCCGTCGTCTGGGCGCACAATTCTCAGGTGAGAGACGCGCGCGCCACGCAGATGGCGGACCGGGGCGAGGTGAACCACGGACGGCTGGTGCGCAGGTGGTTCGGCCGCAGGGCCTTCCTGATCGGCTTTACCACGCATACGGGCGCGGTGACGGCTGCGCGGGACTGGGACGGTCCTGCGGAACGGCTTCAGGTGCGGCCCTCAGGCGCCAGCAGCGACGAGCGCCTCTTCCGCGGAACCGGCGCGCCGCAGTTCGTGCTGCGCCTCGATCGCGAGCCAGCTCAAGCGGCGCTTCTGCTGCCGCGTTTCGAGCGCTGGTCGCTCGAAGAGACCGACCTACCGGAGATGTATCCAGTCGGAGTGTGAGTATGGTTGTGCGCACCGACGGCAACGACGGACGGCCGTTCGAGGATCGGCGGGCCGCGGGCAGTGTGCTGGCGTCGCTGCTGCGGCATTACGCCGATCGGCCCGACGTGGTAGTCCTGGCACTGCCGCGGGGCGGTGTACCGGTGGCGTTCGAGGTCGCACAGGCACTCGGTGCGCCGCTCGATCTGTTCCTCGTTCGAAAGCTGGGGACACCTGGGCACCGTGAGCTCGCTATGGGCGCGATCGCGTCGGGTGGCGTCCGCGTGCTCAACGGGGACGTCATTCGCTGGCACGGGATTAGCGCCGCCGAGATCGACGCCGTCGCGCGCGAGGAACAGCGCGAGCTGGAGCGGCGCGAGGCAGCGTACCGCGAGGGGCGGGAGCCGGTGCCGGTCGAAGGTCGCACCGTCATTCTCATCGACGATGGGCTCGCGACGGGATCGACGATGCGCGCCGCCGTTCAGGCCGTCCGGCAGCGGCGGCCGGCGCGGGTGGTCGTCGCGGTACCCGTCGGCGCGCCGCAGACGTGTGATGAGCTGTCCGCGATCGCCGATGAGGTCGTCTGCGCGCAGACGCCTGAGCCGTTCGCCGCGGTTGGACAGTGGTACTCCGACTTTGATCAGACGACGGATCAAGAAGTCCGCGATTTGCTGCGCGCACACGCACGCCCCACCTTGACCCATCGGTAACGCACGTCCGGCACCTCCGTTGCTTCGTTCACGACGGAGGTTTCAGATGATCATTCGCACACCGCAAACGATGTATTCGTTTGCTCTCGTGGGTGCGCTCGCCACCGCAGGGTGCGGTGCGACGAGAAGCACGGCGCCCACGACCGCGCCACCGCCGCCCGGTCCGGTTGAGACCCAATCGAGCGAACGTGGCGTAATTCCCGTCGGCCAGGAGCTCGACGTCCGGCTCCAGACCCCGCTGAGCTCGGAAACATCGACCGTCGAGCAGCGGTTCGAGGCCACCACCGTCGTCGATCTCATGCAGAACGGCCGCGTGCTCGTGCCCGGCGGCTCGGTCGTGCGCGGCGTAGTCTCGGGGGTCGAGCGGCCCGGACGGATCGAGCGCGCAGGCAAACTGACACTGTCCTTCGATCAGCTCGTCGTGCGGGGGCGCGAGATCCCGATGCGCGCGCAGGCGACGCAGGTGTTTCAGAGCGGCGGCATCCGTGAGGAGGCCGGCACGATTGGCGCCGGCGCGGGTATCGGCGGCATCGTCGGCGGCATCCTCGGCGGCGTGCAGGGCGCGGTGCTCGGGGCGGTGATCGGCGCCGGCGGCGCAGTCATCGCGACCGAAGGCAAGGACGTACATCTGCCGGCCGGTTCCATGGTCCGAATTCGCTTCGACGCGCCCGTGAACGTCGAGTGAACGAAAGGAGGTGTGTGATGGCTCGTAACACAGATGTACCGACGATGCGCCCCGCGCCGGAGCGCTCCGAGCTGCGGCGATGGGATCCGTCCGACTACTCGTCCGGCCGGTGGGTGCTGATGCGACAGATGCAGGACCAGGTGGATCGCTGGTTCAGCCGCGTCGGTCTGGGCGGGAGTTGGGGATCGCCGTTCCCCTCGATATCGCGACCGGCCGGCGCGGCCGACTGGACGCCGGCCGTGGACGCGTTTCAGCGCGGCAACGAGTTCGTCATCCGGTCCGACGTTCCGGGGATGAACCGTAACGACCTGTCGGTCGAGATCGGCGACGACTCGATCGCGATCACCGGGGAGCGGAAGCACGACGAGCACGGCGAAGACGAGGGGATCTACTGGAGCGAGCGGAGCTACGGGACGTTCTATCGCGTCGTGCCACTGCCGCCCGGCGCCATTGCCGACTCGGCGAAGGCGAAATTCAGCGACGGCGTGCTCGAGATCACCGTGCAGGCGCCGTCGTCGGAGGCGCGACGCGGACGGAAGATCGACATCTCAAGCGCCTAACGCCAATTACGGCGTCGGCACCGGTGCGGTAGGCGGTGATGGTGCGAGGTGCGAGGGGGCGAGGTGCGACGATGCGTCCGAAGGTGCGAGGTTCGAGGGTTCGGTAGATGGTTCGGGTGAACTCTCTAACACCGCACCGTCGGACACACCGTTCGCACCGTTCGTACCCTCGACCACCTTCGCACCGTTCGCGCCCTCGACCACCTTCGCATTTTCCACCTTTGCTGCTTCTCGTCGTCTAAACAGACGGGCGACCAGACTTGGCGTGCTCGCGCTGGGGTTCCACCCAAGCCGCAGTACGGTCACTCCCACCGGGCGCCGGCCGAATGCGAGCGCCTCGTGGCAACTCCACATGTAGATGTCGAGGATGCGTCCCTGGACCTTGGGGCCCGTATCCATGATGGTGTAGACGCCGTTGTACTTGACGGTGTCGGTCGCGATGTTGACGACGCTCCCGACCGGGAGAATCGCCGGATCTGATGCCGCGATCCCGGTGCGCACGTCAACGCCCGATGCGGTCGTTTTTCCCTTGCAGTAGGCGGTTGCGGTGAACGCGTGGTGCGCACCGGCAGTCGGCAGCGTCGGATCCGCGATTCCCTGCGGGACCGCTTCCCGTGAGTCGAACATACTGACCTCGTAGAGGAGCACGAAGCCGACGCATGCGACGCATGTCACAGCCAGCTTCCGCCCGAGCGATCGCGAAAGGAAGTGTCGCCTCATCGAAAGTGCTCGAATCCCTCGGGCAGCTCGCGGACGCCCGTCGTCGTCTTGAGCACTACATGCGGTTCCCGCGTCACGACGCCGATGCGCGTGATACCCAGGCCGCCGAGCATCCGCTCGGCGCCCCGGAGCCGTCCTCGGTGCGCCGGCCGCACGGTGAACAGCAGCTCGTAATCGTCGCCGCCCTGAAGGGCGGCCGCGGCCGCATCGGCGCCGCGCGCCTCGTGCCAGCGGCGTACCGGTTCGGCGATCGGCAGCGACGCCGCGTCGATCTCGATGCCGACGCCGGAAGCCGACGCGAGCTGGCGAACGGCGTCCGCCAGCCCGTCGCTCAGATCCATGCACGCGGACGCGGCGCGGTTGCCCGCGAGGGCGAGCCCCGTCCGAACCCGCGGTTCCGGACGCAGATACCGCTGCTCCTGTGCGTTCATCGTCTGCGTGCCTCCGTGTCGCAGCGACTCGAGTCCCACACGCGCGTCGCCGATACTCCCCGTTACGTAGACCGCATCGCCAGGGCGCGCGCCCGATCGCGTCAGTATCCGCCGCCGCCGGACGGTCCCGATCGCGGTCACGTCGACGACCAGCGGCCCCGGCGAGCGGGACACGTTGCCGCCAACCACCGCGACGCGGTGGGCGTCGGCCAGCGCGAGCAGTCCGTCGAGGAGGCCATCAATCATCGCCACGTCCAGCGTATCGGGCAGCACGAGCGAGAGCAGCGCTGCCCGCGGCCGCGCACCCATCGCGGCCAGGTCACTAAGGTTCACCGCCAGCGCCCGGTACCCAATGGCGTCGGGCGGCACGAACCGGCGATCGAAGTGCACGGCTTCGACCAGCACGTCGGTCGTGAGCACCTCGAGCGCACCCCGCTCGGGTTCCACGACCGCCGCATCGTCACCCGGCCCTACGACGAGCCATGCGGGCGTCGCCAGCCGCGCCGTGATGCGTTGGATCAGCGCGCGCTCGCCGAGCTCGGCAACAGTGCGAGTGGGCAACTGAATAGGGGGAAGAGAGCCCCGCTTTGCCGTGTGGGGAGGTCGAATGAACCTGCGAAAGCAGGTGGAACCGCTGTTGTCCGGCCGCGCTTCAGGCTTCCTCGCCTCGGAGGCATGCACACCGCGCGTCCTCGCGGCTCGCTTGGGGTTTAACGTTGGCTCAGACGAGCCTCCGAAACCATCACGAGCAAAGCAGGAGCTTCCGCGATCTTAGTCTGCGCTGGCAGGCGGGTCAAGCCGAGTAACTTATTGACGTAGATAGACTTACGATGCGCCGAGTGCGCGATCCAGCAGCTGTTCGATTCTGAGCGTCCGCTCGTGGAGCTCGCCGTGTAACACGGAGGGTTTCTGGCGGGCTCGGAAGCACTCGTCGGCCAGGTTGAGGGCGACGAGAATCGCGAGGCTGAGCATGTCGATACTCGGCGCCGCCTCCGAGGCGGCGCGCATCTTCTGATCGACGTAGGCGGCTAGCTCGATCACATACGCCGGATCAAGGCCGCTCCGGATTGGGTATCGCTGGCCTCCGATGTCGACGGTGACGACCCCGGCCATGCGGCGCGCGTCCTACAAAGCCTCGAGGTGCGACAGCATCTCAGCCACGCGCTCCCGAATCGTCTCACGCTCGTGGCGCAATGCGTCGACCTCGGTGTTGACGCCCTCGACGTCGGCGAGGCGCTCGCGCAGCGCTTCGACCTCCTCCGTCAAGCGCGCGTTCTCTTCTGCCGTCTTCGCCTGCTCGGTGCGGAGCCTGGTCACGACGTTGACCAGGAGCTTTACTTTTTCCTCGAGTCGATCGATCGGATCGAGATCGACCGTACGCGCCAGTGCTTGCTTTACCATCCGTGCCGCCTCGCGTGTGAGGGAAGGAGTCTGACGCGGAGATGGTAGCACGGGTCAGCGCTGCGCGGCGCCGTGCCTTTCTTTCAGCGCACCGAGCACGCGGTCCATTGCGGCCTGAACCTCGGCATCGGTCAAAGTTCTGTCAGATGACCGGAAAGTCAGCCGAAGCGAGAGACTGACCTTGCCTTCGGGAATGCCCTTGCCCTGGTATCGGTCGAATTCGCTGACGCGGACGAGGGTCGCCGGCGCCGCCTCGCGAATCGTGCGATGGACGTCGGCCGCGGGGAGCGTGGCGTCGAGGAGGATGGAGATGTCGCGAACGACCGACGGGAACCGCGGCAGCGGCTCGACGCGGACGACGGCGCGGCCCGCGGCGGGTACGAGTGCGTCGAGATCGACTTCCGCCGCGTAGATGGGATCGCCGCCGGGCAGACCATGTGCGTCGGCGATCGGCTCGGCAAGCTGCCCGAGGACGCCGACGCGGATGCCGTCGGCGAAGACGGCTGCGGCGCGGCCGGACACGAGCCACGGTTCGTCGACTGGCGTGGTCCGCACGTCCGCACCGGTCGCGTGGCAGACGCGTTCGACCGCCGCCTTCATGTCATAGAAATCGACTGGCCGGCCGGTGCCGCTCCAGTGCTCGGGGGCGGCAGCGCCGGTCCAGACGCAGCCGACCACCTGCCGCTCGCCGCCGGATCGCGTGAACGTGGCGCCGATTTCGAACAGCCGCACCTCGCGCTGCTCGCGCCGCCGGTTGTGCGCTACCGCGTCGACCAGTCCCGGCAGCAGCGACGGGCGCAGCACGGCAAAGAGCTCCGACAACGGATTCGCGATCGGTACGAGGTTGCCCTCGGCCGCGAATGGCGTCGCGGCGTGCTCGGAGATGAAGCCGAACGTCACCGCTTCGAAGAATCCCGCACCGGTGAGGATCGATCGCAGATGACGCGTGCGCAGGATGCGCGGATCAATCGAGGGCGCCGCTGCAATCAGTGCCGGAAACGTCGTCGGCAGTCGATCGAAGCCGTAGTGGCGCGCCACTTCCTCGATCAGGTCGACCTCGCGCGTCACGTCGACCCGGCGAGTCGGGATGCCGACGCGCCAGCCGCCCACGGCCGGCGCGAGCGCAAAGCCCAGGCTTCCGAGAATGCGACGGACGTCGCGGTCGGGAACGGAGGCCCCGAGCAGTCCGGCGATCTTCGCGCGGCGCAGCCGGAGGACCACCGGCTTCGGCTTCCGTGGATAGCGGTCGAGCGGCAGCCCGCGCGCACGTCCGGCGCCGATCATCTCGATCAGCGCGAGCGCGCGCTGCATCGCATCGACCGGCATTGCCGGGTCGGCGCCCCGTTCGAACCGCATGCTCGCTTCGGTCTTGAGGCCGAGCATCTTACTCGTGCGGCGTACTGACAGCGGATTGAAGTACGCGCTCTCCAGCACGATGGTCTTCGTCGTGCCGCTCACCTCGGAGTCGCCGCCACCCATGACGCCGGCGATGGCAACGGCGCGTTCGGCGTCGGCGATGACGAGCATGTCGGGGGCGAGCGTCCGGAGCTGCCCGTCGAGTGTGCGCAGCTGCTCGCCGGGATGCGCGGTGCGCACGCGGATTTGCCCGCCCGCCAGCCGAGCGTGGTCGAAGGCGTGCATCGGCTGGCCAATCTCGAGCAGCACGTAGTTGGTGGCGTCGACGATGTTGCTGATCGGTCGGATGCCGGTAGTCTCCAGCCGCTGTTGCATCCACGCGGGCGAAGGCCGGACCTCCACGTCGGCGACGGCACCGACATAGCGTGGGCAGAGATCGGCGTTTTCGATGGCGATCTGGAGCTGTCGGGTTGGCCCTCCGGGGCCGCCTCGCGAACCCGCGGAGCTCGCGCGACGACCTGGCGTGCGCAGCTTCGCCCCGTACGCGGTCGCCACCTCGCGCGCGATGCCAATGACCGACATGCAGTCGGGGCGGTTCGCCGTGACCTCGAAGTCGATCACCGCATCTCCCTGACCGATCGCGTCGATGCCTTCGACCGCAAAGCCGCGCGTCGACATGGTCCGGGCGATCTCCTCGGCCGATCCTGGCACGTCGACGAACTCCCGCAGCCATGAGAGCAGGATTCTCACAGCGGGAACTGCTCCAGGAAGCGGAGGTCGTTCTCGTAGAACAGCCGGATGTCGTCGACGCCGTACTTCAGCATCGCGGCGCGCTCCATGCCCATGCCGAACGCGAACCCGGTGAACTTGTCGGGGTCGTAACCGACCGCCTCGAACACCGCCGGGTGCACCATGCCGCTGCCGAGAATCTCGAGCCAGCCGGTGTGCTTGCACGTGCCGCAGCCCGCTCCGCCGCAGCTCTGGCAGCTGATGTCGACCTCCGCGCTCGGCTCGGTGTACGGGAAGAAGCTCGGACGCAGGCGCACCCGCACGTCGCCGAACAGTTCGCGCAGCATCGCCTCGAAGGTGCCCTTCAGATCCGCAAGCGTCACGCCGCGGCCGACCACGAGCCCCTCGAACTGCTGGAACATCGGCGTATGGCTCAGGTCGAGCTGATCGCGGCGGTACACGCGCCCCGGCACAATTAGGCGAATCGGCGGGGGGAACGTCTTCATGTACCGGATCTGCATCGCGGAGGTATGCGTCCGGAGGAGTGTGGCGGCGCGGACCTGCGCCTCGGGCAGGCGGCCGCGGTGCGCACCCCACGTGCCGCCGGCAATCGGGACGCCGAGATACAGCGTGTCCTGCATGTCGCGGGCGGGGTGATCCGGCGGCATATTGAGCGCCTCGAAGTTGTGGTAGTCGTCTTCGACTTCGGGCCCCTCCAGGATCTCGTAGCCCATGCGCGCAAAGATGTCCTCGACCTCTTGCCTGACGCGCATCAACGGATGAATGCGTCCGATCGCGATCGGACGGCTGCCCAGTGTCGGATCGACGGCGCCGGGAGGCCGGCGCGCCGTCGTCACCGAGGCACGCTTCTCCTGGATCGCCGATTCGATGTCCGTCTTGAGGGTGTTGACCAGCTGACCGAACTCGCGGCGCTCCTCCGGCGGTACGGATCCGACCTGTTTGAGGAGCGCAGTGACGGATCCGCTCTTGCGGCTCAGGAACGCGGCGTCGAGGGCGTCGAGGTCACGGTCGGTGGCGGCGTCGTCGAGCCGCGCGCGGAACTCCGCGCGCAGCGTCTCGATCGCCGTCCGGACGGCGGGGTCAGGCATGGATCAATGCTCAATGCTGAAAGCCCAATGCTCAACGCCAAACACATCGTTGGTCATTGGGCATTGAGCCTTGCGCATTGTGCATTGATCACGCATGAGACTGAGTGGGGAGCGCGTCCTTGGCCTGCGCCGCCACTTTGGCGAACGCCGCGGACTGGGTGGCGGCCAGATCGGCCAGCATCTTCCGGTCGATGGTGACGCCCGCGGCCTTGAGCCCGCGCATCAGCTGCGCGTAGGTGAGGCCGTTCTCGCGCGCCGCGGCGTTGATCCGCACGATCCAGAGCCGGCGGAAGTCGCGCTTCTTGTTCTTGCGGCCCACGTAGGCGTACTTGCCCGCGGTGTCGACGGCTTCCTTCGCGGCGCGGTACAGCTTGCTCTTGGTCTGGTAGTACCCTTTGGCACGCGACAGCAGCTTCTTCCGCTTGGCGCGCCGAACCGTTCCTCGTTTGACTCGCGGCAT
>Ga0187893_10004107_pt1 | contig 28253 bp, 17 predicted proteins | sample MA1701074metaG_FD_139574 | JGI IMG/M metagenome (GOLD analysis project Ga0187893, IMG submission 139574) | White microbial mat communities from a basaltic lava cave in the Kipuka Kanohina Cave System on the Island of Hawaii, USA - MA170107-4 metaG ... | reverse complement strand
CTCGAAGCATCGACGCACTCGTACGCGGAGTCGGCGACGCCCTCCGCGCCGTCGATGCCGACGAATGCCGGGCCTACTTACGAAGCTGCGGATACGCTACGCATGGATGTTAGATGCTCTAAACGCCTAAGGTCGCTTTGCCTTGGCCGTTCTCTTACGTCCATTCAGCGGCTGAATGCGAGTGATGTGAACGGGATCGACGTGGACCGACCCACCGGTGGGAATATTGCAGCGATCCAGAGGTGGCAGCCCGATCTGCACAAGGGTAGACGTGACAAACACCATATCCGGGTGAGTGACTTCATAAGTTTCGCCGTCCGAGATATGGATACACATTCCTTGAAAGGGACGGGTGCGCATGAGAGTTTTGATTTCGTACGCCGTCATCTAGTTTACAACCCACGTCTCCCCGTCATCGTAGAGTTCTTCCAGCCGGCCCGTACCCTTGGCCTTGACCGCGTCACTGACCTGCCCCACAACTAGTTCCTCATAGGTCGGTCGCTCGACGCAGCGGAAGACACCCATTGGTTCGGGGAAATCGGGGTAGTGCATTCGACTCAGCAGATAGGCTAGACTTGGCTCAGCCTGCTTCTCATCGTGGAACAGCAGATCATCTTCCTTGATGTCCCCGCCCAGCGTGACGATTTCAGGGTCCATCCCGTGCAGGCGGATGCCCTTGTTTCGGTCCTTGCCGAAAATCAACGGCTTGCCGTGCTCTAGATAGACCGTAGTGTCGTCCTTGGTCTCCTTGGCGGTGGCGTATTCGAAGGCCAAGTCGTTGAAGATGTTGCAGTTCTGGTAAATCTCCACGAACGAAGTGCCCTTGTGCGCCGCCGCCCTTTGAAGAACGTATTCCAGATGTTTGGTGTGTACGTCCACCGAACGGGCGACAAAAGTCGCCTCGGCCCCGATCGCCACGGACAGTGGATGAAGCGGATAGTCGACCGATCCCATCGGAGTCGACTTTGTTTTCTTGCCTAGTGGGGAAGTCGGCGAATACTGGCCCTTGGTCAGTCCGTAAATCCGGTTGTTGAACAACAGGATTTTCAGGTTCACATTGCGGCGAATGGTATGCAGCAGGTGATTCCCGCCGATGCTGAGCCCGTCGCCGTCACCCGTTACCACCCAAACGTCGAGTTCAGGCTGCGTGATCTTGATCCCCGTGGCCACGGCAGGCGCCCGGCCGTGAATGGAGTGAAATCCATAAGTGTTCATGTAATAGGGAAACCGGCTGGAACAGCCGATGCCCGACACGAACACCGTCGTCTCGCGCTTCACTCCAAGCCCAGCGAGGACTTTCTTCACCTGGGCGAGGATCGAATAATCCCCGCAACCGGGACACCAGCGCACGTCCTGGTCACTGGCGTAATCCTTCGCGGTTAACTGCACGGTTACCGGCTCTGTGCTCATTTCTTCCTTCCGTTATTGTGGTTCAACAGTTCGTTAATCTTGTCTTCTATTTCCTGGATCATAAAGGGCTTGCCCTGCACCTTGTTCAGTCCGATCGCATCGACAAGATACTTGGCCCGAATGTGGGCCAGAAGCTGCCCCAGGTTCATCTCTGGGATTAAGACCGCGCGGAAGCGGCTTAACACTTCGCCGACATTCTTCGGCATCGGGTCCAGATAGCGCAGATGCGCACTGGAGACCGATTTCCCCTTTGCTCGGCAGCGTTCCACGGCCGAGGTGATCGGGCCATACGTGCTGCCCCAGCCCAAAACCAGCAGATCCCCCGACGGGTCGCCGAAGACATCCAGCGGCGGGATGGTCTCCGCGATGTTGTCGATCTTCTTTCGGCGCGTGCAGACCATGTGGTGATGATTGTCGGGGTCGTAGCACACGTCGCCGGTAACGTCTTCTTTTTCCAACCCACCGATGCGGTGCTCGAGACCAGGCGCTCCCGGAATGGCCCATTCACGAACCAACCGCTCGTTACGCTTGTAAGGCAAAAAGCCCCGCCCGTTTCCGTTCGGTGAAGTCGGATGTGTGACCTTGAACTTCGGCAACTTGGCCGGATCAGGCAGCAGCCACGGCTCAGCCCCATTGGCCAGATACCCGTCGCTGAGAAGCATGACCGGAGTCATGAACTCCGTGGCAATGCGAAAAGCTTCCAACGCCATGATAAAGCAGTCACCCGGCGTTGCCGGAGCCAACACACAGAGCGGGGCCTCGCCGTTGCGACCCCAGATCGCCTGGTGAAGGTCGGCCTGCTCCGTCTTGGTGGGCAAACCCGTGCTGGGTCCGCCGCGTTGAACGTTGACCACGACGACCGGCAGCTCAGTCATGACCGCCAGCCCGATCGCCTCCTGTTTCAGCGCCACGCCGGGACCGCTGGTGCCAGTCACCGCAAGAGCGCCCGCGAAAGCCGCTCCGATGACGGATGTAATCGCCGCGATTTCGTCCTCCGCTTGAAAAGTGCGGATATCAAAGTTCTTATGTTTTGCAAGCTCGTGGAGAATGTCGCTTGCCGGAGTAATCGGATAACTGCCGTAGAAAAGCGGTTTCTTCGCCAGTTGCGCGGCGGTGATTAACCCCATCGCCGTCGCTTCGTTACCCGTTACCTTGCGGTAGCGGCCCGGGGAGATTTTCGCGGGCGCGACAAGATACCGGGCCGGGAACATCTCCGCCGTCTCGCCGAAATAATAGCCGGCGCGTAAAGCCCGCACGTTGGCGTCGGCCACCGCGGGCTTGCTGCCGAACTTGTCTTGAATCCAGCGCAACGTCGGGTCCATCGAGCGTCCGAATACCCAATAAACCAAACCCAGCGCGTAGAAATTCTTGCACCGCCCCACCGCTCGACCGGTCAGCCCCGTCTCGGCGCATGCCTCCGCGTTCAACTTGTCGATCGGGACACGAAAGAGCTGATACCGAGTAAGGCTTCCATCGTCGAGCGGGTTCTCCGCGTAGCCGGCCTTGGCGAGGTTGCCTTTGTTAAAGGCGTCCTCGTTGACCACAAGGATGCCGCCGGGTTCGAGGTCCGCGATGTTCGCTTTCAGTGCCGCCGGGTTCATGGCAATCAGGGCGTTGACCCGATCGCCCGCCGTCCGCAGCTTGTGCGCTCCAAAGTTCAGTTGATAACCGCTCACGCCCGCCAGCGTTCCCGCCGGAGCGCGAATCTCGGCAGGGAAGTCCGGAAACGTGCTTACGTCGTTCCCAAACATCGCCGAGGTGTTGGTCATCTGCATTCCGACGAGCTGCATTCCGTCGCCGGAGTCGCCCGCGAAACGGACGGTGATCTCCTCTCGCTCGATGACCGGGAGCGGCTTCTTGCTCGTGGTATTCGGTTCGGTCGATACGACCATCGTCTTCCTGATGCTCCTTTAACCAACCCTGTTGCGGCGGTAGCAGTACCACCGGCCCATCCGAGGGCAGTTCCCACGTCAGCGAGTTGCCATCGCCCAAACCGCGGGTGCGTCGAAAATCGACGTACGAACGTATAAGTTTATACTGGTCGCGGTCCGAAAACAACCACCTTAAACGTCCTACCCTGCCTTAATTGCTGTTTTCGGGTTCCGGAAAACCTCGCGCCGCTGGTCCGAGATTCTCGCCCGGCCTGCGGTTCAAATCGACAAAAGGGTACGATACAATCCCCTCGACGGCTGGTCAGGACGGCTGGCCCTACCGGAGAGAATACCTGTGCTGAAGCGTTGCGACAACGTCTTGGAGGCGATCGGCGGAACCCCGCTCGTAAGGGTACATCGGATTGCGGCCGGACTCTCCGCAGCCGTGTACGCTAAGGTCGAATTCGTAAACCCCGGCGGTAGCGTCAAGGACCGCATAGCCCTGGCCATGGTCGAGGCCGCCGAACGCGAGGGGCTGCTAAAACCGGGCGGGACCATCATTGAGGCCACGTCCGGGAACACCGGCGTCGGCCTCGCGATGGTCGCCGCCGTCAAGGGTTACCGCTGCATTTTCATCATGCCCGACAAGATGAGCGTGGAAAAAATTCGACTCCTCAAGGCCTACGGGGCCGAAGTCGTGATCACGCCGACCAATGCGGAAAGCAACAGCCCGGACGGATACAGCGGCGTCGCGGCCCGTTTGATGAACGAAATCCCCAACGCCTGGCAACCGAACCAGTTTACCAACCTCAACAACCCCGAGTACCACTACCGCAACACCGGCCCAGAGATTTGGGAGCAGACCGAAGGGAAGATCACCGTGTTCGTGGCCGGTGTCGGAACCGGGGGAACGGTGTCCGGCGTAGGAAAGTTCCTCAAAGAAAAGAACCCCAAGATTCGTGTTGTCGCAGCCGATCCCGAAGGGTCCATCCTCTCGGGCGATTCGCCGAAACCCTGGGCTGTTGAGGGCATCGGCGAGGATTACGTACCCAAAACGTTCAACTCCCATGTCGTGGATGAATGGATTCGCGTCAGCGACACGGAATCGTTCATGACCGCGCGGGCCATGTCACAGAAAGAGGGACTCTTGATGGGAGGATCGTGCGGGACGGCGATGGCCGCCGGACTGCGCTATGCCCAACGCTGCGGTCCCAAAGACATGATCGTCGTGCTTTGTCCCGACACCGGCCGCAACTATCTCTCCAAACTGTACTCCGAAGAGTGGATGATCGAGAACGGTTTCATGAAGTCCGCCGGAAGGCCCCATACCATCGGCGAGCTTCTCGCTCGGCGAGGCAACGTTCCGCTGATTGCACTAGGTCCCGATGACAGGGCCGAGGAGGCGATTGTCCTGCTGCGCAGGCATGGCATTTCCCAAATGCCGGTCGTCGAGGACGGCAAGGTGATAGGCGGTATTCGTGAATTAACCCTCGCCCGACTGCTCCATTCGCGGACCGATCCGCGGCAGGTCCCCGTGCGTGAGATCATGGCCAGACCCATGCCCACGGTCGATGAGCACGTCGACATCGACGAGGTCTATCGCCTCCTCTCCGCCGGCCACAGCGGAGTGGTCGTCACGCGCGGCGGTGAACTCGCCGGAGTCGTCACCCGCATCGATCTGGTCAATTTCTGGGACGACCCTTTCAACCAGGAATTCGACGAGCCGAAGGCGGCCAGAACTCCAGCCCGGGCATAAGTCGCGTAGGGCGGCGAATGTGGACTAGCCGATCTCAGCCTCGCCACTGTACCGTTACGGTTCAGCCGCTCCATAAAGCAGAGAGGCATCGTGGAGATCAACGTCAAGATCTTCGTCGGTATCGAACACATCGCACCCTTGTTCAACCGTCCCGCCCTCACCGCTGAAACAGTTTTGGAAGTGAGCAAAACCGAACAGGCTCAACGGTCCGTGGGCGGCAAGTCCATCGACACAGATAGTGCCCTCGAGCACATAGCTGCAACAATCGGAACAATTCAGATCGAGCGACAGTCCAACCCAGACCACGCCTTCGACCAGTGATTCGACGTCCGTAAGCGAGACGCAGGATAGCGACTCCTCCGTCAATGCGAGAAATCCCTCCTCCACCTCTGACGGCTCCAAGTCGATCCCCGCCAAGGTGATGCCCGCAAAGGCACATGCTGGTCCGAGTTCGGTCCCCCCCTTCACGCACAGCCAAGCACCATCGATCGCTAGGAATTGGTCGTCGAACTCGAATGAGCCGCGTACAGGCCCATAGCCAAAATAGCATCCAGTGATGCCGAAGAGTCCGGGAAGGCCAGTCTCGAATCGCCGGCGCTCTTCGATCTGACCACACGCTTCGTCGAAAGGCACACCGCATCCGCCCGCAATTTCATTTGTGTACGGGAGCGCTAACATCGTCGCATCGACTGACGAGATTATGTCCTGATCTGCCTGAAACTTAGCTTGTGGGGTTGCATTACTAGGTGAAGCCTCCTCCAACACGCTCTGCTTGTCGCGCTGTACGGTGACTGCATCCGTTGCGTCCTGCGCGAGCGCGCCCACGCACCCCATGCCCAAAGTCACCGCGAACATTGTCGGGCCAAAGTGCTTCGGGAGCATGGATACCTCTCCTGAACTCGAATGTCGTTTGCAGGATGGCACTACAGCCAGATGATTATAGGCTTATTGCCTACCAGGCGCGCAAGTGTTTAGGAAAAACTGGAGAGCCGGTTACGTCGACTTGCCAGTATCGTTTTTCTATGTGACGGCCTACTCTCTTGCTGCTTGGCTGCGAGCACGGCCGCCCGATCAATCCACCCCTTCGGTCTACTTTTTTCTAGAACTGGCTCCACAGAAGCTGATTCGTAACTTCATGGTGGAACATGACTTCGCCGGGTTTGACGCGCGTGCCGATCTCCTTCGGGCAGCGGTCGGCGGCCTTTTGTTTCTGTTCCACATATTTGCCGTGGGATTCCTCACCTAAAATATCCACGGCCAGCCGACTAGCCTTGAACAATCGGATCGCATCATAGATGTTGTCCGGCAGAAACCTCGTGCGATAACGCTTCCCCTCGGCGTCCGCCGAATCCGGCAGGTCGCCTTCCAGCCCGGTCCGGAGCAGCGTGTAAAACAACAAATACGGGTTGGCATCCGGAGAGACGGAGCGAAACTCGATTCTCGCGCTCCGCTCGTTTCCAAGTGGAATTCGAATCATCGCCGCTCGATTGATCGCCGAGGCCTTGATCTGATTGGGGGCCTCAAAATGCGGATCCAGCCGACGATACGCGTTCACGCTCGGATTGAGCACCAGGCAAATGTCCGTTGCGTTGTTGAGAATCCGATCAACAAAACTCCACGCGAACTCCGAAATCCCATCCTGTCCGTTCTTATCGTAGAAAAGGTTCTTTCCGTTGCGATTCAACGACATATTGCAGTGCATGCCGCTGCCGTTGACCCCTGCGACGGGCTTGGGAAGAAAGCACGCCGTAAGCCCCATGCTCCGCGCCACTTGTCGGCACACGAGCTTGTAGAGATGGATCTGATCGGCGGTGATGATTGATTCGGAGTAGCCGAAGTTCATCTCGAATTGCGACGGCGCGACTTCGGGATGATCCTTCTCGTTGGCCAGCCCCATCGATCGATGCGCCTCGGCGCAGCGGTCAATGAACTGCCGCAATGGGTCCTGCGGCAGCGAATGGTAATATCCCCCGGTGGAGATGAATTCGAATTTCCCGGATTCGTGGTAGCTCCGCTCGGCGTCGGTGTCCTTGAACAGGAATCCCTCGATTTCCGGCGCGACGTGCAGAACCATTCGCTCGTCGCGGGCGAGCTGTTCCGTGAAGAGGCGAAGCCGTGAGCGAAAATCGCACTTGTACGGAGATCCGTCCTGGGCATGAACCTCGCCGAAGACGATCACCTTCCCCGGCCCGAAGATGTCCGCCGGCAGCCAGTAAAACGCGGGCCAGTCGAGCGCCAGTTTCAAATCCGACTCCGCGATCTCCGAAAAGCCGCGGATCGACGATCCGTCAAAGGTCAGATTGTCCGCCGACTTCAACAGGAACTTCTTGTCGTAGTCGAGCATGTGGAAACGACCTTCCAGATCGCAGAAGCAGACCGTGACGGCCTTGATCCGCTTTTCTTCGGTCAGGTATTTTCGGCGTTGATCCTCGACGGCGTCGCGGTCGGTGTGCTCGAGTCGCTGCCGCTTGGATTCGAGGTTCATTTCCTCCAATTCGTCGTAGGGGATTTCCAGGAAATTCCGCAATTCGGTCGCAATCATGTCTCACTCCCCAAAAAAGAGGATCCGTAGCCGTATAGGCCCTATAATCGCCTAAGCGGTCTTTTATGGTTTCTTTTTAAGAATGTCAACTAAAAACTATAATAGAAAAGATAAACAACTTGTCAAATATTATAAAATCACATCTGCTAAAAACTGTTGGCCTGATTGACAGATGGTAATTTCGCCAGTAGTGTACGAAAAAGGGCGTTAAGCAAGGGCTCCCGCAGGGCGGCCCTATTTTTTTGCCCTGAATCCTTGGTTCAAACGTGAACAAGCAACACCACACATGTGTTTTCGGCCTCGGTTGGGGCGATGAAGGCAAGGGCAAGATCGTTGATTTGCTTTGCCCGGACTTCGACATCGTCGTCCGTTTCAACGGTGGAGCCAACGCCGGACATACCGTTTGCGTTGGTGACGAGACCTTCGCACTGCACCTGCTTCCCACGGGTGTCTTGCACGAAAACGCGATCGGCGTCATCGGGCCTGGTGTGGTCGTCGATCCGATCGGCCTCCTCGCGGAGATGGACGCCTTGGCGGCTCGCGGGATCGAGGTCTCGAATAGGCTGAAGATCAGCGACCGGGCGCACCTGGTTCTCGCCTATCACAAGATCGAAGACCAACTGAGCGAGCGTGCGGCGGGGAGCCAGGAAAAACTCGGAACAACGTCGCGGGGCATCGGGCCGTGCTACGCGGACAAGATGCGCCGCTCCACGGCGGTGCGCTTCGCCGATCTCGTCGACGACACTGAACTGAAAGTACGCGTACGCCGGATCGTCGAAGCGAAGAAGGCCTCGTTGTCCGCGATGTACCGTGAAGACGGCGGCTTGAACGCGCAAACGATTCTTGACGATCTGGCCCTGGCATCGAAACGTTTGGCCTCCTGCGTTTGCGATACGACGCAGTTCCTGCACGAAACGATCGAAAGCGGAAAGTCGTTGCTTTTTGAAGGCGCCAACGGCGTATTGTTGGACGTGGATCATGGCACCTACCCGTTTGTGACCTCCAGCAGTACCGGCCCGCACGGAATTGGGCCCGGGGCGGGTGTGCCGCCGTCGCTAGTCTCCCGCCTGATCGGCGTAACCAAGGCTTATGCGACGCGTGTTGGAGCGGGGCCATTCGTCACCGAACTGAAAGACGCCATCGGAGAGCAAATTCGCCAACGGGGCAGGGAATTCGGCACCACCACCGGCCGCCCGCGAAGGTGTGGCTGGTTCGACGCCGTCGCATGTCGATACGCGGCGCAACTAAGCGGCGCCACGGATTTGGCGTTATTGCACCTCGATACATTGTCCGGACTCGACGAAATCGGAATCTGCATTGCCTACCGCCACAATGGTCAGACTCTGCGGACGGTTCCCGCGAACGGGGCGTGCCTCGAAAAAACAGAACCTATTCTCGATTTCATGCCCGGTTGGAAAGAAGACCTCCGATCGGTCCGTCGGTTCGAGGCTTTGCCGAAGAACGCCATTAACTATGTAGAACGCATCGAGTCTCTCATCGGCGTTCCCGTTACCATGGTCGGCGTCGGTCCGGAGCGGTCGCAAACACTGTTACGTGGATCGCGGAATTCAGAGGGCAAACGTCCCGAACTGATAGGAAGCCGGCACGAGGAATGAAATCACGGTCGCGGGCAGCGCAAAGCATTTTCCGCTCGCCGAATAGTAAGTCCTGCCTTGCCTTGGGCTGTGTCGATGCCGATGCCTGAACCGCTCCTCGACCCACAGGCCCATCTCGGGCTTCCACGTGAGAAACTGCCGAAGCACATCGCCATCATTATGGACGGCAATGGCCGATGGGCGAAGCGACAGGGATGGCCGCGCATCCGCGGGCACGAGCAGGGCGCCAAGAGCGTCCGCGCCATCGTCACCCATTGCGCCCGCCTGGGAATCGAAGCCCTCACGCTTTTTAGCTTCAGCACCGAGAATTGGAAAAGGCCGCGGGATGAAGTCGATTTCCTCATGGACCTCTATGTGCGTTATCTCATCGCCGAACGCGAAACCATCCTCGGTAATAACGTGCGTTTTCTGCATCTCGGTCGTCGCAAGGGACTGCCCGAATCGGTGCTGGCCGAAATGGATAAAACGATTGCCATGAGCCACGACAATGGCGGACTAAAGTTGTGTCTAGCTCTCAATTACGGTTCGCGCGACGAAATCGTGGACGCCGTGCAACGCATCGCCGAAAAAGTCAGCGCCGGACAATTGTCGCCATCTCAAATCGACTCCGCGAGAATCTCCGATTCTCTCTACACGGCCGGGCTCCCCGATCCCGATTTGCTCGTGCGAACCGCCAATGAACGACGCGTGAGTAATTTTCTTTTATGGCAAATCAGCTACGCCGAAATCCACGTTTGCGAAAAGCTATGGCCGGAATTCGGCCCCGCGGACCTCGACCTGGCGATTCGCGATTTTGCCTCCCGAGAGCGCCGCTTCGGGGAAATATAGCAGCCTGTTGAACCGCCTATTTCTTGGGGATGCGCATGGCGTAGAACGAGCGCCATACGAACACAAGGGCCACCGCCAACATGACGACTCCGAAGATGGCGGTGTAATCGGTTCGGTGGCCGGTGTGGGCGGCTTCCTTCATCTTGACAGCGATTTCCACGGCCAGCAGACCGAACAACGTCGAGAATTTGATAATCGGGTTCATCGCCACCGAAGTCGTGTCCTTGAATGGATCACCGACGGTATCGCCGATGACCGATGCCGCGTGGAGTTCTGTGCCTTTCTCCCTGAGATCAACTTCAACGAGCTTCTTCGCGTTGTCCCACGCCCCCCCTGCATTGGCCATGTAGATCGCCTGGAAGAGGCCGAATACCGCAATGGAAACCAGATACGCGACGAAGAAGTTCGGGTCGAAAAACGCGAAGGCGAGCGTGAAGGTCAAGAGGGCGATGAAGATGTTCCACATCCCCTTCTGAGCGTATTGAGTGCAAATGCGGACGACGGTGATGGAGTCGCCCATATCCGCTTCCTTCTTGGAAAGGTCCAGATTCTTTTTGATGAACTCGACCGCCCGATACGCGCCGGTGGTCACGGCCTGCATCGACGCGCCCGCGAACCAGAAAATCACCGCCCCGCCGCAGATGAAGCCGAGCAGCACGGGGGCGTCGGTCAGACTAAGGTGAAGCAGCCCCTCCTTTTCCAGGAGCAGGATGATCGAGAAGATCATCGTCGTAGCTCCCACGACTGCCGTCCCGATGAGCACCGGCTTGGCGGTTGCCTTAAAAGTATTGCCGGCCGAGTCGTTCGCTTCGAGGTAATGCTTACCACGCTTGAAATCCGGATCGAAGCCGAAGTCCTTCTTGATTTCGGCCTAGATGCCGGGGATGTGTTCGGTTTGGGCCAATTCGAATATGGACTGGGCATTGTCGGTCACTGGTCCATAACTATCGACGGCGATGGTTACGGGTCCCATGCAAAGGAAGCCAAACGCGACCAGGCCGAACGCGAAGATCGAGCCGTGCGCCCCCATGACGTCTCCAAGCCCGTATTGGCTGACGAAATACGCACCGCCCATGAGGGTGGCGATGAGGATGCCTTTCCAGAATGCGCTGAAATTACCCGCTACGATGCCTGAAAGAATTGTCAATGATGGACCACCTTCGCGAGTAGCAGTAACAATCTCATGCACATGCTTGGAATGGGAACTGGTGAAGATCTTGGTGAATTCGGGAATGAGCACCGCCGCGAGCGTGCCGCAACTGATGATCAAGGCCAACTGCCACCAAAGCTCCGGCAGCAATTTTGTTACCAGTTCACCGTTCACCAATTGTACGACTGAAATGTCGCCGATGAGCAGCTTGCTCATGAAGAACGACGTTGAGATGCAAAGGATCGCCGCGATCCAGATAAGGCGCGTCAGAGGCGCCTCGAAATTGAACTCCTTCAACCCCTTGTATTTCTTCTCCGAGATCGCCTGGTTGACGAAGTAGGACACGCCGGACATGAAGTCCATCAGGAAGCGCATGGCGAAGATCCACACAATCAGTCGGGACTGAAGATCGAGGAAGTTTTCGACGCCCGCCTTCTTCGTCACCGCCAGAGTGATGAAGGAGATGAGAGCTACGCCGGTCACTCCGTACGTCTCAAAGCCATCGGCCGTGGGACCGACCGAGTCGCCGGCGTTGTCCCCGGTGCAGTCGGCGATGACGCCCGGATTTCGCGGATCGTCTTCCTTGACGTTAAAAACGATCTTCATCAGGTCGGATCCAATGTCGGCGATCTTTGTGAAGATGCCGCCTGCGATGCGAAGGGCGGAGGCGCCGAGCGACTCCCCGATGGCGAAACCGAGGAAACAGTAGCCGACAATCTCGCGGGGTACGAACAAGAGGATGATGACCATCATGACCAGTTCGAGCGAGATCAGGTACAACCCGACGGACATTCCGGCCCGCAAAGGTATGTTGACGACGTCCCACGGATCACCACGAAGGGAGGCGAAAGCAGTTCGGGCGTTGGCGAACGTATTGACGCGGATGCCGTACCAGGCCACCGCATAGGAACCGCCCATGCCGACGACGGAGAAAAAGAGAACCAGTAGCGCGGTCTTGGCCGTCTCACCCTGCAAGCCCATGAAGTAGTACGTCATGGCGGCGGCGATAATGATAAAGAGCATGACCAGGAACTTGCCCTGCTGAATGAGATAGGTCTTGCAGGTCTGGAAAATGACTTCCGCCACGTCCAACATCGATTTATGTGCCGGCAGCCTCTTGATCTGGCCGCGCAAGTACAGGCTGATGCCAAGCGTACCCGTGATGACCAAAGCGCCATAAAACAGAAGATTCCACGCCGTAATCGTGTATCCGAAAAGGTGGAATTTGCCTTCGTGCAAATCGGGAATGGCCAGGTCCGCTTCACCCGCACGGGCCACTCCGCCGATTACCGCGAACGTCAACAAGGTAAGAACTGCAAGTGGAAATCGCTTCACGCTTAAATCACCTTTGAAAAAAAGAGATCTCGTCCAAAACGTCTAAAGGCACACCGCTCTCAAGCAACAGGTATAGCCATTGCGTGGCCGGGTTGCCGGCCGTCGCCCTAACCTACCTCCAAACCCTCTCGGAATGCTTCAGACTCGTGGGACGACGCCGTCCCAACCGCGCCAACGACCGTAGACTAGCACGACCCTGTTCAACTTGGCAAGCCGCCCAATTACCCGATTTTCCGGCTTACCGCCCCGCCTTGCCGCTTTCCCTGACCGCGGCCGCGATGCCGGTGACTGCCTTGGGTCGAGCTGCGCCCGCATCCAGGGGCATCGTAGGGGGTGCCGAGGCCAGCGGGATCGTCGGCGGGACGAGCACGCCGCAGGATATGACTACTCGGATTGCCTCTTCGACGTGCCAATCCACTTCAATCAGGTCTGATCGCTTGAGGACGAACACGAAACCACTCGTCGGATTCGGAGTGGCGGGGACGAAAACCATGCAGAGTTCCTCGCCGGTATGAGCATCCTTCGTTACGCCTGTAATGAACCCAATGGAGCGGGTCTCCTTGGTTGGGTACGGAACGAGGGCAACTCGTTGAAAGTTCTGACCCGTTTCCCCTGCGAAGGTCCCCAGAATTTGTTTCGAAGCGCGATAAATCGTCTTGACGAAGGGGACTCTTTCCAACATCGCTTCGGCCGTATGAACCAGCCGACGACCAAGAAAGTTGGCGGTCAGCACGCCCAGCATATAGAGAAAAAAAATGGTGAGGAAAACGGAGAAAATCGCGATCCCCCACTGGATACCTGGGGGTAAAACTGCCACGCCCTCCCGCGCGAACTGTTCCGCGCTGACGCCCCACGTTTGGGCGAACGTGTCCCCCCAACGCCGTAAGTACCAGTCAACCACCCACAGCGAGGTATCCCGCATCAGCTCAAAGACGAATCGAACCAGGAGATAGGTTATCCAGACGGGCAACACCAATAGCAGCCCGGCGGTCACCCGGGCCCGCAGCACCGCACGAACCGTCGTCCACAACCGGCTGCGCGGTCGTTTTGGAGGATCATTGGGGGGCGAAGACTCAGCCACTGGCAGGTCGGCGTCGGGTTGCAGCGTCTTGATTTCGGGGATTGCCATAGCTGTCAAACCATACCTTTAGAGCTTGCTAATTACCACTTTAGCCACAATCCAGGCATGATTTTATGGGAACTCCGAACAAGTGCTAACCGTATAATTCGGTCTGTGTCATAATAGGAGTAGACGACCGCCGGTATTAAGCGTGCGCGCAGGCGGCGATTGAAAGGGAAGGACATGGCTCGAGGCAATCTCAAGAAATGGTTGGCGGCGTTGGCCTTTTCCGGTATCCCGCTGGTTTTTAATGCGACGTGTAATCCTCAAACAGGCTTTTTTGATCTCTTTCGCGACGACGACTACGGCGATTACTACTACGACGACGGGTACTACTACGACGACTACTATTACTACGACGATTGCTACGACTTCGAGTGTTATTAGTCCAATTCCGGGTTAGGCATCAGGTCGGCCTCATTATTCTTGATCCAGCGCCGTAAGTTGCGCTTGTGAAACCGACTGGCGCTTTGTCAACGCATTCGGGCGGCGGTACAAGTGCCGCTTGGCAAAACCATCGTTGACTTGATTCGACATTGTAAAGCCGAACATGGAGCGTGCTCTTGCGGTTGGTTACTCTCTTCACCTGTTCGGTTTGTTTACTTGGCGTAGCCCCGATCTCCGGACGTGCCCAACCCGCAGCCAACGCTGCTTCCAAACCCCCTCCCTCCGACCAAACGCGACAACTTCAAACCTGCCGGGAGGGACTGCTCGATCCGCTCATACGTGCGGATGATCGACGGCGCTGGGCTCAGCTGCTCCTGTCTTATGACTCCTCGGAGGCGAACGCCATTATCGTGGAATTGCTGAGGCTATCGGATCGCCCGGAGGTGCAAGCCGGAGTTTGCGTGTCGCTTATCGAGCGGTCGCGAGTGGCCCCGCAACGGCTTCACCAGAGCTTTGTCGAGCCGCTCATTGAGTTATTGGAGGCCGAATCAGAGGAGTTGCGCGCCCTCGCCGCTCAAGCCCTCGCTGAGTATTCCAGCGGCGACGTACAAAAGCGGCTCGCCGAACTCGCTAAAGGCGCCGAGGCGCCGATGTCCAAGCGCCTAGCTGCCATTAATGCCCTGGCCCCAAGCACTCATCGTCGCGAGGTCGTAGGCCAACTTGTTGATTTGATGTCCCTTGACGACAGAGAAATCAACGCCCAAGCCGCCGCCGCATTGGAACCGCTCGCCCCTCAATTGGCCGGCCGCCCAGCCCAAGACTGGACTTCCTGGTGGCAAGAGAAGTCGAAACTGAGCGAGGATGCTTGGCTAGCCGAGCAGTTACAGATTTATCGCGACCGCTCCCGCCGCGTTACGGTCGAGTTGCAGGCGATTCGTAACGAATCGGAACGCCAAGAGTCGGTCATCACTGTGAGAATCCGCGAGTTTCAAAGGGAGCTGTTGCGATCCATCAATCCGGAGCAGCGTGACGCAAAGTTGGTCGAGTGGATTGACGACCCCTTGCCGGCCGTAAAACTGGCGGCAATCGGAATCATCAGCTCCCGTATTACGGATGAAGGCAGGCGCCCGGAAAAAGAGCTGCTTGCCGCGTTGATTCGCCTGCTCAGGCATGATGCCCTCTCCATCCGGCGCGAATCGTTGCTCATCCTGCAGAACCTCAACGACGCGGCCGTCGTGGATGGAGTGCTCGCTCGACTCGCGGAGGAGAAGGATTCAAGTCTTCGGCAATCGTTACTTCAAGCACTCGGCAAGCTGGCCAGTGTGAACGCGATACCGGCACTCAATCGAGAAATAGCATCCCTGGATTGCTCTCCGGATTGCGCGCGTGAGGCCGCTTTGGCGCTCGGACAGATTGCGGTGAAGCCGGAAGCCGCCGACGCACTGGGAAGCGCGGTTGTTATTCTTGTGAACCGATATCGCTTGACGCCCCAGGACCACGGACATTTGCGCGCCGCGTTACTCACGGCCATGGCAAGCATCGGTGACCCTTCCTTCACGCACGAGTTTGCCTCAGCCATCGAATCCGATGACGCCATGATCCTTCCGGCGGCCTTGCGCGGTCTGCGCGCGGTCGGCGACTTGTCAAAGCTCCCCCGACTGCGAACTCTGACGGCGCACGCCGAACCGCGAGTGCGAATAGAGGCGATCGAGGCCATATCGCAACTGGGCAATGAGGACGCCGACCTCGAGGTTCTGTTGGCCCGACTCGGCCTGGCGGCGGAACCCAATGAATCCGTGCGAGAAGCCGCCTGGCGAGGCTTTCGCCAATTGACGAGTAAACGGTCGCTGCCCGAGCGCATTCGTGCGGCGGACCGGCTGCGAGAAATGCCTGACCTTTCGATCAAGTATCTGGAGGAATTGGCCGCCGCCCTGGCAACTAACGGAAATCATACGGCCGAGCTCGACACGGTACGCGACCGCCTTGCGGCAACACTAGCCGAAGCGAACAAGCACACCGAAGCCACTGTTTACCTGCGCGCATTATATGAGTCGCGGCTCGCCCGCGGAGACGATGCCGCCCGCGCGATTGGGCTCCGATGGTTGGAATCGTCACTGCGAAACTCAAACCCGCAGAGCGCTTCCGAGGTTATTATTCGACTGGCCGAAGCGAGCGACGCGGCGCCGGTCAAGGGTGAGATCGTGCGAATCGTCGCTCAATATCTGGAAACGATCACCGACGCAGAGCGAGGTCGCAAGCTCGTTAGCGAATTGCGAAGCGTCCCATCTGATTTGCTGGGCGACGAGTGGACCCGGCTTGTATTGCAGTTTGCGGCGCAATTTGAGGCCAAGGATCGCCCCCCCACGCCGACAAGCGCGCCATGACTCCCGTCGCTTGCTTCACGGAGTCAGCATCAGGAGCGTGCTAGAACGGGATGTCCGGCGTCGACGAGGGTGCGGTCGCGTTCTGCGAGCCGCAGATCGGCATCCACCATCATGCGGCAAAGTTCCGGCATGAGCACCCTCGGTTTCCAGCCGAGCAGATTCCGAGCCTTCGTGGAGTCGCCTTGAAGGAGATTGACTTCCGTCGGCCGTAGGTAACGCGGGTCGAACTTCACGAACTCATTCCAGTCGAGCTCAAGGTATCCGAAGGCTTCGGCCAGGAATTCGCGTACGCTATGGCATTGGCCGGTAGCGATGACGTAATCGTCCGGGTCTTGTTGTTGCAGCATCAACCACATGGCTTCCACGTAGTCGCCGGCAAATCCCCAGTCACGCTTGGCGTCGATATTGCCCAGATACAAGGCATCCTGCAGGCCGAGCTTGATCCGCGCGGCGGCCTTGGTGATCTTCCGCGTCACAAACGTCTCGCCGCGCCGCGGCGATTCATGATTGAACAAGACGCCGTTGCACGCGAATAAACCATAGGCCTCACGATAGTTCACCGTCTGCCAGTAGGCATGGACCTTCGCACAAGCATAGGGACTTCGCGGATAAAAAGGCGTAAACTCCGTCTGGGGAATCTCCCGCACCTTCCCATACATTTCGCTGCTGGAGGCCTGATAGAATCGCACTTGTTTGCCGGTGGAGTCGCGATAATCGCGGATCGCTTCCAACAAGTGCAATGATCCGATGCCTACGACCTGCGCCGTGTAGACAGGCTGATCGAAGCTGGTGCGCACGTGTGACTGCGCCGCGAGATTATAGACTTCATCGGGTTGAACCTCGCTGATGATCCGTCGCAAGCTGATCGCGTCCAGAAGATCGCCGTAATGAAGATGAAACCGAACGTCGTCTTCGTGTCGGTCCTGATAAAGATGATCGATCCGCTCCGTGGTAAAAACGCTTGCCCTGCGGATGATTCCGTGGACGCGGTAGCCCTTTTCCAACAGCAACTCGGATAAGTAGGAGCCATCCTGCCCGGTGATTCCCGTGATCAGCGCGATCTTGCTCATGATCAACTCTCTTGCCCGCCCCCGACCGGCAGCGCGCATTCCTCCGAAATACCCGTGCCGATATCATCGGAATCCCAAATGGGGGACGGCGAGGCAATTCTGTTGACCTCGGCTGTTTCCCCGGCACTGAACCAGCTATGAACCGGCTTGGACGCACGCGCCGCGAGGAGACGCTGCGTGCGGGCGGCATGTTCCGGCCCCGTGTTGCTTACCACCACGGCATCGTGCTCTCGAGCGAGGGCCTGCTCCATTGAAGCCACGGAAATTCCACGATAGCTCCGGCCCGGCGATGCAAAGCGATCGTCCGCTATCGCTGAAATACTTATGCCGGCATCGTTCCCAGCCTTGAAAAAGGAAAACACGTTCTTGCCCAGGTCTGCAAGGATAACTCTGCGCACGCCGGAATTTTTCAACTGCGTCATCTGTCGTCCGATGAACTGCAATCCATAGAACCGTTCAAAGACCTCTGATGAAAGTCTCCGGCGGCGGTATAGCCAGCGTTCCAGGATCGCCCGGCGTTGCCCATTCCTCGCCCCGCGAGCGAAGGCCCGCTCGTGTCCGTCGCGAATGGCGAGCCACCTGTATCTCTGCAGGCAATCCTCGTGATACGCCCGTGCGTAATCAGTAGGCAAATAGCGCGCGATCACCCGCAAATTATTGCGTATGTCGTAATACGTTGTTCGATCGCTGCGACGAGAGTGATCGGTTTTCAAGTGCTCAACGTGCAGATCGTCAAACACACTAGTTTTCCACCCATTATTCGCGAGTCTGAAACAGAGGTCATACTCCTCGGCCTGCATGAAGAAGCTGCGATCCAGCCCACCGACCTCGCGCAACGCCTCCAATCGGAGTCCGACCCCACACCCAACGAACACACCCGGAAGAGCCGCGCCCTCCCGTTGTCCATTCGGTAGATGCACCGTAAATCCCGCGGCTCCCAGCCGCGCATCAGCCTCAAACCGCTCGATCATCCGGAGAAGGGCACCGGGTCGAGGGAATGAATCATCGTCAAGAAAAACGATATATTTCCCGCGGGCGCGATCGACCCCGTTCGCTTTACCACAGCTTCCTGCGTTTCGACGCAATGAGATGAGTAAGTCGACGCCGCTTTCGATGGCCGCCGGCGTTCCGTCGATGGAGTTGTTGTCTACGACGATGATCTCGTAATGCTTGCGATCCAAACCGCAACGCGTGATCTGCGAGAGCGTATTCGTGACCACCGCGCGTCGATTATGCGTGGCCAGTACAATGCTGGTGATGGGACAGCGATGGCTGGACATACTGGCAGCAGGCTCCTGTAAGGAGTATTATCGGTCGCCATAGCCATTCAAATTACGAATTAGGGAATGGAAACTTCTGCGAAGTGAACGGGGCGGTTGCGTTGTTTCTCAGTTCGTGCTGAGAATTCGGAATCCTAGCATTTCAACCGTAGACTAGCGCTATGGCCCAACGCATCGGACTTTACGGCGGCAGCTTCAATCCCATCCACAATGGACACCTGATTGTTGCGCGCGATATTGCCGAGCGGATCAATCTTGATCAGATCATCCTGCTTCCCGCCTCGCATCCGCCCCACAAGGACGCCGGCACGCTGCTCGATCCAGCGCACCGAGCAGCAATGGTCAAACTGGCCATCGAGGGCGACCCCCTTTTTGCTTTTAGTGACTTCGATCTGAAACGAAGCGGACCCAACTATACGATCGAAACCGTAATGCACTTTCGCGAAGTCCTTGGGCCGGATGTGGCGTTGCACTGGCTCATCGGCGCTGATTCACTCGCCGAATTGATCACTTGGCGTCGCGTTTCGGACTTGGTGAATGCCTGTCGGATCGTGACTGCCGGACGCCAAGGATGCACTGCCATCGACTGGACGAAACTAGCGTCGGTGCTCAGCGACGAGCAGGTCACCCTGCTCAAAAGTGGCGTTCTGCCAACCGCGCAGGTCGATATCTCTTCGAGTGATATTCGCCGCCGGGTCAGTGAAGGCCGCTCAATCCGATACCTCGTACCGGACCCTCTCCGTTCGTTTATCGATCGGAATGGCCTATACCGCTCCATTCTCTAAGACTTCTCGCCCTTGGCCGGCTTCGCGGACTTAGCGGGCTTAGCTGCAGCCTTTTCCTTTTCAGCGGCGGGTGCGGCCTCAGCTGCTGCGGCGGGTGCGCCTTCTGCGCCTTCAACCTTCTTCTCGGCCTTATCTTTCTTGCCTACGGAGGCTTTGCGATGAGCTACCTTGGGGAGGCCCGTAATCTTGCCCCCGTCTGACCAGAGGCCGGACTCTTTTAGCATGGCCACTCTTTCGGCGCGGGTGAGAACATTGCGGTGGCGCTCGAGCAAACTCTTGGATCGCAAGGACCGGTCCATTGACATGAAAATTAAACTCCCTCTACCAGCTATCTCGTTTTAGTGTCTTGTAATACCCTTCCAGCCGGTATCCACCGCCCGCTGAATAGTACTGCGTTCCTATCGCACGAACCTTTTCCAACAATTGGTCCGCAAGCCGCTTTTGCGCCGGGTCCTTATGGTCATACCCTTGCGTCACGATGAGCATTGACGTTTCATTGCCAAATGGGACCAATTCCGAATTCACTCCCCGCTGCGCCAGGAATTCCCGTGCATGTCGGGCCTTCTCAATGTTTGCGGCCGTAAACTCCTGGGCCACGATGTAAGTAAGGTTGCGAACCCAACCAGCGGCCGCACCTACTTGCCCAGTTGCATTCGGCACAATCGCGGTCGACGTCTTTGCGGGCGTACGGTCTTCGCGTTGGCCTGGCCCACTCGACGTTTTCCGCCCCGCATCCTCAAGGAGACTGCCGACAAGGTGGCTGGCGGGCGATTGCTTTCGCAAGGATTCGATTTCGTCCGCCGTTCCGCTGCCCGCATCTACACGCCCCGCCTGAAACCCACGCTGAAAGCCGGCGGCATCGCCACGCTGCGTGCCAATTACATAAGAGGCGAATACCACGCCCAATCCCACAAAAACCGCTACGGCCGCCGTCACGCTCGTAAGCGAGATGCGAATGCGATCTCCCTCAACTTCAATCGATGGCCAGTGACCATTTTGGACTTCGTTGCTTTCGTTCGGGCTTATACCCGAATAGGCGGACTCGCCGATCACTCCCTTGGCTTCCATAGCAGGCACGTCTGGAAGTTCTTGTTCGTGCCTTGACCACCAGCTTGGGACTTTCACACCCGCCGATCGGCCGCCATTGGCTTCAAGTAGTTCAAATAGCGCCGGGCCTCGTTTCGTTTTTGCCATTTTTCTCGCCTCCATGCGAAGACTCGTTGACACGTGCAAGGTAACCGACTCAGCTTTGATTGCAAGGCGACCCCATACTTGCAAACATCCTCTAAAGCGCCATCCCGTCGGTTTCGGTTGTAAGTTCTGTCCCAGCAGGGTATAGGGGCCGTTAAGGGCGATTAGCTCAGTTGGCTAGAGCGTTCGGATCACACCCGAAAGGTCACAGGTTCGAGTCCTGTATCGCCCAGCGGCTGTTGCTAGTAATGAGCCTCCGATAGCCGCCTCGCAAAAATAACAGTTACAATATTGCATTAATGGTTATCCTAAACCCTCCTTGATTGGCATTGAGATCACCGATTCTGAATCAATAAAAAATGCGGTCTTGCAATCGGAGGGGAGGTTACGGTAGAATGACACAAGTTTACCGGACGGTGGATGAAGTGCCGGGTTGTACCCCGCCAACGACAATCTGGCGTGCCTTATGGCTTCTTTCGTCCGAGCACGGCCTGAGACTTCGTAACGGTTCTCAAGGCCGGTGCGGTCCGCCGGGCGAGCTTTTGGATTGAAACGGGGAAATTGTCGCGGCGAGTGACAGTCGGTTGACATCATTCATCGCGAGTTTGGTTTCTCGCATACAAACGCAGTTGACGAGCTTGCCGTAACCTGGAAAAGGACACGGTCCGCTGTCAAGCTGCACATTGGAGTTTTTGGAACAGTGGTAAACTGGCGTGGAGGTTTAGGAACAATGAACGCAGCAAAGGGTAAGTGGGCTGTTCGGCGCGCATTGCTTGGCGTCGCAGCGGTGGGTGTATTGGCTGGAAGTCTGGCGTTGGCTGGCGCTCCTCAGGTGCGCAGGGAGCCGTCTGCGAACCGGGGTCTGGATCGGCAATCGCTCCCGAATTCGGGCTTAGCCGAGCAAACCTCGGGCGGTACTTCTGCGATTGGTGCGAGCCAGTCGATCGGCGCGAGCCATTCACCTATATCCGATTCGGCGCGCCTTTCCGGGTCGAAGCACAACGAGGACCTTGTTTCCGCCAATCAGGTACGCGCCGGACAGATGCCTGCCGGCGACTATCCCGTCATCGCAAACATGGTCGTCGACTATCGCAACGACGAGATGTCCAAGGCCCGAGCGCGAGGCGAACTGGTCGGTCCATGGCGCTCGCCGGTCCAGGAGGGTGGCGTCGCAACCGGGGGCTGTTCAGTGGACGTCCAGTGCGATGACACGAACCCCTGTACGATTGACTCCTGCGTTCTGCAGCCAGGATCCCCGCTTGGATCTGGAAAATGTGAATATGACCCCGTACCCGACGGGCTGAGCTTTCCCCTCTTTCTCGGGTGTACCGACGGCCAGTTTTGCAATGGGTTTGAAGCATGCCAGGGCGCGGTTTGCGCGGGAGGCAGCGCCGGTAAGTTGTGCGACGGCGGCGACAATGATGGGGAAGGGTGCCTGATCGCCGGAGACTGTCCAGGTGGGACATGCGTAACGGCCGTCGGCCAAACCTGTGATTCCCATTCCGACTGTCAAACCCCGGGCACTTGCAATACCACAACCGGACAGTGCACTACGGGCGGTCCCGGGGCTTGCACTACGAATTTCGATTGTGGAATCTCCGGCACGGGTAGCTGCAATCCGGGCGTATGCACTCCCGGCCAGGCGCCCACTTGCTGTTTGAACCGTGACGATTGTCGTCCAGATTTCTCCAAGTGTGACGAGGATAGTGATAATGAGGGCGACCCTTGTGAAATCAATGGGGACTGCCGAGGGGGGCTTTGCCAGCGCTGCACGCCGCTCTGCGCTGACGACCAAGACTGCCTGGATCTAGACAAATTGCCCGGTTCAACGCTGCCACTCAAGTGCAATGGGGTCGAAAGCTGCAGCGCAAAGAAGTGCTATGAAGGTACTGCTCCCCCTAACACCCCGTGTACGACCGACGCGAATTGTCCGGGTGGCGGAAAATGTTTGGGTACTTGTATCCGTGGAACGCCGCCGTGCGGGTTCAATGCGGATTGTGAAGAGGGTCTCTGCTTTGGCGGCTCGTCCAATGTCCAAAACGACCCGTGTACCACCGACGGGCAATGCCCTGGCGACGCCAACAACAACCCCAACCCCCCCGGCGAATGCGTCTTGACGCGTTGTTCCTTAGGACCGATTCGGGCGTGCAAGGTCAACACCGACTGCACGACGTCGGGAGCAACCTGCATCGCCGGTCCCGCTTCCTGTCTTGAAGGACGCTGCTGCACCGCGGTAACAGAACCGGCTTGCACAAAGTTGAGGCTTTCTGCCTGTAGTACCGGCAATTGGTATGCCGGCGATACGGGTCGCGAACCTGTAGGTTCGCAGGATGTGCCTGGTTGCGGCGGTGAACCCGCAACGGGAGGAACCGATCCCGAAGGTTGGGGTTGCCCCAAGTATGCGGCGGGCATGACTCAGACTACTCTCGCCAATCCACCGGTGCGCCTGGTCGAAGTCGGCCCGGTCTCCGACGCCACGATCTGCGTGAAGGGCCCCGGCGGACCGGGCGGAACGTGCCCCAATCCCATGGGACCTGCCGGAAAGCTCAACAGCATCGGCGACGATTACACGCTCACCAACAGTTCCCATATAGGTCTGGACGTTTTCCGCTGGGTCGGACGTGCCGTTACGGCGGCGGATCGCCTCTTCATTGAATTCTACGATGCCTCAGGCAATTTCATCGAAGACATCAACATGGATCCCGTCACGGGTTCGGAGGTCGGAATTATCGTTGTACAGTTCCAGCCGCCCTTGACCATTCCTTCGACAGGATACGTGGTCGCCACGGTCGCCCACAATTTCACCCCTAACACAAGATTCACGTGGCTCTCCACGACCGCGCCGGTGGTGGGCACGAACGACGGCAACAAGCTCTGGGTCAATGGCGCTCCGGCCATGGGCGCTGCGAACTTCCTTGGCGCAGGAAACGCCTACCTGGCCTTTGAGCTGGTGGGCGATAAGGAAACTCCCCCCGGCGGGGCTTGCTGCAATGCCACGACGGGCGAATGTTCCGACAATGTTCTGCCGTGGATATGTGCCGCCCAGGGAAACAACTTCAACGGCCTGAATTCCAAATGCGCCAGTTGCAACGCGGGACCGGATGTAGGCGGCCTATGCCGAACCTGCAGCGGCGACGGAACGACGCCCTGCACCAGCAACGCACAATGCGCGGGGAACGGCACTTGTACGCCCGACAACGGCGAATGCGACCCACATCCCGGCGGAAACATCTGCTCAAACGCCGTCAACACCAACTGCTTGACAACCGCCAACTGCCCGCCGGGCGTCGGTGTCACCTGCGGTCCTCCGCAATGTTTGGCCCAGGGCGGATGTGCTTCCGGCGCTTGCTGCAATCCCACATCCGGCGGCTGTAGCATAGTGTCCGGGCCGGGTTCTTGTAACGGAACTTGCGTCTCTAACGTCTGCAGTGGCGGCGCGGGTCATGGACAGCCTTGCACCATCCCCGCTGATTGTGTGTTCTTCCAGGGCTTTGGAACCGATTGCGACGCGGACGACGGCGCGGAGGATGACGCCGCGCAGCACTGCTGCCCGCAGCCCAAGGGGGGCCTGAAGTGCATGGGCGGGCCGAACAACTTGGCTTCCTGCACCAATGATACGCAGTGCCGATTCTGCGTCGAAGGTCCCAACAACGGCGCGGCCTGCACCGTGCATTCCAATTGCGCCCGTTGCATGGGTGGCACGAACAACAATGAGACCTGCTCAGTAGATACGGACTGCCCCGACCCCTTGGAGGGCGCGTGTACGGGACACTGCCTCGGCAACTGCGTGTCTCGAAATACCGGGGCTGATAATTGCGAAGACGCCTTTGTGCACGTCATTACCGTGCCAACCCCGGGCGACGACCCCGTTACGATTTTGATCAGCGGCGACAACTCCACCTCAACGAGCACGGTTGATAATCCGGACAGCTGTTTCGGTATCCCGGCGGACCCGCTCACTGACGATACCGGATGGTGGGAGGCGTTTTCGATTGATGATTGCGCCTTCGTGCGCATCGACTTCTGCTGCACCAAACCGGTCCACGAGCCGGCTTACCCCTTCATCACGTCGGACTGTGAATGCAACGACCTTACCTTCAATGCGCCGAATCCGTACCACCCCGGAGAAGTTGAAAACTTTCGTGGCGCTCCCTATTGCCTACTTGAAGACAATCTTTGGATGTCCTACGGACCGCTGGCACCGGGTATCTATCGCTATCCGGTCCTGTCGGACCTGCTAGGCCACCGCGGCAAGTATCAGATGCACTTTACCGTCGAGGGCTGCGCGGAGGCCGCGTGCTGCAAGCCCGACGCAAGCTGCGTTGACAACGTCAATCAGGCAGAATGCGATGCCCTTGGCGGCTATTTCCTGGCTCTGCCGCAATTGAGTCCGGCCATCCCCATTTGTCTGGGAACCGCGCCGAATTCGCCCAATAACCCCTGCAACGAGGGATCGTGCTGCATCGGCCCGGGAGACTGTCGCGACCAGGTTTCGGAAACCGATCCCACAGTTATGACCAAAGCCATTTGCAATACCGCCGGTCCGGGGGGCAGTCCCGGTACCTTCACCGGTGGTATCCGATGCGCGGGTGGGACGTGCGCCGGCGGCGGCGACAACGGCGAGTCCTGCCGTGTGAATTCGGATTGCGTCGACGGCATCTGCCAGGGGACGACCGAACAGCTCGCTCAACCCAGTCCGTGCCCGATCTGTCAACATCTGACCGGCGACAAATGCGATTTCGAATTTGGTAATTATGTCTGGCTTTCGGACCTCTCGGCGGTTGGAGCGGGGGGCACCGTGCAGGCCAACGACATCATGCCCACCTCCACGGGAGTGTTGGAGCAAGTCTGCGTTACAGGTGTCTATAACAAGGGCGGGGGACAGTGGGATTGCGAAGACGAAGACGTCGGCAACGGCCCCGTCGAGGACAATTTCCGGGTCCGCCTCTACGCGCCTGATCCCAACCGCTATTTCCCGGGCGAGTTACTTGGGGAATGGCACCCGGCGTTCGTGACCAACCGCGAGCATCCCAGAACCCTTCCGGGAATTGCTCCGCAGCATATCATCGACGTTCAAATGACTCTCGATAACAGCGAGTCTCCATTGGTCACCCTCCAGCAGGGTCAGGTTTATTTCATCGAGATCGCGGCAGATACGAGGAATGGCGATCCCACCTGTAACTTCTGGATCGTCGACGCCGACACCAACCCTGCTCAGGGGAACAGCTATGCGTTCCTCGATTCCTGTGGGCTCCCCTATACGGAGGATTCAGTGAAGTTGTTCGTCGCCGATCCGACGGCGATGCAGGATCCGACCATGTGCCTCAACGTTCCCTACGAAGCCCCGCCAAGCCCCGTACGGGCCTGCTGCACGGGCGATACGGCAACTCCCTGCCAGGAGCTGACGATCCGCGAGTGCGCCGAAATTGCCGGGGACTGGCAGTTCGGCCAGGACAGTTGTTCCGGCTATATCTGCCCGGTTGAGCCCAACGACGTTTGTGCGCGGGCGCCTTTTGTGGAAGAGGGTTTCTATAGCTTCAACATGTTCGGAGCGGAGCTGGACGGGGATACCCCGGAAGTCTGCGAAGACAATACGAACATGGGAATCGAAAATGACATATGGTTCTTCTACACGCCGACAGCGTCAGGTCTCGCCTACATTTCGACCTGCGACTGCGAGCGTGGAGGCGATACCATTATCGCCGTCTACGAGGGAGATCCGGGCGAATGTCCCTGCCCCGGCAATCCCAGCATGAATCTGGCAACCTGCCGAGACGACAGAAACCCCAGCGGAACGAATTTCGTTCATCCCAACAGCGGTTGTCCGACATCAGCGGCGCAGACGGAGATACTGCTCAATGTCACCGCCGGAAGCTGCCTGACCATCCGCGTGGGAATGTTTGAAAACGCTGCGCCGACCTACGGAACTCTGCAGATTTCGCTTTCGCCGGGCATATGCGGGGATGGCATCCGACAGGCCGCCGGTGGGGAGCAATGCGACCCCGGCGATCCCGACGGTACTCCAGTGATTCCGCCCTCCGACGCCCTTTGTGTTGGAAACTGCAGCTACAACTGTCAGTGTCCGCCCACCGTCTGCGGGAAGCAGTGCGTGGGAGGAACGAGAGACGGCCTGGCGTGCAATAGCCTGTCTGATTGTCCTTTGGGCACATCGTGTGTTGGCATATTGCAATCCGGACTTGGCGAAGAGTGTGATGCCAGTGCTCCCGGTGGCGCCGTTTCGTGCACCAGCTTCGCCACGGTCTGCCGTCCCCCGGGTGATCTCGACGGCGAGTGTACCTGCGTTCCGGTTTGCCCGAACGGCCGGAAAGAAGGCGGAGAAGTCTGCGACGGCTCTGACGACGATGCCTGCGGATTGCTCGGGTGCAACGCCAATTGCCGGTGCAACACGGTTTGCGGCAACGGAATCCTGGAAACGGGAGAACGATGTGATCCGGGCGGCATCAGCGGCGCGCTGCCCAACGACGCACTCTGCAAGACCCGCTGCATCGCGTCGGGACCCGACGCCTGTACGTGCCCAGAGCCTTCCTGCGGCAACGGTTTCGTAGAGAAGATCACGAATGATGAGCAGTGCGACAACGCCGATCCGACGGGCGAAGGCGACTGTCCGCCCGAGGAGTGTCGTCCTCTAGGCGATCCCGCCGGCGAATGCACTTGTACCTGTTTAGCGGGCACCGCTCCGCCGAGCATCCAATGGGCCGGCACCGCTGACACCAGTACTGGTCGGACGACGCGCACCTTGATGTTCAGCGTGCTCCCGCCGGTGGTGGCGACCGGTTCTCCGGAGTCATCGGCTATTCAGATCACGTCGGTGGATCTGGAGCACCCCGTGCCCGGATACCAGCCCAGCGCCAACCCCTTACCGAAGAACTTCTCGGTGTGGGACACCAACTCCAACGGCACGTGCACCAACGGCGACCATGCTGGTCACCACTGCGAAGTGGCCGCGGATTGCAGGCTATGCGGCGGCTCCGGTTCGAACGCCAACAAGCCTTGCACGAGTGACGCGGTGTGTACGGCCGGCGGGCAGTCCAACTTCTGTCCAACCAGCGTGTGCAGCGGTGATGCGCGGCGACCGTGTTCAATCAACGGCCATTGCACCGGCTTCGGCACTTGCAATGCGGCCCTTACTTATGCGTGCGGCGGCCTTGCGGCCTGCACGGGCGAGGGGGCGATGAGCCCCGGCGGCGTGGGCGGCTGTGCCCGCTGGGTGGGCAAGCCGGAGATCTTCCTCGAGGCCCAGCTTCCGGCGCCACAAAACCTCGGCGATTACCTGGGTGCGAGGCTGCAATGTACGCCCTATTACCATGACTGGGTCACGGCGACGGCGACCGAACCGGTTGTGGTCTTCGGTGCGGAAATCCTGCCCAACTCCAAGTACAGCGTGGTGGCCTACTCCTCCAGCTGCAAGGGTGATGAAGGGGGCTGCGGCAACGTGTCTGCGCCGGTGGAAATGCGCACTCGCCGGGCCGGCGACGCGGTTTCGCTCTACAACCCGCCCAACAGTGCG
>Ga0187893_10004106_pt1 | contig 28255 bp, 21 predicted proteins | sample MA1701074metaG_FD_139574 | JGI IMG/M metagenome (GOLD analysis project Ga0187893, IMG submission 139574) | White microbial mat communities from a basaltic lava cave in the Kipuka Kanohina Cave System on the Island of Hawaii, USA - MA170107-4 metaG ... | reverse complement strand
GGCCGCGGGGGGGCCGCGGGGGGGGGGGGGGCGGGGGGGGGGGGGGCGGGGGGGGGGGGGCGGGGAGGGGGGCGGGGGGGGGGGGAGGGGGCGGGGCCTCCGAGTATGGGGCCTCGCCGGCCATGACCCGGCGGAGCTCCTCCAGGCGGCGCAGCCCGAGGTTGATCTCCAGGTCGAGGACCCCGATCTGCCGCTCCTTGACGCGGAGCTCCTCCTCGAGCATCTTCCGGCGCGCGCGCTTGTCCTTCTCGCCGCGGCTGATCTCCTCGATCTCGATCTCCGCCCGCAGGCGGTCGATCTGCTGCCGCTTCTTCCGGATGGACTCGCGGAGCCCGGACACGATCTCGAATTTCGCCGCCAGGTTGGGCTCGTCCACCTCGCGCCGGAGGTCGCGCTCGAGGAAGATCTGGCCGATCCAGCAGTGCATGACGTCGAGCTCCTTCTGAAGGCCGGCGATCCGCCCCTCGATCTCGCGGACCTTCTCTTCGGGCCGCCCGTCGATCTCGAGGCGCTGGAGCTCGCGGCGGGCCGCCTCGATCTCCTCGACGCGGCGGTCGTTCTCGAGGGAGAAGGATTCGGCGGCCTTCCGGCGCTCCTCGAGGGCCTCGAAGAGCTGGCGGAGGGCGCCCTCGGCGTGGCGGGCGAAGTCGGTGCCGGCGATCCGCTCGCCGGCGGCCTCGTAGGCGGCGGACTTCTCGCGGTCGAGGCGGCTCACCTCGCCCCGGAGCCCGACCTTCCGGGCCTTGAGGCGGAGCTTCTCGAAGAAGCCCTTGCCCTGCTCCTCGGCCTCGAGCGCGCGAAGGTCCTCCTGCCGGCGCTCGGCCTCGGCGTCGAGCTTGAGGACCTCCTCGAAGAAGGGCTTCCAGGCGTCCCGGTCGGGGAGCCGGCGGTAGAGCGCGTAGCTCCCGGCGCCCAGCTCCATGAAGCGCTCGCGCCGTTCCCGGAGGAGCTGGTCCCGGCGCCGGCCGTCCTGCTCGATCTCCTGGGCGCGGGCGTCGATCTGGCGGACGGTGTCCCGGATCCGCTCGATGTCGGTCCGGAACCCCTCCATGGATCGCCGGAGGGTGCCCACGGAGTTGAGGTACTTGAGGAGTTCCTCGTGCCGGACGTTCCGGACGTCGGCGGCGGCGACCCGCCGGCCCATTTCGACGCATTCCTGGGTGATCTGCTGCTCGAGGCGGCGGATCTCCGAGTCCAGGTGCTCGATTTCCTTCTTCCGGGCGTCCATGGCGGGGTGGCCGGCGACCCGGTGCAGGGATCGGGGTTCCGGTTCCGTCCTAAGGAGATAGGCTAGCACGGGGACCGGGTTCGAATCAACCCCGGCGCGGCCGCATTTTGTTGACAGCGCCATGAAGGCGGCCCTACAATCCGCAAGTTATGTCCGGGGGAGGGGGAGACGGGACCGCATGGCCTCCGGAAAGACGTCGCCGCACGAGAAATTCTGCGCCGGCCTCTCGCCCGACGAGCGCACGCTGGTGCAGCTCCGGGACGAGATCTACAACGGCTCGTGGGACCTCATGCTGGGCGACCTGCGCGACCGCCTGAAGGGGAAGCCCTACATCTTCAAGCTCGTCAACCGGATCCAGGACGACATCGCCCGGATCGAGAAGCTCTCCGACTACGAGAAGAAGCACAAGATCAACCTCGCCGACCACCTGAACAAGAAGGAGGCCCGATGAGAGCCATCGCCCTGCTCCTGTGCCTGCCGGGCCTCGTGGCGGCCTGCGGCGGAGAGCGGCTGAGCGCCGTCGAGTACAGCGGCGACGGATTCGTCACCGATTTCGACGACCCCGGCGAGAACGCCGTCTCGGCCCTGGTCGACCGTCTCCCCTTCCGGCATCGGGATTGGGAGTACAAGTTCAACGACAAGCAGTTCACGCGCGTCACCCTGGCGGGGGACCACCTCTACCTGGAGACGCCCGACAACCGGATCATCGCGATGGACCGGTTCACGGGCCGGACCTCGTGGATCTTCAAGGTCGAGACCGACACGCCGCTCGACTGGCCTCCCGTCGTGGCGGAGGGGGTCCCGGAGGAGATCCGGCAGCTCGAGGCGGACCTCCGCCTCGTGAACCACCAGATCAACGACAAGCTCAGGGAGTTCGGCGTGGGCAAGGAGACCCAGGCGCTCCAGAAGAAGCGCTCCGAGATCCGCGAGCGCCTCCGCGTGGCGGCGTTCGGGGACAACGTCTACTTCATCTCCCGGCAGGTGATCTACTGCCTGGACCGCCTCCAGGGCGGGCTCCGCTGGACGCACCGCCTCACCTTCGTGCCGGGGGCCCAGCCCTTCGCGATCCGGAACTACGTCTTCGTCCCGGGAGTGGACCTGGCGCGCGTCTGGGCGCTGGACGTGGAGAAGCGGGGCGCCGAGGTGACGTTCTACAAGGCCGAGATCACGAGCGTCAACAACCAGATCATGAACCGGCCGGTGTACTCGGCGCCGTCGCTCTTCTTCGTCTGCCACGACGGGAACGTGTACTCCTACAACGTGGACAACGGGAACCTGAACTGGAAGTACCCCACGGAGCGGGACCTGATGGCCGATCCCGTGGTCCACGTCTACCGGCACGAGGAGGTGGCGGGGGCGGCCAAGCCCGCGGCGGGGGCGGCGCCGCCGGCCATGGGAGCGCCCGCGATGGGAGCCCCCGCCATGGGGGCCCCGGCGATGGGCGCTCCGGCGATGGGGGCGCCGGCCATGGGGGCGCCGCCCGGCCAGGACGGGAAAAAGGGCCGGGCCACGCAGACCACCCGCATCCTCTTCGCGGGGGGCATGGACAACGCCTTCTACGCCCTCGACGCGGACGCCGGGGCCATCCTCTGGAAGTACGAATGCGGCGGGCCCATCAAGTCCCCCGCCGTGGCGAAGGACCAGACCGTCTACGTGCGGACCGAGGACGGCGCCCTCCACGCCTTCGAGGTGATGCCGATGCACCGCGACCCGAAGACCCGCGCGGCGCTCGGCCCCAAGCGCAACGGCAGCCTCCGGTGGAAGATCCCCCTCGGGGAGCGATTCGTCTTCAAGGGCAAGGAGCGCGTGTACGTCATGGGCCCGAAGCGGGAGATCTGGGCCGTGAACGAGATGAGCGGCGAGGTGGTGGGCCGCTATCCCTCCGAGGGGCTCCACTTCGTCCTCACGAACGCGGCGGACGAATTCATCTACGTCGTCCACTCGGCGGGCTACGTGTACTGCCTCAAGGAATCGCGGGTGAGCTACTAGAGCCTCCGCGACTCGCGACGGGCCTCGCCGGCCCGCGGCTCCCGCGTGCCCCGGTAGTAGTAGTACTCCTCGCTCTCGTCCGCGGCGCGGTTCAGCACGACTCCCGCGACGCGGGCCGACACGTTGGCGAGGAGGCGCTTGGCCCACGTGGCCTGGCGCACGTCGGTCTCCCCCGATTGGACGACGAAGAGCGTCTGGTCCGCGATGGACGAGAGCTTCAGGGCGTCGCCCGCGCGGAGGACGGGCGGCGTGTCGATCACGATCACGTCGAACTCGTCCCGGAAGGGCGCCAGGAGCGCCGTCACCCGGCCCGGTTCGAGGAGCTCGTAGGGGTTCTCGGGAGGGGGGCCGCTGGGGAGGACCTTGAGGTTCGTCCCCTCGATCTCCTGGAGCAGGCCGGGGGTCCCCGCGGGCGAGCTCCCCGCCAGGACGTCCGCCAGCCCCTGGGCGTTCTCCAGGCCCAGGATCGCGTGGACGGCCGGGAGGCGCATGTCGGCGTCGACGAGGAGGGTGCGCTTCCCCTGGCGGGAGAAGGCCACGGCCAGGTTGCTCGACACGGCGGTCTTGCCCTCCTCGGGGTTCGTGCTCGTGACGAGGACGATGCGGCAGGCCCGGTCGGCGGGAAGCGAGAAGAGGACCGTGGCCAGGGTGTCGAACATCTCGGAGACCACGCCCGTGCGCCAGAGGGCCCGGATCTCGGAGGACGCGACCCGCGGGATGACGGCGAGGACGGGATAGTCGAGGTGCCGGCGGACGTCGAAGTCGGTCCGGATCGACGTGTCCATGAACTCGCGGAGGAACGCGACCGAGATGCCGAAGACGACCGAGAGCAGGGCGGCGATCGGGGTCGAGCGGAGGAGCTTGGGCTGGACATGGACGGCGTCCCGCGGGTCGGCCTCCTGCTGGAGGCTCACGTAGCCCTTGCCGCGGGGTTCGCCCTCGAGCCGCGCGAGGAGGACCTCGAGCGTCTCCACGCGCTTGGCCACGTCCGCGGCGCGCCGCTCGCCGGCCAGGGCCTGGTCGAGGAGGGGGGTGAGGAGGTCGAGGCGGGTCTTGATCTGGCGGAGCTCGGGCTCCAGGACGCGCAGCTCGATCGCGACCAGGTCGGAGTCGGAGCGCAGCGCGAGCTCCTCCCGGTCGATGTCGTAGCCCACGGCGCGGATCTGGACTCGGGTGAGCTCGAGCTCGGTCTCCAGGATCTCGATCCGGACGGCCTTCACCTGGGGATGCTCCTCGGTGTACTTCCGGAGGAGGAGCAGGAGCTCCCGGTGCAGGGTCTCCAGGCGCTCGGTCACGGACTTGACGCGGGGGTTCTCGGCGACCCGGGCCTGGACCGAGGCGGTCGCCAGCCGCGGGACCGTCTCCCGCTGGATGTGCTCGGTCACGGCCCGGTCGGCTCGGACGCGCTCCAGGCGGAGGACGTTGCCCCGGGCCCGACGGTCCAGCTCGCGGCGGCGGGTCTCGTGGGCGAGGAGATCCTCCTGGAGCTTCCGGACGTCGAGGTCCAGGTTCTCCGATCCGGCCGAGGCCCGCGCGGAGTCGCGCACCCGCCGGGCGGACTGCTCGTGGGCTCGCTGGTCGGCGGCCTCCTTGTCCCGGGTGCCCTGGGTCTTCCGGATCGCCTCGTCGGCCTGCTGGGTGGCCTGCTTCCGGCTCTCGGCCTCGACGGCCTGGGCGACGGCGTTGGCCGCGGCGGAGGCGGCCTCGGGGCTGCCGGCCACGGCCTCGATCCAGATGAGCTCGTCCCCCAGCTCGGGGAGGGCGGAGATCGTGTCGACGGACTCTTCGGCCCCCGCGGGGACGGGCTTGCCGGCGCGGCGGTCGGCGGCCAGGATCTCCCGGGCACCGTTCCGGGCGCTCCGGCTGGTGATGATCGAGAGCCAGGTGCGCGGCTCCTTGGGCGTCACGTCGGTCCACTGGCTGTTCTGGGTGGCGAGGATCACGTAGGAGGGGGTGGCCACGAGGACCCGGGCCCGGGACCGGTACGTCACCCGTTCCGTGGAGAAGGCCACGGCGAAGAAGCCGGCCAGCACCAGGAGCGCGGCGATGGCGGCCAGCGGCCAGCGCCGGCGCAGCAGTCGGAGCAGATCCTTGAAGCTCACGGTCCCCCCGGGACGGGCCGGTCCGGGCCGGTCCCCTGGAGTATTATCGTCCGCCCGCGGGGATTCATGAACCCTCCCCGCACGGGGCCGCGCCGCCGCAACTCGAAAATACATGAACATGTTCATATTTGTGGAGCTGGGTCGTCCTAAGGATGGCATGTGGGAGGCGCTGGTCGTCCTGGGCGGGCTGGGCCACCTGGGGATGGTGGCGGTGGGGCTCCGGATCCCGGGGGTCTTCCGCTGGAAGGAGGACCTGCCCCGGCTCCGGCCCGCCAACCGCAGGCTCTTCTGGGTCTACGGGGCCTTCATCGTCCTGGCGAACCTGGGATTCGCGGCCCTCTCGCTCGCCTATCGCGCGGAGATCGCGGCCGGGAAGGGGATGGCCGGGGGATTCGCCCTCTTCGTCGGCCTCTACTGGGCCGCCCGCCTCGCCGTCCAGCTCTTCGCGTTCGACACCGAGGACTGGCCGGCGGAGGCGCGGCGGCCGCTCGCCCGGCACGGGCTGGCGCTCGCGATCGCCGCGATGGCGGCCGCCTATCTCGGCTGCTTCGTCCGGGGGTTCCCGGGATGACCCCGTGGGAACGGATGCTCTTGATCCTCGCGGGCGTCTTCGTCGCGTTCAAGGCGGCCATGTTCGTCCGGCTGGCGCCCGGCCGGGCGCTCGGGTTCCTGGCGTTCTGGCCGGGGATGGATCCCCGCCCCTTCGCCCGGACCGCGCCTCCGGAGGGCCCGGGACTGGCCGCCTGGGGACTGGCGAAGATGGCGCTCGGGGCCGGGCTCCTTCTCGTCCGGGCCGGGACGCCCCTCCTGGACGTGCCCCGGGTCTTCCTGGGCGCCGGCCTTCTCGTCCACTTCGGCCTCTGCGACGCGCTGGCCGGGCTCTGGCGGATGCGGGGGGTCGCGGTCGAGCGCCTCTTCGTCAACCCCGCCGCCTCCCGAACGCTCGGCGAGTTCTGGGGCCGCCGCTGGAACCTCGCCTTCCATGCCGTGGCGCGGGAGCGGGTCTTCAAGCCGGTGGCTCGTCGATGGGGCGCGCCGGCGGGCGTCCTCGCGGCCTTCGCCTTCTCCGGTCTCCTCCACGACCTCCTGATCAGCGTGCCGGCCGGGGGCGGCACCGGTCTCCCCTCGCTCTACTTCCTCCTCCACGGGGGGCTCGTCCTCGCGGAGCGGCGATGGGGGGCGGGGGGCCGCCTCTGGACGCTCTTCTGGGTCGCGGCCCCGCTGCCGCTCCTCTTCCACCCTTGGTTCGTCCGCGCCGTCGTCGGCCCGCTCGCCGGACTTTGAGCGAAGGGTTCGGCTTCCCGAAACGTCCTATATTACAGGGAAGGGCGGTGTTATAATCGTAGCGGGAATTTCGGAGGGCGTATGACCCGGACCACCCTCGCGTCGCTCGTCCTGGCGCTCGCGGCCTCCGCGGCCGCCGCGGACGAGATCCAGCTCGCCAACGGCCGGAAGATCTCCAACGCCATGGTGTCCTCCCGCACGGCCGAGAAGATCGTCGTCGAGGTGGGCTCGGGCACGATCACGCTCGGCGCGAAGGAGGTCTCCTCCATCAACCCCGGCCGCACGCCTCTCCACGAGTACCAGGACAAGGCCAAGGGCGTGATGAGCTCCACCCGGGCGGCGGACTTCTGGGACCTCGCCCAGTGGGCCAAGCAGAACAAGCTCCCCCGCTACGTCGCCCCGCTCTGCGAGAAGGCCGTCGCGCTCGACCCCAACCACGAGGGCGCCCGCCGCGAGCTCCGCCATGAGAAGGTGGGCGGGAAGTGGCTGACCTACGAGGAGGCCCAGGAGGCCAAGGGCCTGAAGCTGGTCGCCGGCCGCTGGATGACCGCCGCCGAGGTCGAGCTCCGCGAGAAGAAGCGGCTCGAGGCCGAGGCCCGCGCCCTCGCCGCGAAGAAGGAGCGCGAGGAGCGCGAGAAGCAGGAGCGCGAGGCCCGCGAGCGCGCGATCGCCGAGCACCACGATCGGATCTCCCGCCAGCTCGCCCAGCTCGACGGGTACTTCTACCGGCCGAGCGAGTTCTGGCCCGCCTACTTCCGGCCCTACTGGTGGGCGCCCTACCTCCGCAGCCGCCGCTACTACCAGGACGCCTGGATGTACGGCTACGGCGGAGGCGGCTACGGGACCTTCGACCTCTTCAAGTTCATCCCCGACCCGTTCCTGAAGAAGAAGTAAGCCCGTCCGTCGGTATTCGGGACGCTCGTTCGGGGCGCGTCTCGAATCCCGAAGCGGGCGCTCCGCGCCCCGACCCAGGGACGGCGATGTCCCGAGACGGCCGCATGCCTGAACCCGGGGGCCGTTCGTCCTGGAACCTGTTCATCCTAGGCTCGGCGCTCATGCTGCTGGGCTTGGCCGTCCTCTCGATCGCGCCGCTGCTGGAGTGCCGGGCCTGCGAGGGCAAGGGCGAAATCCGATACCGTGCGGTCTTCGGAGGCATGGATCCGATCCATGCGTGCGGGACGTGTGGGGGTGCCGGACGGCTCTCGCTCCTGAAGCGATGGGCCTTGCGAGGTCCCGAGGGAGTCCAGGGAGTCCCTTGACTGTTCGTCCGACCGTCTACTCGGGCGGAGGCGGCGGGTCGCAGGGGCTGCACCAGCGGACGTTGGGCTCCTTGGCGGCCTTCACTTCGTTCAGGCGCTTGACCGGCATCGTGTGGGGCGCCTTCGTCACGAGCTCGGGCGTCTTCTTGGCCTCCTCGGCGATCTGGAGCAGGGCGTCCGCGAAGGCGTCCAGCGTCTCCTTCGACTCCGTCTCCGTGGGCTCGATCATGAGCGCCTCGTGGACGATGAGCGGGAAGTAGATCGTGGGGGGGTGGAAGCGGTAGTCGAGGAGGCGCTTGGCGATGTCGAGCGTCCGGACGCCGTGCTTCTTCGCGAAGGGCGTCCCGTCGAGCACGAACTCGTGCATGCAGACGCGGCCGTAGGCCAGCTTGTAGGCCTTCCGGACCCGGGAGAGGAGGTAGTTCGCGTTCAGGACCGCGTGCTCGGCGTTCCGGCGGATGCCCTCGGGGCCGTGGAAGCGGAGGTAGGTGTAGGCCCGGACGTGCATCCCCACGTTGCCCCAGAAGGACTTCACCTTTCCGATCGACTTCGGGGCGGCGGAGTCGAAGCGGAAGCGGTCGCCGTCCCGCGCGATCCGGGGAACGGGGAGAAAGGGCTCGAGGGACTTCTTGCAGGCGACGGGGCCCGAGCCCGGGCCGCCGCCGCCGTGCGGGGTCGAGAAGGTCTTGTGCAGGTTGAAGTGCATGACGTCGATCCCGAAATCGCCCGGCCGGGCCTTCCCCTGGATCGCGTTCATGTTGGCCCCGTCCATGTACATGAGGCCGCCGGCCCCGTGGACGAGATCCGAGATCGCGCGGATCTCCTCCTCGAAGAGGCCGAGGGTGGAGGGGTTCGTGATCATCATGGCGGCCGTCCGCTCGGAGAGCTTGGCCTTGAGGTCGCCCAGGTCCACCCCGCCCCGCGCGTTCGACTTCACGCTCACGGAGCGGTAGCCCGCGAGCGTGGAGGTGGCGGGGTTCGTGCCGTGGGCGCTGTCGGGGATCAGGACCTCCGTCCGCCCGGCCTGCCCGAGCTCGTTCTGGCGCGCCCGGATGCAGAGGATCCCCGTCAGCTCCCCCTGCGCGCCCGCCGCGGGCTGGAGCGAGACGGCGTCCATCCCCGCCACCTCGGCCAGCATCCGCTCGAGGCTCCACATCAGCTCGAGCATCCCCTGGACGGTGTCGGCGGGCTGGAGGGGGTGGAGCTTCGCGAACCCGGGCAGGTGGGCCACTTTCTCGTTGATCCGCGGGTTGTACTTCATCGTGCAGGACCCCAGCGGATAGAAGTTCCCGTCGATCGAGAACGTCCGGTGCGAGAGCTCGGTGAAGTGCCGGACGATCTCGAGCTCGGAGACCTCGGGGAGCGCCGGGGGCCTCGCGCGGAGGGACTTCTCGGGAAGGAGGGAGGAGATCGGCGGCTCGCCCTCCGCTGGGGGCGGGAGGTAGGCCGTCGAGCGGCCCGGGCGGCTCTTCTCGAAGATCGTCTTCACGTCTTCAACGCCTCGGCCGCGGCCCCGGCGAAGGCGTCGAGGTCGGCCTCGGAGTTCCGCTCGGTGCAGCACACGAGCACGTGCTCGCGGAGGTCCCGGTAGGGCGGATTGAGGGGGAGGCCTCCCAGGATGCCCCGCTCGAGAAGCCGCGCGAGGAAGGGCTCGGGGTGGGGGACCTCGACGACGAACTCGTGGAAGAAGGGGGCGGACCAGGAGACCTTGATCCCGGGGACCCGGGCCAGCCGCTCCGCCAGCCCGTGGGCCCGGCGCACGCAGGTCTCGGCCACGCGGCGGAGCCCCGCCGGCCCGAGCGTCTCGAGGTAGATGGTCGCCCGGAGCGCCATCAGGGCCTGGTTCGTGCAGATGTTGCTCGAGGCCTTCTCGCGGCGGATGTGCTGCTCGCGCGCCTGGAGGGTGAGGACGAAGCCCCGCTTCCCGTCGAGGTCCACGGTCTCCCCCACGATGCGCCCGGGCATGCCCCGGAGGTGCTCCTTCCGGGCCGCGATGAAGCCGGCCCAGGGGCCGCCGAAACCCATCTCGATCCCCAGCGCCTGGGCCTCGCCCACGGCGAGGTCGAACCCGCAGTCCCCCGGCGGCCGGAGCAGGGCGAGCGAGACGGGGTTCACGCTCGCGACGGCCAGCGCCCCCGCGGAGCGGGCGGCCTCGGAGACGGCGGGCAGGTCCTCCAGGCAGCCGAAGACGTTCGGATTCTGGACCACGAGGCAGGCCGCGCCCTCCCCCGCCTCGCGGAGGGTGGCCGGGGGGGTGACCCCTCGCACGTGGGCCACCTCGGCCACCTGGATCCCGAGCGGGCGGAAAAGCGACTTCACCACGGCGCGGTACTGCGGGTTCACCGCGCTCGAAAGGACGACCTTCCGGCGCTCGGTCTTGTCGATCGACAGGGCCACCGCCTCCTGGAGCGCGGTCGCCCCGTCGTAATGGGAGGCGTTCGAGACGTCCATCCCGGTCAGCTCGCAGACCATGGTCTGGAACTCGAAGATGTGCTGGAGCGTCCCCTGCGAGGCCTCCGCCTGGTAGGGGGTGTAGGCGGACAGGAACTCGCCCCGCGAGAAGAGGGCGTCCACCACGGACGGCACGAAGTGGTTGTAGGCGCCCGCGCCCAGGAAGCAGCGCCCGGCGTCGAAGGTCCGGTTCCGGGCGGCGATCGACTGGAGGTGGGAGAGGAGGTCCTGCTCGGAGAGGGCGGGGGGGAGGTCGAGCGGACGGCCCAGCCGGACGGCCTCGGGGATGGAGGAGAAGAGGGCGTCGATCGAGGGGACGCCGATGCTCCGGAGCATTTCCGCGGCGTCCGCGGGCGTATTCTGGATGTAGTCCATGCCGGTCGATCCGGTTTTCGTAGAGCGGGGCTCGCGGGCGACGTCCGGCCGCCCGCCTTCGCGGACCTCGTCCGCCGTGGCGGCGTCCTCGGCCGCTTCGGCGGGGCGGGCCCGCCTAGACGAAGTCGTCCTCGTCGACGTCCTCGGATTCCTTCTCGTCCTCCTTGTCGGCCTCGAGGAACTCCTCGTACTCCTTCTTGCTCATCAGGGATTCGAGCTCGGCGGGGTCGCTGGGCTTGACGCGGATGAGCCAGCCGCCCTCGTAGGGCTCGTTCTTCAAGCTGTCCAGGTCGGAGGCGAGGTCCTTGTTGACTTCGACGACCTTCCCCGTGAGGGGGGCCACAAGGTCCGCCACCGTCTTCACCGACTCGATCTCCCCGAAGGGGGCCCCCTGTTCGAGGCTGTCGCCGGTCTTGGGGAGGTCGATGTGGACCAGGTCGGAGAGCTGCTTGACGGCGTGGTCGGTGATCCCGATGGTCGCTTCCTTCTTCTTGTCGTTGTACCGGATCCACTCGTGGGTTTCGGTGTACTTGTAGTCGTCCGGCCTGCTCATCCCAGCGCTCTCCGAGTTGCTCGGCCCCTAAAATTGCCCCCCCGCCCGGGGGGTGTCAAGTTTTTTCACGGCGATAGAAGGGGAGCTTGACCGTGCGCGCCTTCTCGCGGCGGCCGCGGACGTCCACTTCGACCTCCTGCCCGGGCTTGCGGAGCTCGCGGGGGAGGTAGGCGAGGGCGATCGACTTCTCGAGGGTGGGGCTCCAGGTCCCGCTCGTCACGGCGCCGGCCTTCGACCCGGCGTGGAAGACCTCGTAGCCGTGCCGGGCGATCCGGCGGGACTCGAGGACGAGGCCCGCCAGGCGCCGGGCGGGCCTGGGATCGGCCCGGAGGGCGTCCCTCCCGATGAAGTCCGGCTTGTCGAGCGCCACGGCGAAGTCCAGCCCCGCCTCCAGAGGGGTCGTGGTGTCGTCGATGTCGTTCCCGTAGAGCGGCATCGCCGCCTCGGTGCGGAGGGTGTCGCGCGCGCCCAGGCCGGCCGGGACGGCGCCGGCCGCGACGAGGCGCTCCCAGGTCTCGGCGGCCCGGGCCGCCGGGACGAAGACCTCGAAGCCGTCCTCCCCGGTGTAGCCGGTCCGGGAGACCGGGACGCCCCCGAAGTCTCCGAAGCTGTAATAGCCCAGACCCCCCGGGTCCAGGCCCAGGGCCTTCCGGACCGTCTCGAGCGAGCGCGGACCCTGAGGGGCGAGGAGCGCCACCTCGAACGTCTCGTCCTCGACGGTCGCGTCGCCCGATCGGTGCTCCCGCAGCCAGGCCAGGTCCTTCTCCCGGTTCGAGGCGTTGACGACCAGGAGGTCGTCCTCGGCTCCCGCGTAGACGATCAGGTCGTCGACGACCGTCCCCTTCTCGGTCAGGAGGAACGCGTAGCGGCAGCGGCCGGGGGAGAGCCGGTCCACGTCGATGGTGAGGACCCGCTGGAGGAAGGCCCGCCGGTCCCGGCCGCGGACGCGGAGGCGCCCCATGTGCGAGAGGTCGAAGAGCCCGGCCCCGTTCCGGACGGCGGCGTGCTCCTCCACGATCCCGCGGTACTGGATGGGCATCTCCCAGCCGTGGAAGTCGACCATCCGGGCGCCCCGGCGGACGTGGACGTCGTGGAGGGGCGTCCGGTGCGGCTTCGGCGTCATGGCGGACGCCGAGTCTAGGCCCGCTCCGCGGAGGGGGTCAAGCAAAACCGCTGCGAATTCGGCGCCGCCGGTTCCGGTGCAGCTGATATGATTCCGCCGGTGCCGAAGAAGATCCTGGTCGTGGACGACACGAAGAGCATCCGAGAGATCATCGCCTTCACCCTCCGGGGGAAGGGCTACGAGGTCCTGGAATCGGGGGACGGCCTCGAGGCCGAGCGGATGGCCCGGACGGCCTCCCCGGACCTGATCGTGCTCGACGCGATGCTCCCCCGCAAGACGGGATTCGACATCTGCGCCGACCTCAAGCGGGACGACGCGTTCAAGGCCATCCCCATCCTGATGCTGACGGCGCTCACGCGCGACACCGGCGAGAGCGACACGCAGTGGCGGGAGCGGTCGCGCGCCGACGATTTCATGTCCAAGCCGTTCAAGGCCCACGACCTGCTGGGCCGGGTCGAGCGGCTCCTCGCGCGCCCGGGCAAGGCCGCGGGGCATCCCTAGGTCCCGCGCGTGGTCCGCGAATACCTCCGGCACGCGTCGCGCTTTTCCCGGCCGGCGCGCCTCTTCCTGGCGGCCCAGGTCCTCTACGGGGTGGGGCAGACCTCCGTCTGGGTCCTCCGGAACCTGTACCTGAAGGCGCGGGGCTTCGACGAGGATTTCATCGGTCATACCCTGGCCGCGCAGTCGCTCGGGATGGCCGCCGTGGTCCTGGTGGCCGCCCCGTTCATGGACCGCATGCGCTTCCGTCCGTTCCAGGCGGCCGGGGTGCTCGGCCTGGCGGCGGGGCTGGCCGGCGTGACGCTGACGGGCTCGTCGGCCGGGATCCTGGGGGCCTGCCTCGTGACGGGGCTGGGGATCGCGCTCCTCGAGGTGGGGGCGGCGCCCTTCCTCGTCCGCCATTCGGGGCCCGTGGAGCGGCCCTACCTCTTCGGGGTGGCGATGGCGCTCAGCCCGGCCTCGGGCCTGGCGGCCACGCTCGGGATCAAGGCCGGGGCGCTCGCGTGGGGGGAGCACGAGGCGGCCTACGGGAGGATGCTGCTCGTGTCGGCGGGGGTGGCGAGCGCGGCGCTCGCGGCGCTGGCGATCCTCCGGGAGGCGGACCCGGAGCCCGCGCCGCGGGGTGGAGACCGGTTCGACTGGCCGACGGCCCTGCGGTTCTTCCTCCCGGAGCTCGCCTTCGGCCTGGGGGCGGGCCTCACGATCCCCTTCATCAACCTCTACTTCCGGATCCGCTTCGGGACGCCGGCGGGGGACATCGGGCTCTACTACTCCGGGGCGCAGGCGCTGATGATGGCGGCCTTCCTGCTCGCCCCCGTCGTCGCGGGCCGCCTGGGCTCGGTCCGGACGATCGTCCTCTTCCAGCTCTCCTCGCTCCCCTTCTTCCTCGTGCTCGCCTTCGCCACCTCGCCCGCGCTCGCGGTGGCGGCCTTCCTCCTCCGCCACGCCTGCATGAACATGGTCCACCCGGTGGGCGCGGCCTTCGCGATGGAGGTGGTCCGACCGCGGCAGCGAGCGCGGGTGAACGCGATGAAACAGGCGGCGAACAAGATCGCCTGGGTGGTCGCCAACTCCGCAGGCGGCATCCTCGTGGCCCAGGGAGCCCTCCTCGGGTTCTTCGTGGACGGTTTCACCACGACCATGCTCGCCACGATCGCGCTCTACGTGCTCGGGAGCGCGATGTACTGGCGCTTCTTCGCCCGCCAGCGGGCCGGCTCCGTCCCCGCCCCCGAAAGCGAGCCCGCGGCCGGCGCCTGACGTCGCGGCGGTAATCCTTCCGGGTAGCTTTACCGTCATGACGGTAAATCTACCCGGTAGGTTTACCGTCATGCCCGGGGCGGGGCGGCCGTCAGGGGGCGAGGGAGGCGCCGGAGGCGACGAGGCGCTGCTGCTCGCTCTCCATGAAGTAGCCGATCCGGCGGTGCTTCTCGTAGCGGCGCTCGAGGAGGCGGTCGAGGGGGACGGCCAGCGCCTCGTCCAGGTAGCGGACGAGCGCGGTCTTGAGGAGGTCGCCCATCTCCTTGGGGTTCCGGTGGGCGCCGCCCAGGGGCTCGGGGATCACCTCGTCCACGATGCCGAGCTTGGCGAGCTCGTTGGGGGTGAGGCGGAGGAGTTCCGCCGCCTGCGGGGCCTTGGCCGCGTCGCGCCAGAGGATGGCCGCGCAGCCCTCCGGCGAGATCACGGAGAGGTAGGCGTTCTGGAGGATGGCCAGCTTGTCCGAGACGCAGATTCCGAGCGCCCCGCCCGACCCTCCCTCGCCGATCACGACCGACACGATCGGCGTCCGCAGCCGCGCCATGTCGTGGAGGTTCCGGGCGATCACGAAGGCCTGGCCGTGCTCCTCGGCCGCCAGGCCCGGGTAGGCGCCCGGCGTGTTCACCAGCGTGACGACGGGGATCCGGAACTTCTCCGCCAGGCGCATCTTCTCGATGGCCTTCCGATAGCCCTCGGGGTTCGGGCTCCCGAAGTTGTAGAGCATGCGCTCCTTGGTGCTCTTCCCCTTCCGCTGGGCGACGAGCATGACCTTGATGCCCCCGACCTTGCAGAGGCCGGTCACGATCGCCCGGTCGTCCCCGACGGCCCGGTCGCCGTGGAGCTCGACGAAGTCCTCGAAGACCATCGCGATGTAGTCCGCCGCGTCGGGGCGGCCGGGGTCGCGGGAGAGGAGGACGCGTTGCCAGGCGCTCAGGCGCGCGAAGACCTCGCGCTTCTCCTCGTTCGCGCGGGCGCGGAGCTTCTCGATCTCGGCCGAGAGGTCCACCCCGGCCTTCCGGGAGAAGCTCTCGAGCTCCTCGATCCGCTTCTCGAGCTCGACGATCGGCTTTTCGAAGTCGCGTTCGGTCGGCTGCTGGCTCATGGTCCCCGGCCTCTCCCTTACCGCTCGGCGCCTTCGGCCACGTCCTTGCGCTTGGCCGGCTCGACCTGGCGGAGCCGGATCACGGTGTCCTTCTTCTCCCACTTCGAGAGCTCGAAGAGGACCGACGCCATGTCCTGGTACCGGTCCTCCGGCTTCTTGGCGAGCATCCGGAGCACCACCTGGTCGAGCTCGGGGGCGATGGTCCGGACGACGTTCTTCATGGGCGGCGCGGGCTCCCGAATGTGCTTCTCGAGGAGCGCCGCCGGGGTGGTGCCCAGGAAGGGCGGGCGCTTCGTCAGGAGCTCGTACATCATGACGCCGAAGGAGTAGATGTCCGAGCGGTGGTCGCACTTCTTCCCCTGGACCTGCTCCGGCGCCATGTAGAGCGGGGTCCCCTCCACCCGCCTCCCGAACTGGAGGAGGCGGTCCATCTTGGTCTGCGCGAGCGAGAAGTCGATGAGGCGGACCGCGGACTTCGCGTCGACGAGCACGTTCTCGGGCTTCAGGTCCTTGTGGATGACCCCCTTGCCGTGGACGTAGGAAAGGGCCTCTGCGAGCTGCCGGAGGATGTGGAACTCGTACTTGTAAACCCGCTCCTGGAGGTGCCACATCGCGTACTTCAGGTTCTCGCTCTCGAAGTATTCCATGACGAAGAACGGCTGGCTCCCGTAGTCCACGTAGTCATGGACCTTGATGATCCCGGGGTGCTGGAGCTCCTTCGTCAGGGTCGCCTCCCGCTTGAACTGCTTGAGCTTTTCGGAGCGGGCCGCGTTCTTCTGGGAGATCTGCTTGAGGGCGAAGGTCTCGTTCCGGGAATTGGTGGCCCGCCAGACCGTTCCGACGCTGCCGTCCTTGACCTTCTCGATGATCTGATAGCCCTTGAGAATCTGTCCGATCATAGGGATTTGAATACGCGATTATCCCCCCGTAAAATCGGCAAATCAAGGGAAAACCCGGAGCGGAGGGCGGTCCGTTGACTCCCCTCCGGCCCTGTGCTAACGTACGGGCCCGATGCTCTGGCGGGTGGACGTCGAAACGAGGGAGGGGCGGGTCGACGCCGCCGCCCGCGGCGCCCTGGCCGCGCTCCGGGAGGTCGGCCTCCGGGAGGTCCAGGAGGTCCGGGTCGCCCAGGTCTACCTGGTCGAGGGCGACCTCGACCGCCCCGCGGCCGACCGGATCGCCCGCGAGCTCCTCCACGACCCCGTCGCCCACGCCTACGCCCTCTCGCCCGCGAGCGAGCCTCCGGCCGTCCCCGAGGGCGCCCGGGCGGTGCTCGTCTTCAAGCGCCCGGGCGTCATGGACCCGGTCGAAGCGAGCGCCCTCAAGGCCGTGGCCGACCTGGGGCTCGTCGCCCGGCGCGTCCGCACGGGATCGCGCTTCCTCGTCCGCGGGGCGCCCGACGGCGGCCGCCTCCGGGATGCGGCCGCCCGGGTCCTCGGGAACGAGGCCATCGAGGAGGTCGTCGTGGGCGAGCGCGCCTTCGAAAAAATCGACCTCGGCGCCCCCTACGCGTTCCGGAAGGTCGAGGTCCCGGTCCTCGCCCTGGACGAGGACGGCCTGTCCCGCCTCTCCCGCGAGAAGGGCCTCGCCCTCAACGTGAAGGAGATGAAGGCCGTCCAGGACCACTTCGGGGCCCTCCGCCGCGAGCCGACCGACGTGGAGCTCGAGACCGTCGCCCAGACGTGGAGCGAGCACTGCAAGCACAAGACCTTCACCGGACACATCGCCTTCGAGGGGAAGGTCGTCCCGAACCTCCTCAAGTCCACGATCGTCGAGGCCACGCGGAAGATCGCCAAGCCCTGGTGCGTGAGCGTCTTCAAGGACAACGCCGGGATCATCGAGTTCGACGAGACGCACAACGTCTGCTTCAAGGTCGAGACCCACAACCACCCGAGCGCGATCGAGCCCTACGGCGGCGCGAACACCGGCCTGGGCGGCGTCATCCGGGACATCCTGGGCTGCGGCCTGGGCGCCAAGCCCGTCTGCTCGACCGACGTCTTCTGCGTGGGCCTGCCGGACGCGAAGGAGGTCCCTCCGGGGACCATCCACCCGCGGCGCCTCCTCCGCGGCGTCGTGAGCGGCGTCCGGGACTACGGGAACCGCATGGGGATCCCGACGGTCAACGGGGCCGTCTTCTTCGACGAGCGCTACACCGGGAATCCGCTCGTCTACTGCGGGACCGTGGGCATCCTCCCGCGCGAGGCGTCCTTCAAGGAGCCCAGGGCCGGAGACCTCGCCGTCGTCGTGGGCGGGAGGACGGGTCGCGACGGCATCCACGGCGCCACTTTCTCGTCTCTCGAGCTCCACGAGGCCTCCGAGACCGCCTCGAGCGGCGCCGTGCAGATCGGCAATGCCATCGTCGAGAAGCGCGTCTTGGACACCGTCCTCCAGGCCCGCGACCGCGGCCTCTACAGCGCGATCACCGACTGCGGGGCGGGCGGGCTCTCGAGCGCGGTGGGAGAGATGGGGGAGGAGCTCGGGGCCGAGGTGGACCTCGAGCGCGTGCCCCTCAAGTACGAGGGCCTCTCGTACACGGAGATTTGGATCAGCGAGGCGCAGGAGCGTATGGTGCTCTCCGTCCCCCCGGAGAAGCTGGACGACCTCCTCGCGGTCTTCCGCGCCGAAGACGTCGAGGCCACCGTGATCGGGCGCTTCCCGGGGCACGGGCGCCTCGTCCTCCGCTACCGGGGCGAGCTCGTGGGCGAGCTCGACATGAAGTTCCTCCACGACGGCATTCCCCGCTTCGAGAAGTCGGCGTCCTGGACGCCGCCCCCGGCCCGGCCGGCGTCCTTCCCCGAGATGAAGAGCTACGGGGCAGAGCTCCGGAAAATCCTCGCGAGCTGGAACGTGTGCTCCAAGGAATGGATCATCCGCCAGTACGACCACGAGGTCCAGGGCGGCAGCGTCCTCAAACCCCTGGTCGGCGCCGCGAACGACGGGCCGGGGGACGCCGCCGTCGTCCGCCCCGTGCTCTCGCACTACCGGGGCATCGCGGTCTCGAACGGCATGAATCCCCGGTACGGGGACCTCTCGCCGTACGACATGGCCGCCTGCGCGATCGACGAGGCCGTCCGGAACGCCGTCGCGGTGGGGGGGGACCCCGATCGGACGGCGATCCTGGACAACTTCTCGTGGGGCAGCCCCGAGAACCCCCAGAATCTGGGCGCCCTCGTCCTGGCGGCCCGGGCCTGCCACGACGTGGCCGTGGCCTACGGGACCCCCTTCATCTCCGGCAAGGACAGCCTGAACAACGAGTTCCGGGTCGGCGGGAAGGCCGTCGTCATCCCCCACTCGCTGCTCGTCTCCGCGATTTCGATCGTCGAGGACGTACGGAAGTGCGTGTCGATGGACGCGAAGGAGGCGGGGAACCTCCTCTACCTCGTGGGCGCCACCCGGAACGAGATGGGCGGCTCCCATTACCTTCTCGTCAACGGCATCTCGGGAGGAGATCCGCCGAGGGTCGATCCGGCGCTCGGGAAGAGGATCTTCGCCGCGGTCGCCGGCGCGATCCGCGAGGGCCTCGTCCGCGCCTGTCACGACCTCTCGGAGGGCGGGCTTGCCGTCGCTGCCGCGGAGATGGCGTTCGCCGGCGGACTCGGCCTCCGCCTCGAGGTCCCGCCCGCCCTCGATCGGGACGACCTCGTGCTCTTCTCCGAGTCGCCCTCCCGATTCCTTGTCGAGGTGCGCCCCGGCGACCGCGCGGCCTTCGAGAAGGCGATGGCCGGGGTCCCCTGCGCGGGGGCCGGGAAGGTGACCGCCGACGGCCGCCTCGTGGCCGTGGGCCGGAAGGGCGCGGTCCTCATCGACGAGCCCGTCCTCGAGCTCAAGGAGGTCTGGCAGAAGCCGCTCCGATGGTAGTTGAACCGAAATCATCCAGGTTGATTTGGGTGAGGATGGAATGAGGCCGCGGGCGATCGTCCTGCGCGCCGCGGGGATCAACTGCGACGGGGAGTCCCGGGCCGCCTGCGAGAAGGTCGGCTTCGAGGCGGACGTCCTCCACGTCAACCGCATCCTCGAGAAGCGGGACCTCCTCAAGGACTACCACTTCCTGTTCGTGCCGGGCGGTTTCTCGTACGGGGACGACCTGGGCGCGGGGAGGGTGCTGGGGAACGAGCTCAAGGCCAAGCTCATCGACGAGCTCCGGGACTTCGTCCGGGCGGGGAAGCTGATCCTGGGGGTCTGCAACGGCTTCCAGATCATGGTCAAGGCGGGCCTCCTCCCCGACCCCTTCGACGGCTCCTCTGCGCGGCTCACGCTGGCGAACAACGATTCCGGGAAGTTCGAGGACCGCTGGATTCGCCTCAAGGTTTCGTCCACGAAGTCCGAATTCCTGAAGAAGGAGGAGTTCATCGACCTTCCCATCGCCCACGGCGAGGGGAAGTTCCTTCCGGCCGACGCCGCGGCGCTGAAACGGTGGGAGGAGGGGGGGCAGCTGGTCCTCAAGTACGTCGATCCCGAGGGCCGGGAAGCCGGCTACCCCTGGAACCCCAACGGGTCCGCCGCCAACGTCGCGGGGATCTGCGACCCGACCGGGAGGGTCCTGGGGCTGATGCCCCACCCGGAGCGGTTCCAGGACGCGGTGAACCACCCCCAGTGGACGAGGAGGGGAGGCGCGATCGAGCCCGACGGCCTCAAGTTCTTCCGGAACGCGCGCGAATACGTGATGAGGAACCTGACATGACGCGGCCCAGGGGACTCTCGGCCGAGCACGTCGTCGCGATCGCCTTCGCGGCGGTCGCCACGGCCTGCCTGGTCGCGCTCGGCTGCGCGGCTCCGCAAGCCGAGGAGAAAGCGGCGCCGGTTCCCGTCGCGCCGCCTCAGCCGCCCCCCGAGCCCGTCCAGGACCGGGAACGGCCGGAGGTCGAGGTCCTGGCGCCCGCCGGCGGGGGCGTCCTGGGAGGCGTCTCCATGGAAGTCCGCTGGACGGCGCGGGACGCCGTGGCCCTCGCGGAGAACCCCGTCTCGCTCCAATTCTCGGACGACGGGGGACGGACCTGGAAGGACCTGGCCGACGGTCTCAAGGCCGAGGGGACCTTCGCCTGGACCCCGCCGCGCGCCGCCCTCGGGGACTGCCGGATCCGGGCGGTCGCCCTGGACGCCGCCGGGAACCGCGGAGAGGCCGTGAGCGGCCGGTTCGGCGTCGATACCGATCCTCCCGAGGCCCGCGCCGTGGGGCCGGACCGCGCCGCGTCCCTCGCCGTTTCCGTGTCCTACGACGTCCGCAACCGCGGCGCCGCGCCGGTCGCGAAGGTGGTCCTCTGGGTCCGGGCCGAGGGCGCCCGGGAATGGCGGAAGCACGGAGAGGACGACGATGCGCGCTCGCCCGTCCCGTTCGCCGCCCCGGCCGACGGGCGCTACGGCCTCTACGTGACCTGCGCCACCGGGCCCGGGCTCGCCGCGGGAATCGCGCAGAAGGAACCCGGGGACGGGACCGAGCCGCAGCTCGTGCTTTCGGTCGACGCCACGCCGCCCCGGCTCGCCCTCGAGGCGCCGCTCGGAGGGGAGCACGTCCTGGCCGGATCGGCCGTCGACGTGCGCTGGACGTCCGTCGAGGCCGACCCCGACCCGGCCGGGGCGAGGGTCTTCCATTCGACGGATGACGGGGTCACCTGGAGCCTGGTCGCCGAGCGCGTGGACCCGTCGAAGGGAACCTGGCGCTGGGTCGTCCCCTCCGCGGGCGGGGGTCGCCAGCGGATCCGCGTCTCCGTTTCCGACCGCTTCGGGAACACGGCCCAGGCGGACTCGCCCCGCGCCTTCACGGTCGACGCGGACCGCCCCTCGGTGACCGTGACCGAGAAGCCCTCCGCCGTCACCCGATCGACGAAGATCGCCGTCAAGTACGCGGCCTCCGACCCGACCTCCGGCATCGACCGGGTGGTCCTGTACGCGAGGCCGGCGGGGAACGGAGTCCCGTACAAGGAGCTGGCCGAGAACCGGAGCCGGGAAGGGACGCTCGAGGCCGAGCTCCCGGGCGAAGGGAACTGGGCGCTGCTCGTCGTGGCGCGGGACGCGGCGGGGCAGGTCTCCTCCGACGTCGCGCGCGCGCCGGAACCCCACCTCACGGTGGTCGTGGACGTGACGAAACCGGAGCTCGCGCTCAAGGAGACCCCGCTCCCGCAGGAGGGGCGGACCTGGATCAACCCCAACTGGGAGGTGGAGTGGCGGGCCACGGACGCGCTCTCTCCTCCCGAGCGGCTCCGAGTCCGCGTGGAGCACTCCCCGGACGGCGGCAGGACCTGGTTCGTGGCCGGCACGACGGCGAACGTGGGGAAGTTCGACCTCCGGGCGCACCTCTTCCCGGGCAAGCGCTACCGGGTCCGCCTGGTCGCCTCCGACGAGGCGGGGAACGAGACGGAGAAGACGTCGGGCGACTTCGACCCCGGGGAGATTCCGACGGCGCCGCTCTCGCTCCGGGGCGTCGAGCCGGGGCGGCCGGTCGTCGCGGGCACGGTGATCGCGGTCGCATGGGCGACGCAGGACCGCACGGTGCGGGAGGCGGCCCTCGAGCTTTCGAAGGACGGCGGAAAGACCTGGGAGCCGCACGCCCGGATGGCCGCGACGACGATGCCCGTCGCGATGCCCGACCGGGAGGGCGCCTATCACCTGCGGGCGACGGCGAAGGACTCCGTCGGCCGGACGCTCGTCTCGAACACGGTGGCGTTCGAGGTCGTCTCCGGCGTCCGCCAGGCGCGGATCGTGACTCACGCGTCGGCCGAGCCGGGGAAGCCCGCCCAGGTTCTCTTCGAGCCCAAGGACCTTCTCCGGACGGCCAAGGCGGTGCGCCTCGAGATTTCCGGAGACGCCCGCGAGTGGCGGAAGCTGAGGGACGTGTCGAACGCGCTCAGCTCCTTCACCGCGCCGGAGCTGCCCGGCGAGTACGTCGTCCGGGCGGTCGTCACGGACCAGGACGGGAAGGAGCACGACTCGAACCACGCCCGGCTCCGGGTCGGGAAGGCGGGGGTCCAGCTCCTCAACTTCCGGGGCGGGCGCTCCTACGCGGCGGGCTCGGGGGCGCTGGTCATGGTCCGGACGGACGCGGATCCCGCGGAGCTCCGGCTCGACTTCTCGGATTCGGGGGGGAAGGAGTGGAGGCGGGTGGAGCCCGACGATCTCCGGCCGGTGAAGGGGGGGCTCTTCTGGAAGATCCCTCTCTCGGCGAGCGCCGCCTGCCGGCTCCGGGTCTCCTATGCCGACGCTCAGGGACGGATCCACGCGGACCAGTCGGACCGCGACTTCGCGATCGAGGAGAAGCCCGCCGCCGCGGCGGGCTCGGGCCTCGCGATCGAGACGCCGCTCCCGCCGGCCCTGAAGGGCGGGACGGTGTTCGAGCTGAGGTGGTCCGGCGCGGACCCGGAGGCGCCGGTCAAGCTGTCGCTCGCCGTGGGCGAGAAGACGGAGCCCGTGGCGGATCCGCTCCCGCCCAGCGGCGCGTTCGCCTGGAAGGTCCCGCGGATCGACGCCCGCGCCTGCGCCCTCATTTTCGAGTCGGGCGGCAAGACCGTGCGGACGGGGTTCTTCGAGATCGACTCCAGCGCTCCCGCCGTGGACGGAGTCGACATCGAGATCCCGAAGAAGTGACGGTATAATCGGCCCCGTGCAGAGGCCGATCTTCATCCTCGGCCAGACCGCCTCCGGGAAGCACGCCGCCGCCGAGGCGGTGGCGGACCGCCTTGGGGCACGTCTGCTGTCGGTCGACTCGATGAAGGTCTACCGGGGGATGGACATCGGGACGGCCAAGCCCGACCGTCCGTACGGCCTGATCGACATCTGCGACCCTTCGGAGAGCTACAACGCGGGCCGCTTCGTTCGAGACGCCCGGGCCGCGATGGCGGAGGGCGGGCGCCCGCTCTTCGTGGGCGGGACGATCCTCTACTACAAGACACTCGCCTACGGCCTCTTCGAGGGGCCGGAGGCGGACCCGGCGCTCCGGGAGGAGCTGGTCGCGCTGGGGGCGCCCGCGCTCCACCAGGAGCTCAGCCGGGTCGATCCGCCGGCCGCCGGGCGGATCCACCCGAACGACCTCAAGCGCCTGGTCCGGGCCGTGGAGGTCTTCCGGAAGACGGGCGAGCCGATCAGCTCGAAGCAGACCCACTTCGGCCGGAGGACGCTCGAGGCGGACGTCTTCGCGCTCCGCTGCGAGGACCTCAAGGGGAGGATCGCGGCGCGAACGCGGAGGATGCTCGAGGCGGGGCTCGTGGAGGAGGTGCGCGGGCTCCTGGCGCGCCCGTGGGGGAAGGAGGGGCGCCGCGCGGTGGGCTACCGGGAGGCGATCGGGCACCTCGAGGGCGGGTACGACGCCCGGGAGATGGAGCGCCTGATCAACCGGAACACGAACACGCTGGCCCGGCACCAGGCGATGTGGCTGAAGCGCCTCCCGGAGCTGGCCTGGGTGACGGACGCGGACGAGATATGCAGGCGCTTGTCCTAGCGGCGCTCCTGGCGGCGGGGCAGGAGGTCGACCATGTCGTCATCGTCTCGGTCGACGGTCTCCGGCCGGAGTTCTATCTGGGCGACTACGAGGCCCCGACGCTCCAGGCCATGGCGCGGGAAGGAGTCCACGCCCGCGAGGCCGAGAGCGTCTTCCCGAGCTCGACCTATCCGGCCCACGCCTCGATCGTGACGGGGGTCCGGCCCTGGAGGCACGGGATCGCGGCGAACACGAAGTGGGGGGAGGGCGGGGCGACGCGGGACTGGCACTGGTTCGCGCGCGACCTCGAGGCGCGGACCCTCTGGCAGGCGGCGCGGGAGAGGGGCCGGACGGTCGCGATCAGCTACTGGCCGAGCTCAGTGGGGGCGGAGGCGGACTGGCTGCTCGGGGAAGTCTGGGACCCGGACGGAAAGGACACGGTGAGGCGGCTGACGGCCTCGTCGACGCCGGGCCTGCTCCTCGAGCTCATGCTCGCGCTCGGCGTGCCGGAGGAGCGGATCGTCGCGGACAAGGCCGCGATCGACCGCTTCGTGGCGCGCGCGGCGGCCTACCTCTTCCGGAAGCATCGGCCGAACCTTCAGCTGGTCCACCTGCTCAACGTGGACGAGGCCCAGCACCGGGAGGGCCGGGAGGGGGAGGGGGTGCGGCGGGCCGTCCGGGAACAGGACGCGAACCTCGCGGTGATCCGGAAGGCGATCGCGGAGTCGGGGGTCGGGCCCCGCACGCTGCTCGTCGTGACGGGGGACCATGGCTTCGCCGACGTGCGGCGGAACGTGAATCCGAACGCGTTGCTGCGGGACGCGGGCTACGTCTCGGCGGAGGGGGGCCGGGTCGTCTCGTGGCGGGCGCTCGCGCGGTCGAGCGGCGGCTCGTGCGGGGTCTACGTGAAGGACGCGGCGGACGTGGAGGCGGTGGGGCGGCTCCTCCGCGGGTCGGCGCGCTTCGACGGGGAGACGCTTTACGAGGTGCTGGACCGCCCGGCGCTCGACCTCCTGGGCTACGACCGGAAGGCCGCGTTCGCCCTCGACCCGGCGGAGGGCTGGGCCTTCTCGGGGGCGCTCGCGCCGCGCCTGGTGGACGGCCTTCCCACGGTGCGGGGGAACCACGGCCAGCGGCCGACGCGCCCGGGCCTCTTCACGGGCTTCGTGGCGGCGGGGGCGGGCGTCCGGCCGGGCGCCTCCGTCGACCGGATGCGCCTGATCGACATTGCCCCGACGGTGGCCCGGCTCCTGGGCCTGGACCTTCCGGATGCCGAGGGCGCGGTGCTGGACGCCCTGCTCCGATGATGTCTCCTCGCATCCGTCCGGCTTCCGGTACCACGCCGTCCGCGGCCCCGCCCTCGTCCGGCGAGTACCGCTACACCCAAAAGGAACTCGATCCCGACTTTATCGCCTTCAACTCCGAGAATCGTAGGTATCATTTCCCGGCGAGGTTCTATCTGCCGCTCAGAGGAGTGTTCGGGCAGGTAGATCCGCTTGTGTTCAATGGGAAAGCTCAGGTCAGTTCTCCAACGCTAGAAATCTTAGCAAGGGCCGAACTGCGATATCGGAAACCCGTGACTGCACTCTTTAGTGCCCTTAGGGCCGTCTCCACCAACCGAATGGAATACGATTATGCCGATAGCAGACCCACGCGATCTGTTGATCCGACTGGAATGCAGGCTGACATAGACGATCCAGCGGAAGTCCTTGGACTTGGCGGTTCTCTCGTAGTAGGCGGCGCTGGTTTCACTCTGCTTACATGCTGCGACAGTAGTCACACGAAGCATTCGGCTCTATTTGTGAAGGTCTGCTATGGTATCGCAACACCAGGCGTATCCCTGGATTTTCACTTTGCGAAAGGACTTAACGGTGCAAGGTGTCCACGAGACTATGCCGGGTGGTTTACAGAAGGGGAGCTTGGCATAGGTCCGATCGGAGGGTCAGGTGCCACTGGTGGCGGCATAGAGGAGGCTGGACCGTCGATAGGGTGGGGACCAAAGCTACTGAGTGCAGGTGTTTTTAGGTGTCACTACTGGTTCTTGTCCTCAAAGGTCATTGGAAAATGCAATCCGCCTTGTCCGTGTTGCTACGAATACAACTGCAAGATCAAGTTGTTTGCTGGAACGACTTCGACAACGATGCCCATCACTACAAAGTGTTATCATCCGGAGGAATTTGGCGATTCGTGGTACTCGACAGGCTCTCACTGCGTGCCCATGAGACTTCTACATCATGGGCGATGTTAATGGAAAAGTTGTCTATCGGGTGCGCCCGCTCACTTTATGTGTTCTTAGTGGCGATTGGAGGATCCGGGTCGGCTGTCTTGTGTTACGCGACCTTTCGGTTTGGATAGTGGTTTCCTAAGCTGTGGGTTGGGGTCACCCCGGGCAGCGCAATTGGTCTACTGTCGGGCGTCCTATGGAGTCGGCATTCAGAGCCAAAGCACAATTGTAAGCAGAGAGATACTGATTCCGGGAGGGCGAGTGTGGTGTCAGGCTTTAGTTGCGAGCGATTAGCGTCGCTGGTGGCTGCCCATTCGCGTGCTGGCCGTGCAGACCCGGAGGTGAACCGCTCTCGGGGGCGAAACGTGAAGCCGGATTCTTCCCTTCCACTCGGAGTTGATCAAGCAGACTTATGATTAGTCTCATAGCATTCCTTGCAATCGGCCTCCAGGAATCTGAGGAACGCAAGCTTAAGCTTGCGACAGTCCCCGATGCGGTTAGAGTTGTGAGCTTTGCGTTTGATAGGGAAGGAAACACTGTTGCTTACATAATGGAGAAAGAGGGCTCCTATCATGTAGTTGCTGGAGATTGGACAGCCGGTCCGTTCAGACAAGCAGCCGAATTGCACTTGAGCCCAGACGGGAAACACGTTGGCTTTATGGGTACCGACGTGGACGGATCTTTCATTCAAGTGAACAAAAAGATCATTGCGAGAAATGATCATACGTGGGCTGTGGGATGGGGATTGGCGATGAGCTCAGACGGGTCACATGTGGCTTATCTGATGCGCGATCAACAGCGCGGCCTATGGCGGATCATGGTGGATGGCAAGCAGATCGGAGATGTGAGTGCCCGACCAAGATGGCCTGCTCTGAGTGCCGATGGAAGGACCATAGCCTACAGCGTTCAAGGAGGGGATAAGGAATACATTGTGGTTGGGGAGAATAGAGGCCCTGAATTCGACTACGTCACCGCTCCCGTCCTGAGTACGAATGGTAAGGTTGTCGCATACGGTGCCGAAGTTAACGATCAGAACATGCTTGTGAGGGGTTCAGTAAAGTCTCCCCTGCCTAGTTGGCCTTCGACGGTCTTCATTAGTCCTGATGGAAGCGCCGCCGGGTGTGTGCTAAGCCGTCTTGAGGGAGATATCAAATACTATTGCGTTTGGGCTCATGGTTCAAAGGGGGAGGACTTTCAAATGATCCAATATCGGCCGGTCTTAAGCCCTGATGGGAAGACTGCATGCTATGCTGCCACGAAAGGCGGTAAGAACTACATCATGATTGGCGATCGGAAAATCGAATGCTCCAGCATTGTAGCTCAGCCTGCATGGCGCTCAGATGGGCGAGCAATTGGATACGGAACGCAACTTGGTCGTGACTTGTGGTGGAAAGAGATTAAAGTGAAATAGACAAGAGGTTCCTACCCGACGACCCTCCTGACAAGTTCCTTCACCCCGAGGAATCTCGCAACCGAGCACATGTCGGCGGCGGCGAGAAAAGGGGCCAAGAACGCCGGTGAGCGACGGGACCGGAGCTGGTTCTACTTCCCCTACGCGTCACCCCAGTTGGATCTACTTCTGGTTCGCGTGGTCGAAGTCGGCTATTCTTCTAGGACGAGCTGAAGAACTGGATGGGGGAGCATGTCGATCGTTCTCGCGTAGTTCGGCGAAGGCTGGCTGGCCGCGCCGTCGGGGAGGCTGCTAAGGCGCCTCCGCTCCGGGTCCGGCCGCTTTCGAGGCCCCTGCTGCTCCACAACACGTCACGCGGCGCCGCGATCTGGCAGAGCCCAACGTCGTGCTCTGCCACGACGAAAGGTATTCCTCGCCTTGCCCCTTCACCTGGTCCCTCTCCCGCCGCCAGAAATGGCCCCCTCTATCGCCGCCGCCGACAGCACACGGCGAGTTCTTTCGAATATTTCTAACGCGGCGGTGCTCGCCGAGCGCTGAACGCGAAGATCACTGTGTACGGTCTCGTTGCGAACGGCTCCCGTACTGGGCGATTAGAAGATAGACTTGCGCTATAATCCGCGTTATGATAGGTGTGTGGCCTCACGGTTGAGGCTCGAGAGATGGGAGAAACGACGTGGTATCGGATTGTGGGCCGAAAGAGGACGGCTCTGGACGAGGCGTTGCCTGCAAGATCGGGACGCTTTCATGACGATCCTCGGCTTGAGCCTACTTCGTACCTGGGTGACAGCCTCCAGACGGTCTGGCAGGAAGCCCAGGTGGCGAGGGCAGGTGCGGCTCGGTTGAATCCAATTGCCTTTTGCGGATGGCGCCTGATCCTGAAGGATGCTGAACTGGTCGATCTAGGCGGAATGAATGCCCGGAAGCGGTGGTCGGTGACGGAGGCCGAGGTGCTCGGCGACCCTGCTCCCGCGAAGTGTAAGGAGGTGGCAAGGTCG
>Ga0187893_10004105_pt1 | contig 28260 bp, 25 predicted proteins | sample MA1701074metaG_FD_139574 | JGI IMG/M metagenome (GOLD analysis project Ga0187893, IMG submission 139574) | White microbial mat communities from a basaltic lava cave in the Kipuka Kanohina Cave System on the Island of Hawaii, USA - MA170107-4 metaG ... | reverse complement strand
TGAAAACGATGACGTTGCACGGACGCGTCGTGGACGAGCAACAAGATCCCGTAGCAGATGCTCTGGTGAGTGCCATGGGAAAGGGCCTAGACAAGGTGGAGCGCGCCTTGTCGGACGATCAGGGCAATGTCCGGCTCGAAAATCTACCCGAAGGCGTCTATCGCGTCGTGGCCACCGCAGATGGCCGTCAGATCGAGGCCACAAACATCACGTCCGAACGATCGTTCACCCTACGGTTGCCTGGCGTCACCACTGTGTGCGGCTCGGTAGTGGGCGGTGGCGACGGCGAAGGGCCGATGGAGTACGAAGTTCGCTTCGACGGCGGCAAGGCAGTTCGCTTCCTGGACCGACGTTCGTGGTGTTTGCCAGGTGTGCCCGTCGGAAAGCGCTCGTTCGTTGTTTCGAGCGCGCTTGGCCGAGGTGAACGAGTCATCGACGTTCGTATGGATACAACCGAACGCGTCGACATCCAACTCACCGGTGAACGTGTGGCCATAACAGGTATCGTACGGGTGGGCGAACGTCCCGTCGTGGGTGCGAAAATCTGGATCTTCGACGGATCGGGCCGGCTCGTGCTGCCGCCTCATAACGTGATCACAGACCCGAGTGGGCGATTCACTGCCGCGGTTCCGCGCGGCATCATGGAGGTACGAGTTCAGAAGAGTCCGCGCGATTTCGACGTTTCCACATTTCCTTTACAGCAGGTCGTCGCCCCCGCCAGTAATTTGAACTTCGAGGTCTCGCTACCTTGATTGGGTTGCTCGCACAAGGCCGGTTATCCGCCGCGCTCACGGAATAGGCTCTCGACTCGCCGTCGATCCGCACACCCCTATGCCCGCGTTCTGGCTCGAACACGATGGTGCACGTCGTGCCTATAGGGACGGACTCGAGCTGTTCGTCCGCGCCCACCACCAGGACTCCGGACATGCTGAGGTTTGCCGTACCTCGAGTCACGCGTCCTGAACCACGCAGAACCATGGCAACGCCGGTTCGAGCCGTTCTACGAGGTGAATGGTTTCAAAAAATGGACATGCATGTCATGTCCTCTGGATTCCAATAACATTGGTCGGTCTGCATGGCGCACTCCATCGGCGTGTCGATGGTTCCACAGTCCACGGTACCGGTGTCACCGGTACCAGACGAATCGGAAGTGCCACTGGTGTCGCCCTGAGGGACACATTCGCCATCTTCAGCGGAACCCGTCCAAACGCATCCTGGTTCCATGTTGCACCTGCCAAGCCTGTGGATATTGCCACATTGCACGTCCCCACCGGTCTCGGACGTACCTCCTTCTGGCACACACATGCCACTTGCATCCAACATCCATTGGCATCCTGGTTCCATATGGCACTGGGCGGGTTCGTTGATATTGCCACATTGCACGTCCCCACCGGTCTCGGACGTACCTCCTTCTGGCACACACATGCCACTTGCATCCGACATCCATCGGCATCCTGGTTCCATGTAGCACTGGGCCGATGCGGTGATACCTCGGCACATCGAGCCACCCTCGGTTTCAGACGTGGCACTCGCCGTGTCGCCTACGGTTTCCCCCGAATCGGTGGCCGCGGTTTCACCGATCGTCGTCGTGGGATCGCTCGTTGGCACCGTCGTGGCTGACTCGCTCTCGGTGACCGTCATCGGGTCCGACGTGGGCATGGTCATGCTGTCGCTTCCACTCTCGTCCGTGCCTCCCAACGTGGTATTGGTGGTGTCCTGGCCGTCTGCAGCCGTACCCTCGGCGGTGTTCGTGTCGCCGCTCGAGCCGTCGTTGCCCTCACCGTCGCCGCCGGTTTTTGGGTTGGTGCATGCAAGGCTGCCGGCGAGCAGCACGATCAGCTTCGAACGTAGGATGTCGGCTGTAATCATGGGTCCTCCAAAAGGAGGACACGCGGACGCCGGATTTGTCGCACGTGAACGTGCATTTTCGCGCGTGGTATCACCGTCCGACGACGATATTGTGCGTCTCTCCGAGCACTTCGGGCTTTGCCTGGACTCCATGTTTCTGGAGGATCGGCATGAGCTTTGCGCCGAACGCCTCGAGCTTGGCTGGACTCTCGAATACGTCGATGACTTGGAGCCGTGTTTTGTCTCCGTACGAAAAGTGGTACTTGCGTCCGTCCGGCGCGCTCTGTCCAATGCTTTCCAGCTCGCTCATAATGCTGTCGTATTGGGTCGCTTCCATGCCCGTGACCTCGAACTTCACGACGATCGCCATGCGCTTTGACTCCTTGTGTGAGGTGGTTTCCTCGTTTAGAGGAAGCTACACCACCGAGCGTGACCGGTGGTGTCCCGTTTTTCTTGAATGCGCGGCGTCAGCGCGCCCCCCGGACATTGGTCGACTACGCGACCAAGTTCGCTTCTACGACGACCCAGCGGTCGTGTTCGCGTCGAAGGTGATGGACGCTGCCGAGGTCACAGGGCATGGCTCGCGTGGTTTCGGCATCGAGGTGCAAGAGCGCGCGCAACATGGACTTGATGACACCCTTGTGTACGACCACCAACACCGCACCGCTTCCGGTCTCGAGAATGTGCGCAAGGGCACGTTCGACGCGAGCTCGAAACGCAGCTCGTGACTCGCCGCACGGAAAGCAAAACGCCTCGTCATGCTTTTGCCAAGCGTGGAAGCCGTCCGGATCACGCGTCTGGATGTCCTCGAACGTCCAGCCTTCCCACGTGCCGAAATCGATCTCTCGCAGGTCATCGAGGAAATCGAGGGGGATATGTGGGTCTCTGACGATGATGTGCGCCGCCTCGCGGGCTCGACACATCGGGCTCGCCACGACACGCGTGAACACGCGCTCACGCAACAACGTAGCCACGGCTCTCGCCTGGGCACGTCCCAGGTCACTGAGCGCAACGTCGGTGGCTCCGTAGAAGCGAATTGACGATTGGGCCACGGTTTCGCCGTGGCGCACGAGCCAGATCTCGGATGCCCCCACGCGGGGGGTACTGTACTCGGGGTTCATTCAAATGGTCCATTCATTCAAATGGTCCATTCATTCAAATGGTCCATGCGATCATTTTGGTACGAAGCGAACCAGCGCCACTGCGGGAAGCGTGAGCAGGAAGCACAACGTGAAATACGAGACCGATCCGATTGCCTCGTAGATGAATCCGCTGTACGCGCCTAACGCCAGTTGAGCGCTCGAGTAAATCGCCGTGGCGAACGCATAGTGAGCCGTCTTGTAGTCCGGATGGCAACGTTGCATGATGAACACGGTTTGTGCGGTGGTCGCGAAGCCGGTGCAGACGAGCTCGACGACGACGATCGTGCCAATCACGACGATTCGCCAGCCCGCGTGTTCGAGCTCCAGGTCACTCATGGTCGCGACGGGGGCGTCCGCCAGCGCGAACAATGGCTGAAATGTGGCCAGCCCGATGTACAAAGGAATCGCAAGCGACATGATCCAAGTGATGGGGGCCAGCGAACGGTCCAGTCCTTTTCGTGCGATCCATACGCCACCCCACACCGCGCCGATGATCGTTGCGACCATGCTAAATGCGTTCAAGATGCCGCGAAGATCGGTAGGAACGGCCAATTCTCGTAGCAATACTTTCGACATCGCGAGCATCATCGCGTCGCCAAGCTTGTAGACCACGACGAACGCGATGACGACGAGCACCTTGTCTTGTCGGAGAAAGCTCGCGTAGACGGCTCGGAGCTGCGACCAAGACGAGCTGCGTGTATTCACCTGCGTAGGCATGCTCGCGTGCTTGCGCTCGCTGGCACCAGGCGCCAGGAACATCAGGTGAAACGTCGCGAGCACGAGCATCAACATCGCGGCAGTCGCGAACGCGAGCATCCAACTGATGCGGCCGCCCAAGAACACCAGCCCAGACGACCCTACCAACATGGCGATGCGAAAAGCAGCCACGCGACCGCCGGAGTAGCGCGCTTGATCGGTCGTGCCGAGCGCATCCATATAGTAGCCGTCACATGCGATGTCATGGGTCGCGCTCACCACTGCGATCACCCCGAGGGCCAACCAGATCGCGCCGGTCTGCGTTTCGTCGAACCCTAGCGAGCTCGTCACACGCTCCGCGAGCACAGCAACGAGACCCATGCCAACGCCCATGAGCGCTTGAGTCGCGATCATCCAATGCCGAAGTGTACCGAGCAGTCCCACAATGGGACTCCACAAAACCTTGAGCGCTGTTCCAAAATGTAAGGTGGAGGTCAAACCCACTTCGCGCGCTGGGAGACCCATGCCCGTGAAATACTCCGCCACAATTTGATGCAGAAACGACCACGGAAGACCTTCTGCGAAATAGGTCGAACCGACCCATGTGCTCGTACGTGTGTCCAATTGCGGCACGTCTGTGATCAGACCTTCTTCGGATGAATGTTTTGCGTGTTCGGGCATGTGCGTCACTACACATCGCGTGCATGGTGCCGGATCGGCATCATGGCGATCACACGATTTTCCCTCGATGGGAGCTGACATCGTTCGGATCCTGACGATGAGTCAACCGCGATTGTACGCCGTCGTCGAATTTTTGACGCTCCGTGGTCTTCGCCGCTCCCGCTCGATCTGTGACGAAAATGTTTTGAATTTTTTCCCTCACGACGGCTCGAAGATCGCCGATGGTTGCAGACCATGCGACTGGGTAACGGACCAACGGCGCTTCAAATGCTCTGCGACGCTTTGGGTGATGGCGTGCTGCTCGTCGACGCCGACGAGCGCATTCGTTTTGCGAGTGAGCCGGCGTGCAGAATCCTCGCCTCTGCTCGTGACACGCTGTTGGGCGAGTCATGCGAACACGTGTTACGGAACGTGATGCGCACGAGCAAGACCGCGTGGCTTCGCTTGCAAGCCGGTGAAAGTGTCGCATGTGATGGCCCCGATGGTCTGCGTAACGCGTTCGTGATCGTCAGGATTCATTTTCCGGAAGACGCAGTGGCCAAGACTGTGAGCGAAGGCGCGATCGCGATGGCGCTGGTGATTCGCGATCAGCGGGTCGCGCAACAGCTGCGCCGCTTCGAGGACGTGCAGGCTCGCACGAATCGAACGGAGGCGTTGCGTCCTGGAGTACTCGGCCATCGTCGCATTCTTCGCGAGCTTGCGAGCGAAACGCGACGAAGTCATCGTGATGGTCAGCCGCTGTGCGTCCTGCTCATGCAGGTGCCAGCCGCCGTCGATGTGCAATCGTTCTGCGCATCAGTCTCTGCGATGTTGCGGGATACCGATCGTCTCGGCATGCTCGATGCTCCGGACGATGAGCACGACGAGCACGATGGCGGAGAAGTGACAGTCGCCGAGTATTTGTTCCCGCTGAACACGGGTTACCATTTTGCTCTGCTCGTGCTGCCCTGTACTCCGCAGACTGGCGGCCACGCACTTGCGATGCGTGTTCGAGCCCAGTCCAAGGACAAGTCAGCGCCTCGCCTAGCGATGGGGGTCGCGTGCTTGCGCAGCCGCTCCTCGTGGGACGGGGACGGACGCGCCACGGCCGACACCGCGGCAGCCCTGCTGGAGCGTGCATTTCGTGCATGTGGGGAGGACCGCAAGGACACGGAAGTGCTCGATGCCGTGAATCGGCGTGACTGGCAACGGACCGGTGGTATCGAGGTCCCATGGTCGAGCACACCGCTCGACGCTCGGGTACATGCGCGCAGTGGCCAGGATCGGTGAAAAACCCCGCACGCCCGGTCATGAAACGTTTCGGGGTGCCCCTGGTGGGAGAACGCATGGATCGGATAACGTCATGGACGTGAGCACCCAAGACGCCGCGGTCGTATTTTCGCTCGTCGATGCCATGGGAGCGGGCGCGTGTTGCCTCACGCCCGATGGCACGATTGTGTCCCTCTCGTCGGGTTTTGCGGTGCTTGCAGGGCTCGACCCGGATACGACACTCGGTCACATCACCGCTCACTTGCGCGAGCTGCCACCGCTGGACAGCCTGCCCGCGCGGGCCAACGAATCGGGACCCGTGGTTCGTCGTGTCGGTCGCGACGGAATTGCGCGTGAGCTCGCGCCGATCTGGATCTGTGCCTCGTCCTCCAGCGCACAGAGCTGGCTCATGCTGGTGGATCGCTCGTCCCTTGCCCGTTTCGAGCGCAGGCAAGCGCGTTTGGATCGCGACATTCAGGACCTCAGGGCCGAGCTCGAGGTTCGCGCACGCAATCCGGAACGCGGGATCGTCCGTGGCATGCGGGATCTGGCCGGTCGGCTGGATGACGCGGCGTCACGAGCACGACGCTACGGCCATGCATTGTCGGTATTGCGGGTTGCAATCGAACTCGAAGTGGATGGCTCGGTGGAGGACGAGCTGCTCTCCTGCATCCGCGGCGTGGACGACGTCGGTCGCGTTGGCGAGGACGGTTACGCAGTCCTCCTGCCCCATACCGACCTGAAGGGCGGGAAGGTGGTTGCTGAACGGATCCGCAAGCGCCTGGACGCTTCGGATGCTCGCTCTGTGGCAGTCGGTGTGGCCCAGCTTCTCGGCAAGGAGAGTCCCGCCGCCCTGGTGGCACGTGCCGACGATGCATGCGGCCGAGCGCGCGAAGACGGTGGGGGGATCCTGCTGGCGGTCGACGTGTTGTAAGTTTTTCCCGCGTTCTGCATTCTCCGCCTGCACCCGTGCGGCATCCGTATCTCCTGGCGTTCGTGCTCTCGATAGCCCCCATTGGGACGACGGCCGCGGCGCCCGGTGCATCGTTTTGGTTGCCCCGACAATCCTGCCCGGTGATGGGACCTCGAGTTGCTTCTGTCCGGTCGTTTGGCCCGCCGACGACTGGCCAGTCGTCCCCCCCGCCACCGTCCAGCCCGTCGTCCGACCCACCACCGTCCGACCCACCGCCGTCCAGCCCGCCACCTCCTGGCGAGTTGTCCGGCCCGCCGCCTGGCCAGTCGTCCGGCCCGCCGCCGTCCGTCTCGCCCTCGTCGGCAGCCGCACCTGCCCCGTTGTTGCCAGCCGCGCCCGACTCGACGACCTATCGCCCCCCCCAGGCCGAAGTCGGCCCGCTCTTTCAGGACGAGGGCCCCTCGGATACAGCGTACAAGTCCAACTTGCCTGGTCGGCCGCCTCGTTTTTCGGTGGGCAAAGGGGTGTTCTGTTTCGTCGAAGACGCGAAGTGCTCATCGGCATTGCTGGCCTCGGTCGACGTGGCAGCAGGCGTCAACGTCATCACGGGGGACAACGGGGTCGATATTCCGTATGCGCACTATGCCTTCCGTGGTGGCTTCACGGTCCGTCCCATCACGCTTGCCAAACGACGTTGGCATCCTTGGTCCATCGGTCTCGTGGGGAGCTGGTCGCGTGGAACGGGTGCCGTTTCGGTGTTGGGTTCACTTTCGACCGACGATCAAACCGTCGAACGCACGCAACACACCGATGCCTGGCGCGTCGCGCTCGTCAACCAGCTCTGGCTGTCCCGCAAGGCCAACGCGCTCCACGTGGACCTCACGTTGGGCATGGTGCGTAGCACGGTACTCACCACCGGATTGCAACTGTTCGGTTCCCACGCAGAGGCTGCCATCGGGTGGGGTGGATGGGGCTCGTTGTTCCTCGGCGCGGATTTTCTCGATCAAGACACGCGCGCCGTGATGGGCGTTCGGGCGCACGCGATCGTGGCCGCTCCGATTGTGCTTCTGGTCGCGCTCGGCTTGCTCGCTGGAGGTGCTCTGTGAGCATGGAGCTCGCGTTTTCGCTGATGCTCATGTCGGAACCTTCGCCGGCGGCATCCCCGGTCCCCGTGCCCCAGGCGAGCTCTACGACGTCAGGCTCGACCACCCCTGCTACGGCAACGACCGCCAATCCGTTGGTGGCGCAGGAACGCGACGGACCGCCGTTTCACACGGAGGAAGATCTGCAATTGGTTCGCCAGCGTCATCGGCTCGAGGTCAATCCTCCGAATCCACCCGGCCGCACGGTTTGGCGATGTCTGGTCGCCGATCCTCGCTGTGGTTTCACGATCGAAGTCAACGCCATGACTGCTTATGCCCTGCGCTTTCGCCAGGGAGCGGTCAATCGCGATGAGGTGCTTCGCTGGAACAGCGTGCGAACGCAGTTCGATGTCTGGCTCAATATTCCGGCGCTGACCGAAACGCGCGGATGGACTCGTTACACCCGAATGAGCCTCGGTCCAAAGGGCGGCGTGATCGTGAGTGACGGTGGGCAGATATGGGGCAACCTCGGGTTTGCCACGCGTTATTGGTTCGGTCGCGGTCCATGGGCGCTCGCGCTCGAATTCTCGACGGGGCTCACGTTCGGACTGGTCGCACGCAAACGCGACCCCGACGATCCGGACGTGCAACTTCGCATGCACAGGACGCCCATGGGCATCCACACGGACGTCGGCCTCAACGTCGGCGGATGGGGAGCGATCGTGGTGGGCGCGCAATACGATTCGCCATTGGCACGCGAAGACATTCCGGACGAGATCAAGGTGTCCTCGAGTGGTATGTTCTACGTCGGATTCCGCGGGAACATTCTCTGGGGCGCACCGGCGGCTGCCGCTGTGGGAGGCACGGCCCTTGCGCAACGGGTCGTCACCGCGCCGTAGTCATGCCTGCATCACGGGCTCTAGCATCGACAAAAGACCGTTTTGTGCGTCGAGGCGCACACGCGTACCAAACGGCAGCGCTGCGTTTCGTACGCGATCGTGACCAAACGGAAACCCCGTGACGAGTGGTATTCCGAGCGTGCCGAGACGTTCGATGACGACGTCGAGCGCCGAGGGACTGTCCACATGACCGTGCTCTGGCTCTTCGCAGGCGATGAACTGACCCAAGGCAATACCTCGTACACCTCGAAGCACACCGCTTGTCAACATCTGCGTCAGCGCGCGATCGATCCGATACGGACGTTCCCTGACTTCCTCGAGCGCCAAAATGGTTCCCGCCAGCGGCGGCATGAACTTGGTTCCGATCAAGCTACGAAGCACCTCGAGGTTGCCGGCCACGAGCGGACCCTCCACGACACCCCCATGAAGCACGGTGCCCTCCGCACTTTCGAGTGCGCCTGGATCTTCTCCGCGCATCATGAATATGAGCCGATCGCGGTCATCCTCGCATAGCGTTGCCAACTGTGTGACGACAGGCCCGTGGATGCCGCATACGCCGGCACGTACCCAGGCCCACGCGAGCAACGCAGTGACGTCGGAGAAACCCACGATCAGTTTGGGAAATGCCACCAACGGTTCGGCATCGAGACTGGTCAGCAGCCGCGTTGCGCCATAACCCCCTCGCGCGGCCATGATCCCCGCCGCGTCGACGTCACCAACGGCGGCTCGAGTGCCTGCCAAGCGGACTGCGTCACTTCCGGCGAAATACCCCGTGCACGACTGCACGTTTTCTGCGACGCAAAGATCGAGTTGGAGACGCTGACGCAGCCAGCGAAGACCTCGATCGAGTCGCTCGAGCTCGACTGGACCGGACGTAGCGACGACGTGCACCCGGCACCCCGACGTGAGTACCTTTGGACGGATCGCGGGGTTCACTCGCGCCTACGGCCCTTGCGCCGTTTCGCGCTACCCGCTTGTTCGTCTGCCCCGCCTCGCTCGGTACTCCCGTTGATGTCGATGGGGGTCGACGGCTCGGCCTCCACGACGGGGGCCGGGGCCGCGAACTGATAGACGTCCGGGCGCGACTCACCGTTTGGACCATGGTCGTCAGATGAGACCGCAGTGGCGCTACGCTCGGGCTCGAGCGGGGTGCAGTGCTCAGAGCCCACTTTCGAATGGCGCAAAAGAACATCATCGTGCACGAAGCGGCCGAAACATCCACGTCCGGCCGATTCAACGCCATTGGCCACCTCCACGACGCTGCGAACCTCGAGTGCACGTGTGCTAGAGCCTTCGTCGATGGCCAGTACCGTCGCCACAGGAGGTGGATGATCGAGACCGAGAAATACCACACCTTGTGTGGGACTGGAGCCTTCGTGCTCGTGCTCGATCAGCGGGGCCGACTCGGCCAACGTGAGACCTCTCAGCCTCACTCGCACTTGGGTCGTATGCTTGCCCATGATCGTCGCCTCCTCGTTGGAGGTCCGCACTATAAGGCAACTCTACCCCGCCGGGTAGCTGTGCACACGCGAGCACGGCGCCACGCTTGGACCCCCCTTCTCGAGCCATACGGCTGATTTCTATGCTGCAAACGCTCATCAAGAAAGTCTTCGGGACACGGCACGACCGGCAGATGAAAAAGCTGCGGCCGCTGGTACACCGCATCAACGAGCTCGAATCGACCACCAAAACCCAGAGCGACGACGAGCTTCGTGGCATGACCGCGAAATTTCGCGAGCGACTCGAGCGCGGGGAACCGTTGGACGCGATACTTCCCGAAGCATTCGCCGTCGTTCGCGAGGCTTCCGTACGCACGCTTGGCTTGCGTCACTACGACGTGCAGCTGATTGGCGGCATCTCGCTTCATCACGGCTCGATCGCAGAGATGAAAACTGGCGAGGGCAAAACGCTGACCGCGACGGCGGCATTGTATTTGAATGCCTTGCCTGGCCGAGGCACGCATTTGGTGACCGTGAACGACTACCTGGCCAGCCGCGACGCCGAGTGGATGGGCAAGATCTATCGTTTTCTCGGGATGAGCGTTGGCACAATCGTGCACGGACTGTTTCATGCCGAACGACAACGCTCGTATCGCTGTGACATCACTTATGGCACCAACAACGAGTTCGGCTTCGACTATTTGCGCGACAACATGAAGGAGACGATCGAAAAATACGTTCAGCGCGAGCTCCATTATGCAATTGTCGACGAGGTCGACTCGATTCTCATCGACGAGGCTCGCACGCCGCTCATCATCAGCGGAGAAGCAGAAAAATCCGATCAACTGTATCACACCGTCGACAGGATCATTCCATCGCTACGTCGAGATCTCGACTACGTGGTCGACGAAAAAGCCCACAGCGTGCAACTCACCGATGCTGGCGTGGATCGCGTCGAACGCTTGCTGCAATGCAGCAATCTCTACGCGCCCGAAAACAACGAGCTGCTCCATCACGTCAATCAGGGGCTGCGCGCGCATGTGCTGTACAAGAAAGACGTACAATATCTGGTCGAGGGCGGCGAGGTCATCATCATCGATGAGTTTACTGGACGCAAGATGGAAGGGCGGCGCTGGAGCGATGGTCTGCACCAGGCCATCGAAGCAAAAGAAGGCGTAGCGATCCAGCCGGAGAGCCAGACACTCGCGACCATCACGTACCAAAACTATTTTCGCATGTATCGCAAGCTAGCCGGCATGACCGGAACTGCCGATACCGAGGCCACGGAGTTTCACAAGATCTACAGTCTCGACGTCGTCGTGATTCCACCCAATCGTGCCATGATACGCAAGGATGCCGACGACCTCGTGTACAAAAACGAACGTGGAAAATTCCGCGCTGTAGTCAACGAGATTCGCGAATGCTACCAGCGCGGCCAGCCAGTGCTGGTCGGTACCGTGAGCGTGGAAAAATCACAAGTCGTGCATGCCTTGCTCGATCGCGAGAATATTCCGCATCAGGTGCTGAACGCCAAGCAACACGAGCGCGAGGCTTACGTGGTGGCCCAAGCAGGTCGTAAACATGCAGTGACCGTATCCACGAATATGGCGGGGCGAGGAACCGACATCATCCTCGGTGGCAACTCAGAAATGATGGCTCGTGCGCACTACGATCCACACAAGGAGCCCGAGAAATTCGAACAACTCCATCAGGGCCTCAAAAACCAATGTGATGTGGAACGCACCGAGGTGCTGGCACTGGGTGGATTGCACATCCTCGGAACCGAACGCCACGAGAGCCGGCGCATCGACAATCAGCTGCGTGGACGTTCGGGGCGTCAGGGCGACCCGGGATCCTCGCGCTTCTACCTGAGCCTCGAAGACGATTTGATGCGCATCTTCGGCGCCGACCGCATCACCGGACTGATGGAGCGCCTCGGCATGGAGGAAGACGTGCCCATCGAGGCGCCGCTGGTGAACCGCGCGATCGAGAATGCCCAGCGCAAAGTCGAAGCCATGCACTTCGATACTCGCAAGAATTTGTTCGAGTACGACAACGTGATGAACGATCAACGCAAGGCCATCTACGCCCTGCGAAAGCAAGTCCTCGAAGGCAGATATCAACCGGAAATTCTCGACGAGCAAACACGCAAGGAGCAAGAGCACAAGCTACCTCCACCGTCCGACAAGTCCGGGCCCCACACACTCGCGAGCTTGGCCAAGACCGTTCGTCCACGGCTCGAAGAGATTCTGGACGTACATTGTCGTGCATTGGCGGAAGCTGCGGGCGACATGTCGGAGCTCCCAACGGAGGACGTGCCGGCTCCGTTTCCGGCACAGGGTGTTCAGTCCGAACGCCTGACGCATGAAATCTATCGCCATTACGGCGCCAGCGTTCCACTGGAGGACGTCCGTACCGATCGCAAAAACATCATTGCTCGTGCGGTGGATGTGGTCGCACGTTCGCTTATTCAGCAACGCGAGCGCGTGCACGACCTCATGTTCAAGCTGGTCGAGGAAACGGTGCTCAAACTGTGCCCAGAACACGTCCATCCCGACGAATGGAACCTGGCGGGCCTCGAACAGGCCCTCGCCAAGCGTTTCTATGCCAACGTCGATCTTCGCTCCGTGGAGGACAACCTGGATAAATTGGTCGATCGCGTTTGGAAGGAAGTCGAACACGTGCTCATGACGCGCGAGCAGGAATTCGGCCTCTACACGTTCCTGTTCTATGTGCGCCAGATCTATTTACGCGAGATCGACGAGCAATGGATCGCTCACCTCAAAAACATCGAGAACCTTCGTACTGGCATCGGGCTGGTCGGCTACGCGACGCGCAACCCAAAGAACGAGTACAAGCTGCGTGGCTTCGATCTGTTCAAAGACATGTGGGAAAACATCGAGCAGACCGTGATGGATCAGATCCTCTCGATGCGACTCACCGAGGAGCAACGTCGTCGTGCCGAAGAAGGCGCCGAATACGAGACAGCACTGACACGTGCAAATCAAGGTCAAAGTGGCCGCACCAGCACCAAAGCAGCTGCTCGAGCAAACGGGGCGCGTCTCCAAGACGCTGCACGTCTAGCGATGCAGCAACTCCAAAAAGCTGGATTTGCCACTACAACAGTGAAATCCAGCGCGGCGAAAACGACTGGCCAGTCAGCGACATCACCTCCAAGCACTCAGCCGAGCGCACCGTCACAGAAAAAACCGACCACGCTCCTACCCAAAGTAGGTCGCAACGATCCTTGTCCGTGTGGCTCGGGCAAAGTCTACAAGCGATGCCACGGCAAAGTCGCCACCGTGTAAGTGTCGTTAGCCATCTCGAGATGACAGCGGGGAGGTCGAGTTGGGTCAAGGACCCGCGGGGGTGAATCCGACTTCCAAGCATTCACACGCGGGATCGTCGGCGCAACTTGCAGGTGGCTGCGCCGCAGCCTCGGAAATCGAGATTTCGTGCACTCGGTCGGGCGTGGGCGGGCACACGGCCATTTTTTGCTCCATCAGCGCGACAAGCTCACCTACGCTGCCGTCGAATTCATCGATCTGCACGATGTCGTCGTTGCTCATGAACGGCCACACCACATGGAACGTACCCACGAATGTCTGATCGTTTTCGTCGAGCGGCGCTTTGAAACCAACCTCCACGGACAGGTCGTAGGTACATAGGTCGGGTGAAAACCGGCCAAATGCCTGTTCGGGACAGTCAGACCCAGAGCTGCCTTCGAACCAAAGCACTGCCCAGCTATCGCATTCACCTGCGAAGCAGTTGTACCAACGCTTGAAGTGAGACGTGCCCGTCGTGACGCACGGATGCAGGCACGGCTTGAACGTCGCCGGAATGTCGAAACCAGCTTTGGCTTCGTCGACCGTACAGATCAAGCCGCGAAAAAACGGCACACGCAGCATCTCGAAGCTTGCTGATGCGGGATGCTCGGTGGCGTCGGGAAAACACGCTTGCCCCCCGGTATCCGAGGACTCGCTCCCCTCTGTGCTCTCGCCCGCCCCGCTCTCGCTGCTCGACGACGATTCCGCGCCGCCATCGATCTCGGCACCCATCTCTGCGATGCCCGTCGAAACATCCCCGCCCCCGGAGCCACTGTCCGAACCGTCCCCACTGCTCGCGCCAGTAGTTTCGCTCGCGCTCGTGACGGCTCCATCCGAGCTTCCTTCTGCCATACCTTGTTCGGAGCCCTCCTTGGCTGCGCTGCACCCGATTGGAGCCAGCAACATGGCGTAAAGCCACACCGACCGTCGGGTCAGAGCTCTCCATGGCATACGCCATCGCTACACCACCCACACGCTGAGGTCAATCGCCAGCGCCGATCCCACCGCACGAATGCGGGGGCCGGCGCCGACGAAACGCCCTTGGGCGAGCCAGTTCAGATGTCCAGGTGACAGCAGTCTTGGAAGCAGTACATGCCATCGGGGCAGGTATCACCACCTTCCGCACAGATCTCGCAGCTTATCCCGCTGTCGCAAGGGGGTGGCTCTTCTTCACATCCGGGTGGTTGCTCACCACCGACGCAGCTTTCACAATCCGTGCACGGATTGTTGCAATCGGGATTCTTCGTGCAGGTCTCGCACGACTCGATGTCCAACATGCTGCAGGTCTCGGATCCGATGAACACATCGACGCTATTGCCGGCACCGAGCGAAACCGTGCAACATCCGAAGCAGTCGCATCCGTTGGGAACCCGACATTCGGTGATGCACTGGGGCATCTGATCGGCGGGACAGTTGCTGTATTCGGAATCGTATGGACACATGTCCCCACCTGGGTTGGCGCTGTCGCACCGTAGATCCCACGCACAGCCGTCGTTCGGATGCCGTTGCCGTGTCGGATGTCGTCGCTGAATCGGATGTTGTCGCTGTATCGGATACTGTGGCTGTATCGGACGCCGTCGCCGTGTCGGAAGTTCCGTCGGCGGAGCCGATACACGGTTATCTTACAAGCGCTAACAGAAATTCGAACGACAAGTACTCACGATCGATGATCCGTTTCTCACATGCGTTGCATGATGCTCGGATCCGACCGTTGAACATCCCTGCGCTGCAAACGAACAACCGATACTCGCCCACTCGAGCAGGAACGTCTTACCGAACAACGAGACGTCTTGCTTTGGAGCTAGCAGCCCGTGGCGCAAGTCCGCGCTGCGAGAACGCCGGGGCTGCGGACTTGCACGACCGGCTGCTAGGAGCGGATGCGCTCAGTGGCGATCCGGCTCGAGAAGACCGTGCTTCTTCAGCAACGCGTACAGGCGGGAACGCGACAACTCGGATACCCGACAGGCTTCTTGAATGTTGCCGCCGGTTCGCTCCATCAGCCGAGCAAGATATTCGCGTTCGAGCTCGCTGACACGCCGGTCGCGATGGTCTCGAAGCGAACCGAGGTTACCTTGGCGGGCACGCTTCGAAGACACGTCGTCCGGCGCGATGGCCGTGCGAGCCAGGTGCGCCCGAATCGCCGTAGGAAGATGCACGGAAAACAACGTTGGTGCGCTGCCAGCAGACGCCAAAGCAGCATCGAGACTGCCCAGCAGCTCCCGCACGTTTCCCGGCCATGGATAACGAACGAGTGCTTCCATCAGCTCGGGCGTGAGCTCTTTGACCTCGGCTCGAACAGCCTTGCAACGCCGCTCCACATGCCACAAAACAATGTTTTCGACATCTTCCATACGTTTGCGCAGGGGAGGAACCTCCAACGTCATGGGACGAAGGCGATGCAGGAGATCGTCTCTAAACTGGCCTGCGCTGACCATGGCGTCGAGATCGCGATGCGTCGAAGCGAGCACCCGAAAATCGCTTTCTCGTTCGTGTTCGGACCCAATCGCACGAAACCGGCGTTCCTGGAGCACTCGCAAGAACGCCTTTTGCACCGCGTAAGGGAGCTCGCCGACCTCGTCGAGGAAAAGCGTGCCGCCGTGCGCGGAAGCGAGCAGACCCTCACGCGAGTGCTCCACCCCAGTGAATGCTCCGCGTGTATGTCCAAACAGCAACGCCTCCGCGAGCGAAGCGGGCAACGCAGCACAGTCCACGGTGACGAACGGTCCATTCGCACGAAGGCTGTTGCGATGGATCACACGCGCGAACAACTCCTTGCCGGTACCGGTTTCTCCGGTAATGAGCACAGTCGCATCGGTTTCGGCCGCACGGCTCGCCATGAAGAGCGCACCGTGCAAGGCGTGGCTCTGGCCGACGATTTCGTCTCGTTCGACCGTAGAGGGCGGTAAGGCAGCCGCCTTCTGACGACGATAGGTGATCGCGCGCGCGATTTGGCGCTTGACCTGTTCGCACGTAAACGGCTTTTGCAGGTAGTCCCAAGCGCCGCTTTGCACCGCCATCTCAGCCCCATCGGGATCGCCCGCGCTGGTAATGATCACGATCTCTGCGGTGTGGTTGCCACGCAAGCTCGGTAACGCAGCGAGCCCGTTGCCGTCCGGGAGTCGAACGTCCAGAAACACGAGATCGAACGCCTGCTCGCGCGTGATCGCGAGACCCTCTTCCAGCGTATAGGCCTCGACGACTTGATGTCCGTCCTCCTCCGCAAATGCCGCGAGCAGGCGGCAAAATTTGCGATCGTCGTCGATGATGAGCACTCGTCCAGTCATCGGTGCGTCGCTCCGCAATCGGCTCGGCGGCGTTCGTTGCGCGCACCCGAACCGACGATCACATTATCATGCGCGCAGCGCCGTGTTTGTTGCGGGGAAAGCTCACGTGTTTTGCGCATGCCTCAGGGCAGCATCGATTTCATAGGCATGTGCGAGCCTCGCTTGGGTGCTTGGCTTCGCATGCTAGAAGGCCTCGATGCGGGTCCTCGGCCTCGACGTCGGTACGAAGACACTCGGTGTAGCCATGAGTGACTCGGGGCAAATGCTCGCGCAGGCTTGCGAAGTGCTGGTACGCCGCGGAGAGGCACACGACGTGACTGCCATCGTTGCTCGTGTCGCGCAACATGACGTCGGCGTGGTCGTCGTTGGACTTCCACTCGAGCTCGACGGTTCTCGTGGTCATCGGGTGCGTCTCGTTGAACGTTTCGTGCGAGCTCTGACGTCACAGCTCGAACCCATGGGCGTGACGCTCGAGACTTGGGACGAGCGCTTCTCGACAGCAGCTGCCGAGCGGACGTTGATTGAGGGCGGATTGTCTCGTGCCCGTCGCAAAGCTCGCGTCGACGCCGTCGCGGCACAATTCCTACTACAGGGTTGGCTCGACGCACGTCGTCGCACTAGCAGGGTCACGAATTCATGAAATTTCTCGCACGAATGCGCCTGCGACGATCACGGCGGTCCCAACGATGGGCGTTGCTGGTGTGCGTGTTGAGCTTGGTGGCAGGCGCATTGGCAGCACACGGGGCCTATCGACGACTGATGAACTATCCCAATCGGCCAGGGGATGGCGATGAAGCCCACATCGAGTTCGAAATCGAACGCGGCGCATCATTTCCGGAGGTCCTACGACGCCTCGTCGAGCACGCAGTCGTGCCAGAAAGCGAGGCCATGTATTTCAAGTTGTTCGTGCTGCACAAGGGGGCAGCAAGCAAGGTCACCGCTGGACCTCATCGGTTCCGTGGCGACATGACTCCGAGCGAAGTGCTCGACGAGCTCATACGCCCGCAGCCAGCCCGTGAGACCGCCGTGACGATCCCGGAGGGCAAGAACCTGATCGAAGTGGCAATCATTTTGGCCGAGGCTGGCTTGGGAACTCCCTCCGAGCTGGAAGCCGCCATGCGCGATCGCGAATTGCTGACCGAGCTCGGCATTCCTGGCGAGACCGTCGAAGGCTATCTGTTTCCGGACACCTATAAACTTCCTCAGCGTGCGAGTCCCAGCGATCTCGTTCGCCGCTTGGTCGCGCGGCATCACGAGGTATTCGCCGACTTGAAACGACGCCACCGCGACGCCGCGGAGCAGCTCGAACGGCGGCTCGAGTGGGGCGACCACCAGCTCGTCATCTTGGCGTCGGTCGTCGAAAAAGAAACCGCCGCGAAACACGAGCGGCCGCTCATCGCCGGCGTGTTTCTCAATCGCATGAAGTTCGCCAGCTTCCACCCCAAATTGCTCCAAACCGATCCGACGATCGTGTATGGCTGTACTGTCCCCAAACATAAGTCCGACGCGTGCAAACAATTCCAGGGAAGGATCCGTAGCATTCATCTGCGTGATCTCGACAACCCCTACAACACATACACGCACGAAGGGCTGCCCCCCGGACCGATTTCGAACCCCGGTCGTGCCGCGCTGGAAGCCGTGTTTGCTCCCAAAGCCTCGCGTTTCCTCTACTTCGTGTCACGAAACGACAAATCCCATCAATTTAGTAGGACCGTTGCCGAGCACGAATCCGCGGTGGAGCTCTACCAACGTCAAGGTGCCGTCGGTGACGGTAGCGTCGAGATGGCCCAACCGCCATGATGTCGGGTGAGCTCGATGCTTCGCAGCTCGCCGTGGACGTCTCGCGCCGAGATCCACTTTCGCCTGGTGCCGATCACTTGCTCGTTCTCGAGCGTCCATGGACCCCGCGCGAGCGCGTTCACCAGCTCAGGCACAGCATCTTGTTCGAGTATCAGTGCATCTTCCGTGGCACGAAAGATCCTCGCCAGCGCACCGACCCGATGTTCGCCTGACGCGGACGCGTCGAGCACAACCATCGCGTCGGCATGAAGCTGTGTGAGCATGGCCTTGGGTTCGTGCTGCACACCGAGCGGTCGCACGACCGTGGTGCCCGGAGCCGCAAGCTCACGACGAAGCGTAACGAGCTGTTGTCGCTTTTCATCGTCCGGCGAGACGCGTAGCACCGGAACCGATGGTTCGGACGGCTCCAGCACGTCACGGGCGTTTCTTTGGCTAAACGACCACTGCTCGATCGAAAGCGCAGCAGCTTGGCCCGGTCTGAGCACGGCCGCCAGTACGACAACACGTGCATGCTCCGGTCGGGTGGCCTCGAGCAGCATTTGTGCGTGTATTTCCGCGGGAAGGTTGGCCGAAAACGTGGGTGCGAAACGCCAAGGCTGTGGATCGGGGCCGCTGCTGGTGCGCTCGGCTACCTTCGAATCGCCGAGCCCGTCATTGGAAACGGCATGCGAGCCGCCCGAAGGCTGTTCCGACGTACATCCACCACATGCCATCGCGACCCCCATGGATACGGCGAGCCAAAACGGGACGGCCCATGAACCGCTCCAGGCATCCATCGGGTGCTCGGAGCCTACGAGCCGGGACCGGAACGGTAGGTCATGGCTGGTCATGAAGTGGAGTCGCATCGCTCGAGGTGTTAGCTTTATCGTAGATGAAGCTTAGGCGCTCCGTCGCAGCTCGCAGCGTGCTCTCGGTCGTGCTGGCGTACGGGTTGGTCACCCAGGCACTGCCAGACAGCGCGAATGCACGGGTTACCACGGTAGAGCCAAATACGTTCGGAAGCGTCAACAAGGCCGCGATTTTGCCGCTGGCCGTGACAGGCGAGCTAAGCGAAGCCGACCGCCAAAAGCTGACGGACGAACTGGTATCGGGATTGCAGCGCGGGGCCTTTTCCATCGCCTCGCCAAGCGATGTGCTCGCGTCCGTTCCGGAAGCCGCGGGCTGCGAAAAACCACGATGTTTCCGGGACATCGCCACCAGGACCGCATCCACACACGTGGTTCGTGCGCTCGTGACCGTGCGTGATCGCGACTATGCCGTGAAAGTTTCGCTGGTCGACGGGCGCACGGGTGAAGAGCTCGCGACCGGTCAAGATTCATGTGAGATCTGTGGTGTCGTGGATGCTGGAAACATGGTCGCAACCGCGGCTGCGACCCTGCGTACCAAGCTCGACGCCCTCGCCAAGGGCCCCTCGACGCTCGTGCTGACCAGCGATCCAAGAGGTGCCGTCGTAACGATCGATGGCCAAATCGTGGGGACGACGCCACTCGAGCGACCGGTGGCACCCGGCAAACACATCGTACGCGTCAGTCGCGACGGTTACATTGCCATCGAGCGCGAGGTGACGTTCGTCGAAGGCATGCGAGAGACGCTCGAGTTCGCACTCGAGAAAGTACCGAGCCGGCTGCCGGGAAGAGGATGGGGATGGGCATCGATGTTCGTTGGTCTTGCGACGACAGGCGGGGGCCTCGCGATGACGGTGATGCACGATCGGCCGTTTCAGCCCGATTGCAACGGTACGAACATCGATGATTCCGGCGAATGTCGATGGTTGTGGAACACCAAATGGTACGGTGCGGCGATGCTGGTCGCGGGTGTGGCGTTGACGACCTTGGGCATCGCAATCTTGGTCGAGAAGCCGAGCCAACGAAAGCAGACTTCGAAACGAGACCGCAAACGACGAGCACGGGCCAACGTCGGCGTTGGGCCAGCCAGCGTCATGGTCAGCGGCCGCTTCTGACTCGAATGTGATTCGCGAGCCGTTCGTGGCGACACTCGTTGGTCAGATGGTCATCCGCCGAGTTTGCTTTTGACCCTGGAGATGCGTTGTTCCGCTCGCGCTTCACCCATCTCGTGGGCCTCCTCATATTGCGAGAGCGCGTCCTTGTATCGGAGCACTTTGAAGTACGCATCTCCCAACTTGAGACGATAGGTCTTGTGGTGCGGCGCAGCCTCGACTGCTCGTTCCGCAAACAACACAGCCTTTTGTGACGACCCAGTATCGAAATAGATGTCGGACAAACCTGTCAACGCACGCGCGTTGTTCTGGTCGAGTGCGATGGCTTGATTGAACAGCTGCTCTGCGTCACCGCGCCGTCCCGAAGTGAGCGCATTGGCACCCGCATCCGCAAGCTGGGCCGCACGGCTCGGGTCGCGTTTGGTTTTGACGAGCACCGCCTTGCTTCGTGCACTCGACGAGGGCTTGGTAGTCGCTTCGCTTTCGGGAAGGATCTGCGGTTGGTCCTCGGGGACCGGCACTGCAGGCGCCCGGGATGCTTGCGTAACCGATGGCAGCATTGGAGCCGGGGCGGCGGGCGGTAAGGTGGGCTCGACCGCTTGTGTCCTGCGTTTGCCGGCACGCCCATCGCTTCCTCGCACGTATTCGTCCAAGAAGATCTGGCCCGTGAGTGACGTAGGAACTTCTGCCTCCGCCAGCTTTTGTTGCCTTGCCTGCTCGTCCTCTTCGGAAAGTGCACCGAGCAGCTCAGACACTTGCAGCTCGACCTCGCTAAACTTTCCCGTCATGGCCTTGTCGCGTAGCTCCGCGAGCATGCCGAGGGTCAACCCCGATCGTTCCAAGGCTAGCGCGTTCGTCGGATCGAACACGAGCGACTGAATATAGTACTCGCGCGCGAACGGTTTTCCGCCTTCCGAGTCCCAGTACTTGTCTCCGAAACCGACCAACGTACCAGCAAATTCCTCGCGCAACGTTTCGGCTCGAGCATCCGCGAGCCTAGCTGCCAGACCCTCGATGTTCTCCATGTCGATCACGCTGTGATACGCCGTGTAGGCTTCGGGCTGTTTCGCAGGTGGATACACGTAATGCGCCTTGGCAGCGGCATTGCGCGCGGCGATCGTGAGCTGCTCGATTTCGTCACGCTGCTGTTCGGTGGGAGCTCGTCCGAATAGGAGGTAGCCCGCGAGCCCACCCACAGCCAGGAAGCTCGAGATAGCCAGCGAGGGCCACAGCCACCGTCGCTTCTTGGCGTCCATTTCGGGCATCGGCGACGGCATCTCTCGGATCAGACGTTCGCGCCGTTCGGTTTCCACGTCTGGGATCGGAAGGTCGTCCCACGATGTGTTGATCTTGGCTTCGATCTGTGCTTCGCAAAGTGCGGCTTCGAGATCCGCCATGTCGGCATAGCGCTTGGCGGGATCTTTTTCGAGGCAGCGCATAATCACGGCCTCGACGGCCTTGGGGATGTCGCGATCGGGGCACACCTTGCTTGGAGGCGTAGGCAACTCGAGCAAATGTTTGTGCAGTAGCGCCTCCAGCGTGTCTGCATCGAACGGTGGATGACCCACCAGCAACTCGTAAGCCGTGCATCCCAGTGCGTACATGTCGAGTCGCCCGTCGAACGCCTGCGACATGATTTGCTCGGGTGCCATGTAATGTGGTGTCCCGGCTATCGAGCCCGATTGTGTTTGGCCGGCAGCCAACATGGCAGAGATTCCGAAATCCACGACTTTGACGAGCCCCGCACGACCATTTTTAGTTACTAAAATGATGTTCTCCGGCTTGATATCTCGATGCACGATGCCGGCCCGATGTGCCGTGAGCAGGCCCTTGCAAACCTGCCGCAAAATGGGAATCAACGCCGCCGGCTCGGTCCATCGCTCCTGGTCGGCTGGAACGAGGTCACCTCCCTCCAGCAACTCCATACAGAAGAACAAACGTCCGTCGGCTAGCTCACCGAAATCGTAGATCTCCACGATGTTCTGCGAACCCATGCGGCTGGCCGCACGCGCCTCGTCGCGGAATACTTGAGCCATGTTCGGCTGTCGACTGAGATCGAAGCGGAGGATCTTGAGCGCAACCCGTCGCTCGATATCGATGTGCTGCGCTTCGTAGACGACGCCCATGCCACCCTCGCCGAGCCAGCGCAGGATACGGTAGCGCGTGCCAGGAACGAGCGCACCCGCAACCAGACGCAGCTTGGGAGCTTCCGAACCGGGGACCGAGAGCCCATCGGTCCCCGCCATGCGAGTACCGACGCGATTTTCCCGTTGGACTGGAAGTGGGACGACGGTCGTCAGTGCACGTGCGTCAGCCACGATGCTCGCCGGTTTGGGAGGGTTCGTCTCGTCGGGTTCGAGCGTATCGGCCAAGCGTGGAATCAACTCGGATGTTGCGTTTTGTGCCAGCATCGTCGGTGCCGACACATAAGCGCGGCCGGAAGCTGCGGCCTTGCGAAACGGCGGAGGTGGTCCTCCGAGGGCCATTTGGGTCTTGGCCGGCGTCTTTTCATTGGCCATAGGAAGGTCGTCCTTAAGTTGCTCGGTAATTGTAATGAGGGCATCGTGCAGGACACAAGCGTACCCGTTCGTTTTTGGTTCCGAACTGGCACACTCGCACCGTCATGGATGTAGTTCAGTGTGTGCGAGTCGACAAAACGACGTTTCGACTACGGTTCGAGCTCAGCTCGCTCGCCGCCGTCGCAGGCTGACGCCGCACAGCAAGACGACGCTGGCCAACGGTGCCACCGGCACGGTGGCATCCGTGCGACAACCACATCCGTCGGAGCGGTCTTGGTCTCCGGTGAGCGGTGGAAAGCCTTCGCTCGCGCCAGCGGTCGTGGCCGCAGGATTTCCTGCATCTTCGCTGTCGGTGCCAACGTATCCGCCGTCGCTTTCGCTCGAATCACTCGGATCGCCCACGCTCGTCGTCGTAGGAGCTACAGTGGCAGACGCGCTGGCTGCTCCTTCATCGCCGCCACCGCTCGACTCGTCGCCGCCACCGCTCGACTCGTCGCCCACATCGCTCGTCGTGGATGAAGGTGCAACGCCGACGGTAATCGTCACGGTGTTGCTCGAGCCTTCGTTGCCGGCCAGATCGATCGCCTTCACGTAGAACTCGTACGTTCCGGCTGTGATGTTGACGACGCCCCAACCGTACGGCTCATCGATGTCCTTTTTGTAGTACGTACCATTGTAAAAAAGTTGAATTTCCTTGACTTGGGTGTCGTCGGACGCACTCACGGTGATGTCGAAATCGGTACCGACATCGAAGGTCTCGCCATCCGTCGGATACGTGATTTGTACGACGGGGTCTGCTGTATCCGGCGTCGACGGACCGAACAGGACCAACAGCTCCTGGTAGGAATTTTGCGACGACGAGCTCCCGCACTGCGCAGCGTGCTGATCTTCGCATGCGATGCCGAACTCGCTCGGGACGATATCGATGCATTGATCGGTGAACGACGGGTTTCCGCCGGCATTGCGCGGGTTCATGATGTCGCCAGGCTCATCCACGTGCTCCAACCCGTACGAGTGCGCCACTTCCTGGCTCACCGTCGTGGCTTGCGTGCTGGCGCTGAACTGATCATCGGCGCTGTGAAATGCGAACGTGATGTTGTTGTGGGTCTGATTGTCGTTGCAATCGATGGGAGCGATACCCAATACGCTGTCGCCGAACGCATCCTTGGGACCTGTCATGTTCATCGTATAGTCGCCCGAGGCGGGCCTTGTATCCGTGACCACGACGTTGAACGGTTGCCAATCCGCTCGAACTGCCTGCATGAGCGCTTCACGTTTGTTGCCCGTGCCATACGCTGGGTAGAAACCCGTGCATTCGTCGATCGAAGTGACGTCGTTTTTCGAGCTGTCATAGCCACCGCTCAACTCCGCACCGTCCATGTTCACGAAGATGACGCCCTGCTTCACGCGAAAAGGGCCCGGCAAATTCTCGAGCGGCGCGTCGGCAGGCGTAGGAACCGGGGTGCCTCGATCCTGGCCGAGGCCAACCGCTTCGAGCTCGAGCTGTGTCATGTCCCACGTAGGGGAGCGCCCCTCATCATCTCCGGGATCGGACGCAGCCTGGCCGGCCGAAGCCAGACCTCGAACGGCGAATGCGGCCAAAGCAAATGCACCAAAAACGACGGCAGAAATTGGCCGGGAACTCGTGGTAGCGGCCGAGGCTCGGTGCGGACCGAACGGTTGGATGGGCATGGAAGTCGTCTCGCGAGCAAACAGCGACAAAGCCGCTGGCAGTTTGTCACGGTATCCCCCCAGAACCTCGTTTGGCAACCTAGAAAACGAACGAACGAACGGCTTTGGGCAGCTATTTTCGAAATGCATAGCACACGATCGACCACATCGTCGCTCCATCGTACTCGACCGATCCCAATCGACATCAACGTCGCACCCGAATGTGGCGGACGCGAACGGCCTGTCCTCTATCTTCGCTCGACGATTACGGTCCGAGCAGCCGTGGTGATTTCGCGGTCGGTGCGCTTGATCGTTGGAGTCATGGGACCGTCAGCGTCGAATTTTTCCGAGGATTTGGGTCCATGGAATGGGGGTGTGCACCTCGATCGGCGTCACACGTGTGGATACGAACGCGAGAAAGCCCGCTTTCGACCAATGTTGCACATGTCCTGGCGTGTTGCCGAGTTGGCTCCAATGCCGGAGTCGTGCCATGTTCATGACTCGCCAAAGCGGTTCGCGGGGAACGCTGAGCAGCAACCATTTGTTGGCAACCCGCGCGAGCTCGGCAAGGGCCTCGCTGGGACGTTCGAGATGTTCGAGTACTTCCAAACAAACAACCAGGTCGAAACTAGCGGCGTCGCGCTCGAGCGCATAAATCGATTCCAGTGAGATCTCGACGTTCGGGTTGCGTGCGCGAGCCGCAGGTAAAAGGCGTCGTTCGACTTCACTGGCCTCGAACATCGTGGAGCTGGGAAGCATTTGGCGGAGGCGTGCAGTGCTGAAGCCTTCTCCGCAGCCGACTTCCAACACGCTCGAGGGATCGATGCCACGAAGCATGGAATGCGCGCTCTGGTAAAATGCGTTGATCAGCCACTGCGCAACCGGGTTGCGCGTCAAGTACTTGCTGCGAAAATCGTATTGTGGGTCGCACGAGCTCATGTCGGCGCGGGGTTCGATTCCGGCATGCGCGTCATCGCCATGAACAGTGTCATTCCCACGGGTGGACGAATCCTGTTTTCGACCACGCGAAACCATGTGGTGAGGCCGCGACGAAGCATGCGTCTCGGGGTCGACACCGTTCCAAAGCGAAAATTCTCGTCCAATGGACGCTTCAGCACGCGGGTGGCGAACAGCGTTGGTAACGTTCCGAGCAGGTTCCAATATCGGAGATCATCGATGTGGACTGGCTGCCCAGCTGCCAATGCCCGCAATCGCACGGGCGTGTAGCGACGATGATGGCCCACCCGTGCATCCCGCTCGCTGTAGAGCACGGGCATCGCGGGTACCGTGACGAGAATACGGCCGCCAGGCCGGCACAGGCGTACAAGATTGTGGAACGCTGCCGCGTCGTCCACGATATGCTCGATACAATCCATGCTGATGACGTTGTCCACGGGCTGCTTGCGCTCGATCATGACTTCGAGCGGCATCGCTTCGATACGCCCTGCATCCAGTCCCGACTCGCTCAAGAACGTGCGGGCAGCCCCTACAATCGCGTCATTTTCGTCGATGCCGCGAGCGTCGTAGCCTCGCCTCAAAAGCCAAGCGACCATGCCACCGCCCCCACATCCCACGTCCAACACGGTGCCTGGAGCGATGTGCTTTCCCACGAGCGCCCACAAATTCGAAGAGCGAAAGTCATCCGCTTGTACCCGCGCGAGCTCGAGTTCGTGCTGTTCCAAGTCCATGTGCGCCCGCTCGGACATGATACGCCCGTCGCGTGTGAAGTGCCACGTTTCCCCCCGCCGTGACTCAGTCCATGTTACGGGTTGACCCTGTCACACGGTGCCGCATACACTCCTGCTCGCGCCGGTCAAGATGGATCTATCCCTCGTCATCCCCGTCTACAACGAGGAGGAGAGCCTTTCACAGCTGGTCGAGGAGATTCGATCGACGCTGGAAGGCGCATCGTATACATATGAGATCGTTTGCGTCGACGACGGTTCGTCGGACCGTAGTTTCGAAGTGCTGTCGGATCTCGCGGCCAGATACGACAATCTCGTCGTTTGCCAGTTCCGGCGCAATTTCGGCCAGACTGCTGCCATGCAGGCCGGTATCGACGCCGCACACGGGAAGGTGATCGTCACCATGGATGCCGACCTGCAAAACGATCCGACCGATGTGATCGCCATGCTCGAAAAGCTCAACGAAGGCTATGACCTGGTAGCGGGCTGGCGAGCGGGCCGTCGAGATACGTTCATCAATCGACGCCTTCCATCGATGATCGCCAATTGGATCATCAGCCGCACCACCGACGTGCACTTGCATGACTACGGATGCACCATCAAAGCGATCCGCGCAGAAGTCGCCAAGGACCTCAAGCTCTACGGTGAGATGCATCGCTTCATTCCGGCCATCGCTTCGCTCGTCGGCGCGCGCGTATACGAGATGAAAGTGAATCACCGCGCCCGCAAATATGGAAAATCAAAGTACGGCATCGGGCGCACGGTACGCGTGATTCTCGACTTGATTACGGTACTGTTTCTGAAAATGTATTTCGTCAAGCCAATGCAAGTATTTGGACTTTGGGGACTGTTGTGTTTTTTGGCCGGATTGGGGATCTGCGGCGTTCTCGGGTTCGAGCGCCTCGTGTATCACCAACCGCTCGCCGATCGTCCGCTGTTGTTTCTCGGTGGACTCCTGACGCTGGTCGGGATTCAGCTTTTGTCGCTCGGCTTGGTGGCCGACGTCGTCGCGCGCACATATCACGAAGCGCAGAGCAAACCCACTTATCACGTGCGACGCTGGATCCGTGGCGGTTCGACGACCGGAGCATGAGATGTTGATCGAGCTGCTCAAACGCATTCCCGTCGATCTCGGTCAGGGCAGCATGGCCGAGCACACCGAGGGCAAACAAATCGCGTTGCGCCTGGTACCTCCAGGTGATGGTAAGACGGCGCTCGACGTTGGCTGCCGTGAGGGCGCGCAGACACGTTGGCTACGAAACCGCGGCTACACGGTGACGTCCATCGATGTCGAGCATGCATTCGTCGACTGCCAGGTCGTCGACGTCAATCGGGGCCTGTCGTTTCCCAATGAAAGTTTCGATTTGGTGTGGTGTTCGGAGGTCATCGAGCACCTCGAGGATCCGAGCGCGACAATGCGTGAGTTGCGCAGAGTGACTCGATCCGGTGGCGACATCATTTTGACAACACCGAACAGCTACGCGATGTTGTTTCGTTTCATCGCAATGTTCGGGTTGACACCGCAACGCATCCAACGAAAAGACCATTTGCATTTTTTTGACCTGGATGACGTGCAGAGACTGGCACCCGACGCCGAGCTTTATGGCTACTTTCCATATGTATTCTACAAGCGGACGATTCGAGCCGGAATCGGCGCCTTGTCACCGACGTTCGTGATGCACATCAGGAAGCCGAATCGGTCGTGAATTGCCTTGGGTCGTGGTGGACCTGTCGTCGAGCCCTTCACGTTCGAGCGCCAAACCAGGCGTCCATGCACGGTCGAACCTGGCATATCGTCCCTGTCGCGTTCCACGCTCGTGCGCTAAACCAGGCGTATATGCATGGTCGAACCCGGCATATCGTCCCTGTTGCCTTCCGCGAGCTCGATGCAGGGTTGCTCGGCCCTCCCGATGACTACCAAACCCCACGATGCACTCGTCAAGGCCGCCTTCGAACAACCAGCCGACGCCGCTCAACTGTTCCGTGCCCTGCTACCCACTCGATTGGTCGATACGATCTCCTGGGATTCCATGTTGCTGCGCTCGGGTTCGTTCATCGATTCCGAGCTGC